>JAABUU010002185.1_pt1 | contig 28752 bp, 29 predicted proteins | sample 5559301 | NCBI WGS metagenome assembly JAABUU01 (sample SAMN10711884, study PRJNA513360) | rock metagenome | isolation source: Antarctica rocks | place: Antarctica: Victoria Land, Richard Nunatak white
AGCGGGAGAGTGCAATCCCGCCATCAACGTATCGCGTTCGGTGGCCGTCAGTGGACGGACCAAAAGGGGGGCTTGCATGGATGAGAGTATACCACATGCTCGATTACCTCGTCTGAAGGGACATTAACGCAGAGCGCGCAGAGGAGAAAAAAAGAAATTATACCTCTGTGTTCTCTGCGTCCTCCGCGCGCGCTACGTTAATTCTCTCTCTATCGAGTGAGCAAGCGGCTAGCGATACGCCTCGTCGTGATCGCCGATCGCCAGCAGATGGACCGCGTGCTCCGTGACGACAATCGTGATGATGACGCGATACCCCTCCGTGATCGTCACACCGAACATCCCCTGAAGCGCGCTGTGCAGCGGATGGGGGCGCAGCGAGCGATCGTGGGGGTCGGCCCGGAGTTTCTCGACGACTGCCTCGTACCTGACGATCAGGTCGGGGTGCTTGCGGAAGAACTTTTTGGCATCCCGCTCATAGGCGGCGTCGGAGACAATCAGCCATAAAGGGGCGTCACTCGTCATCCGGCGCTGCCATGATCGCCGCCATATGCTCCGCGACCGTTGCGTAGCGGTGTCCCTCCCCGCGCGCGATCTCCGCCTCGGCGGCGAGCACCCGCGCGACGAATGCCTCCTTGTATCCCTCGACGAGATCAAGATAGTGGTCCATGTCCATCACGACATAGGCGGGCTTGTTCCGCGCGATAATCTGCACGGCGCCACGGGAGACGAGGGCATCAACCGCCTTGATCCCCTGCCGCTTGATCTCCTGGGCGGCAATTGTCTGCATCACCACACCGAGCCTCCTTTCGACTTATTTTCGCACTGAAAATAGTCTATGACGAGACGTGGGAAATGTCAACGATCAACGTCACCCCCTGCCCCTTTCCTTTGCCCAAAGCAAAGGAAAGGGGTGGCTTGTTGCAAAACCGTCGCGCCAACCATATCCTGCGATCACGCTCGAAGAATTGCCGCACGCGCCGTGTCAGCTGCTACACCGCGCTCGAGCATACGCATCATAACCGCGCGAGTGACGCTGGTATCCCATCGTCATTCACCCCTATACTATCGTGGGGCGACGTCGCGGAATGCATGGGATGGAACAATGGGCGAGCGCGACATTTATAGGTTCCTCGAACAACTGGATGCCCTCGACGACGCTATCCTCTCGATTGCGTCCGAACTCGATCTCGATGCCGTGTTGCACCGCATTGTCGAACTCGCCCGTTCCCTGATCGGTGCGCGCTACTGCGCCCTCGGTATCGTCGGGCCGGATGGATATCTCACCGACTTCATCACCGCTGGCATCTCCGCAACAGAGCGCACGGCGATCGGCGATCCGCCGCACGGGCGCGGCATCCTCGGTGTGCTGATCCACGAGCAGCGATCACTCCGTCTGCGGGATATGCGAGACGATCCGCGCGCCGTTGGCCTCCCGGCACACCACCCGCCGATGACCAGTTTCCTCGGCGTACCGATCCGCATCGGCGAGAACGCAATCGTCAATCTGTACCTGACCGACAAGGAAGGTGCGGATGAATTCTCCACCGAGGACCAGCGGCTCGTCGAGCGGCTGGCGCGGCATGCGGCAATCGCCGTTGCGAACGCGCGGCGGTTCACGGAGAGCGAAGCACAGCGCCGCCAGCTCCAGACAATCCTCGACCATGTGCCCGAAGCGGTGACGATCCGCGAAGCGCCGGGCGGCCGCGTGCTGATGGCGAACCAGTTGGCGCGCGATCTGCTCAATTACGCGACATTGCCGAAGGGCGGGTTCGCGGAACCGGCGAGTGGCTTCCATCCGGAGGGGCCCACTGGCCAACCCCTCGCCGTGCAGGACACCCCGACTGCTCGTGCCCTCCTGCGGGGCGAAGGAAGCGTTGACGAAGAAATCATTATTCACGATTCAGACGACCGTCCCGTGCACGTCGCGGTCAGCGCGATCCCCGTGCGCGATGCCAACGATGCCGTAACAGCCGTCGTCAGCCTCTTCCGCGACGTAACGAAAGCGCGCGAGGCAGAGCAGTTGAAGGATGATTTTCTCTCGCTCATCTCGCACGAACTGCGCACGCCGCTGACGACGATCCAGGGCGCGGCCTATATGCTGCTCACCCAGGGCGACGATCTCTCGCACGCATCGCGCGACGCACTCCGCGTGGACCTCATCAACGAGAGCGAGCGGCTGTCGCGCATGCTCAAGAACATGCTCGCGCTGTCCGCGTATCAGGCAGGGCGGCTGCATGTCGAGCGCGACCCGTTTCTGATTCAGCCGATCCTCCGGCAAGTGGCGCGGGAGATAGCGGGCCGCTACTCAACGCATCAGGTCGCGGTGGAGGTGCCGAGGCGTCTGCCAGCCGCCGAGGGTGACGAGGAATTGATGACGCAGGCCATCCGCAACCTCGCGGAGAATGCCGCCAAATACTCCCCCGGCGGTGGTACCATCACCCTCGGCGCGGAGGCGACGAACGGTTTGATGACCGTTTGGGTGCGGGATCAAGGGCCGGGAATCGCGGTTCCGGAGCAGACAATGATCTTTCAACGCTTCCACCGCGCCAGCACGGGCACGCAAGGGATGGGGCTGGGCTTATATCTCTGCCAGCGGCTCGTGGAAGCGCACGGCGGCCGACTCTGGGTGGAGAGCGAACCGGGTGCCGGGGCCACCTTCAGGTTCACCTTACCAATCGTTGGGGAGGATGCAGAGACGTGATCAAGAAAACGACGATTCTCGTCGTGGATGACGAACCGCCGATTGTCCGGCTCGTGCAGATGAAACTCGAAGCGGACGGCATGCACGTCCGCACCGCGCACACCGGACAAGATGCGCTCACGGTTCTCGACGACGAGCCGGTGGACCTCATCGTCCTCGATATAACGATGCCGGGGATGGACGGCTTCGAGATGCTGCGTCACGTCCGCGCGACCTCGAATGTGCCGGTGATTTTGCTCACCGCGCGCACGCTCGATGCAGACAAAGTGCGCGGCCTGATGAGCGGCGCGGATGACTACATCACCAAGCCCTTCAACCCGGACGAACTGGCGGCGCGCATTGCCGCCGTCCTGCGACGGACGAGCGGGCAACGTCTCGGCGCGGTAGATGAACTGCGCTACGGTGATGTACGGATTGATCTCGAACAGCGACGCGTCATGCGCGGCGACGCGGAGATTCATTTTTCACGCACCGAATGGGGATTACTGACCGAATTGGCGAGTAACCCCGGCAAAGTGCTCCTGCACCGCGAGTTGCTAACGCGCATCTGGGGCAGCGAGTTCCGCGACGAATCGCAGTATCTGCGGACTTGGGTGAGCCGCCTGCGCGGCAAGCTGGGCGATGAGGTGCAGATTACGACTTTCCCCGGCCTCGGCTACCGCCTCGAACCCCCCGCATGAGCGAGAAACGGCCTGAGCCATCGGGCGGTGCTCATGCGCTGACTGTCGTGGCCGGTTCGTTGTTGGAAATGAGATCAATCATCACCTGCACCGTACAGCACACCGCCCGGCATCGTAGAACATCGCAAGCACGCGCCACATGTCAAACTCCTCCAGCGTACCCGGCGCGTTGAGCGCGGCGCCCGGTTACGCCCCGGCCTCCTTCATCTGGATGAAGTCGCCGTGCCAGTTGTGGTACCAGACCTGGCCGGTATAACCGTTCACTGAGAGCATCCCCGTCACCTTACCGTCCTTCATGATGTGCAGGGTGTAGTAGCCGTAGAACGTGTCCGGCGTCTCGGTCGTCGCGCCCAGTTGATTCTGCGCCAGCCACTGCGCGGCGCCCTGCGTGGCCTGATCCGGCGTCACGGTCATCGGCTGTGGGGTGTATTGCGCGCGCATCATCCCGTACTTGGTGTTCCACATCATGTTCGGGCCATATTCCGGGAAGACCGTGCCGCTGTTCCGGTCAATCAGCACCTCGAAGGCTTTCGTGCCGGTCTCTTTCTCCTTGACGATGGCGTAGTAGTTGTCCTGAAACCCCATCATTTCATCAACCGCCAGGTTCGTGTTGCCGTAGCGATCGAGGTAGGTCTGCACCGCCTGCTGCGCCTGGTCAATCGTCACGGCTTGCCCGGTGGCGGTGGTACCGCTTCCCCCGTTCATCATCCCGCTCGGGCCGCCCTGCATCGTGCCACCGGGCATCGCACCGGGGTACCCGAAGCCGTTCTGCCCGCTGCCTTGCATCATGCTGCCTGATCCCTGTCCGCCTCGGCCCGTGAGACTATTGAACCCTCCGACCATCACCATCCCAGTCGTGCCAATCGCCAGAATGGCGATGAGCACCCCACCCACCACCCAACCCCACATCGGTTTCTTCATCAGTCGTCTCCTCATTGTGTGCGGATCGGGATGTTCATCATCTCGACTGCCGCGATCATCGGCCCAGATCAGCGCTGCAAGAGCAGTTCGCGTCGGCGTGCGTACTCGTGATCGTCAATCTCGCCGTTGGCAAAGCGGCGTTCCAGCGTCTCAAACGCATTGGGGCGTGAAGGCTCATGATCCTCGCGCGAACCGGAGTGGTTGCCCGCGCGCATGATCGCCCAGACGATCAGCGCGATGATGGCCGCGACTGCCACCATGCAAAGGATGATCCATCCCGCATTCATCCCACCGTAGTTCATCATTCGAGTATTCCTTTCTGAGACCACAATCATCACGCGTCAGCGATCAGCGTAAAGCGACACCCGCGACGGAGACGTGACAAATCGCACACGCCCGTTGCAATACCGTGACAAGACGGCGGATGGTCATCCAACGCGCCGCAACAAGTCCCGCAGTCTGCGCCGCGAGACTCGGCAGTCGTCCGACACCTGTCACGACGACACTACAAGGCTCAGTCGCCGGCGATAGCGGGGATTGGTTCTCCCGACCCATGCACTCGGCGACGAATCAGGCCGGGGTTCCACGGCGCGCCGAGCAGCGGCAGGATGAAGCGGTCCGCGCCCCAGTACCCCGCTACCTGCCACGCCAGCATCAGCAGGATCGCTGCGGTGAAGAGCACTGGGTTCGTACTCGCACTGCCTGCCAGCAGGAAACTCATGTTCATCAGCGCCCCGAAGAAGGCGGCGATCCCCGTCAGGCCACCGACGATCAGACCGATGCCGATCAGCAGTTCGCCCAGGCAGATGACCTTCGCGAACCAGTCGTACCACTGGTGGTTGAGCATGAACTGTAGGAACGAGCGGTACCAGTCGTAGGAGATCGCCGGCTTACCCGTCTTGGGGATGGCTGCCGCGTTGGTCCAGAAGCCCTTCAGCGCGCCGCTATTCGAGAGCCACGAGGGGCTGCCGGTGATCTTCTCCCAGCCCGCCGTCAGCCAGGCGATGCCGATGTAGAGCCGGACTGCCAGCCAGAGCGGGGCGGAGCGGGTATCGTGAAAGAGGAAGTGCGAGAGGGCGGGTTCGCGCACCGCTGTCGTTTTCTCCGCATCAATAGGATGGGTGACAACATGGTCGTAGATCATCGTGCCGACCGCACCGAAGGCGATGGCAAGGCCGAGGAGGGCGAGAATGACGTGGCCACTCGCGTTGAGCACGGACCAGTCGGCGCCGATCGCATGGACGATGAATCCGGCGGCGATCGCGACCGCGAGGACGGCATCGCGGGTATGCATTCGATGCATGGTAGTCTCCTTTCGATACAACATCACAACTTGCTCGTCTGCCATTCTCGTCACGCGACGATCAAGGCGGTAACCATACCAAACATGCCCATCTCGCTCTCGGCGTGCGAGAGGATGTGGCAGTGAAAGGCCCACGCGCCGACCTCCGTGCAGTCAACAATCGCGTCAATGCGCTGCCCCGGCGCCACGTTCACCGTGTCGCAGCGGTACGGTGTGTTCACGTAGCCATCTTGTGCAACGATCGTCATCGGCATGCCGTGCAGGTGCATCGGATGGATCATCAACCCCTCATTCATGAACCGCACAAGCAGCTTCTCGCCCTTATGCGCCGTCAGTACTTCCGTCCCCGGGAAGCCGTGTCCATTCAGCGTGTAGCCAAGCGGCCCGTCGCCGAGGATCATCGTGTATTCGTTGTCGAATGCCGGGTACTGGCTCTTGTCTTTCGGCTCGATGATGAACGCACCCAGCAGCCCCTTGGTCACCTGAAAGGCGCTATTCATGTGCGAGTGGTACATGTGCGAGCCGGGATTGCGCACGGTGAAGTCATACGTAAATGTCTCGCCCGGATTGACCGGCGGCTGAGTAATAAAGGGGACGCCGTCCATCGCGTTCGGGATGAGCAGGCCGTGGAAGTGAATCGCCGTCGCCTCGTCCCCCAGGTCATTTTTCAGGCGGATGCGCACCTTGTCGCCCTCGGTGGCGCGGATTTCCGGGCCGGGCACGACGCCGTTGTAGGTATACGCCTCGACCATCTGACCGGGCGTCACCTCCCACTGCACCTTTTTCGCGGCAAGATCGAAGACCTTGATACCATCCTGCATCGTGTACTCCAGCCGCTGGCCGCCACGGACAGTCTTTGGCTGGGCAAGAAAGGTCTTGACGCCCGCCTCGTGGTGCTGGTTCATTGCCTGCCAATCTTTGGCAGGGGTCGCCGTCGCGGCGGATGCGCCCGTCGTCTCTGTCCCCATCGCGTGATCTACTGACGCCACTGCTGATCCGCTCGCCGCCGGTGTCGCGCCGGAGCCGTTCGCAGCGACACTATTCGCTGGGGATGCGGCGTTCCGGGCGGTGTTTGTCCCGTAGGGTGCGCCCTCCAGTTGGCCCACCTGGCTACCACAGGCGACGAGCGCGCCGAGTCCGCCCGCGCCCAGCGCGCCCACAAGAAACCGCCGCCGTGAAAGGCCCGCATAGTGCTTTGCCATTGCCGTGTACTCCCTCATCGTCGGATGGCGCCTTTGCCACCCTTTATCATTGGTGGCAGTATCACCACACTGTTACTGTCCTACCGAGTATTAGGCATAGGGCGTTACACGCGCGTGACACCAGATGATTAGACGTGACAAAACCGTTGAAAGATGTCATCGGCTACGACTCCACACATCCAGGGGGGAATTGACACGGCTTTGCGACGTTAACGCGCGCAATGTCGCAGTAATGTGACGACCTCGCGCCTATTCTGCCAGTAGCGATGTACCGCTTGGTAGCCGAAGTCTCTGACGATAAGGAGTATCACATGTTCAAACGGATCGTCGTCCCGCTCGACCGGACGGAGTGCGCGTCCGCTATACTGCCAATCGCCCGCGCGCTCGCCGCGCGCACCGGGGGGACACTCGCCTTGTTGCATGTGATTGACCATCACCATCCGAGTGCCGATCTCGCCGACCAGCAACGACGCGACGCCCGACAGTGGCTGCGCGAAATCGCGCGGGAATCGGGCCTGCACGGTCAAACATCGGCGATTATCGCGATTCGCAACGGGTCACCCGCCGAGGAGATCCTTACCTACGCGGACGAGATCGAGGCGGATAGTATTTGCATGGCGACACACGGGCGCGCGGGCCTGACACGGGTCGTTGTCGGGAGCGTCGCTGAACGCGTGCTCCACCGCACCCACCTCCCCCTCCTCCTCGTCCGTCCCGATGTGGCAATCGCCGATCTCTCGACACACGCGCCAATCGTGGTGCCACTGGACGGGTCGCCGCGCGCCGAGGCGGCGCTGCCGCAGGCGGTCATTCTGGCGAAGATACTGGGCGCGCCGCTCACGCTCGTGCGGGTCTGGAACGCGACGCTACCGACCCTCCCCGGCCCGTACGCGATCGCGATGGATCAGCGCATGTTCGACGAAATGGAGGAGGCAACAGAGGGCATTGCCGCCGCATATCTCCACACGATCGCCGCGCGCCTGGCGAATGAGGTAGCGGTTCAGACGGCCTGCCTGCATGGTGATACCACCGAACAGTTGACAGCGTATCTGCGGACGGAACGCCCCAGCCTCGTTGTGATGGGCGCCCACGGGCGCGGCGGCGTGCCGCGTTGGGTGATGGGCAGCGTGGCAAGTGAACTCATCCGTGCCGCAATCACGCCCGTCCTACTGATCGGCGATGCATACGTCCGTGCGACCGCGCAGATAGCCGATGCGGCGGAGACGATCACTGCCCGGTGACATGAGTAGCAACGAGCATCAGTCAGGTCCGGATTGCATTGCACGCCTGTTTCGCCGGGTATCTCCCACACTGTGGGCACAAAGATCGGTCAAACGTGGGGTTCGCCAAGGCCACCGATGTGCGATAATCCTCCTGAGACGTTGAGCGACAAGGAGGCAAGCCGTGGCGCAAACCCTGACGCGAACACCGACCCGAGCGCGCACCAAGATGCCGGTCGTGGACGGCGACATTCACAATGCCGTCGTCTCCGACAAGGCGCTCTATCCGTATCTGACGGAGCGATGGCGGCAGTACCACGCTCAGTTCGGCATGCGTACCTACACAGGCGCGACCTATCCGCGTGCCAACCCGAACGCCGCGCGCACCGATGCGTGGCCGACCTCCGGCCTGCCGCCCGGCGCTGACCTCTCCTTTCTCCAGGAGCAATTGCTCGATGCGTGGAACATCGAGTACGGCGTCTGCAATCCGCTCGTCGGCATCCAGGGGCCGTATGTGGAGTACACCGCCGCCCTCGCACGGGCCGTCAACGACTGGCAGGTCGCGGAGTGGCTGGAACCGGAGCCGCGACTGAAAGGATCGATCGTCATCCCCTACGAGGACGGTGATCTGGCAGCGGCGGAGATTGACCGGGCAGCGCGCGATCCCCGCTTCGTGCAGGTGCTGATGCTGATCCGCTCCACGGAACCGCTCGGCAAGCGACGCTTCTGGAAAATCTACGAGGCGGCGGAGCGGAACGGCCTGCCCGTCGGCATCCACTTCGGCGGTGCAGGCGGCAATCCGTTCACCGGCGCGGGCTGGCCCTCCTTTTATCTGGAGGATCACGGCGGCACGTCGCAGGTCTTTCAGGCGCAAATCGCCAGTTTCGTCTGCGAGGGCGTCTTCGAGCGTTTTCCGCATCTCAACATCGTTCTGATCGAGGGCGGCTTCGCCTGGCTCGCGCCGCTGATGTGGCGGCTGGACACGGCATGGAAGCGGCTCAAAGACGAAGTGCCCTCTCTGCGCCGCGCCCCCTCCGAGCAGATCCGCCAGCAACTCTGGTTGACGACGCAGCCGATGGAGGAGCCGACCAAGCCGGAGCACTTCGTCCAACTCCTCGATCACCTCGGCATGGCTGACCACCTGATGTTCTCGACCGACTACCCCCACTGGGACTTCGACGCGCCCGATCAGGCGATTCCCGCCCGTCTCGCCCCGGATGTCGAGGCCGGCATCATGGCGGGCAACGCGAAGCGGCTGTATCGGTTTGGGAGTCGGTAGTCGGCAGTCGGCAGTAGACAGAAACGAGGCGATCTCGTGCGATGGCATGGCTTTCTCAGATTCCCGACTGCCGACTACCGACTGCTGCCTGCCCCATGAAACACGCTGTCGCAACCGTCGACGAGATTCCGCCCGGTAGGCACAAGATTGTCGAGGTAATTGGGCGATCTATCGGCGTCTTCAATGTCGGTGGAGAGTTCTTTGCCTTGCGCAACAGTTGCCCGCATCAGGGCGGGCCGCTTTGCGCGGGGCGCGTCTCCGGCTTCGTGATTGCCGAGACGCCCGGCGAGTACCAGTACAGCCGTCAGGGTGAAATCCTCCGCTGCCCGTGGCACGGATGGGAATTCGACATCCGCACCGGGCAATCATGGTTCGATCCGGCGAAAGTCCGCGTCCGCCGCTACGACGTGACCGTCACGCCGGGCGGCGGCGGCACCGACGAACCGCCGCCCGCCCCCGGCCTCGCACCCGGCCCCTACGTCGCGGAGACGTACGATGTCTCGGTCGAGCAGCAACTGATTATGGTAGATGTGCCGGGATGACAGAGATCCGTTTCCTGGTGGCAAAAGATCGGCCCGTGACGTGCGACCGTTGGGACATTGGATGAGAGGATCACTCCCGTGAGCGGGCAGATGCATCAACTGAGTCGGCGGTGCTTCCTTGCCGGGGCGATGGCGGCTGCGGGTGGCGCCATTCTCGCCGCCTGCGGCGGGAGTGGCGCCACGACCGATACCTCGGCGTCCACCGAGCCTGCCACGACGGACGCTTCCACTGCATCAGTCGCCTCCGCCACGCTGGATGGCGCGACTGCGGACGCGCCATCCGGCCCCGTATCGTCGGTGGCCGCTCCATCGGCGGTCGCGAATGTCCCGAAAGGCGGCGCGATCACGCAGGCGATTGTTGGCACTGACGCAAAGAGTTTCCATCCCTATCTGACAACCGATTTCCTCTCGGGTATTTATCAGGGGTACATTTACGGCGGCGGGTTGATTAAATACGACGACACGCTCGAGGTCGTCGGTGATGTCGCCGAGACGTTCACGATCTCCGACGACAAGAAGACGTATACCTTCACGCTGCGCGACATCACATGGAGCGACGGAACGCCACTGACGACCGACGACTACGTCTGGACGTATCAGCAGGTGATCAAACCGGAGAACAACTCTCCCTCTCTGAAGAACTTCGGTGATATCCTCTCGTTCGCGGCAACGGATCCGAAGACGCTCGTCATCACCCTCAAGGATGCCTTTGTCACGGGCCTGATCCTTGCCGGTTCCGCGATCACGCCATTGCCGAAGCACATCTGGGAAAAACTCGACTGGAGTGACTCGGCCAGGAACCCGGAGATCAACGCGCCGACGATGAGTAGCGGCCCGTGGAAACTGAAGGAACGGAAGCGGGACGATCACGCCACCTTCGTCGCCAATGATCTCTATTGGGAGGGGCGGCCGAACATTGACACCTTCACGGCCCGCAATTTCGGCACGCAGGCCCTCGCCTATCAGGCGCTCAAATCCGGCGAGGTAGATTGGTCCAGCTTTCAGCCCGCCGATTACAAGGAGGCGAAGACCCTCCCGAACGTCACCGTCTATGATTGGTACGACGCGAGCGGGAACTGGTCCTATATCGGTTTCAATCTCCGCCACCCGGCACTGAAGGACCCACTCGTCCGCAAGGCGATTTCCTATGCGACGGATCGGCAGGGCATCATTGACAGCGTGCTCTATAACCTGGGGCGGCCGATCTATTCTACCTTCCCACAGTCGAGTTGGGCCCACGACCCGAATGTCGAGCGCTACGACTTCGATATCAATAAGGCGCACGACCTCTTCACGCAGGCGGGATACGCCATAGATGGAAAAAGTTGACCAAAGACGGGCAGCAACTGACCCTCAAAATGCTCTACCCCTCTGCCAGCACGACCGCTGAAGAGGTCGCGACGGTGATGCAGCAACAACTGAGCAATCTCGGCATCGCCATGACCCCCCAGGCGGTCGAATTTCAGGCATTGCAGGACACGCTGCAGAAGGAACCCTTTGATTACGATCTCTTCATCGGCGCGTGGGCCGCAACCCTGGAACCCTACTACGTCTATCAAATCTGGTCCGAGCAATCTATCCCGGAACTGAATGTCGGCGCATACGTCAACACGCAGGTCGAAGCCCTGTTCGAGCAATCGCACCGCGAGTTCGCTCTGGAGAAGCGTAAGCCGATCTTCGCGCAAATTCAACAATTAATCACGAATGATGCGCCGTATGTCTTCCTCTATGAAGATCTGGCGTATACCGGTATCAATACGCGGGTCGGCGGCATCGCCGTCGGCAAACGCGGGCCGTACAACATGCACCTGTGGTATGTAGCGAAATAGACCAACTCCTACTGCCCAAAGGGCATCCGCCTTCCCGTGTGGGGCTGGGGGTAGGAAAACCCTGTCGCGTTCGTTTGACGCTCCCTCCCCCGACTGCTACGATAGGCGAACTGAATGAGGCGAATTCGTCGAGATTGTGCAGGATGGATGCAACGCAACGGTCGACGCATCCTACCGGAAGCGAGCAACTCGGACGCGCAGCGTGCAACATTCGCGATGAGAGGAGTGATCCGGTGAGTAGGAACATACAGCATCTGAGTCGGCGACATTTCCTTGCCGGGGCGACTGCCGCCGCAGGCGCCGCCATCCTCGCCGCCTGCGGCGGGGGCAGCGCCGCTACGAACACTCCCGCCGCACCTGCCGGGAGCGCGACCGTCGCTCCGACGGTGGCTGCCGTGCCCGCGACGACCGGTACGACCGCCGCGAGCGCCCCGGCCGTCGCTAGTCCGTCCATCGCCGCAACCGCTGGGAGCACGACCACCGCGAATACCAGCCCGACCGGCGCCGCGAGCGCCGCCGCGCCCGCGAACATCCCGAAGGGTGGCACGCTGACGCAAACCATCGTCGGCACGGACGCCAAATCTTTCCACCCGTTCCAGACAACCGATACCGCCTCGAGCGCGTATCAGGGATACGTCTACGGTGGCGGCAGCCTGACGCAGTACGATCCCAATACGCTCAATCTCGTTGGTTTCGCGGCGGAGAAATGGGACCTCTCCGCCGATAAGAAAACCGTCACGTTCACGCTCAAGGATGGCCTTAAGTGGAGCGACGGCATGCCGATGACGACGACGGACTATATCTGGACGTACGAGCAGGCGAAGAAGCCAGAAAACAAGTATCCGTACGCCCAGAACTTTGAGCCGATTGTTGCGTTCGAGGCGAAAGATGCGAAAACACTCGTCGTGACGCTTAACGAGCCGATTACTGTTGCCGTCGAGACTGCCGATGCGGTCAGTCCCCTGCCGAAGCACGTGTGGGAGAAGTACGATTGGGGCGATCCGACCAAGAACCCGGAGATCAACGCGCCGACGGTAGGCAACGGCATGTGGAAATTGAAGGAATGGAAGCGGGACGACCACGCGACCTTCGTCGCCAACGACCTCTACTTCGATGGCCGCCCGTACATTGACCAACTGACTGTGCGGGTCTTCGGCACCGAGGCGCTGGCGTATCAGGCGCTCAAATCGGGCGAGGTGGATTCCTCCGGCTTCCAGCCCGCCGACTACAAGGAGGCGAAGACGCTGTCGAACGTCAACGTCTATGAGTGGTATGCTGCGCGCGGCAGTTGGAGTTACATCGGCTTTAACTTGCGCCGCCCGGCACTGAAGGATCCGCTCGTGCGCAAGGCGATTGCCTATGCTACAGACCGGCAGGGTATCATTGACAGCGTCGCGTATGGCCTCGGTCGGCCAATCTACTCCGCCTACCCTCAGACCAGCCCCGCCTACAACCCGAACGTCGAGCATTACGATTTCGACGTAAAGAAGGCGGCGGACCTCTTCAAACAAGCGGGCTACACCATGAGTGGTAAGAAACTCACCAGAGACGGTCAGCAACTGAGCCTCAAACTGCTCTTCGGCCCCGCTTCGAGTAAGGTTCGCGAGGGGATCGCGACGCTGACACAGCAACAACTCGGCGACCTCGGTATCGCGGTGGATGTGCAGGCGTTGGAATTCCAAGCCTTTCTCGACACGCTCAAGAAGGAGCCGTTCGACTACGACCTCTTCGTACTGGGCTGGTCGAGCACGACCAATCCGTATTTTGCCTATCAGATCTGGTCCGAAAGTTCGATTCCGCAACTCAATAGCGGCGCCTATGTAAACAAGCAGGTCGAAGACCTCTACAAGCAAGCGCGCACTGAGTTCGACACGGAAAAGCAGAAGGCGATTTACGGTCAGATCCAGAAACTGATCACGGACGACGAGCCATACGTTTTTCTCTACGAGGGAAAGCAATACACCGGGGTGAATAAGCGCGTCGGCGGCATCACCCCCACGCCGCGCGGTATCGCGTACAATATGAACAAGTGGTACATCACGAAATGACCAACGAGCGATGAGGAGCACGAAACAGGCGACAAGAGAGGATAGCGCGCCGCGTTCCGCCCATTGCTTCCTGCCTGGAGGTCACCCGCTCATTGCTCGTTGCGCCGGTGGAACCCGATGACGCAGTACATCATCCGGCGCTCCATCCAATCGTTGTTCATCCTGCTCGGGGTGACGACGCTGACCTTTATGCTCATCCATCTCGCACCGGGCGGGCCGGATGCATTCGCCGAAGACCCGCGCCTGCCGCCCGATTTCGCGCAGAAATACCGGCACGATCTCGGCCTCGATCAGCCGCTGCCGGTGCAGTACGCGAAGTGGGTCTGGCAGGTCGGGCACCTCAATCTCGGACGCTCCTATGCAGACAAGCGCCCGGTGACGGAGAAAGTCTTCGAGCGCATTCCGAATACCCTGACCCTTTCCGGCACGGGGTTCGTGTTCGGCTTTCTCGGCGTGCCACTCGGCGTACTCGCCGCGCAGCGGCGGGGCAGGTCATTCGACCACGGCTTGCGCATTTTCACGGCGATCGGCAACGCGACGCCGCACTGGTGGCTCGGGCTGGTCATCCTGCTCTTTTCGGTCCGTTCCGGGCTGAATCTCTTCCCCCTCGCGGGCACGACAACGCCCGGCGACGGCTCACTCCTCGACCGGCTGCACCATATCCTGCTGCCCGCGCTCCTGATCGCGTTCGGCGGCTGGCTCGGCTACTCGCGCTTCATGCGCTCGGAGTATCTCGAACAGGCGAATCAGGATTACGTCCGCACCGCGCGGGCGAAGGGGCTCTCGGAGTGGTTCGTCGTGCGGCATGTGCTCAGGAACGCGCTCGTGCCGGTGATTGGCTCGGTCGGGAGCGCGCTCGGCCTGATCCTCGCCGGGTCGGTGCTGTTTGAGTACACCTTCTCGTGGCCGGGGATGGGGCGGCTCTTCTATGAGGCGGCAACGGAGCGCGACTATCCGGTCGTGCTCGGCGTCACCTTTATCGGCGCGCTGCTCTCGATCGCCGGCTATCTGCTGACGGATATTGTCTACGCGCTCGCCGATCCGCGCGTCAGGCAGAGCCTTGGAGGGAGGGCATGAGCGAGGCGCGGAGCGCAACGGCGTCCAGTCTCACGCGGATGGAGCAGACGGCGACGATCCGCAGCGACGGCTATCTGCAGGGGGCGTGGCGGCGGCTCAGGCGGGACCGCTTCTCGATGGTGGCGCTCGTCCTTTTCGCGCTCATCTGCCTGATTTCCCTCGCCGCGCCGCTGCTCTCCGCGCACATCCTCCACGCCGATCCGAACCGGGGGCGGCTGACGCAGAAGTTCCAGCATCCGACCAGCGCCCACTGGCTCGGCACGGACGATTTCGGGCGGGATGTCGCGGCGCGGCTCCTGCATGCCGGGCGCGTCTCGCTCTCGATCGGCTTCGGTGCGACGGCGATCTCGCTCACTATCGGCGTCTCGCTCGGGCTGATCGCCGCCTATTACGGGCGGTGGGCGGACGACGCGATCAATGCCACCATCCAAATCCTGAACAATATCCCCAGCCTCTTCCTCTTTATCATGATCTCCGTCCTCTTCCGGCCCGGCGTCGGTGGGCTAACGCTGATCTTCGGCGTGCTCGGCTGGACCGGGATCGCTCGTTTCGTCCGCTTCCGCGTGCTGACCGAACGCCGCCGCGAGTACGTTGATGCCGCGACCGCGATCGGCGTCCATCCGCTGCGGATTATGTTCCGGCACATCCTGCCGAATATCAGTTCGATCATCCTCGTGCTCGCCGGGACCGAGATTTTCGGCGTCATCCTCGCGGAGGCAGGGATTAGTTACCTCGGCTTCGGCGTGCAGATTCCGACCGCCAGTTGGGGCAACATGCTCTCGAAGTCGTTCGACTATTTTACCCAGGCTCCCTGGCTCGTCGTCGCGCCCGGCGTGATGGTCGTCCTCACCGTCACCTGCCTCTACCAACTGACCGACGGCCTGCGCGACGCTCTCGATCCGCGATTGAAGACGTAAGGAGGTTCGAGATTCAGGGTTCGGGGTGAAACCTGGTCTTTCTCCGAAATTCAAACTCAAAATTGACGCCGCGCGCTCTGACTGGTACTATTTCACATCGTGAAAACGCACGTTTTGGAGACCAGATGAACATGAGGACACAGACGCCACTTCGCAGTCGACAGGGGGCGGGGAAACCGATTGTGGGCAAGGCAGAACAACACGATCGTCGAGGACTTCTGAGGAGGAATGCGTACCGTGAACGAGCAACTGAAACGTTTGAGCCGTCGTCATTTCCTGAGTGGGGCAGCCATTGCAGCGGGGACGGCGATCCTCGCCGCGTGTGGCGGGAGCAATAGCGCCACCGACACGCCGAAGCCTGCCGCGACGACGGGCGGCGCGGCGACGACCGCCCCGGTCGCTGCGGCAACGAGCGCCGTACCTGCCGCGACGACCGCCGCCGGTTCCGCCGCCGTTAAGCCTGCTGGCACGACAGCGGCAGGTTCAGCCGCCGCTGGCTCTCCTGCCGCGAATCCAGCGACGATGGGTAAGGTCCGGTCGCAGATTGATACGGCGGGGATCAAGAAGGGCGGCTCCCTCATCGAGGGGGGGGCATCCGATATCCGCACCTTCAACCCGCTACTCGTCAATGACACCACATCCGGCCTCGTCACTGACCTGCTCTACGACGGCCTCGTCTATGTTGACCCGGATACCTTGCAACCGATGCCGAATCTCGCGACGAAGTGGGCGGTTTCACCAGATAGTAAGACCTATACTTTTACGTTGAAGCAGGGCGTCAAATGGCATGACGGGCAACCCTTCACGGCGGATGACGTCAAGTTCTCCTACGATGCGTACATGAATCTGGACACCGGCACGGCGCGCGCCGGGACACTGAAGGAGCGCATCGCCTCGGTCGAGATGACGGACCCTCAGACGATCGTCTTCACGCTCAAGGACGTGATCGCTCCCTTCCTCGTCAGTAATTGCTCGTACGGCATTATCGCCAAACACCTCTTCGGGAGTGTTCCACCGAATGCAATCCGCACCAACGAATACAGCACATCGAAGCCAACGGGTACCGGGCCGTTCAAGTTCAAGGAATATACGACGGGCGATCATCTCACGCTCTCCGGCAACCCGGATTACCATATGGGACCGACCGCGCTCGAATCCTTCACATACCGGATCGCCAAAGACTCCACCGTCCTGTATCAACAGTTGAAGACAGGCGAAGTAGACTACGGCGCAATCTCTCCCGAACTCTATGACGACGCGAAGAAGCAGACAAACCTCGATGTCGTAGACTACGATACCTTCAGTTCCACGTACCTCGGCTTCAATCTCGATCCGGCCCACACGATGCTCTTCCAGGATGTCAGAGTGCGGCAGGCGCTCCTCTACACGATTGATCGCGACGCGATCGTCAAGAGGCTGTTCAGTGGCCTGAGTACCGTCGCGGTCGGGACTGAACCTGTCCTCTCCTGGGCGTATGCGCCGGACAAGATTACGACCAAGTACGAATACAATCCAAAGAAGGCAGAGCAATTGCTCGATGAGGCGGGTTGGAAGAAGGGATCGGACGGCATCCGCGCTAAGGACGGCAAACGCCTCTCGTTCTCGATGTGGACAAACAGTGGCAACAAGACACGCGAGAATTACCTGCTCGTGGCGCAGGAAGGCTGGAAGAACATCGGCGTCGAAATGAAGCCCCAATTCGAGGAATTTAGCGTCTACCTCGATCGGATCAACAAGAACTTTGACTTCGAGATGTTCCTCGGCGGCTTTAGTTGGGGCACGGACCCGGACCAGCAGACAATGTGGGATACCAAGCAGCACGGCCCGGGTTTCAATAAGTACTCCTACTCAAACCCGAAGGTGGATCAGTTGTTCAACGACGGACTGCACACGCTCGACCAGGAGAAGCGCAAGCAGATCTATATTGAGGCGCAGAACCTGATCCTCGCGGATGCGCCCGCACTCATCTCCGACTTCCCGAAGGGGATCGTCGGCCTCACCAAGCGGGTAAAGAACCGCATCCCGAACGCGGTGAGCACGACCTTCAACGCGCATCAGTGGTATGTGACGGACGGGAAATAAACCTCACCCCCTGCCCCCTCTCCATTGCGATGGAGAGGGGGAGATTTGGTAGGATAAGCGGTGTGAGCAATGTGGATCGAATAGCCGTTTCACCGGATGTGAGGCGGCAAATGATGGGAATAGCACGCGAATTTCGTGCCTTGCCGACGGAGGCGCGGCTCTGGGCTGCCTTGCGGAACCGGCAACTGAACGGCGCGAAGTTTCGTCGGCAACAGCACATTGGCCCCTTCATTGTGGATTTTTTCTGTCCCGAGTATCGTCTGATCGTTGAAGTGGATGGAACGATTCACGATACACAGCGCGAGCACGATCAAGAGTGCCAGTATATGCTCGAATCGTGCGGCTACCGGGTCATTCGTCTCTCCGCGCATGCGGTCGAAACCGACTTGGCAAACACCCTCATCGGTATCGCCGGACATCTTGATTTCTTTTCTCCCCCTCTCCATCGCAATGGAGAGGGAGTCGGGGGGTGAGGTAGTCCCATGGGTAGATATGTTGTTCGTCAACTGCTTCAGCGCATCCCGCTGATTGTCGGCATTACGTTGGTCGTCTTCGCGCTCGTCCATCTGACGCCGGGTAGCCCGATTGATGAGTTGCGCCTCAATCCGGATATCAAGCCCGCCGACCTCGCAAGTTTGGAAAAGACGCTCGGCATTGACAAGCCGCTTCCTGAGCAGTATCTGACCTGGATCAGCCAGGTGGTGCGGGGCGATCTCGGCATCTCGCTGAAGAACTACCGGCCTGTCCGCTCGCTGATCTTCCAGCGGCTCGGCAACACACTCCTGCTCACTGGTTGTGCGCTGCTCCTGACGCTGCTGATCGCGATCCCGGTCGGCGTCCTTTCCGCGCTCAAACGCAATTCCGTCTTCGATTACATCGCGGTCGTGTGTACGACGCTCGCCGATGCGATCCCGAGCTTCTGGCTCGGCCTGCTGCTCATCCTGGTCTTTTCCGTGCAGTTCAAGCAGTGGGGGTTGCCGTGGATGCCCTCCGGTGGCGTGCAAACCCTGCCGAACGGCGGCGATTTCTTCGACCGCGCGAAGCATCTCATCATGCCAACGGTGACGCTCAGCATGCTGGAAACGGCGCGCTGGGTCCGGTATACGCGCGGTCAGATGCTCGAAGTCCTCAACCAGGATTACGTACGCACCGCGCGCGCGAAGGGGATCGCGGAGAATATCGTCATTATGGGCCATGCCTTCCGCAACGCCACGCTGCCACTCATTACGCTCGTCGGTCTCAGCATTCCCTCGCTCTTCGCAGGCGCAGTGATTATCGAGCGGATTTTCTCGTGGCCGGGCATCGGCAGTCTGGCGATTGATTCGGCGACGAACCGCGACTACACCACCATCATGGGAGTGACACTCTTCATCTCGGTGATCACGGTTTTCTCTAGTCTCCTGGCGGACATTTTCTACGGCGTCGCGGATCCGCGCGTCACCTATTCGTAAAGGCAAGGGACAACGATGGGGGCAGAGGCTTCGTCCAAGCGCATCACGGTCGCCGGGCAATCCGCCGATCAACGGGACCGCGCGCTTCGTGGCCCCTCGCAGAGTAATAGGGCGCGCGCGTGGCGCCGGTTTCGCGCGAACAAACTGGCCCTCGCGGGGCTGGTCGTCACGACGCTGCTCATTCTGATGGCGATCTGCGCGCCGCTCATTGCGCGCTATGTCACGCATGCGGGCCCCAATAAGCAGAGCCTGCTGGATAACTTCGCGCCTGCCGGTCATGCACACTGGTTCGGTACGGACGAGGTCGGGCGGGATGTTTTGGCGCGCATCGTCTACGGTGCGCGCGTGGACCTCGGCGTCGCCTTCCTCGCGGTCACGGTGGCGATCATCGTCGGGACGATTGTTGGTGCGGTCGCCGGGTATTATGGCCGCTGGGTGGATACGCTACTCATGCGTCTTGTGGACGTGATGCTCTCCATCCCATCGTTTTTCCTGCTGTTGTTGGTCGCGACGCTCTTCCGCGTCGGCCCGATTGTCCTCGCAATCGTCATCGCCCTGATCGGCTGGTTCGGGCTGGCACGATTAATCCGGTCGGAGATTCTCTCCGTCAAGCGGCGCGATTACGTCGAGGCGGCGCGCACGATCGGCGCATCAGACTTCCGAATTATCCAGCGGCATATCCTGCCCAATGTGACGCATCTGGTAATCCTCTTCGCGACGGGCGCGGTACCCGGTTTCATCCTCGCGGAAGCGGCGCTCAGTTTCCTCGGTATCGGTATCCAGCCGCCGACGCCTTCCTGGGGAAATATGCTGACGAATGCCACGACCTATCTGACGAAATCGAAGGGGCTTGTCTTCATCCCCGGCTTCTTCCTCGCGCTTACCGTGCTCTCCTTAACGCTGATCGGCTATGCGCTGCGCGACGCGCTGGACCCGCGACTGAGTAAGTAAGGGGGCCTCACCCCGCGTGCTTGAACCCCGCGGCCTGCATGGTCAGCGGCTCGCCATCGCGTGCGGCGTGCGCTTCGATCACTTCCGCGATGACGAGCACTGAGTCGCCCGCTTCTATCGTGTTCGCCACGCGGCATTCGAGCGCGCCGAGCGTGCCGAAGATCACCGGGCAGCCCGTCGCGCTGCCCGGTTCCCACGCCACCGACACGCATTTGTCCGGCACTTTCGCGCTGTGTCGGCCAAGCAGCCCCGCCACTTCTCGCTGATCCGCCGCATAGATGCAGAGCACGAAATGGCCCGTTCGCATGATGATTTCGCGCGTCCGGCTCTCCCGTTCCATGCTAACGGCAATCATTGGCGGCGCGAATGAGACCTGCGTCGCCCAATTGACCGTCATCGCCGCGATCACGTCGCCCTCCCGCGCCGTCACTGCGTACAAGCCGTATGTGAAGAGGCGCAGCGCCTGTTTCTTCGCCGCTTCATCCATTGACCTATCCCCCTTACCCCCTTCCGTCACTCGGCGTGAGAAGAGGAAACAAGACTGCCCAGGTATTCGCAATCTATCGTACACTGGCGACATTGTTGGCATCCGCATTTCTCCCCCTTCCATTTCGGGAAAGGGCAGGAGATGAGATTTTCCGAGGAGGCAGCGATGGCAGACGACCGGCGGAAGGGCAGTGAGGTCTTGATTGAAGTCCTCCGTAGCGAGGGGGTGACACACATCTTCGGCAATCCCGGCACGACCGAACTGCCGATGATTGACGCGCTGGCGGTCGTTTCGGATATTCACTACGTGCTCGGATTGCAGGAATCCACCGTCGTCGGCATGGCGGATGGCTACGCGCAGGCAACGCGACGGCCTGCGTTCCTTAACCTGCACACCTCGGCAGGACTTGGCAACGCGATCGGCAACCTGACGAACGCGAAGAGCGCGAACACGCCGCTCGTCGTGACGGCGGGCCAGCAGGATTACCGGCACATCATCACCGATCCCTTGCTCGCGGGCGATCTGACGGGAATCGCGGCGGCGGTCTCGAAGTGGACGCATGAGGTGCGGACGCTCGGCGAACTCGGCACGGTGCTGCGCCGCGCCTTCCACGACGCGGCCTCTGCCCCGGCTGGCCCTGTCTTCGTCTCACTACCCATGAACATCATGGATGAGATCGGCCCCGCGCCGATCCCGCCACCTTCGCGGATCGAACGGCGCGCTGTCGGCGGCGGACTGGACGAACTGGCTGCATTGCTTGTTGCCACCCCGACCGAGCGACTGGCAATCGTCGTCGGGGATGAGGTGACGGCGTCCGGCGGCACAGAGGCGCTGGTAGCCGTGGCAGAAACGCTCGGTGCGACAGTCTTCGGCTCGCCGCTGATCGGCTCATTCGCCTTCCCGCCGCTGCATCCGCTCTGGGTGGGCGCGCTTCCACCACACGCCGGCGCGCTCCGCAAGGCGCTCGCGGACTACGACCGCGTCTTCCTGATCGGTGGCCGCGCCTTCATGACCTATCCATATGCGCCCGGTTCGCCGTTACCGGAGACGGTCGAACTACTGCACCTCGCCCCGGATGTCCACGATCTTGGCCGTACGTACCCGGTGCGCCTCGGAATCGCTGGCGACCCGCGCGCGACGCTGGAAGCCTTACTGCCACTTCTCCAAAGCACGGTGACGGCGAACGTCGCGGCAGAGGCGATAGCGAAGCGGCGCGTCGTGCAGGAAACGGCCCGTGAAGCCTACGAGACGGCGGCGCTCGGTCGCTACGACACGATGCCGATGCCGCCCATCGTCGCCGCCCACGCCCTGCTCCGCGCCCTGCCCCCGGAATCCATCGTCGTAGACGAAGGACCCGCAACGAATACGCATGTGCGGGCGTTTCACCAGGTGACGCGACCGGATCGTTATTTCTTCGTGCGCGGTGGTGGCCTCGGCTGGGGAATGCCCGCCGCGCTTGGCGTCTCGCTCGGCTTCGACCGCGAACCCGTCCTCTGCATTGTCGGGGATGGCGCGGCGATGTACTCCCCGCAGGCCCTCTGGACGGCGGCACACGAGCAGTTGCCCATCGTCTTCGCCGTCGTCAACAACCGCGAGTACAACATCCTCAAGAATTACATGCGCGGCATGGAAGGGTACAACGCGACGATGGGCACATTCATCGGCATGGACATCGCCGATCCGCCCGTTGATTATTGCGCCCTCGCCCGCTCGATGGGCGTCGCCGCGACTCTTGTCGAGCGGGCGGGCGATGTCGGTGATGCCGTGCGCACCGCATGGCAATCCGGCAAACCGCACCTGCTCGAATTGCCAATGTCAGCCACTGAGCGCGGATAGTTGGTGGCGTACGCTTTAGCCTGTGTTCTCCGATTGGGGCACAGGCTGAAGCCTACGCTACCGCCTAATCCTCGCTAATCTCCACGTCATGCTGTTTGGCAGCGCGCTTGATTCGCTCCTTGACCTGAGCGACATCGCCCTTGTCGTACTTCGCGGCATTGTCCTTGTGATTGATGTAACTCCACGCCGCGCGGATATGCTCAGGCGTGTCAATCGGGTACTTGTGGTTCGTTGGGTCCGCGAACTGCACACGTCCATACTCGTGGACGCCCTCCTGCGGGTTGACATCGTCCCGCTTCTCGATCCGGTCGCTCATCTCACGCCCCTTTCCGTACCACAGATATTACCTGTGTCGGAGTGTTGCATCATGCATGCCAGCCGGTATCATCACGCGGAAGACGCGGAGCGAGCATCGAGGAGAGGAGTGAGCGAGATGAAGATTCGTGAGATTCGGGCGGTCGGTCTGCGGGGCGCGACGCCGGAGGGCGGCTGGAGCGATGAACTGCAACCGGACGCCTGCGTCCATACGTTGATCGCCGTCCACACTGACGAAGGGATAACCGGCGTCGGCAGCGTCTTCACGAACGACGACCTCGTGCGCGCCGCGCTGGGCGTCCTCGAACCGTTATATCGCGGCGAAAACGCGCTCGAACCGGAGCGGGTGAGCGAGAAGTTGCATCAGAATACCTTCTGGCTCGGGCGTGGCGGCGCGATCACGCACGCGATTTCGGGTATAGACATCGCCTTGTGGGACATCCTCGGCAAAGCAACCCAACAGCCGGTCGGGCGGCTGCTCGGCGGGCGATACCGCGAGCGCGTGCGCCCGTACGCCTCCCTGCTGATGGACGAGCCGGAGCGGATGGCGGACGCGCTCCTGCCCTACAAGGCGCAGGGATTTCGCGCCTTCAAGATCGGCTGGGGGCCGTTCGGGCGGCAGAGCGCGGCGACAGATGAGGCAATTGTTCGTGCCGCGCGGGAGGCCGTCGGCAACGACGTGCTCCTGATGGTGGACGCAGGCGGCAGCGATGCCCACTGGAATCAAGGGTATAAGTGGGCGCTGCGAACGGCAGAGATGCTCGCGGGATATGGCATTGCCTGGTTCGAGGAGGCGCTGAGGCCGGACGCGCTCCGCGAGTACGTCATGCTGCGCGAACACGCACCGCTGCCGATCAGCGGCGGTGAGGTGCTGACGCGCCGCCAATCCTTCCAGCCGTGGTTGGAGGCGGGCGCCTTCGACATCGTCCAGCCGGACGTCACGAAAGTCGGTGGCATCTCGGAAGAGCGGCGCATCGGCTGGATGGCGCAGGAGCACGGCATCCGCTTCATCCCGCATGGCTGGAACACCGCCGTTGGCCTCGCGGCGGACCTCCAACTCGCTTCCGCCTTCGCCGACACCGATTTCGTCGAGTACATCACCGGCTCGCCCTATGTGGATGCCATCGTTGCCACCCCGTGGCAACTGGACACCGACGGCATGCTCGCTATCCCCGCCACCCCCGGCCTCGGCATCACTCTCGACCCGGACGCCGTGCGGCAGTATTCGCGTGGCGAGCCGTTCCTCGACTGACGGCGATCATCTGCTGATCGTCGCCGCATTTTGCGATCCGGTACGGATAGTGTATGATTGCCGCTAGTGAAACAATCGAGAGATGTGCGGGGAGGCAGTCATGCAACTACGGGTCACGAGTTGGCGGACGTGCGTGCCCCGCTTTGGGATGGTCGCCGCCCTGCTCGGCGCGCTCCTCCTCGCCGCGCTCTCCGCTGCGGCGGTGGGGGCGACGAACTTCCCCGTCACGGTCACGACGACGGCGGATAGCAACAACACCTGTGCCGCTGACGGCACGACCCCACCCTGCTCGCTCCGGGACGCTATCCGCTTCGCGAATACGAAGATGAGCGCGGACACGACAACGATCACTCTGCCCGCGAACGGCTCACCCTACGCGCTCACCCAGGGTCGAGCCGCTATCCAGGCCAATGTGACGATCAACGGCGCGGGCGCGAGCACGACGGTGATCAACGGCAGCAGCAACGACCACATCTTCTCGATCAGCGTCGGCGAGATCGTGACCCTCAACGACCTGACGCTCAGCAACGGCCACGATATACTCGGCGGCGGCGGGGCGATCAGTAATAGCGGGAGGCTCACGCTGAACAACTGCGTCGTGAGCAATAATAGTGCGGGCGGCAATGGCGGTGGCGTGTACACCAACGGCGGCTCCATCATCGTGACGAATAGCCAGTTCACGGCCAATCAGGTGACGGGCGCTGCCGGTTCACCCGGCTTCAGCGGCGGCAATGGCGATGCCGGCAGGGATGCGACCGGGGGCGCGATCGCGATCACGTTGGCGTCCTCCTTCTCGGTGACGGGAAGCAGCTTCACCGGGAACAGCGCGACCGGCGGCAGCGGCGGCGACGGCGACTCCGGCCGCTCCGGCGCCCCGAACAGCCCACCCACCCACGGCGGCAATGGCGGCACCGGTGGGGGCGCGACCGGGGGCGCGATCGCGATCGCGCCGACGAATTCCTTCTCGATCACGGGGAGTCGCTTCACCAGGAATACCGCTATGGGAGGCACGGGAGGCGACGTTGGTGTTAGCGGCACCGGCGCTGGTAGCGGTGGCAACGGCGCCAGCGGCGGCAGTGCGGCGGGTGGCGCCATCGTCAATGGGGGCGGCACGCTGACGCTAACGAGCAGCACCTTCACGACGAACCAGGCCATCAGCGGCGGCGGCATCGGCGGCAGCAGCGGCATCGCCAACGGCCTCTACGGTAGTGGCGGCGGCGGCGGCGGCGGTGGTGGCGCGTCGGGTGGCGCCATCGTCAATGGGGGCGGCACGTTGACGCTAACGAGTAGCACCTTCACGACGAACCAGGCCATCAGCAGTGGCGGCGGCGGCGGTGACGGCAGCGGAGGCGACAGAGGCGGCTTCGGCGGCGATGGCGGCGGCGGTGGCTCCGCGTCGGGTGGCGCCGTGGCCACCGGTGGCACGCTCGCGCTGACGAACAGCACCGTATCCGCCGATCAGGCCACCGGCGGCTCCGGCGGAACCGGCGGCTTCGGCTCCTTCGGCACCTTCGGCAGCGGTTACGGTGGTACCGGCGGAACCGGCGGGGCGGGCGCGGGCGGCGCGGTCGCCAACACCGGTTCCGGAGCAATCGGCAATACAACCATTACTGCGAATAGCGCCAGGGGCGGCGGCGCTGGGTCGCGTGGCACGGGCTCACCCCCCGGCCAAAATGGTGCGACCGGCACCCCCGCCGGCGGCGGGGTAGCCAACACTGGCGGAGGCCAACTGAACGTCGGCAATACGATTCTCTCCGCTAACACCGGCGGCGCGACGACCGGCAACTGCTTCGCGATCACCGACGACGGTCACAACCTCGAGTCCAACCCGACCACGACGTGCGGATTCACCATCGCTGTCCAGCATGGTAATCCGAACCTCGATACCCTCAAGGACAATGGCGGACCCACACAGACGATGGCCCTCCTGCCCGGCAGCGCCGCCAAAGACACCGCCGACCCCACCGCCTGCGCCGCCCCACCGACCAGCGGCAAGGATCAACGGGGCATCGCCCGCCGCGCCGATCAGTGCAGCATCGGCGCGTTTGAGGCTGATATTGCTGTCCCGAACGCAGTGCCGCTCCCGCCGCGCCCCGGCCCTGCTCCTTCCGGTGGCCCGCCGAATCCGATCCCTGTGCCATCGCGCTCCATGCCCAGTAATGGCGGTGTCCCAAACCCGGCGCCTTTGCCACGGCGCTAGCATCTCCCATACTTCCCTTCCCTGCGCGGGAAGGACTGGAGTTAGAAAGCCAGAGCCCGCGCGATCTCCGCCGCGACGCGGGCGTTGTTGAGAACGAGGGCGACGTTGGCGGCAACACTCCGGCCTCCTGTCCGCTCGCGCACCTGATCGAGGACGAAGGGCGTCCACGCTGCGCCGGTGATGCCGCGCCGTGTCGCTTCCGTCACCGCCTCTGTCGTGATCCCTTCGATGTATGCCGCATCGAGCGCGTCCGCCGCCGGGATCGGCACGGTGACGACGAGGCCACCGCCACCGAGCGCCCAATGCCGCGTCGCGACCGCCGCCGCTTCCGCCGCCGTCTCGACGCGCACCGGCACCGCAAGGCCGCTATCCGGCGTGTAGAAGGCGGGGAAGCGATCCGTGCCGTAGCCGAGCACCGGCACGCCCTGCGTTTCCAGGTATTCGAGCGTCAGCGGCAGGTCGAGGATGCTCTTCGCTCCCGCGCAGACAACACAGACGGGCGTGCGCGCCAGTTCGGTCAGGTCCGCCGAGATGTCCATCGTCGTCGCCGCACCGCGATGAACACCGCCAATACCGCCCGTCGCGAAGACGCGGATGCCGGCATGCTGGGCGCAGAGCATCGTCCCCGCCACCGTCGTCGCGCCGAGGCGACCGCTGGCGAGGGTTGCGGCGAGATTGCGGCGACTCACCTTCACCGCTTCCCGGTCGTGCGCGAACCGCTCGATCTGCTGTCGGTCCAGCCCGACAACGATCCGCCCGTCCACGAGGCCAATTGTGGCAGGCACGGCCCCCGCTTCGCGGACAACCTCCTCCACCGCTCGCGCGAGCCGCAGGTTCTCCGGATAGGGAAACCCGTGCGCAATGATCGTTGATTCGAGTGCAACGACCGGCTTCCCCGCCGCCACCGTCGCTCGCACATCCTCCCGCACGTCCAGCAATGCCTCGATCCGCATCTCTCCCCCTTTAATACTGATAGCCGATTGAACCGCAGAGAAATAAAGGGTGCCACCGATCGCGTCACCATTTCATTACTTGAAGCGATACGATTTTAGCGAGATATGGGACCCTTCACCCACCCTACGTCCAACTCGTAGATATAGATTTCATTCGGAAGTGACTGACGTACGCCAACGAAATGGACGATCTCACGCGCCGATTGGGGCGGCTTCCACGCTTGCGGAATGATCAGTACGCCAACATGGAATGCTTCGACTCGCCATGCCTGCTGCCAGCGCAGCCATGCGTCTTGCATGGCGATGAAGTCCTTGCCGTTATGCGTGACGAGAATTCGGCCTGCTTGTGCGGCGACAAGGAGATGATGCCCGTCCGAGGCGCGGTGCATCCCTAAATTCGCTGCGGTAACGGCACAATCGGGGTCACCGTAGTGAAGATCGAGGCGCTGTTTGAGCGCCGCAGCGACATCTTTGTCAATGTGAAAACGCGGATTCACGAAGCGAGTTGATGATTCGCCGCGATTCGCGCATCAATGAGTGCCGTATACCGCTCGTAGTACGCGAGCGCGGCATGCACGGCGGTGAGGGATATTTCGTAGTCCGCAGCTACTTCGTCAGGGGTCGAATGCGCGAGCGTCATCGCACCGATCAGCGCCCACACGGGGATGCCGGACTCGACAAGCACCGCCTCTTCGATCCCGGGCCGGTAGGGGTTCGCCGCGATGTATTGCACGATGAGATCGCTCTTGTCCGCCAGCATTGCTCGCTCCCATCCGATAGCACGATCTATCGCGCACTCGTGTCAGTAGTGAGTAGTGTATCACCGCGCCCAAAAGCCTTGCGGATAATGGCATACTGCCTGTCACCATATGATGAGGGGTGAAACGATGGCGGTCTTTTTCCAGTTATGGAACAACGACACGAACAACCTGATTGATGAATACGAGACCGAAGTCGCAGCGGCTATCGAAGTGCGGCGCTATCGGATGGGCGAAGAAGACGCGCTCAGCGAGTTGGCGTTGCTGCGTTTCGACAACCCCGCTACGCCCAAAGTCATTGCAATGTGCGACGATTTGCTGCGTTACATTGAGGATAGGGATCAAAGCGCCCCTGTGCCGCATGTGGGAACGAGACGCGCGGTGCAATAAGCGATAGGTGGCAGGATCATATCAGCAGACCCGCCAGCAAGACCGCTTGATTGCGACACCGTGCGCTCCTTTCCTGCCCTGTTGAATGGTGGCAGTGTAACACATGACTAATACAACATCGTCTTTTATTTACTGGGGCTAATGTTTGCAACTTTTCGCCTACACATGTACACTATCGCCAGATAGACCGTTTCAGTTTCTGGCGGGAGTGCTTGAAGATGCCAAACCGAACTGGAGTTGCGTCGGTTCGGTGGACACTCGATGATTTGCATCTGTGCGAATCCAAGGAGGTGTCCCGATGCCGAGTCCTCATGCACCCTATCCCCCCGCCTTCAAGGCCGAGGCCGTCCGCCTCGTC
>JAABUU010002187.1_pt1 | contig 28720 bp, 27 predicted proteins | sample 5559301 | NCBI WGS metagenome assembly JAABUU01 (sample SAMN10711884, study PRJNA513360) | rock metagenome | isolation source: Antarctica rocks | place: Antarctica: Victoria Land, Richard Nunatak white
GAGCGATCTGCCCCCACCACCTGCTTTGCAGCGGTTGCTTGATCACCTCTGGGACGGACACCCGATTGACTGCTATGCCCATTGACAACAAACTACCGGTAATCCTGGCAGCCTCCGTTCCGGGAGCGGTCAGTGCCGCAAACGCGATCTCGTTTGGAGGCAGCGGACCGACGATCACGGGAGTTACCCCACCGGGTGGCCCGACAACCGGCGGTACGGTCGTCACCCTCACCGGCACGAATTTCTGTGCCGGAGCAACGATTACCGTCAATGGTGTCACGGCAACGAACGTGACGGTCGTCAATTCGACGACGATCACCTTCACTACCCCCCCCGGAGCCCAGGGAGCAGCCACGATCACCGTGACATGCCCGAATGGCACGGGCACGGGCACCTTCACGTACCATACCATCACAGTGACGGGTGAGGCATATACCGCGAATGCCAGCGTCCTCGGTGTCCTTAGCGTGTCCAAGGTGGGCGATGTTATCCTGCCGCCCGGCGGGTCGAACAACGCGGTGGCGGTAAATCTTCTGCCGACACTCTCCCTCACTGCGGGCGCGAACTCCGCGCTAGACATTTCGACGCCGGGTAATGGGACGGCGCAGAGTCGGGCGACGGTGGCGACCGCGAGCCTCCTTACGGGTGCGCTGACGGCAACCGCGCTCTCGGCGCAGACGACGAGCACATCGAACGGCATCACGGCATCCAGCACGCCCGTGTTCTCCGGCATCGTCACGATCGGGGCGAATACCTTCAATCTCGCGACGACCGCTCAAAACTTCACCGTCCCCGTAGCCCTCCTACCCGTGGGCGTCGCGAGCGTGACGCTGAACCGGGTGGTGACGAATACCACAGGCGCCAACTCTAATCAGACGGTGACGGCGTTGTCTGTGGCACTCACCGGGTTACCGCTGTTGGGCGGCGCGACGACTGTTGACATCGCGGTCGCGACGAGCGGCGTTACCTCTACCTAAGTCGCGGGCGGACGCGCACACGTTGTGCAGCCATTATCACCGTTGCGGTGGGCCGTGCGCGATCCGCACCGACTGAAGCAACGGAGATCCCGATGCCGTGATCCATCTTCGCGGCATCGGGTTCTTCATTTCTCTCATGGGCATACGGCGCAATGCGAGGGGATAGAAATGACGCTCACTCCATCTCGTACAGATGACGAACAGCGCGGCAATGTGGGCGGCACGGTCGTTGCCGTTGCGGCGTCGGACGAACGCCCGCGCAAGAACGATTGCGTGCGCGACGAACTGCTCGCCGATGGCAGCATAGTGCTCTATCACACCTGTCGCAAGCAACTGATAACGCTCAACCCGACGGCGGCGCTCGTCTGGGAATGTTGCGATGGCGCGCACAGTATCGCGATGATCGCAGACGAACTGCGCGACGTCTTCCCGGACGCGCCCAATCCCCAGGCCGATCTTCTTGCGGTGTTGCGAGACCTCCTCGACCAGGCCATGATCGCGGACGATAACCTCTAAACCAACATTCGTCGTCTATGCCGCTATGCCGGACAGCGAATAGCACGCAGCGGCTCCCGTGTGCCGCCTACGGTCACTCGCGTCCGGCAACCGCGTCAACGCGGCTTCGGTATCGGGGCCGGCGTGCCCATCACGGACGGCTCGGGTCGTGGCGACGGCGCCGGATTCGGCGAGGGTCGCGTAGGTCGGGTCGGCATTGTCCGGGTCTCCCGCCATCGGCACGGTGGCAGGCGCGCGCTACTCGAACGTGTTGTCACCGAGTTGGAGCTGACCGCTGATCAATTCGACGGCCAGTAGGCCGTTCGTCACGAGTCCCTATGCCGGGTGGATCAGTTCGATGCGTGCCTTATTGAAGTATTGCACGCGTCGCGTGCCCTGCCCAGGGTTCGTTGGCCCGCTCTCCGAGCAGTCGAGCGCCCCTTCCTGATAGGCTTCCGTCTGCCCTTCACGCGCGGTGGCGAGCGGCCCCAGAAGTTCGGCGTGATCGCTTTACCCGCGACCCATTGCACCTGGAAGGCGGAAGTGGCGAAACCGGCCGCCGCGTCGACACCCGCGAGGGGCGCGGGGACAGGCAGCATCAGCACGCTGCCGAGTAGCGCCCCGAATCCCCATTGCCCTTTCCCTCATCGCTGGAAAGCCGTCGGCTCCTGACAAGCCATATCGTACGATCACCACGGTGCAATGATTGGCACAAGTATCTTGCCTCGTTGGGATAATCGAAGAGGAATCGTTTGTAAAGCCATTCTGAAATGGTTCTTTTTCGATTGATATGTGGATTGGTGTTTTTCCGCTCGGGAGGTGAGTCGGTTCGGCGGACCGTCGAAACGTTCGCCACGGAGTGTTTCACGGTCCATCGAGACGGGGTAACTTCCACGTCCGCCTTCGCTCGGAGGACGCTGGTCACCGCTCGGTCAGGAACGCGTATCAAAGAAAGAGCGCGTTATTTTGACGATTGCCCACGGAATGGCGTCAGACTGTAACCGTGGCTCTCTCTTTCAAGTACCCCAGTACCGGAGTACTTGCGTACCTCGTACGAACTGGGCAATACGAACATGACCTGACCACCGTGACCTTGCAACCGTTTCCCTACGCATCAGGGCATTCGCGGCGTGCTCCGGCGACCTGATACGCGTGTTTGCAGACACATCGTTAGTGGATTCTGGTCGCGCCTCAATTAGGCGCAGACGGCATAACCGTCGAATGCGATGATTCCGAGAGGGTCGCGAAATGCTTTGTGGGCGAATTTCGCGGCCCTTCGCACGCTTGGTCAGCCTGTATCCAGTCGGCCGCCGCGATCTGCTCATGTTTGCGCCATCCCCTTCACTGTTTGACATCCCGAAAGTTGACATAATCCAACCGTCAAGGCATACATCTCGCACAGTCATGTGGTGCATTCGTGCTCTGAGACACCGAACGTAAGAGGGGAACGGCGCGACCAGTCGCTTGGGTGCAAGAAAGGAAAGAATGCGGGAACAGGAGCACACAAAGGTCCAATTGTCGGTTATCCAGATTATCGCCGGAGCGCTCGCCTCGGTCTCTGCCGCAGTGGTCGCCTCGACGTTCGGCCTCAAGGGGACGCTGCTTGGTGCAGCGATGACCAGCATCGTGGCGAGCGTCGGCGGGGCGCTCTACACCCATTCTCTCCACCGCGCGCATGTCCGCATCCGCACGCGCCTCAACCCCCATACCGGCAGAATCGAGCGCATCGTGATCCCGCCCCAGCGTGTTCGGCGGCCCATTCGTTGGGGCATGATGGTCGGTGGTGCAGGGCTTGTCTTTCTCGTCACCATGGGAGCGATCACGGTGATGGAATTGGCGGCACACAAGCCCGTCGCGGTGCTTGTGGGTCACGCTGCACCCAAGCATGGTGGCACCACCGTCGGAGCGCTGATCCAGAGTGCACCGGGGTTGGCGCCGATCGCGATGCCGACGATGCCGACCGGGACGACCGCGGGAAGCGCACTAACGGCGACCCCGAACGGCACGCCACCCACGAGCGCGACACCCGGAGGAACACCGACCGTACCGCTGAATGGAACGCCGAGCATCAGCGCACCGACCCAGGCAGCAGCGAAAACCGTGAGTGCGACGACTGGGGCCCGTTCAGTCACCACGACGCCGACCATCGCCGCCCACACACCGACCGTTTCGGCGCGGATGACGACGACAATGCCAGCGGGCGCGACACCGACGCCGCAGGCCACAGCAGCCAAGTCAATTCTCTCAACGACAGCCCCTATCGCGTCGGCTCAGGCGGTAACTCCAGAGGGCAGTACGCCACATGGAAGTGCATCGCCCTGATGCGTATCGCCTTCTCCATACGCACTGCACCCGCCATCACCTCCGGTCTCGGAGCGCTCACGTCTGACCCATACGCGCTGTGATACCGCTTGGAAGTCCTGTATCTCCTTCCCGATTGCGCGTTGACGCTCTCCGCCTTGCGCGGTAGGATTAAGGGGCCGTGCTGAGGGAACACGCACATGGAACCGCCTGAGAGTGACCGCTTCCGACCATTGGCGGTCGGGAGGCATCCGGTCATCGTTCGCACAGATGGGAGCACAACGGAATGGCAACGGCGCCACAGCCCACGACACTCGGAGCATTGCGCGCGAGCGGCTACCAGGTTCTACCGGTCAAAGCCGAGATGCGCAAGAACCTGATAGACAAAATGCGCAAGGGCGAGGAGTACTTCCCCGGTATCCTCGGCTACGAGGATACGATCCTGCCGCAGATCGAGAATGCCATCCTGTCTGGGCAGGATATTGTCCTGCTCGGCGAGCGCGGGCAGGCGAAGACGCGGCTCGCCCGCTCGCTGATTAATCTCCTCGATCCCGAAGTCCCGTATATTGCTGGGACGGAACTGAACGACAACCCCTACGCGCCGGAGTCCGCGCAAGGCCGGGCGATGGTCGCCGAGATGGGCGACGCAACGCCGATTGACTGGCTGCCGCGCGCCCGCCGCTACGGCGAGAAACTCGCCACGCCGGACACGACGATCGCCGACCTGATTGGCGAGGTGGACCCGATCAAGGTCGCCGAGGGGCGCTACCTCTCCGACGAACTGACGATCCACTACGGCATGGTGCCGCGCACGAACCGGGGTATCTTCTGCATCAACGAACTGCCCGACCTTGCCGAGCGCATTCAGGTCGGCCTCCTCAATATCATGGAGGAGCGCGATGTCCAGATTCGCGGCTACAAGGTGCGGCTCGACCTCGATATGTACATCGTCGTCTCCGCCAACCCGGAGGACTACACGAATCGCGGCCGGATCATCACGCCCCTCAAGGACCGCTTCGGCTCTGAAATCCGCACCCACTACCCGAAGACGATCGAGTACGAGATGGACATCATGGAGCGCGAGCGCAACCAGTTCGCGGAAGACGGCATCGCCGTGGACACGCCGCAGTATATGAAGGAGATCGTTGCCGAACTGACGCATCTCGCGCGCAAGTCGCCGCAGATCTCGCAGAAGTCGGGCGTCTCGGTGCGCGTCTCGATCGCCAACTACGAGAACCTTGTCTCCAGCGCCCTGCGCCGCGCGATCATCCTCGGCGAGGATACCGCCGTACCGCGCATCAGCGACCTGCCCGCCGTCGTCGCCTCCACCGCCGGCAAGATCGAACTGGAAAGCATGGGCGAGATTGACGAGCAGCGCGTCGTCGAACGGCTCGTCCAGCAGGCGACCGCGACGACCTTCGAGCGCCATTTCCGCCTCTCCGAACTGGAAGGCGTCATCCGCTCCTTCGAGAAGGGGATGAGCCTCGATGTCTCGGACGGCATGCCCGCGCGGGATTACCTGCGCCACATGCAGTCCCTCGCCGGAATGGATGCGGCGATCACGAAGCTCGGCGCACCAAACGAACCGGCGCACGTCGCCTCCGCTGTCGAGTTCATCCTCGAAGGCTTGCACCTCAACCGCCGCCTCAACAAGAACCAGGACGGCGCGCGGTATCGGTATCGCGCATAGCGCGAAGAGAGGACTGAGGACTGAGGACTGAGGACTGAGGAAAAACCGCGAAGTGCTCCGCTTCCGCCCTCAGTCCTCATCGCTCAGTCCTCAGTCCTCGGAAAGGAACTTTCCGTGGTCTTCCGCTATAGCAACTGGGATGGCACGCAGAACGTCCATCCGTTCGATGCCGATGATCTGTTGGAGGCGATCTCCGACGACATGATTAAGGATGGCGACCTGCGCCGCGCGCTCGAACGCATCATGAAGCGCGGCGCGGACCTCAGGAGTGGCCGCATGTCCGGCATGCGCGACATGATGGAACGCCTCAAGCAGATGCGCCAGCAGGAACTCTCCCGCTACGATATGGGCTCCGTCCTCGATGACATTCAGCAGAAACTGGACGACATCGTGGATCAGGAGCGCGCCGGCATCCAGAAGCGCCTCGATGACGCGGTGGAGAAGCAGGCGGCAGACAGCGCGCAGCAGGCAGCCGAGGATAGCGAACAGCAATCCGGGGAGCAGGGCGAAGCGCCGGACGATAGCATGCGGAAGATGTTCGAGAATATCGCCAATCGCAAGAATCGCTACCTGGACGACCTGCCGAAGGACCCCGGTGGGAAGATCAAAGGGTTGCAGGACTACGAGTTCATGGACCCCGAGGCGCGGCAGATGTTTCAGGACCTGATGGGCGAGTTGCAGCAGCGGATGCTCGGCAACACCTTCCAGGGGATGATGGACTCGCTCAAGAACATGACGCCCGAAGACATGGCGGCGATGCGCGAGATGGTACGCGACCTCAACGCGATGCTCGAACGCCATCAGCGCGGCGAGGACCCGCAGTTCGCGCAGTTCATGGAGAAGCACGGGCAGTATTTCCCGCCCGGCCTCAACACGATTGACGACCTGATCGAGCATCTCGCCAAGCAGATGGCGCGAATGCAGAACCTCATGAATTCGATGACGCCGGAGCAGCGCGCCCAGTTGCAGGGCGTGATGGACGCCCTGCTGCGCGACGACCGCCTGAAGATTGACCTCGCGCGGCTCGGCGGCAATTTGCAGCAACTCTTCCCGATGGACATGGACGGCTACGGCTTCGGCGGCGACGAGTCGGTCGGCATGGGCGAGGCGCTGGATGTGATGGGCCACATGCAGGGGATGGACGAACTGGAAGCGGACCTCCGCGCCGCCCAGAGCATGGGTGACCTCAACAAGATTGACCGAGAGCAACTGCGCGACCTCCTCGGAGAGGACGCGGCGCAGTCGCTCGACCAGTTGCAGCAACTCGTCAAAACGCTGGAGGACGCAGGCTACCTCGAACGCAAGGGGAGCAAACTTGAAATGACGCCGCGCGGCCTGCGAAAGATCGGCCAGAAGGCGCTGCAAGACATCTTCCAGCAGATGAAGCAGGATCGCTTCGGCAAGCACGATGCCGAGCGGCGCGGCGCGGGTGGCGAGCGGACGGACGAGACGAAACTGTATGAGTTCGGCGATCCCTTCCTGCTCGACCTGCGTGAGACGCTGATGAACGCCATCGAACGGAACGGCGTCGGCTCGCCTGTGCGCATCCAGCCGCAGGACTTCGAAGTCTACCGCACCGAGTTGCAGACCCAGTCCAGCACCGTCCTGATGATTGATATGAGCCGTTCGATGCTCCTGCGGGGCTGCTGGGCGGCGGCGAAAAAGGTTGCGATGGCGCTCGACAGCCTAATTCGCGGCCAGTTCCCGCGTGATCAGTTGCACATCGTCGGCTTCTCCTACCTCGCGCACGAACTCAAGCCGCGCGAGTTGGCGGAGATGGACTGGAGCGAGTACGAGTACGGCACGAACCTCCAGCATGGCCTGATGCTCGCGCGGCAACTGCTTGCACGCCAGCGGGGCGGCAACAAGCAGATCATCGTCATCACGGACGGCGAGCCGACCGCGCACATCGAGGATGGCGAACCGTACTTCTCCTACCCGCCGACCTTCCGCACGATCCAGGAGACGCTCCGCGAGGTCGTCCGCTGCACGAAGGATGGCATTGTCATCAATACCTTTATGCTTGAGCGGGGGAGAAGTTTGATGGAGTTCGTCAACCAGATGACGCAGATCAACAAGGGGCGCGCCTTCTATGCCACGCCGGAACGGCTGGGCGAATACGTCCTTGTGGACTATCTCTCCGGCAAGACGAAGCGGGTTGCCTGATGCATCTTCGACGCCGTGTGTCAGGATATGCGCGGATCGAAGAGTTGCGTCACTGGTTGGTAACTCGTTTGTGACGGAAAGCGTTTGTCATCTGACTCCCTGAGCGCGTCGGCTACCCGAAGGACGGTATATGGCCCCACCCTTGCGCCGCATCGAGACGGTGATCGCGGCCTACGCCGCCAGCCAGCCGGATCATCTCGCCCTGCGCTTCCACGACGAGACATGGACATATGCCGCCCTGTGCAAGGACGCCCGCCGCCGCGCCGCGCTCCTATGCGAGGCGGGGATACAGCCGGGCCGGGAACCCCCGACGGGAGCATCGGCGTCCTCATGCCGTGGGTGGACGTGCGCATTGTGGACGACGACGGGCGTGACGTGCCAGACGGGGAAGCAGGCGAACTGCTCGTGCACTCTCCTGATCTGATGACGGGCTACGTGGGCGACCCGAAGGCAACCGCCGCCGTGTTCCGCGATGGCTGGCTCCGCATGGGTGATCTCGCCCACCGCGACGCCGAGGGCTTCTACTATCTCGCTGGACGGCGGAATCTCCGTATCAATGTCGGCGGTTTCATGGTCTCGTCGGAAGAAGTGGAGGCTGTCGTGCTGCGGCACCCCGGCGTGCGCTGTGGGCGGTGATTGCGAAATGAACATTGCTGTGGATACTACAGACATTCTCCTGAATTGATGGGGAGATTCGTCTGGAGTAGCGGGATGACTATTGGGCGGCTGCGAGGATGGCTGCATTGGTATCGTGCGGGGGTGCGACCGCGCGGGGATTATCGGCCATCGCCCGTGATGGGTGCGCCGCTGCGCTGGTTCTACTTCACGCTGCTCAGGAATCTCCTCCGCCTCTCCCCCCGACCAGTCTGGCGCATACCGGCGGTGGCACTCGCCTGCGTCCGCATGGTCGTGGACGCGGATACCCGCAGGCTCGTGCATGCATTGCTGCCAGCAGTGGGCATCCCTGCGACCCGGCTGACGTACTGGCGGCTGCTGTGGGGGCGCTGTTTTTGGGATGAGGCGGATTTGCTCTTGGCGTTGCAGTCGGAGCGAACCACCCCTGCCTGGGCGCGCACGCAGGTGCGACGCGATGGGACACTGCCGCCGCAGGGCGCGATCCTCGTTGTGCCGCACCAGACGCTGGGGCGTTTTGGGCGGCTGCTCCTCGCAAGTGAGGGGGTGAGGCTTGGCGGGATCACCGGCAAACCGCAGAATGCCGCGCAGGTCGCGCAATCCGATCCAACCTTCCACCATCTCTGGCGACTGAGCCGCATACTGAATGATCGCACCTATCCCGGCGGGGTATTCCATCGGTGGGAAGCGGGGCGGAAGGGATTGCGTCTTCTCCGGGAAGGGGGGTATCTCTCGATTGTTGCCGATGACTTCACCCTCGGCGGAACGGCGCAGTTGCTGCTGGGGCGCGAGTGGTGGCTACCACGCGGGCCGGTTTGGTTCGCCCAACAGAGCGGCAAACCGATCGTCCCATGCATGGTCATCCCGGAACGACATGGGTGGCGGCTCTGGATCGGCGCGCCGGTGGCGGCGACGCCTGAGGCGGTGATCGCCGCGCTCGAAGCGTGTATCTGCCAGGCGCCGGAGAGTTGGAACCGGGTGCTCGCGCTGGCGTGGCTGCGTCACCGCGTGGGGGAGCAATGATGGACGCGCCGACGGCAGTGCGGATCGAAACACTGATAGACGATGCGGCGGCGCGGCGTCCGAATCACCCCGCGTTGATCTTCGGCGCCCGCTCCTGGACCTACGTGCAACTCCGCGTGGAGATGGACCGGCGCGCGGCCGTCCTGGTTGAAGCCGGACTCCAGCCAGGCGAGATCGTCCTTACCACAGAGCCGGTCACCGACCACCTCGCCCTTACCTTCCTCGCCTGCTGCCGCGCCGATCTCACCTTCGTCGCGCTTTCCGCCAAACTGACGCCTGCAGAGGGCACGAAATTGCTTGAGCGTATCGGCCCAGCGATTGTACTGACGGCAACTGGAAGTCCGCACCCCGCGTCCGCAATGGTGCGCTCCGGCCCGCTCGCCCTCCCTGGAGCGTCGAGTGCGGCGGCATACGTCGAGGCGATGCGGCGCTCCGGGGAGGGCGATGCTGAGGCGGTCGCTATCCTCCAAACAACCTCTGGGACGACGGGCGGGATGCCGAAGATCGCCCGCACACCGCATCGCCTCCTGACATGGCGGCGCGCAACGCCATCCTGGTGGGAGAGCGACGACGACGTTTTCTACATCGCGCAGCCGTCACTCTTCATGGTGCGCGGTTTTTGCGAGATGCTCAGTCTCGGCAGCACGATCGTCCTTTCGGACGCCACCAGTCCGGCGCGCATGGAGGCCGAGATGGCGGCGCATCGTGTGACAACGTTGCGTACGGTCCCGGCGGTCATCGGGCTGCTTACCGAGCAGCGCAATCCGTGCCCGGACAGTCTCATCCTGCGCGTCGTGCGGGCGGGGTCAGCGCCATTTCCTCCCGTGCTGCACGACGCGACCGAGCGACGCTACAACGCGACGATTGTGCAGGAGTACGCATCTACCGAAGGAGGCTCGATGCTGGGCACACCGCGCGGTGGCGCGCCGGAGGGCAGCATCCGGCAAACCGCATCCGGGCGTGCGGGCGCGCATCGTGGACGAGGAGGGTGATGATCTCCCCGAAGGAGCGACTGGGGAACTGTTGATCCGCTCGCCTGGTCTCATACTCGGCTACCTCGATGACCCAGCTGCTGCGGCTCGTACACTGCGCGACGGCTGGCTCTGGACCGGCGATCTGGCTCGCCGCGATGCCGACGGCTTCTATTTCCTCGAAGGGCGGCGGGCGCTGCGGATTAATGTGGGCGGTTTCAAGGTTTCGCCGGAGGAAGTCGAGGCGGTATTGGGGGCACATCCCGGCGTGCGGGAAGCCGTTGTGCTGGCAATGCCGGACGCGGCGCGCGGCGAAGTGGTTCGAGCGGTGATCGTCCCGAAGGGCACCCCGCCATCCCCCGGCGAACTGCGCCGCTATTGCCGGGAACGGCTGGCGGGGTACAAAGTGCCGCGTCGCTTCGAGTTCCGGGACGAACTGCCCCGCTCCCCGCTTGGCAAAGTGCTGCGCCATAAACTGTAGGCTCCTGGAAGGATCGCCCGCCGATGCCTGACACTCGCCCCATCCGGATCGAAACCCTGATTGCCAACGCTGCGTCACGGCATCCGGCGCGCGCCGCGCTGATCTTCGGCGCGCGCCGCTGGACATACGGGCAACTGTATGCGGAGATGGAGCGGCGCGCGGCGTTGCTGGTTGCGGCCGGTTTGATGCCTGGTGACGTTGTTGTGACTGCTGAACCCGTGTCGGATGACGTCGCCATTGCCTTCCTTGCCTGTTGCCGTGCAGGCCTCGTCATGCTTCCTCTATCACCGAATCTGACCGCCGCCGAATTGGTGCCGATCATTGTACGGAGCGGAGCGAAACGGCTGCTGCGGGCGGTCTCGGTTCTCCATCCGGCCGTACCCGATCTCCCCGTCCTGCCACTCGCGCTGCCGGATGTGCCGCCCGATTCTGCGCCTCGCTGCCCGGAGGCACATGACGCGAATACGGTTGCCTGTCTCCGTACGACATCCGGGACGACGGGCGGGGCGACGAAGCTGGTCGTCTCTTCGCATCACGTGATTACCTGGCGGCACGCGACGCCAGCCTGGGAGGAGGCGTTGGGCGGCGTTTATTATTTTCCGCAGACGACCTTTTTCCCGCTCATGGACTTCTGCACTGTATTTGGCGTCGGTGGAACGATCATCCTTTCCCATGCGACGGAACCGGGTCGCATCGAAATGGAGATAGCATCGCACGGTGCCGCGTCGCTCTGGACGGTGCCCGCTGTTATCCGGTTGCTCGTCGCGCAGTCGCGGCCCTGCCCCGCAGGGCTCAGGCTTCGGGTCGTGCGTACTGGCGCCGCGCCGCTTGCGCCCGATGTCGAGCGGGGGGTGATGGACCGCTACGGCGCGCGGGTCGTGCAGAAGTACGCGACAACGGAGGGCTGCTCGATCATCGGCACGCCGCGTGAGGGTGCGCCGACAGGAAGCATCGGTACGCCCTATTGGGGCGTCGAGACACGCCTTGTAGACATTGGAGGCAGGGATGTATCCGAGGGTGAGACAGGCGAATTGATCGTCCGCTCGCCAGGGGTGATGTATGGCTACCTCGATGACGCGGAAGCGACTGCGGCGGCAGTCCGGGATGGCTGGCTCTGGACGGGTGATCTCGCCCGTCGGGACACCGACGGCTTCTATTTCCTCGAAGGCCGCCGCGCGTTGCGGATCAATGTCGGCGGCTTTAAAGTCGCGCCGGAAGAGGTGGAGGCGGTGCTCATGCAGCATCCTGCCGTCCAGGAAGCCGTCGCGCTCGCGATGCCGGATGCCGGGCGGGGCGAGGTTGTGCGGGCGGTGATCGTCCCCGACGGGGACGCGCCACCGATCAGCGCGCTGCGCCAGTTCTGCCACCAACGGCTGGCGAATTACAAAGTGCCGCGACAGTGGGAGTTCTGTGATGTTCTACCCCGCTCTTCCCTCGGCAAGGTGCTGCGCCATAAATTGTAACTCAGTCTCCGTTCCGCCGCCGATAGCCGTGGTGAGCGGGCGCGCCGATGGTGAAGCGGCCGACGGGGGTGGGCGGCGGCGGGTCGAGCTGCGCGGTGGCGCTCCAGGTGACGCCGCCGCAACTGCCCGTCGGCTGTGCAACTTCCCACGCCCAGCCGAGCGCCGCCTCCACATCGGGGAGGCTGGCGACGCACCGGGCCGTCCGCCACGTTGTCACTTGCCCGGAGAGGTCGGTAACAAGGAGCGCCATCACCCCCGGCGCGACAGCGGGCAGGACGCGAGCGCGCACCGCGCCGCCGTCCCGCAGAACGGGGAAGGGAAGCGCGGGCAGCGTCTCCATCGCGGCATCAGCGGGGACGATCACCACGACTTCGGTGTGCAGCCACGCCAGTTCATCTTGCCGCGCGGCGAAGGAGTGCAGGTATGCGGGGGCATCCGGGTCGTCTGGTGCGAGGAAGAGCAGGAGGCCATACCGCCGCCCGCGCAATCGCGCCGTGTTGTACGGCTTTCCATCCCGGTTCGGCAAGACAAACGGCGGCACAACGGTAATCGGCGGATCGGTCGTCGTGGTCATCCTTGACTCCTTTCGTGGCCGAGATCGTGGGAGGCATGCAGTAGCGGGGAGACAATACGCGGTATGAGAAACCAGTGCAGCAGCCCGCAACGTTCGTGAATTTCCGGCCACGTCTCGATAGTGAGGGCGACGCAGGCGAGGCCCGCTGTCGGTAATCGTATCATTGGTTCCGCGTCCATCCCGCCGGTGAGCAGGCAGATCAATTCCTCCAGACCCGGATTGTGGCCGACGAGCAGCACGGTTTCTTCATCGTCGCAGTCGCGCAGCACATCGAGCAGCGTGTCCACGGAGGCGGCGTAAATACCTGGTTCCGCGATAATCTCGCCGCTATATCCCATTGCCGCCGTGACGAGGCGAGTCGTCTCGCAGGCCCGCACGGCGGTCGAGGTGAGGACGCGATCCGGGATTGCGTCGAGGGCGGCGAGGGCCGTACCCATCCGTGGCGCGTCCGCCTTGCCACGCGGCGCGAGCGGTCGGTCATGGTCCCGCAGGGTATTGTCGCCCCGATCCGATTTGGCGTGTCGCAGCACGAGCAGTGTTTTCGCCATTCCTCATCCCTTCCTCTCTCCATCGCCCATAGATCAAGGAATGTATGAGGCCCGTCTGGCGATGGAGAGGGGAGGGGATTTCGCCTTGAGTGCCGTGATCTTCGCTCAACATCTCATACATCCCGCATTTCTCCCCTCTCCATCGCTGGACGGAACTGACGCATAATGTATCCTCATGGCGATGGAGAGGGGTCGGGGGTGAGGTATACTGGTCGCGTCATGGAGTGTCGCACATCCGCGAGGATTCGTTAATGGACGCCACAACGCCGCGTATTGTCTCACTTCTTCCCAGTGCGACGGAGATCGTCTGTGCGATCGGTCTCGGGAACGCGCTCGTCGGCATCTCGCATGAGTGCGACTGGCCGCCGTTCGTCCGCACGCTGCCGGTCCTGACGCGCGCGGCGATCCCGGCGGGGCTACCGAGCGGAGAGACGGATCGTCTCGTGCGGGAGCGACTGGCACGCGGTGAGGGACTGTATGCGCTCGATGCCGCCGAGTTGCGCGCATTGCAGCCAACGTTGATCGTCACGCAGGCGCTTTGCGAGGTTTGCTCTATCGCTCTGCCCGACGTGTTGCGCGCGGCCCGGACGCTGCCGATGCACCCAGCCGTCCTCTCGCTCGAACCGGGCTGCATCGCGGATATTTTCGGTGACATTGGCCGGGTTGCCAGTGCCGCCGGGGTATCGGAGCGGGCATCATCGGTCGTTGACGGATTGCGGGAACGGCTCGCTGTCGTGCGGCGGGCGGTGGCGGATCGGGAGCGACGGCGAGTCGCGCTCCTCGAATGGCTCGATCCGCCCTTTGTCGCCGGCCATTGGGGGCCGGAGATGATCGCCTGTGCGGGTGGCACGGCCACACTCGGCAGCGTTGGTGAGAAGAGCGCGCACATTGATTGGGAGCAACTACGGGAGGCCGCGCCGGACGTAATCATCGTCGCGCCCTGTGGATACGATGCGAAGCGTGCCTGCGCCGACCTCACCGCTGCCCCGCTCCCGCCGTGGTGGGGCGACCTGCCTGCCGTACGGAATGGGCAGGTTTTTGTGATGGATGGCAATGCCCATATCTCTCGCCCCGGCCCACGCGTCGTGGACGGCACGGAAATCCTCGCCCGCCTGCTTCACCCGGACGCTTTCACGGACGGGTCGCACATCTGCCACCAGCACGCGGCATACGACGCGACGTTGCGGCAATGATTTCCTTCGACCGGGACGGCGTCCGCTTCCATTTCCGTGTCGCCGGAGTGTGTATCCACGATGGGTACGTGTTGTTGCATCGTGCGGATCGGGACGACTTCTGGGCGCTGCCTGGTGGGAGATGCGAAGTCGGCGAATCTTCAGATGCAACGCTGCGTCGGGAGATGGATGAGGAATTGCATGTCACGGTCACGGTCGGACGACTTCTTTGGGTCGTGGAAAACTTCTTCACACTCGCTGGCACGGCCTGTCACGAACTCGCCCTCCTTTATGCGATTGACCTCCCGGAGGGTCACGCATACCTTGACAAAAGACATTCTCATTACGGAGTCGAGGACCAATCCACAGAGGGAGAGTCGTACACATTGATCTACGAGTGGGTTCCGGTTGTGTCATTGCCCGATGTCATCCTTCATCCGGCATTCCTGCGCACCGCATTACGGGACGTACCAGCGGCGACCCGGCATTTCATCCAGCGCGACCCGTAACACGCGAGACTGCGAAAGGAACGTCTGATATGCAGAAAATCTATACCGGGCGCGGCGACGATGGCTACACGAGCCTGATCGGTGGCGCGCGTGTGGCGAAGTACGATCCGCGCCCGGAGGCGTACGGCACGCTTGATGAGGCTTCCGCCGCCCTCGGCCTCGCCCGTGCCACCGCGACGCTGCCCGACGTGCGCGCGGCGATCCTCGAAATGCAGCGCGCCCTCTACCGCCTGATGGCCGAACTGGCAACCATTGAGGGCAAGACCAGCGCCTATGAGATGACCGGGGCGGACATCGCTCGCGTTGAGGAACTGACGAACACCTTTAGCGCGCAAGTACCCGTGCAACGGGAGTTCGTCGTACCCGGCGATACGGTGGCCGGTGCGGCCCTCGATGTCGCACGGACAGTCGTGCGGCGCGGCGAGCGGCTGGTGACCCGCCTTGTCCATGAGGGGCACAACGCGAACCCGTACGTCCTCGGTTTCCTCAACCGCCTTTCCTCTCTGCTCTTCATCCTCGGTCGCGCCGAAGATACGCGCCAGACGGGCCACACTTCAACCGTGGCGAAGGAGGAGTCGGTGGGTTCGTAGGGGCGATTCGTCAATCGCCCGGCTCAGATTTGCCGGCCCCTCTCATCCGCACGCATGTTCGTAATTCTGCCCTACTTCTGCTACACTATCCACCAATGCTGCGGCGATACACTCCTTTCGCACTCAGCACTCGGCACGCGATACTCAGCACTTCTCGGAGGAGCGACGGTATGGACGAAGAGCGAATCCTTTCCAGTGAGGAAGTCGAGGAAGATCTCGACCTCGATGCGACCCTGCGGCCCCGGCGGATCACCGAGTACATCGGGCAGGACAAGGTCAAAGCGAACCTGCAAATCGCCATTGAGGCGGCGCGGGCGCGCGGCGAGGCGCTCGATCACGTCCTCTTCTACGGCCCGCCCGGCCTCGGCAAGACGACGCTCGCCACGATCGTCGCCGCTGAACTCGGTGTCGGTCTGCGCGTCACCTCCGGCCCCGCCATCGAGCGGCCCGGCGACATCGTCTCCATCCTGACGAACCTCAAACAGGGCGATGTCCTCTTTATTGATGAAATTCACCGCCTCGCGCGGCCGATCGAGGAAGTGCTCTACACCGCGATGGAGGATTACGCGGTGGATGTGACGCTCGGCAAGGGGCCATCCGCGCGGACGATGCGCCTCAATCTGCCGCCCTTCACGCTCGTCGGCGCGACCACCCGCCTCGCCCTCCTCACCGCCCCACTACGCGACCGCTTCGGCGCGATTCACCGCCTCGAGTTCTACAACGAGACGGCGATGAACCGGATCATCCGGCGCTCCGCGAAGATACTCGATCTGAAGTTGGAGGCGAACGGCGGCGCGGAGATTGCCCGCCGCTCCCGTGGCACGCCCCGCATCGCGAACCGTCTCCTCAAGCGCGTCCGCGACTACGCACAGGTGCGCGCCGATGGCATTGCGACAGCGGAAGTCGCCCGCAGTGCTCTCGCCATGCTCGACATTGACGAGCTCGGCCTGGACGACACCGACCGCCGTGTCCTGACGACGATTGTTGACAAGTTCGATGGCGGCCCGGTCGGCATCGAAACGATGGCAGCGGCAACGAGCGAGGAGACGGACACGATCATGGATGTCTACGAGCCGTATCTGATCCAGTTGGGGTTCTTGCAGCGCACGCCGCGCGGCCGCATCGCCACCCGCCGCGCCTACCAGCACCTCGGCATCCCCTACCCGGATCGTTTGGCGCAGCAATCCGCCGCCGCGAACGCCTGGCAGAGCGCCCTCCCCGGCCTCACCGACGAGTCCGACCCCGACGCCGAGCGCTGATCAGCGTCGGGGCGACATGCTACACTGCATCCGTAGAAACGGAGGCAACTGATGGCGGATACAAAAGCAATCCCACGGTCTGAAGATGGATCGTTGTGTGAGGAGCGATGGACGAAGGAAGAGGGGGAGCGCCGTATGCGCGACTTACTCGCCAGCTTGTCACCACCTACGCCGATTGAAGAACTTGCTCGTCAACAAGGGGTTCGCCTTCCTCAGCGTTGGGATGATCTACCACGATGGCCGGAAGATGATAGAAAAGCGTGGGACGGATTCGACGACTTCCTCGACGAATTTCGGCGCGGTCAACGCGAACTGGAGCAGCAGAAGCGACGCGAAGATCCGGATATCCCATAAATGCCCGTGATCGTTGTTGATACGAATGTCCTCTCGTATGAGTTGAGACAGGACACACGGGCCGCGTTATACGCGCGCTACATGCGTGATCAATCGCTCGCAATTTCCTTCGCAACGCTCGGCGAATTGCTCTTCGGAGCGAGAAAACGCGGTTGGGATGTACGTCGTCTCCGCGATCTTGACGCTCTATTGCGTCCATATCTTGTGATCAACTCAGATGAAGCAATTTGCCGTATCTGGGCCGAGATTATCTGGGAATGTGAACGAGCAGGCCGGCCGATCTCGGAGAATGACGCATGGATCGCGGCATGTGTGCTCCGTCACGGCGCGTCACTTGTTACGCATAATCGTCGGGACTTTGAGACAGTACCAGGTGTGCAAATCATCTCGGTAGATGCATGAATCTGATCGCAACGCCTGGCAACGACACTCCGCACCGCACCGGTGACTTCTCCTACAATCTGCCGCCCGAACTGATCGCGCAGGAACCGCTCAAGGAGCGGGATGCCTCACGCCTGCTCGTAATGGATCGTCGGACGGGTGCGACGGCGCACGATGTCTTCCGCAATCTCGGCGCGTACCTGCGGCCCGGCGATTTGCTCGTCATGAACGACTCGCGCGTCCGGCCCGCGCGGGTGTGGGCGGTGAAACCGACGGGTGGACGACTGGAATTGCTCATTCTCCGGCCCACGGCGGATGGAGAGTGGGAAACACTCGTCAAGCCCGGTCGCCGCGCCCCCGTCGGCACGCTGTTGATGCTCACCGACCGCGCCGGAAACATCGGGGAGCCGCCGGTGCAGGGTGAGGTGTTGGCGAAAGAGCCGGACGGTGTGATGCGCATCCGCGTGGATGGCCCGCTCGACCCCGCCCTCGCACGGCTCGGCGAGATGCCGCTACCGCCATACATCCATCGCCGCCTGCCGGATACCGACGCTGACCGCTACCAGACGACCTACGCCCATGTCACTGGCTCCGCCGCCGCGCCGACCGCTGGACTTCACTTCACGTCAGCACTAGTTGATGATCTGCGGGCGAATGGCGTTTGCATCGCGACGGTAACGCTCCATGTCGGGCTCGATACCTTCCGCCCTGTCACTGAGGAAGACCCGACCGCGCATCCGATGCACGCCGAGTGGTACACCGCCAGTGCCGAAACCGCTGCTATGATCCTCGAAACAATGCAACGCGGAGGCCGCATCGTCGCGGTCGGGACAACGAGTGTGCGCGTGCTGGAGAGTGTCGCGGCACAGCCAGGCGGCTGGCAGGCGGCGACCGAATGCGGCGCGGAAGGCTGGACGCGCCTCTTCATCCGCCCCGGCTACACCTTCCGCGCCGTGGACGCCCTTATCACGAACTTCCACCTGCCACGCTCGACCCTGCTGATGCTCGTCAGCGCCTTCGCGGGCCGCGAGCACGTCCTCGCCGCCTATGCCGAGGCGGTGCGGGAGCGATACCGCTTCTTCTCCTTCGGCGATGCGTGCCTGATTCTGTGAACCACGGAGGCGCGAAGAGCGCGAAGACGAGAGTTTTTTTATCTCTTCTCCGTGTGCTCTGCGTCCTCTGTGCTCTCTGCGCTTTGTCTTTTGCCTCTTGACGGTCTTGCGGGCGCCTTCTGGGCAGTATTGGCGGTTCACTACTTTCCGGGGAAGTATTCGAGCGCGGTGACGTCGGCGCGTTTGTGGGCGGAGAGTTGTCCGGCGTAAGGGGCGCGGAAGGTGCCGGAGGTTGGGGCGACATCGTTGTAATCGCGGCCAACGGCGACGGTGATGTACTTCAGGCCGGGGATGCAGCCGTTCGTTGGGTCGAAGGGGTGCGCGATGAGCCGCCTCGCGTCCGTTGGATCGGGGAGCAGCGCTTCGACCCAGGCGTGCGTGCCGCCTTCGCCGAGTAGGTGACCGGAGACGTACCGTGCGGGCACTCCGCAGAGGCGGCAAAGCACGAGCATGATATGGGCGTAGTCCTGGCAGACGCCGTGGCCCGCTGCCAGCGCCTCCGCCGCCGGGGTACGCACGCCCGTCACGCCATGCGCGTACGACATCGCGCTATGTACCCACAGATTGATCCTCTCCGCCAGTACCAAATCATCGCCGCCCTCGGCCTGAAGCGTCGCCGCCAGGGAGCGAAGAACGTCATCTGGCATTGTCAGGTCAGTAGATTCGAGGAAAACGGTCTGTAGGGGTGGTTGTCCCTTTGGCGTGACCACCCTCTCCGGAACGGGGACAATCACCGGATCGGCGGTGGCGTCCCGCTCGACGACGATCCAAGCGGTGAATTCGATCTCCCGCTCGACATGTGCAACGAAGAGATTGAGGATACAATTGCCGAAGTCGTCGTGCGTGCGCTCGATCTCGTAGGCGGGCGCGGAGATTTCCAGTTTGTGGGTCACGAGTCGCTGCCCGCCGTACTGTTCCGGTGGGACGATCATCAGCCGCTGGCGAAGGTCGTGAATCTCGCCCGGATAGGCATAGTGCAACCGCTGATGGATGAGATAGGCCGTCTTGCGGACATTCGCCCACGCGACGCCGCGATGGTCAATGATGTCGAGTGACCCGATCTGCGTCTCAATCGTGTCGTGCGGCAATCGTCCCCCCATCCGTTTCGCCTACCGTCGTGGCTTCGACCGGCCCATATTCCGTCTCGTCCGTGACGACATCCGACCAGACGGTCATCTGGCGGAAGTTCGCTGCGCCGTAGGTCGTGACCATCGCGACATCCACGGCGTCCCGCCCGCGCCCGATCGGGATGCGGCCGATGCGCGGTGTGTTGAAGCGCGCGTCGAACGTCCACCAGCGACCACCGAGATAGACCTCGAACCAGGCATGGAAATCCATCGCCGGATAGGGCGGCGGGATGCCGATGTCCGGCATGTAGCCGAAGACGTAGCGCGCCGGAATATTCAGCGCGCGGCAGAAGGTGACGCCGAGGTGCGCGAAGTCCCGGCAGATGCCCCCCCGCGCCTCGTAGACATCCACGGCAGTCGTTAATCCCGTGCTCTTGAGGCCATAGGTGATGTTGTCGTGAATCCAATCGCAAACCGCCTGCACTCGCGCCCAGCCCATCGCCGAACCGCCAAACAACTCCCACGCAGTGTTCGAGAGTGCGTCCGACAAACAGTAGCGGCTTGGCAACGTAAAAATAATCACGTCGTCCGGCAAATCCTCGACCGGATGTTGGATCGCCGCAGTCTCCACCTCATCCGGGTCGCCGGAAATCTCCACGACGGCATCGTACGTCAACGAGGATGGGCCAACGGGCAGCGTCAGCCGCTGGCAGCGGTTGCGGTAGAAGTCGTAATAATCGTGTGTGGGCAGGTCGGGCAGCGGCTTCCACGTCTCGTGTAGGATACGGTGCGGATCGTCGTCCCGCGCCTCCACGAGTAGCACTGCCGCCGCCGGCCATGTCGCCTCGTATAAAAACTCACATCCGACGCGGATGCGCATCATGTGCCCCCACTCCTGTCAGATACCTCAACTGCCGGGCAGCATACCGCATGAACGATGACAGCGAGAAGTGCCTGTTTGCACAACTTTCTGCCAGAAATGTCATGCAAATGCACGAAAACCAACGGAAACCGGGGAGAACCGCAAAGAGCGCAGAGGACGCAAAGAAATACAGGGGCAGCATGCATCTTACAAAATCTCTTTTCCCTCTTTGCGTCTCTGCGGTTCTCCCCGGTTTCCGTCGGCTTCCGTGCCGTTATTTTAGGATGTCCGCCACCGGGATGGCGAGCGCGGGCAGGACGGTTGAGGCGAGGGATTCGCCAGGCCGGGCGGATGCGATGAGGCGATACTGGCCATCGCGCGGATCGGTATGCCGTTCGACCGTCGTGGTGGCGAGATCAACGATCCATGCCTCCGCAATCCCCGCTGCGGCGTAGAGCGGCAGTTTTGTGCCCCGGTCATGAGCGAGGGTCGAATCGGAAACCTCGATGACGAGCAAAATGTCCGCGATGGTCGGGAGAGAACTGATGTACGAACGACGACGCAGGACGGTAAGGTCAGGTTGCGGCATCGTATCGTCCTGCATCTGGATGGGATTCTGCACGCTCACCACCGCATCACGACCGACCATATTATGCAAAAGTTCATCCAATGCAATGACGCAGGCGACATGTCGTGCGCCGATGGGACTCATCTGATAGATCTCCCCCGCGATTAACTCAATCCGCTCGTCTTCGGTGAAGATGCCCACCTCGCCCATACGCTGGTACTCCGCCACCGTGAACCGGCGGCGCATCGTCTCAATCGTCGTTTCTGAAACCGTCTGCGTTGCCACTCATGCCCCTTTTCGCATCACCCGCCAAATATCCGCCTGACGAGAGGATAAGTATAGCCTCTTTACCCTGTTTCGGCGCGCGGTAGCGGTAATTGACGCAAAAAGGGCGACGTAGTACCGTGCGGTTGCATCGGTGAAGCACGCTTTCAGCAACATATCCCGAATCTCATACGGAGGGTTCATCGGACTTGACTCCTGGCGCCGTGCGCTTTGGGTATCGAAGCGTATGGGCGATGAAGAGAGAGATCGGGGCGGGGGTTCGTCGACACGGAGGAGGTCCACACATGGCATCAGACAGTCAGGCACGATATACACGGTTGACGCGGCGGCAGATGCTCGCCGGGATGAGCGCCCTCGGCGCGGCGGCCGTGCTCGCTGCCTGTGGTGGGAGCAGCACGGCGCCGACTGCGACATCGGGGACGCAGGGGACGACCGCGCCGAAAATCGTCGGCACGCCGAACCCGACCGCTATTCCACAGGTCGGTGCAACCGCAGCGGCCCCGGTGGCCGCTGCGGCGGCACAACCGACGACGGGCGCAGCCTCCGCCGCCGCTCCGGCAGTCGCGGGGGCGAAGGGCGGCACGATCAAGTTCCCGCTCGGCTCGGACGGCCCCCTCAACCCGATCGTCGTCCCCGGCAACCTCGCCAGCATCTTCACGAATAAGACCGTCTTCAACGGCCTGATCCGCTTCAACAGCAAGACACTGAACCCTGAAGGCGACCTTGCGGAGAAATGGGAGGTCGCGCCGGACGGCAAGTCCATCACCTTCACGCTCCGGCAGGGCGTCAAGTGGCACGACGGCTAGCCTTTCACGGCGGACGATGTGAAGTTCACCTTCGATACGATGCTCGACCCGAAGATCAACGCGCGCTTCCGCTCGAATATCAAGGGCGTCACCGAGGCGGTCGTCAACAGCCCGCTTTCCGTGACGCTCAAACTGACGACACCGCTCCCATCACTTCCTATCCAACTTGGCTACAATATCCATATGATCCCGAAGCATGTCCTCCAAGGGCAGGACATCAACGCGCCGAAGGACTTTCTCGCCAAGCCGATCGGCACCGGCCCCTTCAAGTTCGTCGAGGCGACCCCGGGCAGCACAATGACCGTTGAGCGGTACGACAACTTCCACTTCGGTGCGCCGCAACTGGACCGCATTACCTTCAAAGTGACGCCGGACATCAACGCGCAACTGGCGCAACTGAAGACAGGCGAACTCGACTTCATGCTGATGGAACCGGATCAGGCGGGGACGGTGAAGAGCGACAACAACATCGTCATCCAGAACGCCTCGCAGGTGAACTACTACTTCATCGCCTACAACGACAAGCGGCCGCTTTTCAGCGACAAACTAGTGCGGCAGGCGCTGACGATGGCGATTGATCGCGAGGCGATTGTCAAGGATGTGCTCGGCGGCGCGGGGCAGATCGCCAACGGGCCGATCAACCCGCTTCTTGCCTGGGCATACACGGACGAGGTCAAGAAACTCTCCTACGACCCGAAAGCGGCTGCCGCGCAACTGGACGCCGCAGGCTGGAAGGCGGGGTCCGATGGCATCCGCGCGAAGGATGGGCAGAAGTTCTCCTTTGAACTGCTCGTGGACAAGGGGAATACGACGCGCGAATCCGTCGCGCAGATCGCGCAGCAGGCATGGAAGGCGATCGGCATTGACGCGAAGATCAACGTGATGGAGTTCAACGCGGCGGTGGCGAAGTTCATCGTGGGCGATTTCGACTCGATCGTCAACTGGTACATCACACCGCCGGACCCGGACGTCTTCGCGTGGTACAGCACGGGCGGGACATCGAACCAATGGAACTACTCCAACCCGCAGGTGGATGATCTCCTGACAAAGGCGCGCTCCGAACTCGATCAGACGAAGTCAGGCGCCTTGTACAAGCAGTTTCTCGGTATCATCGCGGAGGATGAGCCGATCACCTTCCTGTACTATCCACAGGAGATTCGTGGCCTCCGCGCTCGCCTGCAAAACGTCCCCGCTGTTGGCATTCGGGACGCGATTGTCTATGCGTATCAGTGGTCTATCAAGCAATAAAGGACTGAGGACTGCGGGTGCCCTTTGGGCGGCATGAGGACTGAGTGGGGAAAGCCGCCGAATCCTCAGTCTTCATCGCTCAGTCCTCAGTCCTCCCGACGAAGGAGGGTTGATGGTCGCCTATCTCATTCGGCGGGTGGCGCAGTCGGTGATATTGCTGGTGCTTGTGACAGTCGTGACGTTTCTGCTCATCCATAAGGCGCCGGGCGGGCCGAGCATCCTGCTCAGCCCGGACACGCCGCGCGATCAGCAGCAGCAGATCGCCCAGAATCTGGGTCTCAACGATCCCCTGCCGGTGCAATATGCCCGGTGGCTTAAGGGGCTTGTGCGGCTTGATCTTGGCGTCTCCTATACGCAGCAGCGCGATGTCACGGCGGTGATCCGCACGCGCCTCCCCGCGACACTGACGCTCGCTGGGCTGTCGTTCCTGCTCGCGCTCGTCGTCGCCATCCCGCTCGGCATCCTCGCGGCGGTGCGGCGCAACAGCATCTTTGACCATCTCGCCGCCTTTGTCAGCCTCTTCGGCGTCGCCGTGCCGGTCTTCTGGTACGGTCTCCTGCTCATCATCATCTTCGCCGTCTGGCTCCGCGTCCTCCCCTCCGGCGGGTTGGCGGACGATGTGACAACATTCGTGCCGCTCGATCGCATCAAGCATCTCATCCTGCCGACGGTGGTTCTCGGCACGACGGCGATGGCGCAGTTCACGCGCTACATGCGTTCCAGCATGGTCGCGGTACTGGACGATGACTACGTGCGGACCGCCCGTGCGAAAGGCCTGCGCGAGCGCGTCGTCCTCACGCGGCACGCGCTCCGCAACGCGCTGATCCCCGTGGTGACGGTGATGGGCGTCGTTGTGCCCCGCTTGATCGGTGGCGCGGCGATCACCGAGACGGTCTTCTCTTACCCCGGTATGGGGAGCCTCGCGGTGGATTCCGCCCGCCAGCGGGATTATCCAGTCGTGATGGGCGTTACGCTGGTGGTCGCGGTCGTCGTCATCCTCGGCAACTTCGTTACGGACCTGCTCTATGGCTGGCTGGACCCGCGCATCCGCGTGGGCGAAACGCAGGGAGGGTAGCGTGGGATCGGAACCGAATGCGGCGGCGGTCGCGACTGTCCCCGTACGCATCGAGGGGCGACAGGCCCGCAGCGAGTGGCGCGACGGACTGCGCGTAATCGTCCGCAACCGGCTCGCGCTCGCCGCGTTGCTCTTCCTCGTCGCCATCCACCTGATGGCGCTCGCCGCGCCGCTCCTCGCGCCCCAGGACCCGGAGCGAATCGTGATTCGGGACAAACTCCAGCGCCCGAGCGTCCACCACCTGCTCGGAACGGACGAGAATGGCCGCGATGTCCTTTCTCGTCTCATCTACGGCGCGCGCGTGTCACTCATCGTTGGGAGCCTTTCGATGATTCTCTCGGTCGTGCTCGGCACGCTGGCGGGCGCGATCGCGGGCTATCAGGGCGGCATTCTGGACAGCGTGATTATGCGGCTGACCGATGGGATGCTGGCGATCCCGACCTTCTTCCTGACGCTCATTTTCGTGGCGGTCTTCGGGACTTCGATCCGCAACATCATCCTCGTCATCGCCCTGACCAGTTGGATGGTCGTCGCCCGTGTGGTGCGTGGTGAGGTGCTGCGGACGAAGCAGACGGACTTCACGCTCGCCGCACGGGCGCTCGGTGTGCCGTCGGCGCGCATCCTCTTTCGCCACATCATCCCCTGCGCGACGCCCAGCATCATCGTCTCGGCGACGCTTGGTGTGGCGAACGCCATTCTGACGGAATCCGCCCTCTCCTATCTCGGCCTCGGCGTGCAGCCACCGACGCCGACCTGGGGTAATATGCTCGGCTCCGCGCAGGGGTATCTCTTCAACCGGCCGGAACTGGCGATCTACCCGGGTGTACTGATTTTCATCACGGTTCTCGCCTATAACTTCTTCGGCGACGGCCTGCACGACGCATTCGACCCACGGTATCGGCATCGGGGGTGAGGGGACCTAACCCCGGCCCCTTCCCGCGAGGAAGGGGAGGGGATTCGCTGCAAGATCACGGCGTTTGGGAGATGCCACGGCAATTCAATTGAGTCACCCCTTCCCACGCCAAGTGACGGAAGGGGCAGGGGGTTAGGTTCTATGTCCGATCTCATCACCACCGTTCAGACCGCCGTGGACCGGGAACGGCTCGCGGCGCACCTCGCGTACTTCGCTACCGTGGACCGCACGAGCGGCACGGCGGGGGAGCGCGAGGCGGTCAACTACATCTGCGACACGCTCGGCAAGGAGGGCGTGCGCACCGAGGTCCGCGAATTCCAGGGATACATCTCATGGCCCGGCCCGGCGACGCTGGAGATTTTGTCACCGGAGAAGACAACGATTCCGTGCCGGACGCGCTCGTTCGGTCGCTCGACCGCGCCGGAGGGGATCGAACTCGATCTCGTCTTCGTGGATGTGGCGCGGCAGTTAGAGCAGGGGGCGATGATCTTCAGCCACCGCAGCAACGCCGCCGCGTATGGGGAGCGCGATGTGCGTGGCTGTGTCGTCATCACGCCCGATGGCGGGCCGGACGGTGTGCGGCGCGCAGAGGAGCGAGGCGCGGCGGCGCACATCCATCAATGGACGAGCGACGAGCCGCACATTCACGAGATGATCGTCACGCCGATCTGGGGCACGCCGACCCCCGAATCCGCCGGGAGCATGCCAAATATCCCGGCGCTCTCGGTGACGAACGCGGACGGCGAGCGGTTGCGCGCCCTCTGCGCTGCGGGGCCGGTGGGGGCGCGGCTCACGGCGGAGGTGACGACCGGCTGGCAGCCGCAACCCGTCACGCTCGCCTTTATCCCCGGCACGTCCGACGACTATTTGCTCGTCGGCTCGCACATTGATTCGTGGTACGTCGGTGTGACGGACAACGCGACGGGCAACGCCGCCCTGCTCGAAATGGCTCGGGTGCTGAATGCGCACCGGGACGAACTGGAGCGCGGTGTCGTCTTCGCCTGGTGGCCGGGCCACTCGACCGGGCGGTACGCGGGCAGTACGTGGTTCGCGGACCACAGTTTCGCCGATCTCCGTGCCCACTGTGTCGGCTACCTCAATATTGACTGCCGGGGCGCGACGGTTTGGGACTGCCGCTATGTGATGGGCGAGGCGGAGCGGTTCATGGAGACACTTGTCCGCGACATCACGGGGCAGCCCGCGAACCCACGCCGCCCGATGAAAGCGGGGGATCAATCCTTCTGGGGCGTCGGCGTTACGTCGCTCGGCGCCTTCCGCATGCTGGCGACCGACCACCCGGATCGGAAAGCCGTCGGCGGGAGCGGTGGAGGCTGGTGGTGGCACACGGCGGAGGACACGCTCGACAAGGCGGACACCGAAGTATTGCGCGGCGACACCGCCCTCTACGCCGCCATCGCCGCCCGGTTGGCGACCGATCCGGTGCTGCCGTACGCCTTCGATACCGTCGCACAGGACTTCGCGAATCGTCTCGCGGCGATCGCCACCGAAACGGGCGGCCGCTTCGATGTCGCCCCCGCGCGGGAGGCTGCCGCCCGCTTCGGCACAGCCGCCGAGCAGTTGGAGCAAATACGGCAGCAGATTGCCGCATCGGGGAGCGCGGAGCAGCGGCATGCGTTCGACGCGGGGTTACTCCGCCTCAGCCGCATCCTCAATCCCGCGCTCTACACCACGAGTGGTGCGTACGATCAGGACCCGGCTTTGCAGGTGCCGCTTCTGCCCGGCCTCAGCCGCGCCGCCACACTCGCCGCGCTCGATCCGGCGAGCGACGATGCACGCTTCCTTCTTACCCGCCTCGTCCGCGAGCGCAATCGCATCGTAGACGCGCTGGAATCCGCGACTGTGGAGGCGAACCGGATACAAGTGGAGGCGGGGAGGGAGACCTAACCCCCCGGCCCCCTTCCGTTCCTCGGCGTGGGAAGGGGGGCTTACCTGGAACGTATCGCTTTTGAGGGCATTTGGTTGAGGGAAGGAGATGGACGATGGTTGTTAGCAACCGGGAGCGGGTCGGGAAAGCGATGGACAGCCTGATGGCGGGCTTGATCCCATATGTCGAACGTGAGATGCAGCGCAAATTCGGAAAGGAGTGGGATCAGGCCCACTCTCTTGACGTTTCTGGGCTGCTCTATTGCATCGTGAACCATTGGAGCGATGTCTTCAGCCAGAAACTCGGTTGGACTGAGAGGAGCCACGCTTCCGAATTGATCGAGGTGCGCAACAAGTGGGCACATCAAAAACCCTTTTCGCTGGATGACACTGATCGCGCCCTCGATACTGCGATTCGTCTCCTGCGCGCTATTTCCGCACCCCAAGCCGATGAAGTGGATCGCGAGAGACAGGAAATCACGCATGTCCGCTACGAGGATCAGACGAAGCGCGAGCAGAAACCGCAGATCATCACTCCCCATGCTGATGTTCGTGCCGACCGCGCGAAAACCATTAACGGCTTCGTCAAGGTGCAGGCAACGCGGGCAATGAAGACCTACCTGCTCTGCGAGTGCGGCTGCGGTGAGAAGACGGCGGGTGGCAGATTCCGCCCGGGCCACGACGCAAAGCTCAAGAGCAAACTCATCAGAACCGCCCGCGCTGAGGGTGAGAACAAGGCCCCCAGTGCCTGCGAGGCAGCTTGGAACGAGCTGGTCGTACTCGGATGGAGTCACATGTTCGACGAGGAGCAGACGCGCCGTACAGCCGAGAGGAACCGGAGAGGGCGGCTCAGGTAGCTACAAAGGTCTGCCAGTCATACGACCAGAAACGATTACGTATACCCGGCGTGTTCAAGCAGCATGGTGCTGCCGAGAAGAGTCACCCCTTCCTCGCGGGAGGGGGCAGGGGGTAGGTAAAAATGCTCGAAACCACGATGCTGAACGCCATAGACGCTGACCGGATGATGCGCGATGTCGCATTCCTCAGCACGCTCCAGCGGCACGCGGGGACGGAGGACGAGGCGACGGCGTTTCGGTACATCGCCGACCAGTGCCGTGCGGCGGGGATCGAAGATGTGCGCGAGTACGCCTTCGATGCCTTTCTTTCCTTTCCTGTGAAGGGGACGCTGACCATCGCGGGGATCGGCCCGATCAAGGCGAAGACGCGCGCCTTCGCGACATCCACGAATGGCGAGGAGATCAGCGGTGACTGGAGTTACCCCGCTTTGGTGGCTCTTCCGAGCTTTGTGTGAA
>JAABUU010002188.1_pt1 | contig 28710 bp, 29 predicted proteins | sample 5559301 | NCBI WGS metagenome assembly JAABUU01 (sample SAMN10711884, study PRJNA513360) | rock metagenome | isolation source: Antarctica rocks | place: Antarctica: Victoria Land, Richard Nunatak white
GCGGCCCGCCAGGCTGGAGGGACGGGCTGCATGGACGGGCCCTAGCGGCCGGACGTGACCGCGCGCTTGTACCATAGGCTCAAGTAGGTCACCAAGGACCTAGTGGAGGGTCTCGAGGCTGCTGCGAGCGCTTGGGGTTGATCGTGCGCGGGGCGTGTCGGCGTTGCGCGGCCAGAGGACACAGACTGTTGAGTGTAAGGGAGGAATGGGGGGGGACTGGTGTCGCACGAACTGCAAATGGCGGGCAACTGCGGGCTGCTTGACAGCTGAGCGCCTCGTGCGCCGCGCGCCCGCGAACACCGCACGCGGGGCAGCAGGGCGCTGCCGAACCTCGGGCGGGCGCTGCGCGGCTTTGAATGCGCGTCAAACTGCCGGCAAACTGACATATACCCCTATACCTTTGCTTATGCGACTCAGCCTTGAGCATGGAGGAGCCTGTGGCTCCTCCACCAGTGCATAACGGCACCGGGCTGTGAGACTGTGCGTCCTTACGTGCCTTGCGGGCGGCGCCAATAAGCAGTAGCGATCGGCAGTGCGACGGCACGCAGGCGCGCCATTGCGTGCTGCGCGGCTCGCGCGCTCGGTCCGGGCCCTGGCACACCAGCTCTGCGCGGTCAGAACAATGCTGCATGCTGTTTGTCTGGGGGTTTCTGGAAAGGCTGCCTCTGAGCGGGCAGCGCGGTGGGGCGGCCCGTCATGGCCGTGGCAGTTGAGGGGGGCACTGCATGTTTGCGGCAAGTTGAAATAGCTGCCGCACGGCGACCGAGGCACAGCAGCGCCAGCCGCATGGGACCGGGCGGGCGGGGCGATCCGAGAGAATGGTGGGCATGGACGTGTGCTGTGCAAAGTCGTAGCCAGCTTAGCATTGGTTCTTGTCTGCGGGGTAGTTAGGTTGCATCGGCCCCTGGTGCCTGCGCCACCATGTTAGTAGCGAGCCAGCTTTTGAAGGCGGCGCGCGCGCGGGCCGGCAAGCGCGACAGGCTGCGATATGCAGCGACCGACCATTTCATTTCATTTCGTGCGTGTTTAGCGGCGGGTTCAGGTCAGGAGGCTGCCTTTGCTTTTTACTGCCATTGCTGGACACCCTGCACGCTGGCGGATGGGCGTGCTGAAGGGTGATCATTTCAAAGTGGTGCGTCTGGCCGATGTGCATCAGAAGTACTGAGTATTGCTGCACTGCTGTGCGCTTTGGTGCCGCCGCGAGGCGGCCAGCGTCGACACGCGACCGTGGTTGGAATGCTGAGCGGGGACTTGCCTCCTGGGCGCTGTGTGTGCCTGCTGCAATGTATGGTGTAACCTGGCCCGTCATGGTCCAGCTGCGCTTGCAGACTCGCGCCGCGGTTCCGCATTGCACCGGCATTGCTGGCCAGGAGCACACATCGACAACAGGAGCATTGCGCAGCGGGAATGTGAATCATCGCTCTTTCGTACTGAACTTTCACACAGATTTTTGAAAAAGGCTCGGAAGGCAGTCCAAAGCTAAAGGAAAAAAAAGCAGATTACTTGTTCGCACACTGTGAGCTCGCACACTGTGGGTGCCGACTGATGTGCCGAGTGCATCCGTGAACCGGCTGTGAACCAAGCCGGCATGCATAGCTGCCGCTACATACCAACAACGTCGCACAAGCTATATGAGAGCCTACCTGGCAGTTTGAGTCCGGGGAAGGCGCCAGGGGCGAGCGAGTATGGCGCCCTGCTGCCCTGCAACCTCGACCTGCAGGCGACATCGGACGGGGCAACACCCGGCCGGGCTTGCAGCCCTGGCTCCTCCAGCCCGCCGTGCGCGGCCGCCTCGCAGCTCTCCCCCCACGCGGCCTGGCCAGACGGTGCCCCGCTGCGCACCAGCGCTGCGCCGCCCGCCCGCCGGCGGGCTCGACCGCCTCGGGTGCCCGGCGCACCCGCCAGGGCGCGCGCCCCGCCCCCGCCGCGCAGCCCCGCTGAGCAGCCCGCCGCCGCGGCCCGCAGGAGCAGCGTCTTCCGCTTCAAGCACGGGGACGGCGAGCCGCGGCGGAGCTCGCGGCTGGCGCCGCCGTCGCCGGAGGGCACCGTCGCGCCCTGCAGCGCGCCGCTCAGGCGAGCGCGCGCCGTTGCGCGCGCGCCCTTCAAGGTGCGCCGCTGTGCGCGGCCCGGCCGCGCCGCCCCGCGCGCGGTCGCTCACGGCGCGCCCGAAAGCGGCGGACGGGCGAGCCTGCGGCGCGGCGGGCCACGCCGTCAGTGGGCCCCAACCGGCAGCGTGCGCGGCGGCAAGGAGGCTAAACATGCCCACTGGCCATGTCCAGCATCTATCCTGGGCTAGGATAGGTGAGGCGGGTATGGAAGGGATAGGGGCCCTGACCCTGTGTGCGCGGCGGCAGGTGCTGGACATGCCCAGGCTGCCAGACGACTTCTACATGAGCCTCATGGACTGGAGCGCGCAGAACGTGCTGGCCGTGGCCATCGGCGCGGCCGTATACCTGTGGGACGCGGCGACGGAGCAGGCGCGCCCCGCCGCCCTCCGCCCCGCTCCGGGCATCGGCGCGCCGCCCTGCCGTCCGGACAATGCTGCAGCACCCCGCACTGGCTCCCACCGTCTCCGCATATGTAGGCAACATGCTCTGTCAGGCGGGGGGTAAAGGGCAATGCAGGCGGCGCGCGTGCCGGCCGGCGGCGGACTGCGACCGACGGCGCGCGCGCGCCGCGGCAGGTGGAGACGCTCGGGCAGGAGTGCGGGCGGCCAGTCTGCTCGCTGGCGTGGTCGCAGCGCGGGACGTACCTCGCGGCGGGCGAGGACGGCGGCGCGGTGCAGATCTACGACGCGGCCACGGCGCGCCGCCCCCGCCGCCTAGCCGCGCTGCGCAGCACCAGGGGGATTGGGAGCGCATTTGCAAAACATGAGCACGCCTCCTGCGGCCGGCGGGCACAGCTGGGGCTGCTGTGTGTGCGGGGCGGGTGGGCCGGCGTGTGGCGGGGCGCTGGCGGCGCGGCTGCTCCGCACTCTGGGCTGACAGGCGCCGCGTGCCTGTGCGTGCAGGGGCAGGCAGTGCGCGGGCTGCGGGAGCATGGCGGGCGCGTGGGCGCGCTCGCGTGGGGCGGGCCCGTCCTCGCATCGGGCAGCTGGGACCGCAGCATCCGGCTGACCGACGTGCGCGCGCCGGGCGCCGCGGCGTGCCTGTCCGGCCACAGCGCCGAGGTCTGCGGGCTGCGGGTGCGCGCCCGGGCTCCTGGTCTGCGCTCGTGAGCGTGCGGCCAGGGGCTTGCATGCCAAGGTCCGTCGCGGGCTCAGGGCGGCACTGCATGAGCGAGCTGTCAGGGGCGGGCTAATGGGCAACACCTGCTCCGAGTGCACACTAGGAGCGCAAGACACGGCGGCCGGGCATCGCGGCAGCACCGCACCAGGGCGCAGGCCCGCCGCGCCTGACCAGGCCATGCCCGCGCGCAGTGGGCGCCCGGCAACGCGCAGCTGGCCAGCGGCGGCAACGACAACACGGTGGCCGTCTGGGCGCCGGGCGCGCGCGGCGCCGCGCCGCCGCTGTGGCGCTTCCGCCAGCACACCGCCGCCGTCAAGGCGCTCGCGTGGTCGCCGCACCAGGCCGGCCTGCTGGCGTCGGGCGGCGGGACCAGCGACCGGCACATCAGGCGCGCGCGCGCTGCTGTCCCCTGACCTCGCGCTGCTGGACGTTGGCGGGTCCTACAAGCAACCAACCAGGCACACGGCATAGCGGCAGAGGCGCACGCTAGCAGCTGGCATGGAGCCGCACCGCTGCGGCTGCTGGCTGCCTTCCTCACCCATGGGGCGGCCTCTGTGTGATGCATTTCAATGCAAGCGGGCATGTCGGAAAAGGGCAGACGCTGTCCTTCCATGACCGAATCATGCAGCCGCTGTGGATGCCATGTGTACGGGCAGCCCGGGGCAGCACAGACACTCTGCTGGTGGCCCTGGAGCAAGGGTATCCAGCCCTATCATGCAGGTAACCTAAACCCTGTCATCCAGCGGCGCGCAGGTTCTGGAACACCACCAGCGGCGCGCTGGCCAGCGCGGTGGACACGGGCAGCCAGGTGACCGCGCTGGCCTGGAGCGCCAACGCCAACGAGCTCGTCTCCTGCCACGGTGCCGCCCAGGCGCCCCGCTACATCTCCCACTCCCACCTTCATCTCTCCGGCTGGGCTCCGGCCTGCCCGCGCTCCGGAGCACACAGGCAGCGGGCGCAGGAAGCCGGTGTGCAGGTGCGCACGCGCAAGGTGGCGCGTGGGCGGGCGGGGCGTGCACACAGCTCATTGGGGGTACGGCCGTCTGTGGGTCCCACGCGACGAGGGGTCCCAGATGCCGCGCGCGCGCGCAGGCTACTCGACTAACGCGATCAACGTGTGGCGGTACCCCGGGCTGCAGCGCGTGGCCACGCTGAGCGGGCACACGCAGCGCGTGCTGTACCTGGCCACGTCGCCGGACGGCCGCAGCATCGTCACTGGCGCGGGTGCACCCGCGCAGCCGTGGGAGTGCCGGCCCTGGCCCACCCTTCGCCACTGCCCCTGCCAGGCCCGTGCCCCCAGGTGCAACTTTGTGGCCGCCGGGCTGTGTGCACCCCGCGGGGCTGGGAGGCGGCAGAGAGCTCCGCCCGCAGCGGACGAGCGGTTGCTCGCCGGCAGGCCCTTGACAGCCAGCGCTGCGGCGCAGGCGCGGGCGACGAGACGATCCGGTTTTGGAGCGTGTTCCCGGCCCTGCGCACGGCTGCACCCGGCGCGGGGCTACCGTTGAGCAGCCGCGCCCTCATCCGCTGAGCGCGCGCTGCGGCGATTGGAGCGACGGGAGGACTGCGTACTTGAGTTTGGTTTGCGCCGCAGCCTGTGCGCGTGCGGGGCTCTGCCTGACTTCTCTGCCTGCTGCTGTACATTGGAGGGGGTGGGCGGCGCCGGAGGGCTGGCCGATCGCGAGCCGCCGAGCGCGCGCCGCCGCTGCAATAAGGAACCGTGCCTGCCGCACTGCGCAGGGCCGAGCGAACCAAGGACGGCTGCGGGAACCGGCGGGGTGTGCATTGCATATAACAAGATGCTTGCTCGCCTGCTCGCAGCAGGCACTGTAAGCACCACCGGCGAGGCCGGAGCACTCACTCGCACCTGCGCGGCCCTGGCCAGCTCCGAGAGAGCAGGAAAAAAGCGAGCAACATTGACATGATGTATCCTTAGGGGGCAGACCCTATTCACCAAGCCAAGCCAGGCACTAGACGAGAGAGCGCGCAAATTTATAGCTCAGCAATAATAGCCCTCCTAAGTAGCTATACATACACGCAGCGGGGGCGGCCATGCTGCGTATAGACCACAACACGAGCTGGAAGCAGGACAGCAGCCTGGCCGGCCTGGACCGGCGGTGCTTGCCGCCCTCGCCCATCGTGCCCTTCCTGGAGGTGAGCTCCAGCCAGCGGCCAGTCCTTGTCAGCCCACAGACCTGCCCCCGGGCCCCCTCGGCGCCGATCAGAGCCCAATGCTACACCCTGAGCATGGAGCCCTGCCGGGTCCCGCCTCGCCCCATGCAGCCGCCCGCCCGCTGCCCAGCAGCCCACTGTGCTCCCACGGCGGCCTGGGGCCGCTGGGGCGGGGCGTGCGCGGTATGCGGCCAGCTGACAGGGCCCTTTTCGAAACAGATGCCGCATGGCGGGGTCAGCTGCACGCGGAGCTCTGTCCCTGGCCTTGCTCATGCGCATCAGAGTGCGGGAGGGCACGCCAGGGCCGCCCGGCATGAGCGGGGCCCAGTGCGTGCATGCGAGCACATTGTGGGTTCCTGGCAGGCAGCTGCGCGCGCGCCGCGCCGCGCAGCGGCGCCCGCCAGCCGCTCCGCTGAGCTCTGGCTGTGGCTGGCGGCTCAGCAGGCTGCGGGGCTGCGGCGGCGAGGGGGCTCTAGTGCACAAGATTGGGTATTGCAGGCCTTTATTCCCCACACATGCGGCGCCCAGCGCGCGCGCGCCCCGGGCCTGCCTGGCCGCTGCCGCCGGTACATGCGGGCGCACCTGGCGCGGCTGCCACCTGGCACGCTCGATTACAGCGTCATGCGCGCGCGCAGTACACCGGCGGCGCCCCCGTGGAGGAGTGGGCGGCGCACATGGCAGACGCGCAGCAGCTCGCGCTGCTGCAGGAGAACGCGCAGAGCGCGATGCTGCTGCCGCCGGGCGAGGCCTGGGGCCACATGGCGCTGGGCGGCTACGGCGTGCCGCACGCCGAGTGCGCCGCGCCGGACGCCGACAGCGCCGGCCTGGCCGAGGCCAGCATGATGGCAAACAGCAACGGCAGCGCGCGCGAGCCACTATGCCAGCGGCACGGCCTGCAGGAGGAGCCCGCCGCGCAGCGCGGTGCGGGCCCGCACGAGGCCCAGCGCACGCTCGTCGGCGCTGCGCTCCCGCTGCCTTCCTGTCGGCGCAAGCGGCCCGCGCCTATCCTGTGCAAGGGGGCTGCCTGCTGCGGACGGGGCCCAATCGCCAGTCACGATGGTTGAGCGAGTGCGAGCGGACCAAGCTGTGACGTGAAAGCACGGGAAGGCTGCTGCTGGCCGCTGCGCGTCCGTGTGCAGCCAGCGGGTCGCCGGCTCACGACCTGGCGTGTTGACGCCGGGCGCGCGCGGGCGCAGCGGAGAGCGTGCCACCGGCGACAATCATGAGCGCGCGGCGGAAGGACGTCGAGGGCGGCAACGCCATCGAGCTCTCCAGCGTCACGCCGCTGTGGATGGAGGTCACCGCCACCGAGCGGTGCGCCGCGAGGCCCGGCCGCCTAGGATCTTGCCTTGCTCTGGCCAGGTAGAGGTCTGACGCCTGCCTCGTCTAAACCTGTCATGGTGGCGTGTCGTCTCTGCTTATGATCAACCGTGTTAGTGATTTCTGCATGCATGGCTGAGCAGAGGTGAGTCATGTGTAAAGATAGCGGCGCGCATGGTGCTATCTGCTGGGTCGCCGGGCACCCAGCGCACGCGCTGGCGGCAGCGCAGAAGCCGCCAGCGCTCAGCAACGGGTTGCGCCTCACAGCGCGGCTGCCATGCGCGCAGGTGCTTGCTGCTGGAGGACGCTGACACGGGCGACATCCTGATGCCGCTGTTCTACATGCGCGCGATCTTTGAGGCCAACTACAGCCGCAAGCTGGCCAGCCTGAAGCACCGCCGCGTGCCGGCGCCGCCGGGCTCCAGCCTGGCGGCCGCGCAGCCGGCGGGCTGCTCGCCGTACTGGCAGTGGGCGTTTGAGAGCCCGCAGCACGTCAAGGCGGTGGTGAAGCAGGCGCTGGGCGACAAGCTGATGCCGCAGGCGCGGCCTCGCGCCGCTCGGGCCGTGCTCCCGCCTGGTTCTTGTTTACTTAAAAGGTAGACTGCAGTGTGGGTTGATGGGCAGGGGCCTATTGCAGGCACCGGCAGCACTGCCTGCGGGGCCCCGCCCGCACAGCGCTCGCCTGCCTGTGAACAGGCGCCGCCGGGCGGCCCTCCCCGAGGCGGCATGCCAAGGCTGGGCGCGGTGCGGCGCGCAGGGCCACCTGCGGCTGGTGCTCGCGCCGATCGTGTACAACGCGATGGCGCAGAAGGCGTGCCTGCGCGCACTGCCGCTGTTCCGCGCGCTGTGCCGCGTGCTGCGCGCGTCGACGTACGACCCGCTGCTGCACCACCCGCCGCCGCATGCGCTGCCGCAGGTCGTGGGCAGGTGCTGCCCAAACCCTAGCCCCATTTTTTTCCGACCCTGCAAAGTGCCTGCTCCGTCTTGTGCATGGGCTGTGCCAGCCATGCACGGCATACTCTGGGCGCTGCCAGCGGCGGGAGGTTTGCTTCGGTGGCAGAGGGGGCAGAAGCGCTACCAGCTGTCTGTGTCGAGGGGGGCTTGAGGTTGCCGCTGGCGGCGCGCACTTGTCGCCAAAGCAGAGCGAGGCTGTGTTGGAGCGCCGAGCGCTGCCCTGCCGTGAACAAGGGCGGGAGCCCCGGGCTGAGGGCCTGGCACGCTCGCGCGCGCGCAGCACCGCCACGGAGCCCGAGGTGCGCGCGCCGCTGTTCCATGGCCCGCGCGACCTCTCCGCCTCCGCGGCCAAGTACATGATCACGCTGCGCGAGTCTGAGGAGACCGAGCCGGTCGGCAGCAAGCGGAAGAGCGCCAGGGAGGTGCGCCGCTGCCCGCCCTTGCTTAGGGTTATAGTGATAGGGCCCCTACCCTGCCCCTGGCGACCCGCCCCTACCAGTCGCCCCTGGCACTGTCCTGGCTGCTCACAGCTGGCGCGCGTGCAGCCCCAGGCCCGCGCGCGAGCCGCGTGCTCGACCAGAGCGGTTGCGTGTCGGCCCTCCGCGGCCGAGGCGCTGCACTCCGACGCCTTGTGTGTTCAAGCTGCACGACCAATAGAATTACCTGCCGCAGCCGGGTGACCCAGGGTGCCACCGGCAGCGGCAGGCCAAGGCCGATGAGGGCGGCCTGGCGCGCGCCGACAGCGGCGGCGGCTGCACCGACCCGGCCTCGTGCAGCGCGGCGCTGGCGCTGCTCAAGCGCGACTGCGACAAGCGCATCAAGAGCCTGACCGAGGAGCTCGCGCTGCTCAAGACGTGCATCCTGCAGCTGTACACGGGCGCCTCGGTCGTCCCGGGCGGCAATGCCACGTCGGCCGGCGGCACCGCGGCCGCGGCCTCCGCCTGCGACGAGACCGCGCTCGTGCCCGTGGTGGACGGCGGCGCGGTGCCGGGGCACATGTTCTGAGGGTAGGGTTTTCCGGGAGGCGTCCGCTTCAAGACTGATGGTCTGTGGGGCAGCTGCCCGTGTGCCGCCATTGCAGCACGGTCTCAAGTGTGTCCTGTCGTCGGCCGTAGGGCAGGGGGTCCCGGGCAGTGTATTCAGTGAGACCCCGCGGCCGCGGCCTCTTGAGGGCGGCGCCGCTAATAAGTGGCGCGGGTGGACCGCCGGGTAGGGCGCGCCAGGACTGCGTTTCCGGAACAAGCCAGAACCGGCCATCGGCACAGTCAAACACTTGGCGCAGCCGGGGGGCGCGCTGGCCGGCGGCCGGCCGCCCGGCTGCTGGGAGAACTGCACCAGGGAGGGGGAGGGGAGGGGGTCGGGGTGGTGCAGCGCAAACTCGCCTGGACCGCCGGTCGGCCCAGGCGAGCGCGCGCGGCGTCACCGGGCCCTGCGTCGCGCCTGCCAGCCCGCGGGGCCGCGCCGGCGGCCTGCCATTCACGCAGCGCCGGGCCGCGGCGCCCGCGGGCCGGGGCAGGGCGCCGAGCCCGCCTGGGTGAGGCCGGCGCGCCCCGGCGCGCCGGTCTGGTCGTCCCAAACACCACATCCTTGTGTGCACTGCTATTTTCCCTGCGCGCGGTTGCCAGCAGGTGCTGGCTTGGCGCGTGTAGCGCACTGTCGTGACTGGCCCCGCGGGCCTTGTGACTCGGCGGCCGAGGCAACGGTCCTGCCGCGGGCGTGTTTAGAGCGTGGCCGCCCCGGGCGCGTATGCTCGGGCGGGCTGCCGCCCCGCTGTTTCTGCTCTGATTTGCTTGGCTGCTGCTTTGCCAGCAGGCGGCCGGGCGCCTGCGTCGCGGGCCGGCGCACGCCGGCTGGGTGACGTGACGCAGGGCCTGGTCGGCCGCGCCAGCGCTTGCAACGGGAGGGCGCCCCTGCTGCGCCGGCGACCGCGTCGGGCGGGGGCCGCGCTCCGGCAGCGCGCCCCCCCCGTCACGGGCCGTCCAGGCCGCAGCGGACGGCCCCGCTTCCACTGCCAGGGCTGGAAAAGTGCCAAAGGAATGCGTAGTAGGCTAGCGATGCGACCAGCGGTGCGGCCGGGGCGGGCCGGGGCGGGGCGAGGGCTGGCAAGGGCCAGGGCGGCAGGCGGCTGCGCCGCGCTAGAATGTCTTTAGTAGCTGGAGGCGTCCACGCCTTTGAGCAGCTGAAAGGGCTCCCCGGGCCCAGCACCTGCGGGTCCGGGGCGGCATTGTCCAAGGGCGCCAAAAGTAAATAAAGTGGCTGCATGTGCGCGCGCAAACTGTGCACCGGCAAATGGCTGTGTGCAATGTCCTGGGGGGGAGGGTAGGGGGCCCTGGGCTGTGGCCCGGGGGCCCACTGAGGGCGACCGGGGGCGCCTCGCATTGCAGGCGTCTGCGGCCCGGGCCCCCAGTATAGATCAGATACGTGCGGTGTGATCCCGCGCCCTTTGTAGAGAGCGGGCGACCCGCCAAGTGCGGAGCGGGGGCAGTTTCGGCAGTTTCGGCACCTGTGCGGATGGGCCTGCCGGCCCTCTTGAGCTCGGCGCCCTTGTCTGTGGTGCCTCCGCGGCCGCGCGGCGGGCCGGCCGCTGCCGGCCGTCAGAGTGTTCTGGTGGTCGCAGGGTCTGGCATTTAATAACCGCGCTCGGCGGCCCTTTGGCCGAAGCGCCGTCCCCGGCCCCATTTTCCTGATTTGTGCAACCATTTCATGCTGTTTTGAAGGCGGCTGGAAATGGGCCGGCGCGCGTGAGAGGAACGTCCGCAGGTGTGTACCTATCAAAGCCCCGTATCGGGCGCGGGGCTGCCTGGCTCAGCTTGATCTGGCCAGCCCCAGCATGACGGGCCTGCGCATGACCCGGTGCACACGTCGTACTTTCCTGACTCTACGTAGGCCAGCTCATGGAGCTCGGGCAGAACTCTTGTGTTTGAGGAGCACTCGTGCTTTTGTTTAAATTCTATCCATTTAGATGGTAGTAGAGCCAGGGCTTGGAGGGTTCTGGTCTAGCCTGTGCTTACTCTGGCAGTCTACTGTAACTCTCTTACCTACGGCAGCGCCTTCTTGCAGCGCCGCTATGATGCTGTGCGGGAGCCAGACCGTTGCTTTCAGCCGGCCCTGCCCGGCGCGCCGCTCCGCCGGGCGGCAATGCGTGCAGCCGGTGCGCGCGGTGGTCGACACGCGCATCCACCTGCCCTTCCAGAAGGACGCGGAGCACCTGGCGCAGTGGTCGCCGAAGAGCTGGAAGGAGCGCACGGCGCACCAGCAGCCCAACTACCCGGACCGGGCCAAGCTCGAGGCGGCGGTAGAGACGATAGCGCGCATGCCGCCGCTGGTGTTCGCCGGCGAGTGCCGCACGCTGCAGGCGCGGCTGGCCAAGTGCGCGACCGGCGAGGCGTTCCTGCTGCAGGGTGCGCGCCCGCGCGGAACCTTGGCCGTGATACGGCGTCGCTGCCAGCTCCAGCGGCGCAGCGCCAGCGTGCTGCCGCCCGAGCTGCGGAGCGCGGCGCGCTGAAAGAGGCTGCCGCCCGCGGTGGCTGCCGGCCTGCTGTCGCGCAGCGCGCTGCGCCTGAAGCCCGGTGTGGTGCGCGGCAGGCGGCGACTGCGCGGAGAGCTTCTCCCAGTTCAGCGCCAACCGCATACGGGACGCCTTCCGCGTGATTCTGCAGATGGCCGTGGTAATGATGTTCGGCGGGGGCGTGCCGGTGGTCAAGGTCGGCCGCATGGCCGGCCAGTTCGCCAAGCCGCGCTCGGCCGACATGGAGACCATCGACGGCGTCGCGCTGCCGTCGTACAGGCGAGCTGCCTGCCATAAGCCTGCATGGGGTGCCATAAATTCCGCATCACGTGCCATAAATCTGCTATAACCGCTCGCCCAGCGCTGCAAAGCACAGCAAGAGCCCTGCCGCTGGCGCTGGCGCGAGCATGCTCTGCTCGCCCCGCGGCCGGCCACGCGTGGTCTGCAGCTGGCGCATGCGCCGCTGCTGCTTGGCGTGGGCGCGTGCAGTCTGAAGCGTGCACGTGGGAGCTCCTGTGCCTCGTCTGCCTGCGTTGTGAGCAAGGCTGGTCCGCCGTGTAGCGCAGCCACCCTGCACACCTATCTGTTCAAAGTATCTCGCCCGCGACGCTGGCTGCCGCGACGCTGGCTGCCACGGCGCTGGCTGCCGCGACGCCGGCCGACACCCTGCGGCGGCGCCGGCAGGGGCGACATCATCAACGGCCAGGAGTTCACCGCGGACGCGCGCGTGCCCGACCCCAACCGCATGGTGCAGGCGTACAACCAGAGCGCCGCCACGCTCAACCTGCTGCGCGGCTTTGCCACCGGTGCGGCCCGGGGCGCCGCCCGGGGTGCCGCCGGCCGCAAGTCGTCCTGCGCACGTGGGGCCCGGGGCCGCGGCCTCACCTGGCAGCCCCGTGCGCCTGCACCGCGCGCCCGGACCGCGCCTCCGCACTCTCCCGCTGCGCGGGGACCGACCCCTGCTGCAGGCCAGGCAGCGGCAGCAGGCTCCCTGCGGGCGCCCCAGCAGCGCCCCAGCGTGCCGGCGGGCGCCGCCGCGGCTGGCCGCCGCGGCTGACCTGCGGGCGCGCCGCGCACAGGCGGGTACGCCGGCCTGAAGCGCGTCATGAAGTGGAACCTGGACTTTATGGCCAAGTCGGACGAGGGCAAGGCCTACATGGACGTCGCCAAGCGCGTGGACGAGGCGATCCAGGTGCGCGCGCGGCCGCCGCTGCAGGAGAGGGTGACGTTGGGCGAGCAGCGCGCAGCCGGGCTGTGGGGCGTGTCTGGGTCGCGCGCGCTGGGGCGCGCCGTGCAGGGCCCCGCCAGCAAGGCTCCCCGGCGGCGTGCAGCCGCCCGGGCGCCCCCGCCCGGCGAGCCGCCGCGGCAGCGTAGGCACTGCAAGAGGCTCAGAGCATGATGACGGCGACCCGGCCGCGCGCCTGCGGGCCGGCGCGCGTTCAGGGCGCCGCGCCGCAGCGCCATCATGTTGGCGTGTGGGCTGGACAAGTCCACGGCGCACTTGTCGGAGACCGAGGTCAAGGGTCGGGTTGGTGCGCTCAGCGCGGCGCGCCGCGGCGCAGTTCATGCTGGCGTGCGGGCTGGACTACTCCACGGCGCACATGTCGGAGACCGAGTTCTACGTCAGCCACGAGGCGCTGCTGCTGGACTACGAGAGCGCGCTGACGCGCCAGGACTCCACCACCGGCCTCTGGCGCGCCCCCGGGCGCGGCGCGCGGGCGCAGGGCACCCAGCTGCGTGGTGGCTGGGCGTGGCAGCGCTTGTGCTGTGTGGAGGCGCCGTGGCGTGATGCGGCGTGCGGAAGCGCCGGTCTGCTCCTGCTGGCGCCAGGCAGGCGCTGGGAGCCAGCCTGCGTCAGCAGAGCGCGAAGGGCGTGCCGCCAGGCATGCGCCTGGAGAGCAGCACGGCGCCGGGAGGCAGCCCGTGCGCGTGGGGGCGCCGACGTCAGTCATGCGCCGGTGCCTGATGCGCGCGCTGGAGCCCGACGCGCGCGCCGCCGCGCGCAGGTATGACTGCTCCGGCCACATGGTATGGTGCGGCGAGCGCACGCGGCAGCTGGACGCCGCGCACCTGGAGTTCATGCGCGGCATCGGCAACCCCATCGGCGTCAAGATCAGCGACAAGATGGGCGCCAGCGACCTGGTCACCATGATTGGCGCGTTCAACCCGAGCAACGTGCCGGGCCGCCTGGCCGTCGTCGTGCGCATGGGCGCCGACAAGGCGCGCCACGCCGCGTCCGCGCGCGCCCCGCACGCTGCCTTGTCTTGTGCGCGGGGCCGACTCCTGAGTCTGGCCTGTTCTTAGGCCATGATCCGTGCTGACGTGAGGCCATGCGCATGCCCTTTCTTTTTTCATTTTTTAACCTGGCAACCATTTTCACTTTTCCGACTACCACCGTCCGGCCGCGGGTGGCCGACCCCGCGCGGCGCTGCCAGCGTGCTCCGAGCAGCACACGCCCTTTCGCCTGCCTAGAGCTCCCTGCTGAGCAGCGCAGCGCGTACTGGCGGGCGCGAGAGTGACGCGCATGGCGGCGCGGCGCAGCTGCGCGCCAAGCTGCCGGCCCTAGTGCGCGCGGTGGCGGCAGCGGGCCAGGTCGTGACTTGGGTGTGCGACCCGATGCACGCCAACACCGAGGCGGTCGGCCGCTACAAGACGCGGCGCTACGACAACATCCGCGCTGAGGTGTGCGGCCCACGCTCTGCAGCCGGACGGTTGGCGCGCGCATGCTGTGGCTTGCCTGTTGCCGTGATTTGATGTAGCTTGGGCCTGGATGCCCTGGAGAGGTGCATGATAGGATTAGGGTGAGGTCGGTGCTTCAGGCCAGAGGCATGGAGCAGCCTGGGCACCCAGGCCCTGTGTGCTCTGGACGGCGCGCCACGCCGCCTCCCCCCGCAGCGTGCCGTGCAGGAGCGCGGCGCGCTGAAAGCCCGGGCGCCCGCCGGTCCTGGGCGGGCAGCGGGCGCGGGCAGTATCAAATCCTGCTGGAGACGCTAACCCTGCCCCGCCTGCCGTGCGCAGGTGGAGGCCTTCTTTGACGTGCATGAGCAGGAGGGCACTGTGCCGGGCGGCATCCACCTGGAGATGACCGGCGACAACGTGACCGAGTGCCTGGGGGGCGGCGCGTCCGTTGCGGAGGCCGACCTCGACTCGCGCTACCACACGCACTGCGACCCGCGCCTCAACGCCGAGCAGGCGCTGGAGATGGCGTTCTACGTCGCCGAGCGCCTGCGCCAGCGTGCGCGCCCCCGACCCTAACTCCGGACCCTGATGCGACCCCTGTTGCTCAAAGTGTTCACAGATTTTGGTGTTTGACGTCAAGGAGTTTTGTGTTCGACGTCAGGTGCCATAGGGGGAGGGTAGAGTTGAGCTCGTCACATGGAAACGCGCTCGCGGCAAGCCTTGCTGCGGCGGCCATGGCAGGCACAAGCAAGTCAGTGTGACCGGTAGAGCCTGCTCCTGAGAGACCCCTGGCATCATGCTGCAAAGGTGCAGCATCTTCATGACACAGGATTGCTGCTCGAGCAGTGCGTGGCAGGGCGTGTGATCTCGCTGACGCGCGAGCTGGCCTGCGCAGGCAAGGAGCGGATGGCGGCTGCCGCGCCCCCGGATGCGTCCGAAGAGTGGAATTTGTGAGAGTGTACGCTCGTTGGACGGGGCCACCTTGGACGGGGGCTCGCCGGACGGTGGCCACGATGTGTGTTATTAGTTCTTAGGTGGGTCGGCCATAGCTGTGTGCAAGGCCTGTGGGAGCAGAGAGGCGCGTTCGGGGTCGCTGGCGAAGGGGGCTTGAATGCGCTCACGCGAGGCCTCCGTTGCGCTGGGTCTGCGAGGCAGGGCGCCACCCTAGGGTCTGACGTAGCCGTCTACAGCCAGCAATGCAAGGTGCCACCGCAAATTGCGAAGGGGTGCATGCGCCGCCCGCTCAGCGACCAACGCCCGTCCAGCCCGCCGCTGTCGCGCCGCCTTTGAATCAGGGGACCGTGGGCCGCGCAGAGGCGGCGCGCTCTTGGTGCGCGCCTGCACCCCAGCCTTTGGATGCGAGGTGTTTGCCTCTCTCTGGCCCCTTTGTGCGCCCGCGCCGGTGGCACACCAGCCATTCTCAAGTTCATAGTGGTGGGTTTTTTTGTGGGTGAGTGCCGCAACAGTGGGCCGTGAGCTCGCCCAGGGTGGCCGCCGTGCCCCAGAAGGTGTCCAGTCCATGCAGCAGGGCTCGGGCATGAGGGCAGTGCAGGCCCTGAAGCTGTCTTGGACTTGAACACTGCACAGTTGTGTGAGTCGGACAATGGGTTTGGTCGCTGCATGAAGTTTGTCAGGGCGCGGTGATGTGGTTTGCATTGTCGCTATGCAGGTCTACTAGATAACAAATGCGTTACGCGTGCATTCTCTGTAGGCAGAGAATTTCACAAGTTTGGGCACAAGCGCCGTGACAAATAGACCCCAGATCAGATTGATGTGTGTGGCTGTTCTAGCAGGTGCTGCCAGGGCCGCAGCCTCTGGCGTCTGACAGAGCCAACACATACAACCAGCTTGCCAGATCAAGCCCTGTGGGGTGAGGGCGGCGGTGACATCTGGCCGCTGGCCACCGCCGGCGGCAGCGCACCCCAGCCCGGCACATGGTACCCTCCGTAGGGCAGGGGGTAGGCTGCAACATACCCCGGCGGCGCCCGTGGCGCCCCCCAGGGCAGCAGCCCTGGCGGCCACATGGCCGCCTGGGGCCCCGGCGACAGGCCGCCCGAGCCTGGTGAATTGGGGCCTGCCTCGCCTGGGTAGCCCGCTGGCGGCCCGCCCGCGAACCAGCTGCCCTGGTCATGGCCGGCGTGGCCCGGGCCGCCGGGCGCGCCCTGCACTGGTGGCGCCCCGTGCGGCAGGTACGCGGCGCCGCAGGGCGCAAACGTGCCGTTGTAGGTTCCGTAGGGCGGCGGGGGGTCCCACGTGTACGGCTGCAGCGGCCAGCCGTATGCGCCCTCCGGCGGCAGCCCGACCGGCATGTGCGCATGCGGAGACAGCGTGTCCCAAGCGCCGGGCGCGGGCCATGGGGACCCGCGGGCGTCCCCCGCGGTCGCGGGCGCGGGTGACGCCCGCGGCGCTGGCGCACGCGGCAGCGGCGGCGGCGGTGTGCGTGGCGGCGGCGGGCATGCGGGCAGGGGCTGCTCCTGCGCGCCTGCGCCTGGGGCTGGCCGCGGGGCGCCCAGCGGCTGCCAGCGCTGCGCCGGGGCCATCGCACTGGGCGGCCCGGCCGTGGGTGCCTACAGGCACCCGCGAAAGCTGTGGGACTCGACGGAGAGAGGTGCATGACTTTCTCAGCGTGCAAAAGACAATTCCAATCTCGCATGCATGGCTGTGCACTCGGGCATGGAGCGCGCAGCGCCAAGATGGTGCCAGAGACGCGAGAGTTGGCATGCGGGGAGCGCACGAAAACAGCTTCCCCGTGTAGCTCTGGGAATACGTTCAGCTCACGGACACGCGCGCCTGTATGAGCGACGCCGGCGCCTGCATCACTGCCGGCGCAGTTGCGCGCGGCTGCAAGCGCAGGAGCGGCGGCGGCACGGGCGCGGGCGTGGGCGCGGGCGCGGGCGCGGGCGCGGGCGCAGGTGCGGGCGCTGGCACGGGCGCGGGCGCAGGCGTGGCAGCCTCGTCCGCGAGCCGCGCGTCCGACGCGCGGCGCTGCGCGATGCGCGCGACCACGGTGCGCCGCCGGATCTCCACGCGCAGCTGCTCCCCGAGGCTCACTTCCGGGCCCTCCACGCCGTGCCCGGCAAGGCCCCCCGGCATGCGGGCATGCGGCCCGAGGCTTACTTCCGGGCCCTCCGCGCCGTGCTCGGCAAGCCCCGCCGGCATACGGGCGTGCGGCGCCGCGGGCGCCCCAGGCGGCGGCGGCGTGTCCGCCCAGCCCGGCGCGCCGCGCGGGCCCGCCCCGGCCTCCCCACTCGTGGACGGCGCGTCGCCGTGCGCCGCATCCGCCACACCTGCCGGCTCTTCATTTGCGAGCAACTGCGCGGGCTGCGGCGCCGGGCGCAGCCGCGCGACGGCGCTGGCAAATGGATTGCGGTGCCCCGCCGGGGGCCTGTGCTCGGCGGGGGGGGTCCGCCGCCGGCGCCGGGCGCAGCCGCGCGGCCACGACCTTCAGCAGCGCGCTGCCGCGCACGGGCGGGTCCGGCGCCCCGGCCGCCGCTGCGTCCCCGCGCTGCGCCTGCGCGACGCGCAGCGCCGACATGCGCCGCAGGCGCGCCGCCACACGCGAGATCTCCCCGGCGAAGCTGCCGCCGCGGTCGGCGGGCGCGGCCGCCCTCGCGCCGCTCTCCTGGCGCCCCTCGCTGGGGCCGGGCGCGGCTGCGCTGGCTTGCGGCCGCGGGGCAGCCTCCCTGAACGGGCCCTGCCCGCCCCACGAGGGCGTGGCTGTGACACCTGCGTCTGCAGCACCCAGACCGCGCCGCTGTGCAGAATGCGCGGCCGGCTTGAGCTGCGCATGCACATGGGCGCCGCTCCCGCTCCGGGGCAGCATAAGCTCGCCAGGGGCCGGCAGCGGCGGCGGCGGCGGCGGCGGCGGCGGCGGCGGCGGCGGCTGCGGCAGCAGACGTACCGTTTGCCTTGCGGTCGGCGGGCCCGCCCGCCAGGCGGGCGCGTGCCCAGCCGCGCTGGGTACCGGCGGCGGTGAACTCAGAGCAGCTGGCAGCGGTGGCGGCCGCGGCGGTGGCGGCGGCGCGCGGCTGGCCCGCTTGGCCCAGGGCGCCTTGGGTGCGCGCAGCGCGCCGGCCGCGCCCGCCTCATTGCCCGCTCGCTGCACTGGCGGGCGCGCACCGGCATGCGCAGGCCCGCGCGCGCCGCCCGCTGCGTGCGCCGGCGGCGCAGGCGGCCCGGTCCTGTGCGCCAGCGGCGGCGGCGGCGGCGCGCCCTCCTGGGCATGCGGAGCGGCAGTCGCGCGCCGTGCGGCGTGCCAGCCGGTTGGCGGGGGGCCCTGTGCGGTGGCGCTGCTACCCGGGGACCCGGGGGTGGCACCGCCGCCGTCCGTACCCTCCGCCCACTGCACCTGGCTCCCGTGGTGCGGCCGCGCGCCGGGCGCGCGCGCGCCGGGCGCGCGCGCGCCCGCCGCAGATGCGCGCGCGCGCGCGGCGCTCGCGCGCTGCGGCGCCGGCGGCGCTAGCGTGGCGCGGCGGCCACGGTCGAGCAGCGCGGACACGCGCTGCGGGCCCGGCTCCCTCCAGGGGCCGACCACCGGCGCGGAGCTGAAGCCCAGGCCCCCGGGCGAGCCCGAACCCTGCTCGCCCGGCCCCTCGTACCCTTCCCCTTCTTCCTCCCCTTCCTCCACGTCCTCCTCCATCATGGGCGGCGGCTCCGCGGCGGTGCGCCGGCGCAGCGCCTGCCCGAAGTGGCTCTGGCGGACCGCCTCCGCGAGCACGGTCGCGCGCCGCGCGGCCACCGACGCCAGGCTGGTCGCGGCGCGGGCCGCGGCGGGGTCGCGCGCGAGCTCGGCGGCGCCGCCGCCGAGCGCCGCGGCCGCGGCGGCGAGCAGCGCGCTCGCGGCCGCGCCCTCGCCGGCCAGCGAGGAGCCGCCCGGGGACAGCCCCGCCGCGGACCCCGCGCTCTGCTCGCTCGTGCCGGACGGCGCGCGGCCGGCCGGGCCGTCCGCGTCCGCGCGCGCGCCGCGCGCCGGCTCGTCGGCGGGGCTCCGAGGCGCGCCGCTCGGGACGCGCGCGGCGGCGGCCGCCGCGCGCTTGGCGGCGGGTGCGCCGCGCCCGGCGCCGCCGTCGCGGACGTGCGCGAGGCCCACCGCGAGCGAGACGCGCGCGGCGGCCGCGGCAGCGGCCGCGCGCGCGCCGATCGAGCGCTGGCCCAGCAGCTGCTCCAGCCTGCGCGCCGCGCGCTGCGCTGGCTAGCTGAGCAAGTCATGAGGGGGCTCTATCAGAACAGGGCTCTATCAGAACAGCGCCAGAAAGAGCAGCGGAGCGGTGAGGGGAAGAGACGCGGTATGCTGCTGCGGCAGCCAGGCGCGGGTGACACGGCGGGTGCATGCTGCGGTTGCGGAGTGGAGGGCCGGGTCACAGCATGGCGCCGGGCGGCCACCTGCCGGCCTCCTGCAGCTCCAGCACCAGCTCGGAGCGCGGGATGGCCGCATGCATCAGCAGCGCCAGCCAGACCGCCTGCCGCGGGGCCGCCGCACGCGTGAAACTGCATGGCACGCACGCCTCCCTGACATGCCAAGGTCCCAGGCGGCTCTGACATGCGCGCGGAGCACGCACAAAGCTGCCCGGCTCGAGCCGGCCGCATCTGCCGCAACTGCGGAGTCTCCACGTGCGAACTTGCCGAGTTCACTTACAGACGCGTGGAGCTGGGATGAATGCTAATGCGCACAGAGATAGCAACATTTTATTGTCCCTGCCGCGCGCCTGCATGTCGTCGCTGTCGGCCGCGAGCGTGTAGGTGCAGTGCCGCAGCAGCGGGTCGGGCTCGAGGTCGATGCGCACGCGCGGCTCGCCCGGCGCGCGCCCGGCGCGCGCCGCCGCCACGCGCGCGCCCTCCAGCGGGATGACGCCCTGGCAGCGCGCCGCGGCCGCGTCGCGGAAGTAGAAGAGGTAGCTGCCCTGCGCGCTCCAGCGGAGGGGCATCGCTTGCGCGTCAATCAGCCCCCGCTGGCTATCCCTGTTGGTACTCATGCCGGAGACTAGCACATGAAGGTGCCCTGCGCGCTCGCGCGGAGGCGCCTCGCTTGCAACCACCAGCCGCCGCTGGCTGTGCCTGTTGTTTGACGTGCTGGAGACAAGCGCGCATGTCCTTGGAGGTGTCGGGAGCAATGGGCGCGCTGACGCGTGGAGGCGGCCCACACAGGGAGGCCGGGGCTGGCGACAGCGGGGCGGGGCGGCGGGGCGGCGCGGCGCGCGGCCTGCGGCGCGCGCTCTCTGGCCTGGAGCTGGGGGCCCGCTCACCTTCAGGCAGAACCAGCGCTTGTCCCTCCTGCTGGCGGCGGCGCCTTCTGCAGGCGCGCAGGCGCGCTTCAGCAGCGCACCTCAGCGAACAGGCTGGGCAAGCGGAGCTTACAGCGGCGCGCAGCGGGGCCGCGCACTGCGCTTGTACAGCCAGCCGGAGAGGTCCGGCGGGCTCCACAGGCTCGCCTGCGGCAGCCAGCAGGTTGGGGCATACTTCTCCAAGTGCGCGCTCAGCTCCCAGGTGAGGGCGAAAATCCTCCTGACGAGGTCACTGTATGCAAGTGCGTTGCTATGCACGGGTCGTTGGGGACGCACCTGGTTTTGCATCTTGATATGTTCACAAAAGAAGAACCCTGCGCACGCCGTCCTGCTTGCTGTGTGAAGACCCCGAAGGCACAGATGCCCGGCAGCTACTCACCGCTGCTGCAATAAGTCCGCTCGCTGTCTTGGCCGGCATCTGTCGTACAATTCGTGCCAAGCTCCTTAGGTTTTCGTGGTGGCACTAGCACTCTAGCAGGGTGAACATTGTCAAGCCAGTGTTAAGGTCACCAATTCGCTCTGTCCCTTGCTGCGTGTACGTGCAGCCCGCCAGGCAAGTGCATCTGACTGGCATGCCCCACTCTGATGCACTGCGACAGTGCGGAGGAGGGCAGCGTGCTGCTGAAGCGCCTGGCAGAGACGCTGCAGGTAAAATGCTCTGCTTGCCCGCCCATGTATGCATGCAGACCTGCGGACCCGGCAGCATTGACTCTGATGTGCCCGCCAGGAGTGGCAGGTCGTTCACGGCCAAGGCACAGAGGCGCTCGGCGCGCTGCAAGGTGGCCTGTCTGAGCTCACTGGAGCCAACGACTGCCAGGGCGTGCTCGCAGCGGCGGTGGCCCTGGCGGACAAGGCGCGCCCCTGCAGGCTCACAGGGTGGCTGCAGTGAGCTGCACAGCAGCACGTGCCTGCTCTTCGGGCGTAATACGCACAAGGGAAGCACGGCAGCCGGCAGCTAGGCCCCGCACCAGCGTGGGCCCCAGGCAGCGCCTCCCATTTACGTGGCACACGTACAGCGCCAGCGGCCACAGGGCTGCGCCTGTCCCGAGCAGGCGCCGTCGCCGGGCCTGGCGGCCTTCATAGCGCGGGGCGGCCGCGCCTGCGGCGACGCGGGCGTGCCGGCCCGGCTCAGCGCGGCCATGGCGACGCTGGCGGACGTCCGGGAGCGCCTGCACGCGCTGCTGGCTCGCTTCCTGGCGGCGGCCTCGAAGCTTGAAGCGGTGCGCGCGAGGCGCACCGCTTGACGGCGCACACTGCGTGCTAAGGCGGCGCACGGGGCGCACGCGATACGCTCGGGCTCTGAGGAATTGGAGAGCGTCTGCTGAGCAGGTCACTCACGTGAGGGCTGCTGGGCGGCTGCCGTGACAGCGACAGCAGCTGCTCGTGATCGGCTCGCATTTATGTAGGGCCGCCTGGTCCCCTTACGCTACCCTGCACCCCGGCGATGGAGCGAAACCTGCAGTGCAGTGAAGGGATGCCTGCGAACGCCAGCTCGTAAACTGCTGAAGTCTGTATGCCGTTGGACCCCGCCAGGTCCTGGGCTGGGCCGCCGCGCTTCTGCCGCTCACGGACCCTATGACTGGCCCGGACGCTGGCTCGCTGAGCGCCCGTCCGCCGCCCGCATGCGCATGGAGCAGCTCTGGGTCGGGCGCCACCGCGCCTGCGGCGGCGGCAGGGGCCGCGGGCACCGCAGGCGCGGCGCGGTTGCCCGAACCGGCGCCGCTGCCGTCCGCGGGCGCGGACGAGGCGCAGGCACAGCCGCCCACGGATGTGTCCCTGCTGGTGGCTGCGCTGGGCGATGCGCTGGAGCGCGAGCTGCTGCTGGCGGTGCGCCTGCGCGCCCGCCGTCCTCTGTAGGGTATCATGTAGGGTACCCAACGTGCATGATACCCTGCAGCAGTGCAGCAGGCGCGACATTGTGTTCCCAGGCACTCGCGCGCCGGCGCCCTGGACAGCGCGGCCGCCGCGGCGTGCGCAGCCCAGGCCGGGCGCCGGGCGGCTCGGCGCCTCACGCTCCCTGGCCGGCAAGCAGGACGAGGGCCTGGGCGCCGTGGCGCTGGACATGCCGCTGGAGCAGCTGGCGGCGCTGCAGTTCTTCTGGGCGCAGCAGCCGTTCCTGGAGCGCGCGGCCGCGGCGGAGGTGGTCAGGTGGGCGGCCGGCAGCGCATGATGGCTGCAGGCAGCCGCGGGCTAGATTTAGTAGATTAAATAGACTGTTCAGATTTAGTAGATTTAGTATATATGGCGCACATATATATATGGCGCATATGGTGCTGCGGGTGGCCCTTGGTGGCGGCCTCGGCATGCGTGCTCGCTGCCTTCCTCACAGCCCTGTTGCTCCGGTCTGTCAGCACTTGGCACAAATGCACGCTTGCAAGTGGATGGCGCAAGTTAGAATTCAGGCAATGCGTCTCTGGGCTTGAGATGCACATGCTGCTTCGCGTATGCGCACACGAGCGTCTGGCGCCAGCAGCTGACGGATGCTGACATCGCATGTTGCAAGGGAATATGTGCACGCCAGTACAGTCTCTCACATGGCCAGACGCTACTGAAGCTCAGCGCCTTTGTCAGACATACGCCGGGCGGCCTGAATACATGCCGCCACAGTACTGAACAGGCAGGGAAAGCAGGCAAATTCAGCTACCAGGGCTACATCCAAGTTTGCACAGGCACGGCAGGCACGCCTTGCTGCGCGAGAACGGGCAGGCTGCTGGAGCGGGCGGGCGGGCGGGTGCGCTCCGGCATGCGGACAGGGCGGGACGGGGTCGCTCCAAAGCCTCGCACTCTGCATGCTTCCCGAAAGCCATGGCCATAGGATGCCCAGCAGCCGCCAGAACATGCGGGCGCGGCACCAAAAACACAGGCTGGCTGGTGTACAGTGCTGGGTGGGGCAGGGCCCTAGGTCGCCTCGCCCGCATACCCTGCAGGGTCCGGGCCGGGCCAACGTACGCGCGGCAGGCCGCCGTAGAAGGCGCGCGCCTCGGCCAGCCGGTCGCAGACCACATTGCAGAGGGGGTCGGACCGGCGCAGTGCGCCACGAGGGGGCGGGCCGTGGGGCGTCCCGGCGTCTGGCCCATGGCCCGGCCCGCGCCCGCCGGCGCCGTGCTGCGTGACGCCCAGGCCCGCCAGGCAGTAGCAGGTGTGGTAGAAGTCGACAGGCTTGCCGGGCTTGTCGCGCATGCCGCCCTTGCGCGCCTGCGCGCGCGGCCCGGCTCATAACCGCTTGGCCTCGCGCCGGGGCTCAGCACTTCGACATTCTTCATCCTGCATTCCCTCAGCTGCTTTCACTCTTGCAGCCTGCTCCGCATGAGAGAAAGGCACCTCTTCTTCAGCGCGTAGAGTTGTCAGCACAGCCGCACGGCATGTCGGGCGTTAGAGTAGGTTCTTGCGGGTGCAGTTAAAAAGAGGGAGACCGGTGGGCCTGTCAGCATGACAAGCAAGCGTCCGTCGTCGGCGGCGCGCGCCTGGCAGCAGTGCAGCAGCCACAGCTGCAGCGCGCGCGCATTGTACATGGGCTCCTCGGCGGCGGCGGCGCCGCCATCAGCTTCGGCCGCGGGGCCGGCGGTGGCCGCGGCCCGGCCGTTGCGCGCGGGCGCGCCGCCGGCGCTCCGCGCGCGCAGCGCCGTCGGGCCGCCCTCGTCGCACAGCACCGCGGCGCTGGCCTGCGGCCGCCCCGCGCCATGCCGTCACCCTCCGCATCTGGCCACGCGTCCTGCCGCACGCTGCGGCGCGGCCACCTGCGGCTCAAGCATGCGCCTTGAAGCGGGGTGCCGCGGGCACCATGCGCGCGCGAGCAGGCAGCCAGGCCTGACAGGGGCATGAGGTCCGAGCCCCGCACGCGGACTGCAGCGGGAGGCGACCCCTGGGGCCGCGCTGCCTTCCCTGGATACAGCACGCGCCTGCGGACATGCAGCCGAGCCTTCTGACGCAGATCGGAAACCTGACTTCCGTCAGTTGCACCGCCAGCTGCGGACCAGGGCCGCCGTCAGGGCGCGCCTGCGCGGCAGCCGCCGAGCGCTGCGCGCGCGCGGCGGCCTCCTGCGCCCGCGCCGCCGCGGCCGCGGCTGCCGCGCCCGCCTCAGGGCTCTCGGCAGCGGCCGCATGCGCGCGCTCAGCCGCGGCCTTCGCCGCGGCCTGCACAGCCCAGCGCGTCAGCCGTGCACCTTCACGCAGAGAAGTGCGCCGCCGCACAGGGCGGCAGGACGTGCAAGGCGCTCCTTGCCGCGGCACGGCAATGCCTGCGCGGGCTGCAGGGGTGGCCCTCTGCTGCGGTGGCCCACTGCGCAGTGCGACCCAGCACTGCAAGCCCTCCGCCTCGGGTGTGTGAAGCCACCGTCCGCGCTTGCATCGCCAGTTCTTTTCACAATGATTGTCAGATGGGCCCAAACACAGGCACGCCCATAGCCTGCCCGAGCACGCTGCATATCTCACGGTCACCCAGCCCACACCCCTGCATGCGGCGGCCCCGCACAGGCGCGCACGTGCGCGCGCTCGGCGGCCGCCTGCGCCTGCGCGGCAGGCCCCACGACCGCCAGCTCGGGCAGGACCGGCACGGCCGGCGGGCCGCGCGCGGCCGCGGCGGCCGCCAGCGCAGCGGCGGCCGGCGGCGCCGGCGCCGCGAGCGCGCCGGGCGGCAGCGAGCGCAGCAGCGGGAACAGGCCGCCGAGCCAGAAGGAGTAGCAGCCGTCAACCAGCTTGTTCGTGCGGCCCATGAAGCCGCCTTCCACCGGGCCCTGGCCGCCCTCACAGGGTCTCTGCACAGGGTCTGTGCACACCGCTGCACGGCCGTGCTGGGAGCGGAGGAGCCGCCCTGCCCGAGCCCCGCGCGGCCAGGGCAGCCTCTCGCCACCCTGCTCGGGTGCCGCGCCGGCGCACGCCAGGGCGGCGGGCAGCCCCCCCGCGCGCCCGCTTGCACGCTGCACGCGACCGCGGCGCCCGCCACCCTCTTGCGCAAATGAAACGCTCATGCGAAGGGCCGAATGCGCATGCACGCCTTTGCGCCTGGCCCTGCGCTGCCCTGGCCATTCCGCAACCCTGCTGGGGCCGGGCCGGCACGCGCGCGCCTGGCGGCAGGCGGCCCAGTGCGCCAGGCGCGGCAGGTCCAGCGCGTCCGGCCGGCCGGCCAGCAGGAGCGCGGCCAGGCCGCAGAACGTGTACCCGCCGTGCGCCTCGTTGCCGGGCTCGCCGCCCAGGCCGCCCTCGTACGTCTGCGCGCAGGCCCGCATCAGCAGCCGTGCGGTCGCTTCGCCGGCGCCTGTCCGAGGGCGCCGCATGCTGCCGCAGCGCGCGGCGCGCTGCCGCCCAGGCCGCGGCTCCCACCCGTGCCGCGAACGCACCGGAAAAGCGGTCTTTTCCGCGTGCGGAGCGCTCTGAGCACGGCGCCTACGGCCGGTGCTTGCGCGCTGCGTCAGGGCCGCGCCGCGGCGGGAGTAGCGCCGCTGGGCGCAGCGGCAGGGCGGCTGGCTAGGGTCTGCTGCGCGCCTGGCAGCGGCGCACGTAGTCAACCGCGCCGGAGCGCGCCGCGAGGCCGGGGACGTCCAGGTCGAGCACGTGCGCGACAGCCAGCGCGGTGTAGCAGCCGCGCACGTCCACCTCCCCGCCTGCGCCGCGCCGCCGCGCGTGCGTGAGATGAAGCGGCCGCGCACGTGCACCTCCCCGCCTGCGCCGCGCCGCCGCGCGGGCGTGGGGTGTATCAGCTGCGCCACATCCACCTCCATGCCTGCACCGGGCGGCCGCGAGTGCGCCATCCCCACCAGCTCACGGCCGCGCTCGCTTCGCGCGCCTGCCACCGCGCCTGCGGGCGGGCGCAGCGCGGGCGCGCGCCCTCGCACAGCGTGAAGCCGCCGCCGCAGCGCGGCGGCACGGCGCGCTGCGCAAGGAAGCGTGCCGCGGCCGGCCGGTCCACCACGGACAGCGCGGCGCCGCCGCCGAGCTCCGCGAGCGCCATGACGGCCGCATACGTCGGCGCCAGGTGCGCCAACTGCCCGGGGCCGCCGCCGAACCCGCCGCCCGCGCACTGGCACAGGCCCAGGAACTCAGCCACGTCTGCGCGCCGCGCCGCGCATGGGAGGGCGGCCAACACAGCATTGGCAGCTCCTGCTCCTGAGTGGGTAGAGCGCGAGCGGAGGGAGGCCAGCGGGGGCGAGCAAGGGGTGCTGCTGGCAACATTGACGGTGGGGCTTCCTTGCAGGCAGGAGACATCGCGTTTGAAGGCGACCAGATGTATAGAAGCTCTGCACAGGAGCGCCCGTGCGCGCTTTTCCCGCCCGACCTGCCAGGCGTGGCCAGGCCAGAGCACACAGCGGCACGCTGACCAGCGGGCGATAGCAGAGGGCAGCCGCGCAGGGGGAGTGGGGGGGGGGGAGGCTGAAACAGCAGTCTGTGCACTGGGGGGCGATCCGCCATGAGCCAGGCGGCGCCGCTGGGCTCCAGGTGGTTAGCCGGGTCGGCCGGGAGCGGCGCAGTCCAGCCGGCCCGCGCACAGCTTGCGCAATAGGGGCTGTCAAGGCAGGAGCCGGGCGCACCGCCGGGCGTCAGGTCGGCCGGGAACGGCGCGTCCAGCAGCGCCAGCGCGTGCACGACCCAGTAGCATATCCAGGGCCGGCCGGCGTCCAGCGCCACAAAGCCGTTGGGCAGCGCGCCCAGGCCGGTGTGCAGGTACTGCACGTGCTGCCGGCGCAGCAGGTCGGCAACCGGCGCGCCCGACTGCGCGAGGTCTGCATACGTGGCCGTGATGCGCTGCTCCAGGGCCACCTGATCGAGGCTCGTGCTGGTCACCAGCCCGTCATCAAGCATCCTCGCTCGCCAATGGTCCAAAGTGTGTGAACCTCAGACACCTTACGCTCTCTAGAGCTCGTTGATCAAGCACAGACACTCTGCTCATATATTGCGTAGCTAGATGGAGGAGACATCAGACACAGGCAGGGCTGCCATCAGGTTTCCTAGGTGTGTGTGCACGACTAGATGAGTGAACACGGGAGCCCGGGGTGTACAGGAGCCTGAACGTCTGCTTGCAACTGGCACGCTGTGCAGAGACCAATGCCGCAAACTTGAGCGCATTGCACATCACCATGGCCTGGTGGAGCAGGCTGCTAGTGATAGCAGCCTGCTGTCTAGCACATGCTCGTGCAGACGCAGACGAGTACCTCGTGGGCACTGGCGCGCACACATTCCCTTACCAGTTTTATTTAGTGCTGCTCACAGCTATGGCGCTGACTGTTGTAAGCAAACGTGGTGCAGGCAAAGCCGACATCACTGGCCCTGCGGCGGATGTCAACCTCATGGTGCGGGCAGGGCTTGTTCTGTAGCAGTGTGTTTGATGTGCAAACGCTATGACATGCGTGCTGGCTGCCCAGGGGTACGCGAGCCCGTCGCAGCTGGCGGCCGGCATACACACGCGCCTTTATGCGCGGGCGTTCCTGGTCGCGGACGCCAAGGACAGCAGGTGCAGCCCAGCGACTTGCTCGCTGCGACGCGCGCGTGCTACCTGCCTCTGTGGCAGCACGGGGGATGGTGCACTGCATCGAGAAACAGGCTCACCTGGTTCTGTGCTCCGGCAGCAAGCGCTTTGTCTTCGTGAACATGGACGCGTGCATGGCCTCGCAAGCAGTCACGCTCGCCGTTCACAAGCGCCTGCAGGTGAGCGGCTGTTTGGTATCGCGTTGACAAGGAGCGTGAGGTCTCCTGTTGCTGCGCTGTCGTTCTGAGCAAGAGTGGTGGACCTGCGCTGCGCCAGAACTGCCGGTGCCTGACCCCGGCCCACCTCCCCCTTCCTGAAACAGAAACAGTCCTAGTCCGGCTGCGCCCTTCAAAACCCTCCAGCTGCAAGGCTCGCAACGGCAGTTCTGGCAGGCCGCGGATGTGCGCAGGCGCTCTACGGCGGGCTGTACGGCGCGCGCAACGTGGCGCTGAGCGGCATCCACACGCACTCCGGCCCGGGCGGCTACCTGCAGTACGTGCTGTACACGATTACCTCGCTGGGCTTCGTGCGCGAGAGCTTCGACACGCTGGTCGACGGCGTGGTGGAGGCGCGCGCGCGCTTTACACAAGCGTCACCCTCGGGCGCTGAGTATGTTGCAACATGTGTGCAGAGTTTGGCCACACCTGTCTGCGGGTCGGCGCGCCTCCACCTGCGCATGTCGTCGTGCGCGCAGAGTTGCGCACCACTCTTAGCATGCACCGCCAGACGCTGTTGAGACTGCCCAGCCTGTCATAAGCTCCGGCGCGATCACACTGCGGGCCCCTACACCCTACCTTACCCTCAATAGTGACCCGACAGGACGCCGCTCGCGCAGGCCATCGGGCGGGCGCACGCGAGCGCGGCGCTGGGGCGCCTGCAGGCCGGCGCCGGCGAGCTGCTGGGCGCCAGCATCAACCGCAGCCCGACCGCGTACCTGGCCAACCCGGCCGCCGAGCGCGTGCGCTACGCGCACGACACCGACAAGACCCTGACGCTGCTCAAGGTGCTGGACGCGGATGGCCGGTGCGCGCTGATCCGGCGCAGCTGCGGCACTGTGACTGCGCGCGCCCGCAGTGCGGGCAAGCCGGCCAGATGCGCATCAACAAGCACAGC
>JAABUU010002189.1_pt1 | contig 28691 bp, 23 predicted proteins | sample 5559301 | NCBI WGS metagenome assembly JAABUU01 (sample SAMN10711884, study PRJNA513360) | rock metagenome | isolation source: Antarctica rocks | place: Antarctica: Victoria Land, Richard Nunatak white
GAAAATCGCTGATCTAGAAGAGAAAGAGAACGATGAATCAATTTATCGATTGATTCTAGAAGCTAACAGAATCAACGAGAATTGTATTCTACTTCGTGAAGTCGTATTAAAAGATGAAGCTCAATACAAAGATACTAAATTAAGAGATTGTCGAGTTCAGAACGAAATACTATATCGAGATGATCTTCTATGAGTTTTCTTTGATGAGCATCTTCAAATGAAGCTAATTCGAAAAGTTCACAATTAATCTTCTATTGATCATCTCGAAATTCTCAGAACAATGAAGATCATAAGAAGATACTACTATTGATCTTCAATGTGAAAGACAATAGATTGATATATTCGAAACTGATACATTTGTCAGCGATCAAAGACTTCTCGAAATAAATTCAATGAACTACTACATTCTCTATTCATACTCGAACAGCAATGAAAGAACATAGTCATGAATTTCATCATCGACTTATCTCTTTCAAAAGATAAAAACATCATACTAACAGTGATATGTAAACTGACAAAGAAACGACACTATATCTCTTGTTCTACTGATGATGAAGAAATCACAGCAGAAAAAACAGCTGAGCTAATGCTTCAGTGAATATATCAAATACACAGTTTACTCGATTTCATTGTTTCAAATCGAGACTCTCAATTTATCTTCATTTTATGAAAGTTTCTTTGCAAAAGACTGAGCATTAATCTTCAACTATTCACTGTTTATCACTCTCAAATCAATGATCAAAGTGAATGAGTCAATCAGAACATCAAAAGATATCTTCGATTCTTCTATTTATACATGCAGAATGACTGAACTAAGCTACTACTCATGATCAAGTTTGTTAATAATAATGCTTTGTTCTCAGTCATCTTCTCAATCTCTTTCTTTTTAAACAAAGATTTTCATTCTTGTATGAACTTTGAACTCGATACAATTGAATATGAAAGCTTTCGTGAATGCTTGCAAGCAACTAAAGTCAAGAATATATCTGAACATATGAACAAAATCTTGATGTTTGCTCACAAATTTCTAGTTAAAACAAGAAAACAAATGATTCAACAAGCTAATAAGCATAGAAAAGAAGTTGATTATGAGATTGAATTAAAGATGTTTCTGAACGAACGAAACATCATTACAGCGAGATCTTTCAATAAGCTAGACGATAAAATGCTCAGTTTCTTCATCAATCTAGATCTCATTGACTCGTCATATAAGCTGAAATTATCAGAGACTATGCATGTTCATGATGTATTTCACTCTGATCTGCTTCATCTCGTCGTTAATGACTTCTTGTCTGATCAAAAGAATGAGTTTTTTGAGTCAATAATGATAAACGATGAAGATGAATGAAAAATCGACGATATATTGAATTTTCGTCGATATCAAAGATGATTTCAGTATAGAGTTAAATGAAATGACTATGACAATGATCTCAATTGATACAACGCTGATGATGATGAATTTATGAATGCTCAGAAGATAGTTGATGATTTTCATATTCAATATTTGAACAAATCGCGCTAGAAATGCTTTCAACTATTCAGTCAATCAGAATTTAATGAGTTTGAGTCTGTGAAATCATGATTGAACAATCAATTGAATCGAGCAGAAAATACATTCATGCAAACATGAATCATCAAAGAAAGAAAAGTAATGTCACAATTCTAGTCTTGTCAGACTCAGTCTTTTAGTCTTGTCAGATTTATTCTCACTTCGTCATCTTGACTAGTCTTTATTGAGTCTAACGTTGACTGAGAAATACACATATGTAGTCAGCTTCTTTTCTGTAGCTATCTTTCTTTCTTAGCATTTATCTTCTAGTTAAATAACACTCATATTAACTCGCTCTATGCTGATCTCTAACAGAATGTTCTTTAATGAAAGATTTTTCATTGATTGACTGTCTGAAGCACAATGTCAATTATTTCACTCAAGTCATTGTTCTTTTCTGACGAAATTTCAATGAAACTCAATTATTCATCTTTCATCAATGAGTTCAAGCATTTTCTGACATCAATGAAAAGCTTCAGCAACTTAAGCATCATTAATCTCACTTTGTCTTTGTCATTGTTTCATTTATCAAAGTCAAAAGCATCTCTGCATTGATTAATAACTTTTTAAGTTCAAAAATCATCATTTCTGTGACTGTTGTTTTGACAGTATCTTCATTTCTTTCTTTCTCATTTCTTGATGAGTTAATGAATTTAAGCTTTATCATTGTTATCATTTAAGATAAGACTTTGATCATTTCTAAAATCAAGAAAATTTGCAACAAGTGAAAGCTATGCTACTATTGCAAATTGCAACATTTGAGCAAAATTATTAAAGAATGCTCAAATAAAAAGCTCTTTACTCTGTGTATCATGAATGTTTATGACAGTGACATCATTAATATAAATGAAAAAGTCTTGCTGTTCATAAGAAAAGTCTAGTTTCTGAGCTAAGTTGCATTCAGAAATCTGTATATATATCATCTTATTTACTAGTTTCAATCTTTTCACTCTCACTTCAATCATATAGAAAGTTTTCTGCAAAATCTGTCTTGAAACTCTTTAAATTCAATTCGACATTCAAAGATAGTTACATGATAATATTCTGTATTTTACATCAAGCTTAATTTAAAGTTCTTGTTCTTACTTTGATTAATAATGAAGTCTCTGCTTATGTTTTTATGAATAAATTCTTCACGTAACAACATCATTTTCTCTTGCATCAATTAACTCATTCTCGCAGACTTTGAGAATTTAATGATTAAGTTACTTTAATCAATGACATTATTCATGTCATTGAAATCACAATGATTCTTGATGAACACATTAAAAGACTATTCTTTTATATCATTAAATTAAGTCAATACTTCTTCATCATGAGTCTGTTATGACTTCATCATCACGTTATTGATGTCAATTTTGAGCACAATATTCTTATCTTGTTTTTCTTCTTCTGTTTTAATCATTGTTGTTCATTTCTCATCAAGATCTATGATTTTAATCAACAAGAAGAAAATTTCTCGTTTGAAGTTAACAAAGTAACTTTCTCTCAATCTTATTCTCAATTCGCTCATAAGAAGCAATTCAGTTCATGAATCACTCACAAGAAGCAATTCAGTTTACAGATCATTTACAAGAAGCAATTCAACATTCAGTTTGCTTGTAAGAAGCAATTTAGTCTTTCATTTGCTTGAAAGAAGCAACTCAGTTTTCAGTTCGCTTGCAAGAAGCAATCTAGTTTCTCATTCATTTGAAAGAAGCAACTCAGTTTTCAGTTCGCTTGCAAGAAGCAACTCAGTTTCTCATTTGCTCACAAGAAGCAATATAACTTTTCGTTTGCTCACAAGAAGTCAACTAATACTCAGATCTCAGTTCATTCATAAGAAACAAATCTCACTCAGTCTTATTTCTCGTCTGAAACAAGAAACTTCTAGTCATATTCTTTAAATCATTCAAAAAGAATACTCATTAAGAATCAAGTGTCAAAATTCTTTCTTTTCTAAAACTTCTGTTATTCTTCAAGCAGATTAATTCAATTGATCTTTTATACAACTTGACATAGTTGAGTTGAAAGTTTGAAGTTTTGATCATGCTGCTTGTGTCAAAGACATTGAAGTGTTTAGTCTCATTCTAAAGAAAATTGATATTTTCTTGAATCTTAAGTCAATCTCATCTTCTAGTCTAAACTCTGATGAGTCAAAATCGCGTCACACAACTTTGACTATTCATTCAAAAAACAGTTCAACTCTTGCTCAGTTTTTGTCTCATTCTCAAGACAGTATGTATGTAAGAATCATTATTTGAATCTTCATCAAATGAAAAAGAAATTTCATTTAACTGCATTCACAACACAAGAAGATCTTGAAGCTTATCAACAAAGTAAGAATGTCAATTCAGTCACAATTTTATCATTCAGATATTTTGAGTTTCTAAACATCTTCTTCAAGAAGAACGTTGATATCTTGTTTTTGCATCAAGCTCATGATCACGTCATACATTTTAAAGAAGATGCTCAATCTTCAGTCTTTGCTTTGTACAACATAAGTCGTGACAAAATTCTAGAACTTCATCATTATCTAAATGAAAATCTGAGCAAAGATTTCATTCAAGTCAGTCGCTTTCAGATAATTGTCTCTATTCTCTTCATTAAGAAACTCAAAGAAAAACTTTGCTTCTGCGTGAACTATTGAGATCTGAACGCTATCACAATCAAGAATCAATATTCTCTGTCTCTGATCTCAGAAACGCTGAATCATTTAAGTCGAGTTAAAATCTTTATCAAGCTGAATATTATCTTTGCATTCAATTGACTTCGAATCAAAGAAGAAGATGAAACTTTCATCATTTTTTGCACTTAATTTGAATTATTCAAGTATTTAGTCATGCTCTTTAATTTATGTAATGAATCTGTCTCATTTTAAAAGTACATCAACAATACTTTTCATGAACATTTAAATAAGTTCTGTACAGCTTATCTGAATGACATCTTGATTTATTTTGACAATGAACTTGAGCACGAGATTCATGTCAAGCTCATTCTGCAAAAGCTGTAAGAAGCAAATCTTCAGATGAATATAATTAAGTGCAAGTTTCATGTCACTTAAGTCTTATATCTAGAATTGATAATCATCATTGAAAAGATCAAGATAAATTCTTTTAAGATAAACATCATTGTTAACTGACTCATCTTGATCAATGTTAAGAACATTCAAAGTTTTCTAAACTTTGTGAACTTTTATAGAAAATTCATCTATGACTATAGTAGAATAGTTATCTCGCTTACTCATTTCATTAGAAAAAATATATTCTTTGTCTGATTTTAAAAATGTCAGATTGCATTCAACACTTTTAAGAAAGTTTTCACTTTCAAGATTATTCTTTATCATTATAACTCAGATTACAAGATTGTGATAGAAATCAATGCTTCAAACTATGTGTTCAAAGACATTCTTTTTCAGTATGATAAGAACAAAGTTCTTTATTCAGTCACTTACTTTTCAAAAAAGCATAATTCAGTCAAGTGTAACTACAAGATTTACGATAAAGAACTCATGATCATTGTTTGCGCTTTCAAGAAATGATGATCAGAGTTCAAAGACTTTATTTACTTTGTTGAAATGATCATGAATCACAAAAATCTTGAGTATTTCATGTCAATTAAGCAGTTGAATCATCATCAAGCTTGTTGAAGTGAGTTTCTGTCTAGATTCAACTATTGCATTGCTTATCATTTCAACAAGATCAATGATAAGTTGAATACTTTGACACGTCACTCAGAAGATCTTTTTAAAGAGAAAAATACATTCAATTCTCAACATTAATATCAACATCAGACAATTTCGAAAACTTATGTTTTAGACTTCAATATTGTTGAGAATCTCACTTTCAACGTCAAAGTCATGAAGCTTCAGTCACAAATCATCGCTCTAAATTCAGTTCAGTTACATTTGTTTTCAATTATTTTAACATTCTTGCAAATTCTAACTTTCATGAATTTAAAAATTGAAGAATTTAACGTTGAAGACGTTAAGTCTTAGCTAAATCAAGATACTCTGAATCTTGATGAAGATTTTGCTGACATCTTTACTCAGACATTGTGAAAGCAAATTGAAATCAATGATAAATTCACAGTTCAAATAATCGAAGCACTTTGCAATGAAGTACAACATCACAACAAGATTTCTCTAGTTGAGTGTGAAGAACATGAGAATCATTTGTACTTTCAAGAAAGAAAGTACATGTTTAACTCAGATAAACTATGTCTTTGTATCATTCAGCTCGCTCATGATAATGTTGTCAATGATTACTCAGAAAAAGCAAAAAGCTATGAACTGATTAATTAAGTTTACTGATGATCAAATATTTATAAGTATGTTCAATGCTTTGTACAAAACTGTCACATGTGCACACATTTCAAGTTCTTTAAACAATGAACTCAAGAATGATTGTGTTCTCTTTCAATTTTTGAACATCATTGACATGATGTTTTCATGAACTATGTAGATTCTTTATCACTCAGTATTTTCATGAATATCACATATAGATATATTCTAGTCTTCGTTGATCATCTTATTAAAATGAGACATTTAGTTCTTATCACTTCTATGAAAGTTGAAGAAGTTATCAACTGCTTCTATGCTTATGTTTGAAAACATCATGATTTACTTGAGTTTTTCATGTTTGATCAAGACACATAATTCATCTTCAATGTCTGAAAGCATATGTGTAAAATGCTGAAGATAAATGTTAAGTTATCAATGATGTATCACTTTGAAATCAATGATCAAATTGAGAAAGTCAATGCTGTCATGAAGCATTATCTTCAAGTCTTCATCAACTACATGCAGAATGACTGAGCTAAGTAACTTTCTGAAGTTGAATTTATCATCAATAACACATCATCATTAATCACTTTAGCATCACTCTTCTTGATCAATTTAAGTTAAAACTTATGTTTAAACTTTAAGCTTTTTGAATCTCTGTTCAAGAATTTTATGTTTCAAGCTTAAAACAAGTTAATCAATGTCAAAGAGTTCATCAAGAAGATGAAGAAATTAATTGAGCATTTACGTGATGAGATGCTTATAGCTCAGATTATCTACGAATTTTATGTCAATCTTTCTCATTATTCTTGTTTTAGATACTTCATTGAAGATGAAGTCTGATTGAATGTTCGCAATCTTAACATCATTCACTTCGTTGTCAAGTTAAATGATTATAACGTTGATCTCTTCAAGATCAAGTGTATCTTTCAGAATAATTCTCTAGTCATTGAGTTAAATTCTTCAATATTCATGAAGATTCACTCAATCTTTCATATCATTCTTTTAAATCATATTGCAAATGATTCTCTTTTAAGTCAACATCAGAAATCTCAAGAACTTGTTATCATTAAGAATGACAAAAGATTCTAATATGTAAACAGCATACTAAACTTCAAGCGTGATAAATGTTATAATTCATCTCTGCTCAAGTATTACATCAATTGAGAAGATCACTTTTCTACTTGAGAGTCTTTCAATCTTTTGAATAATTGTGAGCAAGCACTCAATGAATATCATCTTGTTAATTCTGTCGTCAAAGAATCACATGTACTGTCATGTGTGATATCTTAATATCAATGTCAAGAACTTTAAATTCAATCTTCATCATTTTAATTCAGTTCAAATCTGACTCAGATCTTGTCTAGATCTGACTTGAACATTTTGTTTAAATCTGACTCAAATGTGATTCAAATGTATTTTAGTTTCGTCTGTGCATCATCACATTAAACTGCATTTCATCTTTCTCTTGCTCAGATTTGACTCAGATCTTGTTTAGATTTAACTCAAACATCTTGTTTAAATCTGATTTAAATATGATTCAGATGTGTTTCAATTTCTGTGCATCATCATGTTAAAATGCGTCTCATCTCATCTTGCTCTTCAGACATCTTACTCAGATTTGACTCAAATATGACTCAGATCTATTTTAATCTTGTTGATGCTTCATTACATTAAAATGCATTCATATCAATTCTTGTCTCATTTTAATCTTTGTCTTTAATTCTTTCTTGTTTCATCTTGTTTCTTCTCATCATCTTGCAGAAGCTCAATCTTGAAGAGAAGAGTTACTGTTATGATGTCAAATCATTAACTCAATTTAAAACATAAATTGTTGATATTTTAAATAATCTCAATTCATTGAATCTGTTTTGCAGTTCAATGAATCAAGTCATTAATTTAGTCATCATCATCTTAATTTAGTCTTAATAATTTTGTTTCAATCATTTCAGCTGTGTGCATAAACTTCTGCAATCTTAAGTCAATAAAACTATTGTTTAGTCTTAATTCTGTTCAATTCATGTATATAAAAGTTAAATTTTCATTATTTTCTTTCACTCTTTGTCTTTCATCTTGTACATTATCTGATGTATTGTTCTGTATCTAGTTCAAGTAATATAATAATCAATTCTTTATATTAATAAAATCTTTAGTTCAGTCTAGTCTTTGACAAAGTACTAGTTTTCAGCTGAAAGTAATTCTTTGAAAGATGACTTAATACTTTGCAGTTGAAGCAGATGATTGACATTCTTGATCATTCAGATTCAAGAGAGAAAAAAGTAGTAAATTAAACATAGTTAGTAGTTAAGACTGAAGTTGATGTTGACAAAGAAATAAAACGTTTTTTCGAAGCTGCTATTGATTTGACTGTTCATTGCTCATCATGTAGCTGATAATTGACTTGTTGTTTGTTATTTACATCTTGAAGAAAGATCTTGAGTTTATCAAGTGAGCTAAACTTTATGAGATAAACTGATAACATGTTCTAAAAATGATTGTTGATTTTATTCTGAATGTCGTTCATCAGAATAACATCATCGTAGTTCAGAAAGCTGAATATTTTAGTGAATTTTAAATAGAAAGAGCTGAAGAGCTTGCTGAGCTGCTTCAAAGCAACGTATTTGCAATGATACTTTCAAATCAAATTCTGATCTTCATAAATTTCTTTCAAATGTTTCAGTAACTTTGATAGTGATTAATAAAATGAGAAAACATGAATATGAACTTTGCATAAATTTGCTGATCAGCATCATCTTTTAGTCTGAAAATCACATAAACAATATGAATCTTTTCAGTAAAGTAATGATTTGCGTTGATATCAAGCTTGTCAGCTATTTTGATGTTTCATGTCTTTCAGATAGAATTATTTATTTCAATGAAGATGAATGAATTTGAAAGCTTAATGAACTTATGATGATTATTCTTGTTTTCATTATCAGATAAAGTAGAAGATTCTCGTTGAAAATGAGCTTCTTTCTGATTGACTTGTTGCTCAGCTGACTGAGTATCTTAACAAGACATAAATTGATCAGCTTGATGTTATTTCACTTTGAAGTTTAATTGCTCATCTTGTAACTGATTGATCTTTTTCTCTAACTCATCATTTTTATCAAAAGTGACTTTTAGTTGTTGTTATGAACATGTCTGAATCAATCAGAGTTCAGATCTAATTCTAATCAATTTGATTAAAGCAAGTCATGATGCTATGTCTAGTTTGAATCTAGCGCATTTCTTCGAGTCATTCTCAGCACTTCTTCTCGTTGTTCAGCACTTTCTTCATTCATTTCTTTCATCATTCTTTTAAACAAACACATCTGACATATTACATCACATCTGTATCGAGTCTAGCGCAGCCTCAAGTCATTATTTATAGAAGAGCTTGCACTCTCTCTCTTCTGTATTCTTAATGTCTTGTTATAGCTATCTTTAAAGAGCAATACATACATATCAATCTTGAGTCTCTTTGATTGAATGATCTAGACATGATTTCAACATTACATTAAGAATATCGTTTATCATACGATACAGATACTCATTACTCGTTCAATATACTCATTCAGACAGATCGAGTCTAAAGAAATTCGTTTATCTGATGATCGACGCAATCGAAAAACAGAACAACACTAGAGAGTCTATAGAATCAACAGCGAGGCTGATTGAATTGCTAAACGACTTACAGCTCATTAAATATGCATCGTTTATTTCGATTAATAGAATCAGCGATAAAGAATCTTCGTTAATTGCTGAAGAATCAAATCGATCAAAAGAATCAATCAATTCTCAAATCAAACAACAAAAATAACTTCATCTTCTATTGTCAAGCATCGCTCTTCGCTCGATTTCTTTCTTTTAAAACATTCATTCAATTCAATCTCTTCTTTCTTCTTCATCATGTTTCGTTTCTTCAAAGAGCATTTTGAAGCTTCATTCTTCATTGTCGAAGATAATGACTCATTCGCTGAAATCATAACATTATCTATGACTATGAAAGTTTTGAAGAAACGATGCGAAGAGCTGAAAGCTAGACTACAAGCTAGAGAGATTATTTCGTCATCGTCAATCTACTCTGAGCATTCTAGATTTCAGAAAATACTCAATTATTCATTGTTCACTGATGAAAAGAATTCTATCTGAAAGAACTGATATGAAAAAGTTCAGAACAAGCTAGAAATCAACGTTGATCTCTTTTCAAGTGAACAAGTCAAGCTGAGCTACGTACATTTCAGATTATTCGATGATGCAGCTGAGATCACTCAATCAAGACGTGAACGTGATTGTTTCAACTCATACAAGATCGTCGATGAGCTTTTGAAAGAGTTATCTCAGTTGTTTGATGACTCAGATAAAGAAGTCAACTTTCGTAAAAACTACTACAACTTGATTCAAGAACAGAAGAAATTCAGCGAGTTTTATACTCAATTTCAACGACTATTCTTCTATCTAGACTATCAAGAAAAACAGCTGATCATTGATTTAAAGAATAAAATAAATCTTCAACTTTGATTCGCTTGAGTAACTCAATTGATTCAACTCAGTACTCTGAAAGAAATTCATTTCTATCTCATTCAATTGAATAATGATCAACGAGCTATTCAAGAGATCAAGAATAGAGAAGCAATGATCAAAGCTCAAACAATTAAACAGATTATCTTCGCTGAAGAATCAGTCAAAGCTACTTGTAGAATCATAGAAATAAAGATGACTGATCAGTCAAAATCACACGACGCTGTTTTGACTAATGTTAAAGAAAATGACTTACTAATTGAAAACTGCTTTCTATGTCATAAGTCTGATCATACTTTTAAAGAGTGCTTGAATAGATCTTTCAGAATTAACACATTAGATGACGAGTTTAATCATTCTTTGAACTTTGATTCAGAGTCTGATTCAAAAAACTAATCATCTCTTTCAGAATCATCAAAAAGATAGAGATCATTTCTTTGTACAATCTAATCGATGAAATTTCATCTATTGAAGAGAACTACTTCGAAAAGTCATTTCTAGTTGATATCACTTTATTCTTGCAAGGCGAATTCTTGAAGCTACGATCTCTGATAGATAGTGACTCAACGATCTACATCTTGATTCATACAAAGCTAGTCAATCAAATATGTCAGAAGCTCGAAATTCAACTCATATGACTAGCTAAAGAGAAGTTAATAAGAGAATATGACGAAAAGCTGACAAAGAAGATCATTACTCATAAAATTCTACTCAATCTCACAGTCGAAAGTCATAAGAAATTGACTGTTTCAATGTTAATAGCTGATATAAATCATCATGATGTCATATTAGAAAAGTTCTGAATGAATAAAAATGAAATTCTACTAGATATGCAAAATGTTGTCATCGTTTTTTCAAATTAATTAAAAGCTTTCATTTCTGTTTTTCGATGTCAGTCAGAGCTTCATACTCAAAATGATCATGATTATCAAATTCTTCTATCAGTTCAGCTTTCAAAGTGCTTCAACGACTCACTTCTACTGCTTCGAAAAAGAACTTTTCTATGTTTAGTGTGAGAACTGTATCTTTTCATGCATTGATTAAATGATCAAAGAAGAATTGCATCGAGATTTTCGCTATGTCGATCGAAGATATTGATAGAGAAATAATATACAACACTCAATGCGAACTGAACGTTTTAGACGTCGCTTTCATCAATGCATCAGTTCAAAATCTAGAAGACATCAAAGTCAAGCTATCTTTGAAACATCAGAATTTTCTTGACGTGTTTGATTGAGCTCAAGTCAATAAACTATCATCTCATCGTTCATATGATCATAAGATAAAGCTCACTAACGATGTCACTTTTTCTAGATGTTGAGCTTATTGAATGTCATTCTACAAGCTTCAGAAGATCAAGAAATATCTGAACAAAAATCTGTCAAAGAGTTTTATTACTTCTAGCAAGATCTCATATTTCTCACTCGTTTTATTTGCTCTGAAGATCAATGATGATCTTCGCTTCTGCATCGACTATTGAAAGCTCAATGTCATTATCAAAAGAAATCACTACTCTCTATTTCTCATAAATAAAATGATTGACAAAATTGTTGACTGCAAGCATCTGATTCAACTGAATATAATTTTCGCTTTCAACAAACTTCGTATGTATCTCGATAATGATAACTATACAATCTTTATTATTGCTCTAGAAGCGTACAAATCAAAGATTCTATCATTTGAATTAACAAATGATTCAATCTCATTTCAGTAATATATGAATAATGTTTTATGAAATTTTCTAAATGACTTTTGTCAAGCTTATTTAGACGACATTCTCATATACAACAAGACTCAAAAGAAGCATAAACAACATGTTAAGATGATACTAAATTGTCTATGAAATGCTGATCTGCAGATAGATATTTGAAAGTGCAAATTTGACGTAGAAGAAACAGTCTTCTTAAAAGTCATAGTATCAGAACAAAATCTTTACATGAACTTTATCAAAGTGAAAACTATAGTCAATTGAGCTACATATACTAATTTAAAAGAGATACAAGACTTCGTTGACTTCGTCAATTTCTATCAACGCTTCATCAAGAACTTTTTGAAACTAATTAAGTCATTCACTCGACTGACTTGAAAAAACACGTCTTTTTGTTTGAAACGAAGTCTGCGTTGAAGTTTTTGACAATCTAAAGAAGCAGATCAGCTCGATCTCAGTTCTGCGTCATTTTGATGTCAAACGTCAAGCTATTTTGAAAATCGATGCATTCAACTATGTAAAAGACGACATACTATCTCAGTATGATGACGAAAGTGTGCTTCACTCGATAGTCTTCTATAGCAAGAGCATGATTTCAGCTAAATGCAATTATCACATCTATAACAAGAAATTGCTAGCTATCATTCAATGCTTCAAACATTGATGATTCAAACTAGAAGATACTGAGCTATCTGTTCAGATGTTTACTGATCATCAGACTTTGAAGATTTTTATGAAAAACAAACAGCTGACTTGACGACAAGCGAACTATCTGAATATTCTATTGAAGTTTAACTTTCAGATTATCTTTCAATCAAGCAAAATAAACATCAAAGTTGATGCTTTAACTAGAATGTCGATGATCGATAGTTCTGAATCAGTTAAAGACATGAATGATTGTTTTCAGACTATACTGATCTCGAATTGAATAAACGTTCTATCAATTAAGTTCGAAATCGAATCTGAATATGAGACTAATCTCTATCAACGCGTACGTCTAGTCAATCAGAAGAATGAACTATGCAATAAGTATCAACAAGCTATGAACAAAGATGAACTGAAGCTTCATGACATGAAGTTAAAGAACTGTCAAATCATTGACAACGTTCTATTCAAAAAGAGTTTATTATGAATGTCAAAACAAATGCATACGAAATTGCTTTGAAAGATTCATGATCAATCATCAATCTTGCACTCTGACATTAGATGAATGATTGATCTAGTTCAACGCTTCTATTATTGATCAAATCATTGAGCAACTATTCAACAATACATTCGAAACTGTCATGTTTATCAGCGAAGCAAAGTATCTTGAGATGATACAAATGATTTGCTTCAGTCTCTATTGATTCTTTCGCAGCGTTGACAAGATATAACTATGAACTTCATCACTGAGCTATTTCTATCGAAAAACTATAACGTCATTTGCATGATCATATGTTGTCTCTTCAAAGAACGTCACTATGTTTTCTGTCATTGAGAAGATGATGACATCTCAATTGAAGAAACAGTATGAATCATGTTATGAAACGTCTATTGACTTCATGATCTACTCAGTTCTATCGTTTCAAATAAAGACTTTCAGTTCATATCAATCATATGACAAAGTCTTTGTAAACGACTGAAGATCAATGTCAATTTATCAACAGTTTATCATTCAGAGATTGATAATCAGTTGAAACGAGCTAATCAAGATGTTGAACGCGAACTTTGAATCTACTGCAATTACATGCAGAATGACTGAGTTAAATGACTTTCAATGATGAAATTCAATGATAATTTCAATACATTCTTGACTATCTTGATGATCTTTTTCTACTTCAATAAAGACTTTTACTCTCGAATGAGTTTCGATTCAGATATGATTGATTACAAAATGACTCGTCAACGTATTAAAATTAGAAAGATCGATGACATTGTCATTTGAATGAGCGAACTTCTTATCTTCAATCATCAACAATTAAAAAAGATCAAGCAGATCATTGAAGCTCAGATGAACAAGCATAGACGAGACATCATTTATGAAGTAAATGATCAAGTTTGATTAGTCTTTGAAAACATCAAAATCACTAGATTATACAAAGATTTTAAAGACAAGCAGCTCAATCTCTATTCAATCACAGTCAAAGTTGAGATCTTCTATCGTCTTCAGCTATCTAGAAGCATGAAGCATATACATTCAATGTTCAGTTTGAAGTTTTTATGATCTTCACTCAACGATTCTTTATTGAAACAACATTCTGAGTCTTCTAGATTAATGATCATTGAAGAGAATGAAAAGCACTGAAAAGTAGATAATATATTGAACTTCAGACAATATAAAGAAAGACTACAATACAAGATCAAATGAATTGAGATAAATCATGACAACGAATGATACTATGTTGATAAAGAAGAATTCAATGACTCAAAGAAAGTTCTGAATGAATTTCACAAGCTATACTTGAATAAGTCGCACTAAATTGAAAACAGGATGAATTTTTTTGCTTTTATTTCTTTTCTATTCATGCAAACATGAATGTTCAAAGAAAAAGATAATGTTATGAACATGTCTGAATCAATCAGAGTTCAGATCTAATTCTAATCAATTTGATTAAAGCAAGTCATGATGCTATATTTAGTTTGAATCTAACGCACTTCTTCAAGTCATTTTCAGCACTTCTTCTTGTTGTTCAGCACTTTCTTCATTCATCTCTTTCATCATTCTTTTAAACAAACACATCTGACATATTACATAACATCTGTATCGAGTCTAACGCAGTCTCAAGTCATTATTTATAGAAGAGCTTGCACTTTCTCTCTTCTGTATTCTTAATGTCTTGTTATAGCTATCTCTAAAGAGCAATACATACATATCAGTCTCAAGTTTCTTTGATTGAATGATCTAGACATGATTTCAACAGTTGTTTTGCTTTCTTTTTGTGATCATCTTGTATAAAAAGTCAGTGTTCATTGAGTTGCAAAGTCAAGTTTTACTGACTTTGAAATTCATTCAACATATTGATGACTTCATAAAATTAATTGCTGATTCAATGAAACAGTTGTTCTTTAATGTTTATGTTTCATGAAATGAACGCTTTCTCAACTTTGACTGAAGCATTAATGAGTAGAAGTGTCAGAATCATGTTTAAATAATACAATCAATGAAGATCAGAGTTAATAGTGCTTGATCTTTAGAGATAACTGTTAGAAGTCAGCATAGAGCGAGTCAATATAAATGTCATTTAACTAGAAGATAAATGCTAAGAAAGAAAGATAGTTACAGAAAAGAAGCTGACTACATATATGTGTTTCTCAGTCAACGCTAGACTCAATAGAAACTAGTCAAGATGATGAAGCGAGAATAAATCTGACAAGACTAGAAGACTGAGTCTGACAAGACTAGAATCATGACATTACTTCTCTTTTTCGACAATTCATGTTCACATGAATGTATTTTCTGCTCGATTCAATTGATTGCTCAATCATGATTTCACAGACTCAGACTCATTAAATTCTGATTGACTGAATAGTCGAAAGCACTTCTAGCGTGATTTGTTCGAATATCAAATATGAAAATCATCAACTATCTTCTGAGCGTTCATAAATTTGTCATCATCAGCGTTGTATCAATTGAGATCATTGTCATAGTCATTTCATTTGACTCTATACTGAAGTCGTCTTCGATATCGACGAAAATTCAATATATCGTCGATTTTTCATTCGTCTTCGTCGTTTATCACTATTGAATCTGAGAGTTCGTTCTTTTGATCAGACAAGAGATCGTCGACGACAGAACGAAGCAGGTCAGAATGAAATACATCATGAACATGCATAGACTCTGATAATTTCAGTTTATATGAAGAGTCGACGAAATCTAGATTGATGAAAGAATCGAGCATTTTGTCATCTAGCTTCTTGAAAGATCTCGCTGTAACAATGTTTCTTTCATTCAGAAACATCTTTGATTTGATCTCATAATTGATCTTCTTTCTATGCTTGTTAACTTGATTCATCATTTGTTCTCGTGTTTTGATCAGAGCTTCACGAGCGAAGATCAATGTCTTGTTCATTTGCTCAGATATATTCTTGACTCGATCGATCTGCAAGCGTTCGCGAGTGCTTTCATATTTGATGATGTCAGAGTCGAAGCTCATACGAGAATGAAAGTTCTTGTTCATGAAGAAGAAGATCAAGAAAATGACTGAGAACAAGACGTTATTGTCGACAAACTCAATCATGAATAGTCACTTAGATCAGTTGTTCTGCATATACAAACAGAAGAATCGAAGATATCACTTGACGTTCTGATTGACTCGTTCGCTTTGATTGTCAATCTGAGAGTGATAGACGATGAACAATCAAAGAAAAATGCTCAGTCGTTTGCTAAGAAACTTTCATAGTATAGAGATGAATTGTGAATCTCGATCAGATACTATGAAGCTTGATAGTTCATGAGTTTGATATACTCATTGAATCAGCATTTCAGCTGTCTTTTCGACAGTGATATCTTCATCATCAGTGATGCAAGAAATATAATGCTTTTCTTTTGACAATCTGCAGATGATTGTCAAAATAGTGTTGTACTCGCTTGAATCAGATAGATTGATAATAAAGTTCATTGCTATGTCTTGTCATCGCTGTTCAGATATCGATAGAGATTGAAGCAAGTCGTTTGATTTATTTTTAGATGTCTTTGAGCATTGACAGATATAGCAGTTTTGAATATATCGATCTATCGTTTTTCGCATGAATGATCAATAGTAGTTTCGCTTTATGATCTTCACAGTTCTAAGAATATCAGAATAATCAACTGATGACTGATCGTGTATCTCACGAATCAGATTTATTTGTAGAAGCTCGTTGAACGAGACTCATAGCTGACTATCATGATACAAGATTTCATTCTGAGTTCAACAATTCTTCAATTTGATATCTTCATATTGTGTCTCATCTCTTGCTATTGCTTCGCGAAGTAGCGTACAATTCTCGTCAATCTCATTAGTCTCAAGAATCTGTTTATAGATTGATTCATCGATGTTCTTCTCTAGATCAGCAATTTTCATTCAATTCGAAGTGAGAATTGTAGTTCGCTGATAGTGACATTATTCATTCTCGAAGCTTCTAGAAACTGAATCAACTTGACGAGTCAATGCATCGACTTTGATGTTTTATTTGCCTGAGCGATACATGATTTTGAAGTTGAAGTCAACGAACTTTTGTATTTAACGCATTTGACGTCTACTTAACTCTTTATCTTTCATTAATGACGTTAAAGCTTGATGATCAGTGAACATTTTAATGAGTAGCTCAGTCAATTTCAGCTCAGATCGTCAATGCTGAAAGACTCAAATGATTGCTAGTAGTTTCTTGTCATAAATCTCGTAATTGCACTCAGCGAGACTCAGATTCTTGCTGTAGTAGATCATTGAATGCAATGTTTCTTCGTCGTCATACTGAGAAAGTATATCATCGTTGACGTAGTCAAATGAGTCTGTTTCAAGAATAGTCTTTCTATTCTGATCAAAATGACGAAGAATAAAGACTTCAGTCATTCATTTCTTCATATGATCAAAGATCGTTTGACAAGCTTGATCTCATTCAAATATCATCTCTTTTTGAGTTAGTTGAATCAGAGAATGAATAATCTTCGAAAAGTTCTTTATAAAACGTCGATAGAAGTTGCAGAAGTCAACGAAGAACTGCATCTGAGTGAGATTTGTAGAAGTAGATCATTCAACTACTGCTTGTAATTTTCTGAGATTCATCTTTAGTTCTTCAATGAATAGCAATAGTTTCAGAAAGAAGATTTTCTGAACATGAAACTCGCACTTGTTTATATTCATCTGAAGATCAGTCTCTCATAGTCTATGTAGAATCAATCGTACGTGTTGCTTATATTTCTTCAGTGTTTTGCTGTAGATGATAATGTCATCTAGATAAATCTGACAAAACTGATGAAGATAGTCAAATAGCACGTCGTTCATATAGTGTTGATAGAAAGTCGAGTCATTGATTAATTCAAAAGACATCACGTGATATTTGTAAAAATCAAAAGAGATGATAAAGATAGTCAAATCTTCGCTGCTTGAATGCATACGCAGTTTGTTGAAGACGACAATGATGTTCAATCAAATCAGATACTTGCTATCTTGAATACGAGCGAGAGTTTCGTCTATTAAGAGTAGAGAGTAGCGATTTCGTTTAATCAAAGCATTGAGCTTTCTATAATCGACGCAGAAACGCAGACTATCATCTTTCTTTTCAATGAATAGTATGAGCGAAGCGTATGAGATCAAGCTAGAAGATATAAAGCTCTTATTCAGATGTTTGATCAGATAATTCTTCATCTTTTGAAGCTTGTAGTCAGACATATGATAGAGACGACTTCGAGAAAATGTTCTCTCGTCGATCAACTTCATTTTATGATCGTAGAAACGATGAGAGAGTAGTTGATCAGTCATCGCTCGATCAAACACGTCTAGATAGTCATGATATTTCAAAGAAAGCTTAGCTTTGACTTTCTTCAAGATCTCTTCATGTGAAAGCTCTTGTAGATTTACGTCTTCTGATTTATTTCTAGCTGTTTTTAGAAGTCGATCGATTTTCGTGACGATGATCGCGAAAGTAGTCACATTCGATCATTTGACTAGTAATTTATATGCTGCAGTCTCTATCATTGCTATGTTCATTGAATTGAAAGACGAAGCGAAGTTGATTGAATTAAATGATTTCACGATTTTATCGAATGAAGATGACTTCTCGCTGAGTCGAGTGACAACAGAAGAGATAGATCTCTTTAGTATTTGAGTGAGAGTTGAACTCTTTTGTTCTATCGCGATTTTCTTGATGACAGAAAGAGAAGTCGAATAAGCTTTGATAGAAGCTTTGATATGAGCTTCAAAATTAGAAAATTGAAGATGATCATCTCTTATATCAATAGTCATTTTGATCTTGTTCATTCATGTTTTTTCAAGAATCATTCAATGTTGACTCAATCGAGTAATCAGCATAAAGACGAAACGTTTCATATGATCTTGAACAGTCAGATTCAAATAAATTGCATGAGTAATGAGCTTTTTTGCATAATGATCATCGAATTTTCTTATTGACTTGAGCTTGATTAAAGATAACGATTCAATTTGCAAATGATCACAAACATTCTGCGCGATTAATTCATCAATGAATGAATAGTCAGCTGCTTCAGTGTCAATCAATGACTTTAATGAGTAACTAATTTCATTGCTAGATAGTACACATTCAGTAGTCAAAGATTTCGAAGCAAAAAGATTATTTGAGCTGCTCGTTGTTGAAGAAATTAACACATCTTTCATCGTGTCTTTGATGAAAGTCACTAGTTTTTTGTCTCATTCTTCGATTTCTCTGTAAATAATTTCTTCTCTTCTTTTGACATGATGATCTCATTGAGACAAGAAATAAATGCACGAGATGTTGAAGTACTAGTCTTCAGCTGAAAACAGTTCTTTGAAAGATGATTCGATACTTTGCAGTTGAAGCAGATGATTGACATTCTTGATTGTTCAGATTCGAGAATGAAAAAAGTAGCAAGTCGAACATAGCTAGTAGTCAAGACTGAAGCTGATGTCAACGAAGAAACAAAACGTTTTTTCGAAGCTGCTATTGATTTGACTGTTCATTGCTTGTCACGTAGCTGATAATTGACTTGTTGTTTGTTATTCACATCTTGAAGAAAGATCTTGAGCTTATCAAGCAAGCTAAACTCTATGAGGCAAACTGATAACACGTTTTGAAGACGATTGTTGATTTTATTCTGAATGTCGTTCATCAGAGTGATATCGTTGTAGTTCAGAAAGCTGAATATTCTAGTGAATTCTGAATAGAAAGAGCTGAAGAGCTTGTTGAGCTGCTTCAGAGCGACATATTCATGATGACACTTTCAAATCAGATTCTGATCTTCGTAAATTTCTTTCAGATGTTTCAGTAGCTCTGATAGTGATTGATAGAATGAGAAAGCATTAACATGATGCTTTGCATAAATTTGCTGATCAGCATCGCTCTCTAGTCTGAAAATCACATAGACAATATGAATCTTTTCAGTAGAGTAATGATTCGTGTTGACATTGAGCTTGTCAGCTATTTTAATGTTTCATGTCTCTCAGATAGAATCATTCATTTCGATGAAAATGAGTGAATTCAAAAGCTTGATAAACTTGTGATGATCATTCTCATTTTCATTATCAGATAGAGTAGAAGATTCTCGTTGAGAGTGAGCTTTGAAAGTTGAGCTTCGTTCAACTTTCTGATTGACTCGTTGCTCAGCTGACTGAGTATCTTGACGAGACATAGATCGATCGACTTGACGTTGTTTTGCTCTGAAGTTCAATCGCTCATCTTGTAACTGACTGATCTTTTTCTCTAGCTCATTGTTCTTATCAAAAGCGACTTCTAGTTGTTTCGCTCTCTTTTTGTGATCTTTCTGTACGAGAAGTCAGTGTTCATTGAGTTGTAGAGTCAAGTCTCGCTGACTTCGAAGCTCATTCAGCATATTGATGACTTTGTCAAGTTGATTGCTGACTCAATGAAGCAGTTGTTTCTCGATGTTTATGTTTCATGTGATGACAGCTTTCTCAGCTTCAACTGCAGTATCTGTGAGTAGAAGTGAAACTCTTCTATTGACAGTGCTTTTAAGCAGACGAGTTGTTCAAAGCTCAACTGACTTGACGTTGCATGTCATGATGAGAGAAGATAGAAGTTGTTGAGGTAAAAATAGATGAAAGATTGATGTTTTTTGAATTGATGTTTTTGATGAGTGAAAATTCAAAGAATTTCTTGTGAATTTCAGATAATAATTGAGTGCTTTATTTGAAGAATTTCTTGCAAATAGAATGATGAAAATGAGTGTAGAATTGAAGAATTTCTTGCGATTTAAAATAGTAATGATGCAAATTTGAAGAATTTCTTGCAAATTTTTCTTACTGAATAGATTGTTTCGTATCATCTATTCGTCGATAGCAGAGTAGTAGATGATGAGCATTTATCTAATGTTAGAAGTCAGCATAGAGCGAGTCAATATGAGTGTCATTTAACTAGAAGATAAATGCTAAGAAAGAAAGATAGTTACAGAAAAGAAGTTGACTACATATATGTGTTTTTCAGTCGACGCTAGACTCAATAGAGACTAGTCAAGATGACGAAGTGAGAATAAATCTGACAAGGCTAGAAGACTGAGTCTGACAAGATTAGAATCGTGACAATAACTATAACTGAATATTAAGAATACAGAAGAAGATTGATACAAAAGCTTCTATTTATGTAATGTTCAGAGACTGTGCTAAACTTGAAAGAAATGTGTTTGTGACATGAAAAGAAAATGATGTAAATGAACAAGATGTTGATGAAAGAAAAGAGTGTTAAGAAAGAAAAAAGATGTTGAGTCATATCTGAGTCAAATCTGAGTCAGATCTCAATCAGATCATTGACTAGCTTTAATCATTATGCAAAGTACTTGCTAGCGTGCATTGCGAATTGATTAAAGCTTCAGCCTTGTTCAGTCTTATCAGTCTTGATATGCTCATAACATTACTTCTTTCTTCAAAAATTCATGTTTGCATGAATGTAGCTTCTTGACTTGCTTTTGTTAATAGTTATTTCGATATTTAACGCGATTTACTTGAATATAACTTATGAAATTCATTTAAAACTTTCTTTGAGTCATTGAATTCTTCTTTATCAACATAGTATCATTCATCATCTTGATCTAGATCTTTTCATTTGACTTTGTACTGTATTTGATCTTGATAGCGTCTGAAGTTCAATATATCATTTATCTCTCAATGTTCATCGTCTTCAATAGTGATTAATCTGAGTGATTCTGAATGTTGTTCTGATAGAAAGTCTTCTGAATATGATTATAGTAACTTCAAACTGAACATTGAATGCAGATACTTCATGCTGACTCATAAATGAAGATGATAGAAAATACTTACTTTAGCAGTGATTTGATAGAAATCTAGCTGTTTGTCTTTCAAATCTTTGCAGAGTCTCGTTGTCTTGATGTTTCTGAAAAATAGTCAAACTCAGTCATTTACTTCATATGTGATGTTTCATCTATGTTTATTGATTTAAACTTCAATGATCAGCTTCATCTTTTTCAATTGTTGATCATTGAAGCTCAGTAATTCTTTCATTCAAATGACAATATTATCTGCTTTTCTAACTTTAAGTCGTTCATGAGTTGTTTTGTAGTCAATCATATTTGAATTAAAACTCATTCAAGAATGAAATTCTTTATTGAAGTAAAAGAGAATCATTAAAGTGATTGAGAAGATATTGAAATTGTCGCTGAATTTCATCATAGAAATTCATTTGACTCAGTCGTTCTGCATGTAATTGCAGTAAATTCTAAGTTCGCATTCAACGTTTTGATTGACTCATTTCAATTGATTATTGATCTCAGAATGATAAACTGTGAATAAACTAGCTGTGATTCTCAGTCACTTGCAAAGACTTTTTCACATAGTTGATATGAATTGAGAGTCTCTGTTTGAAACAATAGAACTGAGTAAATCATGCAGTCGATAAACGTTTCTGTTAGAAATCAGCATAGAGCGAGTCATATGAGTGTAATGTAACGAGTATATAAATGCTAAGAAAGAAAAGTATCTAGAAGAAAAGAGTCGACTATCTATATGACTCAGAAGAACATAAGTTAACTCTGAATAGAGTTGACTTCGAAACAACTCGATAGTCTAGTGACGAGCGATTGACGATAGTCAGAAATATAGTCATCAACATAGTCATCAACATAGCTATCAACATAGATGCGTAGCTAGAATCGTAACAGTATCTCTTCTCTTCAACGATTCATGTTTGCATGAATGTATTTTCTTAGTCTTGTGTAGAATCGAAATGTCTATTGTAGCAGACTAGCTATGTAGAAAGAAATCGACTTGCTCAGCGAAGAGATCAACTATTGACTGATGTCATTGAAGCAGACTCACTAAAAGAGAATCGACTAGCTCATCAAAGAGATTGATTGTGATCATGTCATTGAAGCAGACTCACTGCTGATTCAGACCTACTACATAGTAGAGCTTGTTTCGTTCGTTGATCGACTCAATCAAGAGATCAATCATTGTTTGTCATTGTAGCAGACTCACTGTTGAGATTTCGAAATAGAAACAAGCTCATGAATTTGCTTGTTATCAAAGATGATTGTGTCATTGAAGCAGACTCACTAGTCGACTTGCTCATTGAAGAGATCGACTTTGAGCTCGTCATTGTAGCAGACTCACTAGTTGCACATGAACGTTTGATCAGATTCACTGACGAGTAAAGCGATGAGAGCGAGTAGATCATCGCATTGAGAATGTCATTGTAGCAGACTCACTAGTTGCATGTGAACGAGTCGACAGATCGATTCACTGATAGATAGAGCGATGTGAGTAGATGAATCATTGCATTGACGAAAGATGTCATTGTAGCAGACTCACTATTTGCACATGATCGAGTTGACGAATCGATTCACTGATGAGTAGAACGATGAGAAGATAAATCATTGCATTGACAGTGTCATTGTAGCAGACTCACTAGTTGCATGCGAACGAGTCGACAGATCAATTCACTGATAGATAGAGCGATGTGAGTAGATGAATCATTGCATTGACGAAAGATGTCATTGAAGCAGACTCACTGTGAGATTTGCTTCTGAAATAGAGACTTCGACACAGTTCTATGACTGATCTCGATGATTGTTCAACAAATTCGAAGAATTTCTTGCGAATCTGAATGAACGATTAATTCGCTGATCTTTGATCTAGTTGAATGATTTCAATCGTTTGTTTATACTCGCTGATCAGCGCACGAGTTCGAATCTTTTGTTTATTCTCGCTGAATCAGCTCACGAGAGAAGAAAGATGAGTGCTGCTGCACGAACGCAAGTCGACTAGATCAAAGTCAATAGTCGTGTGAATCGAGCAGAGCAAGTCGATGCAGATTATTTCACTTCGTCTGTAACGAAGAAGCATTTATATAATGTTAGAGATCAGCATAGAGCGAGTCATATGAGTGTAATGTAACGAGTATATAAATGCTAAGAAAGAAAAGTATCTAGAAGAAAAGAGTCGACTATCTATATGACTCAGAAGAACATAAGCTAATTCTGAATAGAATTGACTTTGAAACAACTCGATAGTCTAGTGACGAGCGATCGACGATAGTCAGAAACATAGTCATCAACATAGTCATCAACATAGCTATCAACATAGATGCGTAGCTAGAATCGTAACAGTTTCATAGCATGATTCAAATCATTTCTTCAACTGAGATGTCATCATCTTTTCAATGACAGAAAACATAATGATGTTCTTTGATAAAACAACATATAATTATGCAAATGACATTATAGTTCAGTGATGAAATTCATAGTTATATCTTTTCAGCGTTTCTGTGAAATTGAAAAAGAATAATGAAGTTCATTGATGTTATCTTTAGAAGCTTTGCTTCGCTGATAAGCATGATAGTTTTGAATATATCATCGAATAGTAACTTGATGATCTCATCAATAGTAGAAACGCTGAACTAAATCAATGATTCATTTATTGTCAAGATGAAAGATTGAAGATTAATCATGCACTTCTTGTAGTAATTTCGTGTGCATGTTCTCAGAGATTCACAGTAGATCTTTTTTAAATAAAACATCATCAATGATTTCACAGTTCTTTAGTTTAGTGATATGAAATTTGAGCTTGTTATCATTTATAGCTTGTCTATATTCGCTGCAAAGCTCATCTGTTTGATTGATCATATATACTCATTGATAAAGATTTGCTTTTGATTCAATAAATAGAATATTGACTCTATCAAAGATAAGAATAGTTTGAAAGCGATCTTTAAATCATTTAGCTGATTCAGAGACGTTCGCTAAAGACATTTGAATTAGCACATTGACTTTAATGTTCATTTTGCCTGATCTAAAGATGATCTGAAAATTGAACTTCAATAGAATGTTCAGATAGTTAACTTGACGTTGACTCAGCTGTTTGTTTTTCATGAAGATCTTCAGAGCTTGATGATCAATGAATATTTGAATGAGTAATTCAGTACATTTCAGCTTGAGTCATTAATGTTCAAAACAGTGAATAATGATCAGCAATTTCTTGTCATAGATATGATAGTTGATTTCAGCAAAAATCATGCTTTTGCTGTAAAAGATCATCAAGTGAAGTACATTCTCATCATTGTACTGAGACAGTATTTCATCTTTTACATAGTTTAATGCATCGATTTTCAAAATAGTCTGACGTTTGAGATTGAAATGATGAAGAACTGAAGTGAAACTGATCTGTTTCTTCAAATTTCTGAAAGCTTGAATGCAAACTTCATTTCAAACAAAAGACGTGTCTTTTCTAGTTAATTGAGTGAATGATTTAACTAGTTTGAAGAAGTCTCTAATGAAACAATGATAGAAGTTCACAAATTTCACGAAGCTCTGAATTTCTTTCAAATTGATCAAAGTAATTCAGTTGATTATGATGATCATTTTACTTGAATTCATGCGAAGATCTTGTTTTGATACAATGACTTCTAGAAAGACTGTCTCTTTTACATTGAATTTGCACTTTCAAATATTTATCTGCAGTTCAGCTTTGCGTAGTTGATTCAATACTAGTTTGACGTGATCTCTATGTTTCTTTCTTATTTTGCTATAGATGAGAATGTCATCTAAATAAACTTGACAAAAGTCGTTCAGAAAGTTTCATAAAACATCATTCATATATTGCTGAAAGAAGATCGATTCATTAGTTAGTTTGAATGATAGCATCTTATATTTATATGCTTCTAAAGCAGTGATAAAAGTGATGTAATTCTCGATATTAAGATGCATTTGAAGTTTGTTGAACGTTGATATGATGTTCAATCTAGTTAGATGCTTGCAACTCACTATTTTATCAATGATCTCATTTATCAACAATAGAGAATATTTATTTCTTTTGAAAATGACATTTAGCTTTCAATAGTTCACGCAGAATTGAAGATCTTCATTTGCTTTAAGAGCGAATAAAACAGAAAAGAAATAGAAAGTCTGACTGAGAGTGATGAATTTCTTTGACAGATTTTCGTTCAGATACTTCTTTACTTTCAGAAGTTTGACAGAGAACATTCAATGTTACAAGCATATCAAGACTGAACAAGACTGAAGTTTTAATCAATTCACAATGCATGCTAGCAAGTACTTTATGTAATGATTAAAGTTAATCAACGATCTAGTTGAGATCTGATCTAAATATGATTCAGATTTGACTCAGATATGACTCAGCATCTTTTTTCTTTTTTAACATCTTTTTATCAGCTTCTATTATCTTTTAAACAAACACACTTCTTTGTATTACGAATGATCAACAGATTTCTATGACAAACACATTTCTTTATGTCATAAACATCTTTTGAATCAACATCTTTCTGATCGACAACGAGATTCATTTATACGTGATGTCAACTACGAATCTTTTGATTCTATGTTCTGAATAGAAGTCAGAAGAGTCAAGAAATCTTAATTTGATGCAATTTGAACAATGTTAGAATGTTGTGTAAGCAGAAAAGTCGATTGTGCAGAGTTTTCACCTACGCGACAGCATTCTCTCTAACAGTCACAATCGATCTACGAAGAAGATTAATGACATGTCGATGTCAGTAAAAGATGAAAAGATATCTAGTGAAAAAGTCGATCTCAGTATGAAAGTCATGATTACAAGTGATCGAGAGATTTGCAACTTGTTGATCACGTTGATATACTGAAACGTCTTCATCACATTGACAATGTCATCGAGTAATTGATGAAAAGATATCAGATAGAATAGTTGTTCTCAGTCTGAGAGTCGTGACTACAGTGTTCGAAGAAGTAGTGACTTGTCGATCACGCTGATATACTGAGAGAACTTGAACTCATCTTCTTTACTTGACGTCAAGTCATACATCTATCTACGTGAAAAATTGAGAGCTCAAGAGAATGATCAGAACACATTCTCTTTCATTAATCAGAGTCAAACATTGAACGATTGCGATTGCACATTTATACTAACAATTCATTCAACGTTTACGTGACATAAGTCAAATCAAGAGAAGAAAAGAATTACTCAGTACAATCACACTCTATCTTCTCATCATGTGCATCTCTCTTTCATCACATATTTCTCTGCGCAATGAATGACAATCATTGAGTAAAAGAACACAGCTCTACATACATTACAATCACGAGCATCACAAGTGCAAAGAAAACATCTTTCATCTTTGAATCAAGAATTGAATCGAAACATCATTGTATAGAATATCATCAATGAAGAGCAGAGCAAAGACGATGCATCATAATCAAACAGCACAAACTTTCATCAAGAGTTTACTCAAGTGTCATGCGTTGAATAGAAGTTATAGATTCAAACATGATACATAGTCTCAAAACTCACTGTCTTAATGACGTTGAAGTTATTGTATAGTTGATGAGTGATTTTATTTCTCAGAGAGTTTTGTTCATTCATATAAATAGCATAGAATCTCTCATGAGTCGAGTCTAAATCAATGTCACAAGAGTGTATGAATTCAAATCAAATCAAAATCAAATAAAAAATTAACATCTTTCTTATGTTTCAACACGTCTTCTTTGAGACTAGCGTCAATCTGAGTAACTATTATATAGAGCATGTTCTTCTTGTCTCTGATTTCTTCTTTCTTTCATATTTTTAAAGTCTTAATTATAACTATCTTTATTGATTAAACATTCTAGTCATGCACGCATTCTGATTAGTTTCTAGACATGATTTCAACATTACTTTAAGAATTCATTCATCACATGATACTGATCTTATTACTCATTCAAATTCACTCAACTGATAATGAAATAAATATAAAGAAATTTATGTATTTAATGATTGATAACATTGAAAAACAGAACAACATCAAGAAATCAATAGAATCAATGAGAACATACAATCATGTGATTGCTAGAAAATTTATTGCTCAGTCAGTAGCATCAGTTCAAATTGATTAATAGAATCAATAATAAAGAATCTTCATTGATTGTTTAAGAATTACACAAAAAATTTCTCAAATCAGCAACACTCTTCTTTGAAGATCAAACACTTTAACAAACAATCTTACTATTTACTGTTAAGCATCATCATTCGCTTGATCATCAAAATCTTCATCATGATTCAATCATTTGTGAATATTCAACTCGATCTCTTCAAGAGTAATCAAAGCTTCAATTCAGTCATTTATCTCAAGTTATCTTCTCGTCTATTGAAATTTCTTAGAACTGACTTTGTATGAAAACATTATCAATTCATGTCTCACTCTCAGACACTCAATGAATCTCTGAAAGTCTTTACTCTCTGAAATATCAAAAATGTAAAGCAGCTACAACACTGAGTTAAACAAGACTCAGAAGTTTTTCTAGAAGATCTAAACAATCTTCGAACTTAACGAGATCTAAATGTAGAAGCTTGTGAGCTATTTGATAAAATACTCAGCGAACAGATATGAAAAACTCGTTTCGAGAAAATTAATCAAGCAAAGAAACGATTGAATTTAAATCTTAAAAAGCTTCAAGATCAGCTAATGAAACTACAACATTGACTGCAATTAACTAAAGAAGATACTTCTACTTCTTTCATCATGTTCAATTCATTCAAGCAATCTCAAAAGCTTTCAAATTC
>JAABUU010002191.1_pt1 | contig 28660 bp, 28 predicted proteins | sample 5559301 | NCBI WGS metagenome assembly JAABUU01 (sample SAMN10711884, study PRJNA513360) | rock metagenome | isolation source: Antarctica rocks | place: Antarctica: Victoria Land, Richard Nunatak white
GCTCCCGTTGAGTCTGCCACCCGGTGCCTGGAGTGAAGAGGGCGACAGCTCGTATGCAAGCGTCACCACGCAGCTAAGTCCTGAGTCAGCCCCCTTCCCCAACACCCTAACATACAGGCTACGTCCAAGCGATGAATATGAGCGCTACGATCTATTGCGCCGTATAGCCGCCATCCACCGCCAGCACATGACCGGTGACGTACGATGAGGCGTCCGAACAAAGGAAGAGCACGGGGCCGACGATCTCCGGCGGATCGGCAAATCGGCCGAGCGGATGCTTGGCGCGGAAAGCGTCGTAGAACTCCGGTTCGCCCGCGACTTGCCGCGCGACGGGGTCTGTCGCGAAGACACCCGGCGCGACGGCATTGACGCGCACGCCGGTCGTCGCCCACTCGATAGCGAGCGAGCGGGTGATCTGCACGACGCCGCCCTTGCTGGCGATATACGCCGGGTTGCCGGGGTAGGCGATCAACCCCGCGATGGAGGCGAAGTTGACGATCCGGCCATCACCGCGCGGGATCATCACGCGGGCGGCGGCACGGCAGCAGAGAAACGTCCCGGTCACATTGAGCGTGAGGATTTCATCGAATTTCGCGCGGTCATAGCCGAGCGCCAGGCCACGGCTACCGCCGCCCGCCGTGTTGATGAGGATGTCGAGGCGGCCCCATTGATCCACGGCGCGCTGCACCATCCCGTCCACTTGCGCCTCGTCCAGCACGTCCACCTGCATTGCCAACGCGTCGCCGCCCGCCGCGCGCAGTTCATCGGCGAGTCTTTCCGCCCGGTCCCCATCACGATCCGCGATAAGGACCGACGCGCCACTGGCGATCAGGCCATGCGCGATCGGCGTGCCGAGGCCACCGCCGCCCGTGATGATCGCCGCCCGCCCGTCCAGCCGCCAGATACCCGGTACCGTCTTCCGCTCGTCCATTCATCCCTCCCCTTCATTCCTTACCGACAAACTGATTGAACCGCAGAGGCCCAGGCGATTCATCCCTGGTTTCCTCCCCGCGTCCTGCCATCATAATGTGGACGACATCGGTCTGCTATGCTGCGTGCAGAAAGAAAGGCGGCGGTATGGCGATTCGGTTGATTGCGCTTGATATAGACGGTACGCTCCTGACGTCCGCCGGAGAGATCTCGCCCGCCGTGCGCGCGGCGATCCGGGAGGCGGTGGCGCGGGGTGTCCATGTCACGCTCGCGACGGGTCGGCGGCTCTACGCGGCGCGCGTCTACGCCGAGATGCTCGGCTTCCACCTGCCGCTCATCCTGCACGGCGGCGCGGTGATCCAGGAATCATCCACCCGCGCGGTTCTCTACGAGGATGCGATCCCGCCCGACGTGCTGCGCGAAGCGGTCGCGATCAGCCGCGTACACGGCTACCAACCTGTCTTGCTGGAAAGCCCGGCACACGGCGGTCGGCTCTATACCGGCCCGGAAGCGGCGGAGAACCGGGCAACGCGCGAATACCTCAGTACGCGGGAGGGGCTGGCACGCACCGACCACGACACGCTCCCGACACTCGGCAACATCCTCAGCATCGCGATGTTCGACGACGAATTGCCGCCCCTCCTCATCCTCCGTGACGCGCTGGTCGCCGCGCTCGGTGGCCGGATCGGCAACCTGATTGACCGCCCCGTCACCGCAACCGCGAGCGTGAAGACCTTCGCGCTTGATCTCTTCAACGCCGGTTGCGGCAAGGGCAAGGCGCTCGCCCACCTCGCCCGGCAGGAAGACATCACCCTCGCCGAAACGATGGTCGTCGGTGATTATCTGAACGATCTCGAAATGCTCATCGCCGTGCGCGATGGCGGCGGCATCGCTGTGGCAATGGGCAACGCCGAGCCGGAACTGAAAGCCGCCGCCACTGCCATCGTCGCCACCAACGACGCCGACGGCGTTGCCGAAGCCATTTACCGCTTCGTTCTGTCAAACTCCGAACTGGAGGCGCCATGATTCGTGGGTTGATCTTTGATTTTGATGGGCTGATTCTCGATACCGAGTTGCCCGACTTCGAGTCGTGGCAGGAGATGTTCATCGAGCATGGCGTGTCGCTGCCACTCGCCGCCTGGACGCCCCTGATTGGCACGGCGTCATCGTTCGATCTCTACGACTATCTGGAGCAGCAGGCGGGGCGGACGATTGACCGCGCGGACGTGCGCGAGCGGCGGCGACAGCGATACCACGAGCGAGTGATCGCGCAGGCGATCCTGCCCGGTGTCGAGGCGTGCATCAGGGATGCCAAACAGTGCGGTCTGAAGGTCGGGCTGGCGTCGGCATCATCGCCGGATTGGGTACTTGGGCATCTCGCCCGGCTCGGGTTGCATGTCCACTTCGATACGGTGAAGACCTCGGCGGATGTCGCGCGCGTCAAGCCGGACCCGGCGTTGTATCGCGCGGCGCTCGATGCACTCGGCCTCGACGCGGCGGAGGCCATCGCACTGGAGGATTCCCCGAACGGGATCGCGGCGGCAAAGGCGGCGGGACTCTTCTGCGTCGCCATCCCGAACGCGATGACGCGCGATCTCGACCTCGACGCCGCCGATCTCCGTCTCACCTCGCTCGCCGACCTGCCCCTCGTGGAATTGCTGCACATCGTGGAGAATCATCGGACGGGACCCGACCGCAATCGAAAGGATACGCCATGACCATCACGACCGCACCGAACCCCGAAATCGTCGCCTTTGCCGATCCGCTGATCGCCGCCATCGAGCGCATCTTCGCCTGCCTCGACGGGCTCGATGCCGAGGGGTTGAACTGGCGCCCGCCTGCACCACAGACAAACAGCCTCTACATCCTCGCCTTCCACACGATGGGCAGCGCGGAAGCGGCAATCATCGGCGAACTCGGCGGCGAACAGGTCGAGCGGGACTGCGACGCAGAATTTACCGCCTCCGGCGATTCGCGGGCGCCGCTCGATGCGCGATGGCGCGCGCTCGAACCGCGCTTGCGCGCGACGCTGAACCGGCTGACGGCGGCGGACATGGAAAAAACCGTCCATCATCGCCGCTTCGGCGCGATGAGTGGACGCTCCTACCTGATCCTCCAGACGCAGCATCCCACCGAGCACGCCGGACACGCGGAACTGACCCGCGATCTCCTTAAAGCAACGCGGGCCTAAACGTCGCGCGGATAGCGGATATGCTATCCTGTCGGTACATCCCATCCCGGCGCGCACCGGATGCGCGAGGCCGGTCTTACCAAGCGAATCTCTTTTGGGAGCGGGCGCCTTTTTACAAAGGCGCGCAGGGGGAAGTCCGGTTCGAGTCCGGCGCTGTCCCGCAACGGTATCCGACTTTTCAGTCGTCAGCCCGACCACCCGCCGCTCCCGGATTCGTCACCCTTCGCGTGAAAGGAGACGGACGATGGCGCCCGAGCCATGCTACGTCCCTCGCCCGGTTCCGTAAGGACCGGCGGGGGACTTTTTTTTAAGTGCTGAGACTTGATATTCCCCCTCTCCATCGCAATGAAGAGGGGGTCAGGGGGTGAGGTTTCCATGCGCACACGAATCGGAACAATTCTCGCACTGCTCATGATCGCGCTCATGGTGGTGGCAAACACGCCGGTCGCGGCGGCGCCCGCGCCGGAGGCAACGACCGCGCTGGTCTATCTACGCGCGCAACAGAACGCGGACGGGGGCTACCCCGGTTTCTCCGGGCCAGCGAGCGATCCCAGCAGCAGTGCGGACGCGGCGCTCGCCTTCGTCTCCTCGGGTGTGACCCTCGGTGATGTCAAGAAGGGCGATACAAGCCTACTCGATTACCTGCACACGAGCGCGCCCGGCCTGAAGACCGGCCTGGCGGCGAAGTATCTGCTTATTGCCGCGAATATCGGCGAGAATCCGGCAGCGTTCGGCGGTGCGGACCTCGTCAGCCTCAGCACCGCCGAGAAGAGCGCGGACGGGGTCTATGGCACCTCGTATTTCGTCCATGCCCTCGTCATCCTCGCGCAGTCCATCGCGCAATCGCCGGACGCGGCGAAGCAACGCGACAACGGCGTCCTGCTCCGGGCGCAGCAGGTGGACGGCGGCTGGGGCTTCGACGCCAAGGGAACGAGCGACACGAATACGACCGCGATTGTCGTGCAGGCGCTTGTCGCCAGCGGGCAGGGCGGCGACGCGACGACGCGCGGCATGGCGTACATGGAGGGCACGCTGCAATCGAGCAACCTCTATCCCTTCGATGCCAAGAGCGGCGACGGTGACGCGAACAGCACTGCCTCCGTTCTCCAGGCGAAGATTGCCGCCCGCGCGAACCCCGATGAGATCACGCGGACGCGCGCCGCGCTCGTCGCTCTCCAGAACCCGAGCGGCGCTTTCCCTTTCCAGAAAGCCGCGCCGGACGATAATCTCCTCGCCACCGTCCAGGCCATCCCCGCTATCAACGGCGTCGCCTTCCCCGCACTCACGAATGACTGAGGACTGAGGGGAGCAACGACGTGACAGTGGTAAGCACGATGAAATCCAAGAAGGATAAGAGCTCCTCAGTCCTTCCCCATGATTGGAGTGGTCTGAAAGTCCTGCTCTCCGCGCTGGTCATTCTCGTTGCGCTGACGAGTGGGGCAGGACCAGCGCAGCCGACGCGGGCGGCGGGGGCGGTCGGAATCGTCGTGCGGCACGGCGACGGGCGCATTCTCTATGCCTACGTCCCGCTCACGAGCGACCGGATGACGGGCACGGAGGCACTGCAAAAGTCGGGGCTGGCGCTCAATGTCGCGGTCGGCGGTGCATACGGCACGGCGGTCTGTTCGATTGACGACGAGGGGTGCGAGTCGCCGAAGGAGAACTGTTTCTGCAAGTCATACGGCAGTCCGTCCTTCTACTGGCATTACTACGCGCGCGGCCCCGATGGCGCGTGGCGCACTGCCAGCATCGGCGCGGGCAATCGCGTCCTCCATGATGGCGACGTGGACGGCTGGTCATGGACGAGCGGTGACAGTGACCTCGCGCCTGTGACCCTCGCGCACATCGCGGCGGTGGTGCAAGCGACAACTATGTCGCCTACCCCAACGGCTGCCATGATTGATGCGCCGACCGCCGTGCCGACACTGGTCGCATCCGCCGCCACGTCGACAGACGAAAGCCAATCTCGGGCCGTCGTCATCGCATCGAATGGGAGCGCGACGCCGATCAACGCGGCGGCAAAGCCGTCCAGCGCACCAAAAGGCCGGGCAATCGGCGGATTCCTCGCAGTCGCGGCGATCATGCTCGCACTGCTTGCCCTCGTCCCGCTCGGTGCGCGGCGGACAAAACGAAGGACTGAGGACTGAGGACGGGGAATGCTGTTCGAGCAAAGAAGCGCAACGTCCGAAGAAAACGAATCGAACGACAGCCTTTTGTCAGGCACGTCACCGCTTGCATACAGTGCTCTCAGTCCTCAGTCCTCAGTCCTCAGTCCTCTCTCGTGGCTCGTCTGGGCGGCCACCTGCACACTCGTCGTGGCGACGACGCGGAACCCACTGTATGTGCTGCTCGTGGCACTCTGCGCTGGGGCCGCGTACCGGGCCGCACGTAGTACGCAGCGAGACACAGGCACGCAGTGGTCGCTCGTCCTGCGTGCGGCATGGACGCTGACGACGATTGCGATCCTCTTCAACACGCTGACCGTCCATGCCGGTGATCGCCCGCTTTTCATGTTCCCGCGCGACCTGCCACTTGTCGGGGCGGTGATCGGCGGGCCAGTGACGCTGAATGCACTGCTCTACGGCGTCGTCTCCGCACTTGCGCTCGGCACACTGATCCTCACCTTCGCGGCACTCAATGCGGCGGTCGGCTACGAAGAGTTGCTGCGTCTCCTGCCCCGCCCGCTCACCGGCCTCGGCGTGACAATGACGGTTGCGCTCGGCTTCCTCCCGCAGACCATCACCGCACTCAGTGAGGTGCGGGAGGCGCAGGCGGTGCGCGGCCATTCGCTGGGACGCGGGCTGCAGCCGGTCGTCGTGTCAGTGCTCGCACTCGGCCTCGAACGGGCCATCGCGCTCGCGGAGGCGATGGCGGCACGCGGGTTCGGAGTGCCACAGACCAGCGGCGTCCGCATCCGGCGCACCGCATACCGTGCCCACCCGTGGCGGGCGCTCGACAGCGCGGTCACCGTCGGATCGGTCATCACCGCCGTCGGTATCGCGATAGTCACCCTCAGCGGAAGCGCGCTGATGTATTACCCATATCCGGTTCTGCTCTGGCCACCCTTCGCGCCATTCATCGGGCTTGCGCTGCTGCCATTGCTGCTGCCTGCGCTCGTGCTGCCGTATGCGGGGATGAGCCCGCCCCCCGACCCCCTCCCAGCGCGGGAGGGGGAACCCATTTCAATCGCTGCCCTGCCCTTATCCGTTTCCCCTCCCGCGCCGGGAGGGGCCGGGGGTAGGAAGCCGCTGGCCTGCCTCGACCGCGTCACCTACGCCTATCCCCGCACACTGATCGCCACGCTTGACGCAGTCTCATGGGATATGTTGGACAATGAGACAACGCTCTTGCTTGGCCCGTCGGGCGCGGGAAAATCTACGCTGCTGCGAACCTTCAATGGCCTCGTGCCGCATTTCACTGGTGGGCAGTTCGGCGGCGCGGTCACCGTTGCCGGGCATATGGCGCACCGCGAAGGGCCGCGTGGGATGAGCGCCGTCGTCGGTATGCTCTCTCAGGACCCGGAAGCGGCCGCTGTCGCGCCCCGCGTCGCGGATGATATCGCCTTCGCGCTCGAACAGCATGGCGTCCCACGCGCGGAGATGCGACTGCGGGTTCGGGACGCACTGGATGCAGTTGGCATGGCGCACCTGGCGGAACGGGAGATCGCGACGCTCTCCGGCGGCGAGCGACAGCGCGTCGCGCTGGCGGCGGCAATTGTCCGCGTGCCCCGATTGCTGATCCTCGATGAACCGACCTCGCAACTCGATCCGGACGGTGCGCGAGCGGTGCTCGATGCTGTTGCGGCGGTACAGACCGCCTCCGGCATGGCGGTGATTCTCGCGGAGCATCGGCTGGAGCGGGTGATCGCGCGGGCAACGAGCGGGCTGTTCCTCTCCGGCGATGGGTCACTGGCGAGTGGCACGGTCCGCGACATCCTGGCGCGGACGGGTGGGCAATCGGTGGCATGGGCGCCGCCCATCGTCGCACTCGGCCAGGCGCACGGGTGGTATCCCCTCCCCCTTTCGGTCGCTGATGCGGTACCCTTCGCCGTTCGCGACGGCCTGATGGCGCTGGACCCGCCACCGATCCCGACCGCGCATCCCGCCGGTGCGCCGCTCGTCACGGCAACCGGCCTCTCTGTCACGCTCGGCGGGCGGCCGGTTCTTAAGGCGATTGATCTCGCGCTGCACGCGGGCGAGATCGTCGCGTTCGTCGGCGTCAATGGCGCGGGCAAGACGACGCTCCTACGGACACTGCTCGGCTTGCGCACGCCCGATGCGGGCCGGATCAGCGTCATGGGGGGCAACGTGACGGCGGCGGGTGTGACGGCGCGTGACGGGCAGATCGGCTATGTACCGCAGCAGCCGGGCGCGCTGCTTTTTGCGGAAACGGTCGCGGACGAACTCGCTTTCACCCTCCGGGCGCATGGCCGCCACACCTTCCCCGCCCGCTACGGCGATGCGGAAGGGCTGCTCGCCGCGCTCCGGCTCGACGGCATGGCACGCCGCTATCCGCGCGATCTCTCCGTTGGCGAGCGGGCGCGTGTAGCAATCGCCGCGACGCTCGCCGCCGATCCGCCGCTCCTGTTTCTCGATGAACCGACCCGCGGCCTCGACCCGGACGCAAAGGAATCGCTGATCGCCATTCTCCGACAATTGCGCGACGAGGGGCGCGCGGTGCTGCTCGTCACGCACGATGTCGAACTCGTCGCCCGCGCTGCCGACCGCGTCGTCCTGCTGGACCGGGGGCGGATCGTTGCGGAAGGTCACCCGCGCGCGGTGCTGCCCGGCTCGCCCTTCGCACCACAGATCAACCGATTGCTCGGCGGCACATTCCTGAGTGTTGCGGATGTCCTGGCGGCGCGCCCGGCACGCGCGCGGGCGGGAGTCGAAGCATGAGCGGCAGCAACCGATGGCGGACAACGATTGTGCTCGCGGTTACGTCGCTGATCGGCGTCGCCGCCTTCCTCAGCCCCTTCTGGCTGGCCCGGACGCAGACCGCCAGCGCGGATCGCACCGCGCATGGCAGCGACGCCCCGCTCTTGTTCGCGGTAATCGGCCTTCTCTGCCTCGTCGTCCTGCTCGTGGAGACGGGCGGCGGCGCGGACCCGGACGCGAAGCGGGTCGCGCTGCTCGGCGTGCTCGTCGCGGCGAACGCGGCGCTCCGCCTCATCCCCGGCATCCTGGGGGCAAGCCCGATCTTCTTTCTGCCAATCTGCGTCGGCTTCGTCTGGGGGCCATCGTTCGGTTTCCTGCTCGGCGCGGCGAGTATCGCCGTCTCCGCGCTCCTGACGGGCGGTATCGGCCCCTGGCTCCCCTTCCAGATGATGACGCTCGGCTGGGTGGGGCTGACGGCGGGGGGGGTGGGGAGTCTCGCCCCCCACCCCCCTTCCCCACAAGGGAAGGGGGAGACGGGAAGCGGCGCAAGCCGCGTCCTCAGTCCTCAGTCCTTGATCGCTTTAGCGATTCTCGGTGCGGCGTGGGGCTTCGGTTTCGGGGCAATCATGAATCTCTGGTTCTGGCCGTTCGCCGCGCCCGCCTCGCCCGCCGAGAGCGGGTTATACTGGGCGCCGGGGTTGGGACTCTGGGAGACAATGCGACGGTATCTCGTCTTTTACGGCGCGACCTCCGCCGTCTACGACGCCTTCCGGGCGGCAGGAAATGTCGCGATGTTCGCGCTCTTCGGGCGACCCGTGCTGCTCTTGTTGCTGCGCTTCCGGGATCGGTTTACGTGGCAACCCATTACCGCGCTGCCGGTCTTGGAAACGCGCCACGCATGTATGCCGGATAACCCTTCAGCCCCCACAAACCCTTGATGCAGGCAATCTCGCCGCAGTGCGGGACTCCTTGCAGATGGGATTCACGCGTATATTGATATACTATGGACACATGGGCATACTTGGCTTGTGAGGATCGAAGAAGGAGTAATGCGCAGATGGGAACACGACAATGGGGTCGACTCCTCATCCTGACAGCAATGATCGCCGCCGTCACCATGATCGGCACGAGCGGGGTTTCAGCCCACGCCCAATTCAAGAGTGCGGACCCGGCACCAAATGCAACCGTCAATAAAGCGCCGACACAGATCATGCTCGTCTTCTCGGAGGAGACCAGCCCAACAAAAAGTGGTGGCTCCGTCACCCAGGGCTTATTCATTGTCGGGAAAGTCAGGCGTTCGCTCAAACGATCCCTGAAGATCGTCCGTTTCCTCGCCGATTTTCCGACGGTGTGTAAGCAATGGAATGACTGAGGCGTGAACAATGTACGCGGACGCATGTGCTCACGCCTCATCTGCCGACTTTGAATAAGCCCTGCTCCGTCACCGACGCGAGCGGTGCGACCGTCTCCACCGGCTTTAAGGTGGACCTGAACGCCCGGACGAACATGGCGATTGCGCTCAAGCCGAACCTGCCGAACGGCGTATACACCGTTCAGTGGAACACGCTCACTGAAGACGATAATGCCATGGCGAACGGCACATTCGCCTTCACGATACAGGCAGCCGCCGCCAGCGCCGCCGCAACCGGCACAACGCCAGCCGGTGCGTCCGCCGTTGCCGGGACAGCTCCCGCATCCGTCACTGTCACAACCGCCCCGACAATCCCGCCAACGGTTACCCCTGCCGCAACGACCGCGCCCACCGCGACGACCGCAACGACGACGCGCGCCACAACAACGGTCGTGGCGACAGGCGTCGGCGGTGGCGCAATGACCGGCACCGCGACCACGCTCCCGGCGACCGGCAAGGGCGATGGCGGGATCGGCATCCCGTGGGTGATTTGGGCCGCGCTGCTCGGCGCATGCACCCTCGTTGCCGGGCTTGGCGTCCGCACGCGCGCCGCGCGTTTCCGGCGGTAACCCATTGTCCGCGCACGGGTGATGCATCGCGTGCCGGTCGCGGCGCTATTCGCTGTGCTGATCGGCGGCGCGATCGGCACGTACGCGGAATACCGCTCTTCGAGGGCTGCCTGTCTCACAACGCAACGGCCTGATGCTCCGATGCCCCACGCGACCGCCTACGGAGGCCCGCGCCAAACGCGTACCGGCAGCCAATTGTCGTGTTGCGTCGGCCCACCGCGCGTGCTATTATCGCGCTAATACGTCGGGGAGTGGCGCAGTCTGGTAGCGCACACGGCTGGGGGCCGTGTGGTCGCAGGTTCGAATCCTGTCTCCCCGACCATCACGCAGTGCTGAGTGCTGAGTACTGAGTTCTGAGGATCATCTTCCTCCACTCGGCGCTCAGCACTTTTTACTCAGTACTCTTCCCGGAGGGAAGCCCCATGAGTAAAGAACGCGTCGTCATCGCCGACGATGAATCCATTATCCGCATGGACCTGCGCGAAATGCTTGGCGGCCTCGGCTATCAGGTCGTCGGAGAGGCAGCAGATGGCCAGACGGTGCTCGAACTCGCCCGCACGCTCCGGCCCGATCTCGTCATTATGGACATCAAAATGCCCGAACTGGACGGGATCACCGCCGCCGAAACGCTGACGGCGGAGAAGATCGCGCCCGTCCTCCTGCTCACTGCCTTCAGCGAGCACGAACTGATCCAGCGGGCGACGCAGGCCGGGGTCTCGTATTACCTCGTCAAGCCCTTCCGCGAGGCGGAACTGCTGCCCGCTATCGAAATCGCCCTCGCGCGCTACCGCGAGTTCGTGGACCTTCAGCACGAAGTGACCGATCTCAAAGACGCACTCGAAACGCGCAAGGTCGTCGAGCGCGCCAAGGGCATTCTGATGGAGACACAGGGCCTCAAAGAGTCCGACGCTTTCCATCGCATCCGCAAGGCGAGCATGGACAGCCGAAAATCCATGCGCCAGGTGGCAGAGGCGATCCTCCTCACCTACGAGATGAATATCGGCACGATGGGCACGCAGTAGCGAGTAACGAATAACGACAAGGCACATGGATGGCACGGATCTGGTATGAACTGTGGACATTGGATACCGGCAACATAGTTGCCGACTACGAGAGCGAAGCCGACGCGCTCGCGGAAGTACAGGAGAACGGGGCGGCGCACGGACGAGAAGCGGTCTCGGATTGGGCGCTCGCGCGCAACGGCGACGACCACCATTGGACGAACGGCAATCGCGGCGTCTCCGAGTGGACGATTACCGGTACGACCTCGACGGGCACGCACATCGAAGTCCGGGGCTGCGATCTCTTCGAGTTCCGGGGCGACAAAATCCTTCGTAAAGACTCGTACTGGAAAATCGTCGAGTAGTCATATCCTCCTCTGAAACAATGCACTCACGGTGTGACGCTCGCGCGCGGCGTCGCGGGGCGGGCGCTGCCGCTCGCTGCGGGCGTCCCCGGCGGCGGGCTGCCGGTTGCGCTCAATGGTTGGGGGATGAGAAAGAGCGTGTCGCGGGTCAAGTACATCTCAATCCAGAGGCGACCGCGCGCCGGATTAGGAACGAGCGCGACATCCGCGACGAGCACGCCCTTGCTGCCGACCGTCGCTGTCCGGCTCGTCACCGCAGTCGCATAGGTCGGTAAGAGCGTCTGCTGCGAGCGCAACCGGTATCCCTGCAAACGCTTAACAAGTTCGGGGGCGTCCGCCGCCGCGTCGGAGGGGTTCGTGTAGACGAGCGCAACATGCATCGTGCGCTGAAAGTTGCCTGCATCCGTATAGCCAATCGCGTTCAATTCGGCGGGATGGAGTATGCCCCAGCCACGCGTCGTGGCAGCCAGTTGCTCCGGCGGGATGACCGCCTCGACGACCGCCGACGCGTCCGGCGGGATCGTCGCTATACTCGTCACCGTACCGAGGACGGTGGCGAGGGCGCGGAGCGTCGCGCTCCCATCCAATGCCGCCGTCTTCTTCATCTCGGCATCCAGCGCGTCGGCGATCAGTGCAGTTGTTGGCGCGGCGGTGATCCGCTCCGTATTGACCGCGACACGGTTCATCCGACCAAGGGCGAGGCGACCGCGCGCGTCCGACAGATTGAGTTCACCGTCCCCCCGTACCGTGTAATACGGGACGCCATCCTGACTCGTGAGAGCATAGCCGCCCCCCTGCACGTTGGCGATGATCGCGCCCGCGTCGAAGGCGCCCTCCATGCGCGAAAAGGAGTCCGGCGACTGGCCCGCGCTCATCTCCCGATCCACTTGGAAAACATCGTAGCCGAAAGCATCCCGATACTCGCTCTGGCTAGCGTGCAGGCCCACAAACTCGGTCAGATAGCAACCAGCGGTCGCATTGGTATAGTCCGCGACGTTGATGTTTTGTGCGCGCAGATCGCTCAATGCGTGGACGGTGTCGTACCCATAGAGTTTCTTCACCGCGCCAAGATTGGCGAAGGTGAGCGTTCCCTTCCAACGGTTCAGGAACGTCAGCAGGCCACCGGTCGCGTCCTGCACGTTCGGGACGAAGCCAATCATCCGCAAGAGGTCGGGCATCGGCGCGCCACGCTGAGGCGTCGGAAAGATCGTGCCGACCGGGTTTCTGGCAGGGGGATCCGTGGGGATGACAACGATGTTCGCAGGAGCCACCCCACCGACGCCGACACCGACAGCGGTTGCCGTACGGGCAGGGCGGAATGTGGTCTCGCCCTCCGGCCCGCGACACGCTGCGACGAGCGCCGCCAGCGCGCCTGCCGCCGCCGCACCAAGCAACGCCCGCCGCTCCATGAGACCCTCCCTTCGGTCGAGAGGACTGAGGACTGAGGGCAGAGGACTGAGGGATTCCGATTCCCTTCTCAGTCCTCAGTCCTCAGTCCTCAGTCCTTTCCCATTATCGTCTGCCAATCGCGTCGCCCAACTTCTTCGAGCAGACGATGATTCGTCATATCGAGGTGAATCGGCGTGACGCTGATCCTGCGATCCTCGATGGCGGCAATGTCCGTTCCCGGCTCGGCATGGCCACCCGGCATCTCGCCTCCGACCCAGAAATAGCGCCGCCCCGCCGGATCGGCGCGCTCGATCAGTTCGTCCGCATAGATGCGTCGCCCGGCACGCGTTACCGCCACGCCAGCAATCGCGCTGGGCGGCACGTCGGGAACATTGACATTGAGGAGCAGATCGGGCGCGACGCCGGTGCGCGCGATGTCGGCGACGAGTGCGGCGGCGAAGCGCGCGGCGGCGGTGAACTCCCACTCTGGCGTGTCCCACCGCCCCGCAAGCGAGATCGCCACCCCCGGCACCCCGCCGATCACGCCGGCCATCGCCGCCGCGACGGTGCCGGACATAATAATGTCGTCCCCCATATTCGCGCCCTTGTTGATGCCGGAGACGACGAGATCGGGCCGCCGCTCCAGGAAGCCAAGCAGCCCGATCGCGACACAGTCCGCCGGGGTGCCGTCGCAGGCATGGGCGGGCGTACCGTCCGGCAAATGGACATCAGAGATTCGCAGCGGGCGGTCGAAGGTGCGCTGATGGCTGCCCGCGCTCCAATTCCGGTTCGGCGCGAGCACGACGACCGCTGCGACTTCCTTGATCGCCGCGACGAGCGCATGCAATCCGGCGCTATCTATCCCGTCATCATTTGAAACGAGTACGAGCACAGTGCCATCCCTTCCCATCGTGATAGAGCGGCATGATACACTACCGTAGGTGCAATCGTAGGGGCGGAGAGCATGGGGCGCAACACCGGTCATCGTCTTCGCAAGCTGAATGGTAACGAGATTTTCACTCTGCTCCTTCTCTGCACGACGCTGCTCATCGGGTGGTGGACGGATTTTCGGCCCCGCCAGGATGCACCCAATCCGCAAGCACCTGCACCAATTGCGCGCGCGCCCGCTACGGAACCAGCCATCACGACGACCGATCCACAGGCGGGCGTCCATACACGGCTGACGCTGGAGGCAAACCCGGCGGCGATTCACCGGGAACTCCAGATGGTGCGCGAGATGGGCGCGTCGTGGATCGTCGAGTACTTCCCGTGGCTCTATCTCCAACCAAATGGGCCGGACGCCTACGACTGGAAGCACGCCGACCTCGTGATCGGCGAGGCGCATCGACAGGGGCTGACGGTGATCGCCCGCATTGACGGCGTCCCGGCGTGGGCGCGACCAGCGGAGACGAGTTGGAAATATCTCGATGCGAGCGGCTACCCTGCCTACGCCCGACTCGTCGCGGCCTTTGCGGCGCGCTACCGGGGACTCGTGACGCAGATTGTTGTCTGGAACGAGCCGAATCTCTCGCTCGAATGGGGTCTGCGACCGGTGGACCCGGCGGGATACGCGGCGATGCTTCGGGTCGTCTATCCGGCGGCGAAGACAGCAAACCCGACCATCGAAATCCTCGCAGCGGGACTTGCGCCGACGTCAGAGCCGGACGGTTCCCCCCTCGGCCTCAATGATCTCACCTATCTGAACCGGCTCTATGACGCCGGAGCCGCGCCGTACTTCGACGCGCTCGCTCTGCACACCTATGGCGGCACGCACCCGCCCGACGCCGACCCCGGCAGCGACCCGCGCACCTGGCGGCACGCCGAGCAGGTACGCGCCCTGATGGTGATACGCGGTGACGCCGCAAAGCCCGTCTACCTGACCGAGGGAGGCTGGAACGACAGCCCCCGCTTCGATGGCGCGGTGAGGCCCGCGGATCGCGTTCGCTACACCGTCGCCGCCTACCGCTACGCGCAGGAGTATTGGCCGTGGGCGCGGAGCGTCGCACTCTGGCAGTTCCGCCTGCCACTCGCCACGCACACCGCGCAGGATAACTGGACCTTCGTGACACCCGATTTCCTTCCTAAGCCGATCTATCTCGAAGTGCAAAAGGCGCTTCGCCCGCCGAAGGAAACCGCACCGTGATCGCCCCCACCCCCATTCCCTCCCTCGTAAACGGGGGAAGGGAGCGTGATCGAACGTCGGAAACACGTTCCCTTCTCTCGCGCGGCGGGGGAGGAGTCAGGGGGGGCCGTGTCATCATCGCGCTCGTCGCGATCATGCTCGTCGTTCCCTTTCTCGGCTTCCTCCATGACGTGCGCGATGAAGGGCGTATGCATAATCGAGACCAAACCTGGGAACGCGTGCGGAAGAGCGGGACGTTGCGCGTCGGAATGGACGCGGGCGTGCCGCCCTTCGCGATGCCGGGTAACGGCGATATTCAGGGATTCGACGCCGACCTCACGCGCGATCTTGCCAGTCGTCTCGGCGTGCATGTCGCGATCATCAACACGCCGTCAGACGCGCTCTATGACGCCTTGCTCACCGGCAGGGTGGATGCGCTGATCGCCGCCCTGCCCGTGACGCCCGAGTTCCGCCGAGAGGTCGCCTATTCCACACCGTATATCGAGATGGGGGAGCGAGCGATTGTCCGGGCGGGGAGCGATATTCGCACGCCCGCTGACCTCGCGAACCGTCGTGTCGGCGCGGAACTCGGCTCCGATGGTGACCTCGCGGCACGGACGCTTGCCCGCCACCTCCCGATCCGACTACAAAGCACGTACGACTCCGGCGACGCCGCCCTCGCCGACCTGCGGAGCGGCACACTGGACGCGGTCATCCTTGATGGCATCGCCGCCCGTCATGCGGTTGCCAGCGACCGAGCGCTCGTCATGCTGCCGGAACCGGTGCTCTCAAACGGCTACGTGATCGCGACGAAGCAGGACGCCCGCACCCTCACGACGAATCTCGACCACGCGCTCGATGCCGCGCGTACAGCGGGCCTCCTGACACAATTGGAAACGCACTGGCTCTCTGGAGAGTAACGAGCGCTGAGTACTGAGTTCTGCGGCCCTCATTGCTCATTGCTTAGTGCTTTGCAGCCGATAGAATCGCCGCGCGTTCTCGGCCCAGAGTTTGCGCTTCGCCGCCTCCGAAAGATGCGCGGTGAGGGCACCGAGCGTCTCGACCCAGCGGCGGTACGGCGATGCGTTGAGAACAACCGGCCAGTCCCCACCGTACAGCACGCGATCGTCGCCGAAGACCGCCAGGACATGGGCGACGTATGGCGCGAGATCGTCCGGCGTCCAGTTGACATGATCCGCCTCGGTCACAATACCGCTGATCTTGCAGCAGACATTCGGGAGCGACGCCAGTTCGGCCATCTGCGCGCGCCACGGATCGAGCAAGCGCCCCGCGATGTCCGGCTTCGCGATGTGATCGAGGACGAACTGCGTTTCCGGGCACTGGCGCACCAGTTCAATCGCACTCCGCAGTTGCGGGTGATAGACGCACAGATCGCACGACAACTCGAACTCTGGCAGCATTTGTACGGCGCGGACGAAACCGGGGCGGTTAGCGAATTCGATGTCCGCTTCTCCTTGCGTCACCCGCCGCACGCCCTTGATGAGCGGCGAAACTTCAACGAGCGCGCGGAGATACGTCCGGCACGCCTCCCCGTCTTCGAGCGGCGCCCAGGCGACAATCGCCTGAAGGAGATCGTCCGCCGCCGCCCGATCCGCCGCCCAGCGCGCTTCGAGCAACCCGTACGCGGGCGTCACTTCGACCTGGAGATAGACAATCGCCTCAATCGGCAGGCCCGCCGTCTGCTCGCGGTAGTCCACGAGACCGTAGGGCCGGTTCAGTTTCTTCTTCCCATCAAGCCAGGGCATACGGAACGCCGTCGGGTCCCAGAGATGAACATGGGCATCAACGATTGGCATACTTGTCTTCACTCTTCTCGCCACCGGTCTCGACTATCACGATTCCACGTTTCGGCGTTCTCTTCGCATTGCGATCGAGAGAGAAGCCTGCCATCGAAGGCGAAACGGTACGGCGAGATCACCTGCCACCACGTTGAGATTATGTTCGACCGTCTCATAATACGCGACCAGCACTCAGACAGAGATCGCGGACTCAGAGAGTTGATGATGTGCAATACTGGGATGATGCGGATCGGGCACAATAGAGCGAGCGATCAGATCCTGTCGCTCAGTCGCTGTGACCGATTGCGCTCCCTGGATCAACGACATTGCATTATCCCTCGCATGTGATACGACCTAATGGTCCTACTTGCACCATATCACGAACAACACACGTAATTTCCGGACAACCTCACTTGTGCCAGTAGGCAGCGTCATCATTTGGCGGATAGGTCGTCTCACCGCGTCTGACGGTGGTCGAGCCATTGGACCAGCCGTTGGTTTCCGCGCGGAAGGTGACGATGCTCTCGCCCTTTGCGTGCGCGTCAAATGCCGCTTTGTCCACATAGGCTTCGTAATAATACAAGCGGTTCGGATCATTCTCGTCGGCGATCACATCGAAGCGAATCGTGCCCGGTTCGTTTTGACGGGCGCGGCGGGCATGCTCGTCGGCTGCCGTTACAAACGCGTCACGGCGCTCGGGCTTGACATCAACCTGGACCAACAGGACGTACATACGCGCTTTCCCTCTCGTACACTATGGCGGAATGTTTCTTTCGCGATGATACCACGGCGGATTGACGAACGTCGCCGCCGCGCGTACAGTTGTCGGCAATTGAACGGCACTGGGGGAGCGCTGGCGCGCTGAGAGTGCGGGGAAGACCCGCAGACCCTTCGCACCTGATCCGGTTCGTACCGGCGTAGGGAAGTGGGCAGACGGAATCATCCGCCATCACGCCTTCCTCGCCATTTGGAGGCAGCGATGGCGGCACAATCATCGGATACCGACACAACTCACCCCCTCAACCTCTCCGTCTACGTCATCCTCGACCGCGATTTCACGGCGGGCCGCTCGCTCGTGAACGTAGCCGAAGCGGCGATTCGTGGTGGCGCGACGATCCTGCAACTGCGGGACAAATCGAGCGACATCCGCCGCTTCTACACGGACGCGACGCAGGTATTGGCAGTCGCGCGGACGGCAGGGGTGCCGCTCATCATTAATGATCGCGTGGATATCGCCCTCGCGATAGGCGCGGACGGCGTCCATGTCGGGGAAGAGGACCTGCCCGTCGAGGCGACGCGGCGGATCGTCGGGCCAGATCGCTTCGTCGGCGCGTCGGCGGGCAGTATCGAGGCGGCGCGGGCGGCAATCGCGGCGGGCGCGGATCATCTCGGCGTCGGCCCCGTCTACGAAGCCCGCACCACGAAAACGGACGCCGGGCCACCCGTCGGCCTGATGCTCATCCAGGCCATCGCCGCGCTTGGCGCAATCCCCATCGTCGGCATCGGCGGTATCACCGCCGGCAACGCGGGCGCAGTCGTCACGGCAGGCGCGGCAGGCGTCGCGGTCATTTCCGCTGTCGGTCTCGCCCCCGATGTCGAAACGGCGACGCGCGCACTGGCGCGAGCAGTCAGCAGTCAGCGGTCAGCAGTCGGCAGCGAATCGTAGGGGCGCATAGCCGTGCGTCCTCTCCCTAATAGGCGGCAAGTGGCAATGATTACCTCAGCACTCAGCACTCAGCACTCAGCACTTCCCCGCGCCTTGACCATCGCGGGTTCCGATTCTGGCGGCGGCGCCGGTATTCAGGCGGATTTGAAGACCTTTTCCGCTTTCGGCGTCTACGGCATGAGCGTCCTGACAGCGATCACGGCGCAGAACACCATCGGCGTGCAGGGCGTCGAGACGCTGACCCCCGCCTTCATCACGATGCAGTTCGAGAGCGTCGTCAGCGACATCGGCGTGGACGCACTCAAGACGGGAATGCTCGGCACCGCCGATGCGGTCACGGCGGTCGCGGCGATGATCGCCAACGCGGGGCTGACAAACCTCGTCGTGGACCCGGTGATGGTGGCGAAGAGCGGCGATCATTTGCTGGAGGAAGACGCGGTGCATGCGCTCCGAACGCGCCTTCTGCCCCTCGCACTCGTCATCACACCGAATGTGCCGGAGGCGGAAACGCTCGTCAGTGGGCCGATTCAGACAGTAGATGACATGAAAGAGGCAGCACGGCGGTTGCACGATTTTGGGCCGCGTTGGATCGTCGTCAAGGGTGGCCACATGGGTGGCGAGACCGTCACGGACCTGCTCTACGACGGCACAGGGTTCCAGCTGCTCGATACACCGCGCATTGACACGGTGCATACGCACGGTACCGGCTGCACCTTTTCCGCCGCGATGGTCGCCTGTCTCGCCAAGGGTCAATCGGTGCCGGACGCCTTTGCGGCAGCGAAGCGTTATACCCATGCCGCCATTGCCGCCGCCCCTGGCCTCGGCCACGGCCACGGCCCCCTCAACCATCTCGTACGGAACGACGATTGAACCGCGAAGGCGCCCTTCGCGCCTTCGCGGTTCACCTCTTTCGATGAAAGGATGACACGATGACGGAGACGTTTACGGAGATGATGCGGCGGGAGTGTGCAGCAATCTGGGAGGCGCAACTGACGCACCCATTTCTTGTCGCGCTTGGGGATGGCACACTACCGACAGAGACCTTTCGGTTCTACATTTTGCAGGACGCGCGCTTCCTCACCGACCTGGCGCGGACCTTCGGGTTCGCCGCCACGAAGACGAGCGACCGCGACCGCGCGAAGGTGCTTGCGGAGCGCCTGATTAACACGGTGGATGTCGAGCGCGCCCTGCACGAGGGGTACGCGGCGCGCTTCGGCATGACACCGGAGGAGATGGCCGCCGTGCCGATGGCGCCGACGAACTACGCCTACACGCGCCACATGCTCCACATTGGCGCGATGGGAACGCTGGCCGAGACGCTGACGGCGATGCTTCCCTGCGCCTGGATTTACGCCGTTATCGGCCAGCACTTCACCGCGCAGGGCGAACCGCCCGGCACGCATCCCTACCGCGACTGGCTCCTCACCTACGCCAACGTCGAGTTCGAGGCGGTGAGCATCTGGATGCGCGGCGTGATTGACGACGAGGCATCACGCCTGCATCCATCCGACCGCGAGCGCCTACGCGACATCTTCCGCACCAGCAGTCGCTACGAATACATGTTCTGGGATATGGCCTGGACCCGCGAGTTGTGGCCCGTCTGAGCGCATAGCGGTACGAAACCGTGGGGCGCAGGCTGAGCCTACGCTACCGAAACGACGCGATGAGCGGCGGTTTACTTCATCTGACTGTTCTTCGTGCGTACGCGCGTGTAGAGGTCCTCCATCGCGGTGATGAATGAGGCGTCCTTGTTCCAGAAGGGCGGGTAGTCGCCCTGCTTCTTGATGAGCAGCGCCGGGACGATTGGCGGCGAGAGATCAGTGAGTGGCGGCAGTCGCCGTGCGCCCGCCCAGAACTCGCGCAGGCTGACAGCCGCGTTCGGCTGTACCCGCTCCGGTCGCGTGTAGCAGGACGCCGCCGGGACGACTGCAATCTCCTGCGGCGCCATTGCCGATGAGAGGATCTGCCCCAGCGGCGACCGGGCAAGTTCTTCGCGCAATCGCTCGCGCGAAAGCCCGCGCAGTTCGAACATCAGGAAAGGGTCGCGGTCGAGTGCGGCGGCAAGCAGGTAGTGGACACCCGCGATGTGTTTACAGGGGTTGGCGTAATCCGGGCAGGAGCAGTCCGTGAAGAAATCCTGCTCGCTGTACGGCAGCAGATGGAGATCGAGCGGCTGGAACGCCGCTTCGATGGTGTCCGGCATTTCGTTCACCAGCAGTTTGGCGACGAACCCCGCATTGACGGCGATGCGGTCAATCACCCGCGTCCACTCAACGGGGCGGATCGGCGCGAAGGCGATCGTCGTCGTATAGCGCGGTTCCTTGTAGACACCGTAGTACGGGTTGACGGAGCCGCGCACCCTCGCCGTTACTTTGCCATCCGCGATGGTGTATGTGAGGATGCGGCCATTGTTCGCGTAGGAGCGCCCGCGCCCCAACCGGCCCGCGTCGGTAAATTCCTCCAATGCCGCGATGAAGCGCTGTCCCCACCAGGTACGGCTGAACGTCGCCATCTCCGTTACTCCACGACCGCGCTCGCGCGCAGGGCGATCAAATCCTTGAACGTCTCGTTATCGAGTTCGGTCAGCCACGACTCATCCGCACCGACGATCGCGGCGGCTAGCCCCTTCTTCTCCTCGATCATCTGGTCAATCCGTTCCTCCACGGTGCCGAGCGCGACGAATTTGTGAACGAAGACATTTTTCCGCTGCCCGATGCGGAAGGCGCGGTCGGTCGCCTGATTCTCGACAGCGGGATTCCACCAGCGGTCGAAGTGGAAGACGTGGTTCGCTTTGGTCAGCGTGATGCCGACACCACCGGCGCGCAGCGAGAGCAGGAAGACGGATGGATCGGTTTCGGGGTCCTGGAACGCAGCGATCATCTGTTCCCGCCGCATCGCACTCGTCCCGCCGTGGAGGTAAGAGGTGTTGATGTGCAGTGTCTGCCCGATGTACCGCTCCAGCGCCGCACCGATCTCCGTGAATTGGCTGAAGACCAGCACGCTCTCGCCATTCTCGACCGCCTCTGCCACCATCTCGGAAAGGCGGCTCAGTTTGAGCGAACGCTCGGCGGTGAAGGCGCTGCCGTCCTGCAAAAAATGGGCGGGGTGGTTGCAGATCTGCTTGAGCCGCATCAGCGTTGCCAGCATCAACCCCCGACGCTCCATCCCGGTCTTCTCCTCGATTTGCTCGGCGACATCTTTGACGACTGCCTCGTAGAGCGAGGCCTGCTCCCGCGTCAGGTTGCAGAAAAGGCGCTGCTCGACCTTATCCGGCAAATCGCTGATGATGCTCTTGTCGGTCTTGACGCGCCGGAGAATGAAAGGTTCCACCAATTTCTTCAGCGTCGTCGCGCGCTCGCGGTCATTCCCCTTCTGGATCGGCGCTTCAAAGGATTTGCGGAACTGCGCCTCCTTGCCCAGATAGCCGGGGGTGAGGAAGTTGAAGATGGACCAGAGATCGAGAAGGCGATTCTCCACCGGCGTCCCGGTCAGGGCCATCCGGTGGCGCGCCGGCAGTTTCAGGATCGCGCGCGTCTGCGCCGCTTGCGGGTTCTTGATGTTCTGCGCCTCGTCCACGACGACGCGCTGCCACGTCACACTGCGGAGCAGTTTTTCATCCAAACGGGCCATCGCGAAAGACGTAATGACGACATCGTGTGCTCCACACGCCGCCCGGAACGCCGCTTCCTGCTTCGCGCGCCCGCTCCCCTGATGGACGAGCGCGCGGAGGTGCGGCGCGAACCGCTCGATCTCTTTGCGCCAGTTGCCCAACACCGACGTCGGCGCGATGACCAGTGTCGGCGGCGTATCGGCGTCGCGCTCCCGCTCATTGACGAGGTGCGCAATCACCTCCAGAGTCTTGCCCAGGCCCATATCGTCCGCCAGGCAGGGGTTGAGGCCGATGCTTTCGAGATAATGCAGCCAGGCGACGCCGCGCCGCTGATAGTCGCGCAGTGTGCCATGCAGATGGCGCGAATCCGGCACGGGCGCGAACATGCTCTTGTCGTGCAGGCGGTCCATCATCTCCCGCACGGTGGCATCGTGATCCCACTCGACATCGTCTTCGGCTTCGGCGGCGATCGTGAGCAAATCCAGTGGGGTCAGGTCGGCATCGGCGAGTGCACGGGTCTGCCAGAAGTCGAGCATCTGCCGCATCTTCTCCCGATCCAGTTCCATCCACTGGCCACGGAAGCGCACGAGCGGCGTCTTCGCCGCGATTAGTTGCCGCCATTCCGCTTCCGTCACAACCTCACCGCCGATTGATAACTGATACTCGTACTCGATGATCGCGTCGAGACTGAGCAAGCCTTTCCCGGCCGCCGCTGCGACGCCTTTCTTGCCGGTCCGTGCGGCGGTCTTGAGGCGAACCTTCGCGCGCCGTCGCCCCTCAGGCGTCCACCACGACGGGACGATCACGGTGTAATCGGCATCCTCCAGCACCCACGCATCCTCCCGCAAGAACGCGAATGCGTCGTCCAGATCGAGCGAGAAGCCGACGGGGTGGTCGGTTTCCAACCCCGCCCAGACCTGCGGGTAGATCCGCGCGGCGTAGCCGAGTGCGCGGAGGAGGTGCGTTTCGAAATCGCCGCCCATCTGCTTCAGGAAGGTCTCCCTCGCCTTCCCTGTGAGCCGCCAATACTCAGCGAGGCTGACCTTGCGCGAGGGGTCGTCTTTCGGCGCGACGAGGAAGTGAACGCGCCATTGGTCGCGATCATCGTCGTCGGGCGGGTCTTCCAGTCGGAAGCAGAGCGTGAACCCAGCGGTCGCGTGTGTGCCGATCAGCCCCGCGCGCCAGCCGAGCCAGTGCTTGTAGTGATCGAGCCTTTCGCCGTCGGAGCGCGCGAGTAGGGTGGGGCGGTAGGGATACACACAGTCGTAGAGCATCGTCTCCGCGATCTGCTTGTCGAATGCCGCCGTGAAGGGCGTCCCCGTGATGATGTCGTGCAGCAGGCACTCCGAGAAATGCCGCAGCAGCGTTTCCCGGTCATACCATTCCGCGTCCTCCCCCATCGCTTCCGTGCCGGAGGTGCAGACGAACGGCATGCACGCGGCATAGTCGTGGATCGCCGCTTCGTATCGCTCAGAGAGCATCTCCCATGTCGGGGTGAGCGCGAATTGCGCCGCGCGCTTCCCTTTCTTATTGACCACAGCGGGCAATTCGCGGTATTTCAACGCCGGGAGGTACTGATCGCGTGCGACGATCTGCTTGAACGCCTGCGTGTACTGATACCAGAAGCGGAGGTCCGCGCCCAGTTGATAGTCGGGCGGCTCGTGGAGGGCGGCGAAGTGAAGGTCGTTCAGCGCCGCGATGACATCCTGCACCTGATGACAGCAGACTTGCCATGGGCGGAACGCGAAGTCCTCGGGGGGATCATCGCCGCGATACCGAAGCAATTCCAGCGACGGGAGCGGCCCCGCCGCGTCGCTCGGCAGCAGGAAATGCCGCGCGACGAAGGTGCGGTGCAGCGTCGCCGGAGAATGCACAGAGACGCCCACCGTGCCGGTCAGAAATGCCGCCAGCGCCTCACCGGACAACTGCCGGGGATGCATGCAGTCGTCCCGGCGCCGCGTGCCAGTCGGTGCATCGGTCTCCACCCAGAGCATAAAGCCGCCCTGCTGGACGAACTCGCTCGTTTCTTCAGGAATCCAGGTGCCGTGAACGATATGCATGGGCCAATCCCCGACCGTTCAATAATCCCCAAGCCACGGAAGTATCAACGACCAGATTATTGATCGTCTGTGCCATATGCCTCAGCACGGGCCTCGCGGACTAACCGATCACTCGGAATGTCGAGATATTCCTACTCATTGCGGCGCGCGAGCATACGCTCCATCTGCGCCTTGCGACAGGCGCGTTCCTCTTCGCTGATCGGTTCGAAGGCCGACGGCTTCGTTCTCGTTGGTCGTACCATGGCCATCTCCTCGCTTTGTGCTGCCTCCCAAGTATACCATGTGCGGCTTCGCACTATGCGAACTGTGGCATCACCGCGTCCATGAAGAGCCGGATACCGTCGGTCTGTGGAAAGTCCGTGAAGCGAATCTGCATGTGTGAGACACCGAGCGACGCCCACTGTCGGATTTGCTCCGCCACTTGATCTGGCGTGCCGATCAGCGCACTCTCCGGCGCGGTGTAGAAGGGGCTTGCTTCCGCCATCCGCCGCGCTTCTTCTTCCGTCCGGGCAACGGCGGCGCACTCGCACTGCCACGTCTTCTTGATGCGGTCGAAATCCCGCCCGACCGCCGCGCAGTGGCCGCGCAGCACGTCCAATTTATGCGCGTACGTCTCACGCGCGCCGCCGCCGTTCCACCAATCGGCGTGCCTGGCGACAACCCGGAGCGTCAATTGCTCGCCGCTGCCGCCGATCATGATGGGGGGCAGTGGATCGGGCTTCGGATTCAGGCAGGCATTCTGGACGCGGTAATGCTGGCCCTCATACGTCACGTTGTCGGCGGTCCAGAGCCGCTTCGCGATCTCGACCGTCTCCTCCAACTGCGCGATTCGCACGGCGGGGCGCGGAAACTCCCAGTTGTACGCGCGGTACTCGTCCTCCTTCCAGCCGGCGCCAATGCCGAAAATCACGTTGCCGGGTATATACGCACAGAGATTCGCGACCATCTTTGCCAGCAGCGCCGGATTCCGGTACGACTGACACATGACGACCGTCCCCCACGAGAGGTGTGGATAGCGGGACGCGAGAAAGGTGAGCGTCGTCCAGCATTCCGTAACCGGTGTTTCAACCGGCTGCCAGCGCGCCCACGGCAGTACATGATCCGTCACCCACGCGGCGGCGAACCGATCGGCGATTAGATCGAGCGTCTCCAGCGTTTGCCGGGTCATCGCCGCGTTGTCGCTCCCGTCCGCCGGGAATTCCGGCACCTTCCAGCCAAACCCCACTCGTTCCGCCATCCGACACACCTTTCGTAGAAACCAAATCAACCGCAAATACTGCCCAGAGGTCGCCCGAAAGGACACAGAGGACGCAAAGAGGGAGGGGAGAAAGGGCTTGCGCTCTCAACACGCATCATACATGGTCGCCGTCTCCACCACTCGTGGCGAACTCGTTGCGTATCCTGGAAGAGAAGCGGCATTCACCCGGTATGCATGCCGCGCATGTCCCCAACGAAACATGGAGGAGTAACTATCATGCAAGAGGCAGCCAGTAGTCGGTAGTCAGAAGAAGCCGATCCCGTTCTGACTACCGACTACTGGCTACTCTGTTCAAACTTCTGGAAGCGGGCGCGACCGGTGACTTCGGCGATGTACAGGTCGCCGCGCGAATCCACGGCGAGGCCATGCGGGGAGTCACGGAACTGGCCGGGGCCGTCGCCTTTTTCGCCCCAGCGGGCGAGCGATTCGCCGTCGAGGTTGAAGATACTGATGCGTTGCGGCACTTCGGTGACGTAGAGCAGGTCATCACGGCCAAAGAGGATATTCTGCGGGCGGGCGACATCCTTCCACTCCTCAAGAAACGCGCCATCTCGGTCGAAGAGTTGAATACGGGAGTTCTCGCGGTCGGCAACGAAGACGCGACCGCGTGAATCTACACGGACATCGTGCGGCAGGTGGAACTGCCCCGGCCCCGATCCTTCCGATCCCCATGAAGTAATCAACGTGCCGTCCGGCGCGAAGCGATGCACGCGGGATTGGCCGTAGCCATCCGAGACATAGAGATCGCCCCACGACGCGAGCGCGCTGTTCGTCGGGTTATTAAACGGCTGATCGAGCGCGCCGACTTGCCCCGGCGTGCCAATCGTCTGAAGAAGCGTGCCGTCTGTCGTGCAAATCCAGACGGTGTGCGCGCCGCGATCAGTGACGTAGACGCGGTCGTCCGGTCCGATCATGATGCCGTGCGGTGTGACGAGGAAATCATCGCCCCACATCGCGAGGAACGTGCCGCTTCGATCGAAGACGAGGATGTGATTGTGCGGCTCCCGGTCAATGACATAGACGCGATCCCCGGAATCCACCGCCATATCCGAGACAACGCCCAGTTCGTACCCCGCCGGTAGCACCGGCCATCCCTTAACAACACGATAGTCGTACATGTCACTCACTCCTTTCGCTCAGTTCGGAGTTCGGAGTTCGGAGAAAGCCTTACTCCGTACATCGAACATCGAACTCCGAACTCCGTCAACCTTTGATCGCTCCCGTCAGGACACCGCGCGTAAAGTAGCGTTGCAGGAGGGGGTAAACGATCAGGATCGGCACGGTCGCGATGACGACGACGGCCATCTGGATTGTCTGCGTCGGTGGCGGCGGCTGGTTCGGGTCAATCGTCACGGCATTCGTCAGGGTGCTTCCCTGCAGGACGAACTGCCGGAGCACTAACTGGATCGGCCATTTGTGCGCGTCATTGAGATAGAGCGTGGCAGCGAAGAAGTCGTTCCAATGCACGACGCCGTAGAAGAGTGCGACGACTGCCAGCACCGGCTTACTAAGCGGCAGGATGATGCGCAACAAGACCCAGAGGTCGTTCGCGCCATCAAGCCGCGCGCTCTCGATTAATTCCGCAGGCAGGCTCATGAAGAACTGCCGGAGAATGACGAGATTGAAGGCGTTAATAACGCCCGGCAACACGAGCGATCCATATGAATTGATCAATCCAAGTTGCTTGACGAGGAGGTAATTGGGGATCAGCCCCGCGCTGAACAGGAGCGTGAGGAGGACGAACGCGAGGATCAGGCGGCTACCCGGCACGCCGGGGCGGCTGAGACCGTACGCCATCGTCACCGTCATGAGCATGTTGATCGCCGTGCCGATCAGCGTCAGGACGGTACTGACCCAGAGTGCGTGCGTGACGATGCCGCCCCGAAAGATCGCGCGGTATGCCTCCGTCGTCGGATGGGCCGGGAAGAGGATCAAGCCACCGCCGACCATGTCCTTGTAGCTGGTGAAACTGACTGCAATCACGTACACGAACGGAAAGAGCATCAGAACGGCGAGGACGATCAGCAGCGCTATCTTCCCGACACGGGCAACCAGGCTGGGCTTCTCCATCCACGGCGGATATGCAGAGGGTGTGCGCGTCGCCATCAGAACGCCCCTTCGTCACCGAACGCCTTGGCGACCCGGTTCGCCGCGAAGACGAGGATCGCCGCCACCAGCCCCTTGACGAGACCGACCGCCGCCGCGAAGCCCCAGTCGCCCCCCTGGATGCCGCGGAAGTAGGTAAAGGTGTCCAGCACCTCGGCGGCCTGCGCGCCGACGGCATTGCGCTGAAGAAAGATTTGCTCGAAACCGGTGCTGAGAATCGTCGCGAGGCGCAGGATGAGGAGCAGCACGATCACGCCCCGGACACCGGGCAGCGTGACGTGCCAGAGCCGCCGCCAGCCATTCGCACCGTCCATCGCCGCCGCCTCGTAGAGCGTCACATCAATGCGCGTCAGGGCGGCGAGGATGATGATCGTCCCCCACCCCGTCTCCTTCCAGACCAGTTGCAGGACTACGAGCGGCTTGAAGAAGGCGGGGTTCGTCATGACGTTGATCGTGTCGTGCCCGCCGTTGCGCAGGATCTGATTGATGAAGCCCGCGCCGCCGAAGATCTGCTGCCAGAGGGCAATGATGATTACCCAACTGATGAAATGCGGCAAATAGAGAATGCTCTGCATCAGCCGCTTGACCGGCTCACTCACCATGCTATCGAGCAACAGGGCGAGCATGATCGGTGCAGGGAAGAAGAATACGAGTTGTAGGATGCTGATCTCCAGCGTGTTCCTGAGCGCGACGCCGACATCGGGGTCGGTGAACAGCCGGTGGAAGTTGGCGAGGCCGACCCAGGGACTGGAAAAGCCGAGAAAGGGCGAATAGTCCTGAAAGGCGATGATATTTCCCAGAAACGGCAGATAGCGAAAGAGAATGAAGTAGACAAACCCCGGCAGGATAAAGAGGTACATCCATCGCTCGCGCCAGATGCGCGCTGAGAGCGGCGTCTTCGTCCCCGCGCAACGTCCTGTCCCGGCTCGCATCGCGCGTACGCCACGCATCCGTCGCCTTTCCACTGACCTCGCCATACTCGTGCTACCTTGATCCGTCCGCTCGATAGTAGCGCAAACGTGCTCCCACCGTCCACGCTCGTCCCGCCTGCGCAGGGATTTTGCATTCTCGGCAATCGGGATGCGGAGCAATATGAGGACTTCTTTCGGGTGGCCGCCATACGAACGGTTCCGCACCGCGTGGATGCTCATCCCTCGCTCATGCCCCGAGCGTTCAAACCCTCCTTTATCACTGGTTGAGGGCGTTTCCTAACTCATAGATCGCCCTCCCACAGATGTGCGAGCACCCGTTTGGGAGAGCGGATAAGATCGGGACGACCTGCCTGATGTGCGGCGAGCGCGACCAC
>JAABUU010002196.1_pt1 | contig 28613 bp, 32 predicted proteins | sample 5559301 | NCBI WGS metagenome assembly JAABUU01 (sample SAMN10711884, study PRJNA513360) | rock metagenome | isolation source: Antarctica rocks | place: Antarctica: Victoria Land, Richard Nunatak white
GCAAGGAAAAGACGTTTCAGCAAGGGCTTTTCGTGGGACATGGACATAGCAATAGTTTTGACAGGATGATAGCGCTAGAGCCCTTTAGGCGTAGTGCCTCCGGGCGGAATAAATTACCTACCATATAAGGTACCCTACCTGAGTTTAACACAATACTAATCTACCTTAGGGCTACCACCATCCCACATGTAAGCTAAGGCAGACTAAGGTACCTTACCTTAGGTGCCGCAGGTCAGTGCCAAGACGGCCTCACCGTGACGCCTCTCGGCCGTATGAGATCCCTCATCCATGCCTTGTTGAACGCCTGCAATATTTGATTCAAAATGATTCAAGAATGATTCGAGAGAAGATACCTACCTTACGTTTTTCTACACATATTTGTCAGCCCAATCGAACGATTATCAGCCTTGCTGTGAGATACCTGGTACCTACGGTATTTGATTAATAATCATCAAAGCCCTGCTGATCCAACTCCTTCCCCTGGGCTTCCAGAGCAATTTTACGCCGCACTCACGTAGCGTCCCTGACCTATAATGATATAAGTCAGGTAAAGTGCCATGAGGCTCGTATCTTACCTTACTGTATGTCGGGGCCCAGAATGCGTGCATGAAGCTGCACTGTCGCGGCGTGGAGCGGCGTTGACCGCCAAATACAAGACACGCTGCACCTGTTGCCTGCCCGAAGTGAAGTGACAAGGCGGCATCAAGGCGGCCTGTTGTATGTACAGTACTGTATCAACTCCCTCATCTTTCTTCTTCTCGCTTAAGAGAGGCTGCTCTTTACTTTTTGGGAAAAGCCATGGCCGCGTCTGTGGCAGCGCTCTCTCCCGTGCTCATCACGGGGGGCTGCGGTTTCATCGGCTCCCACCTCGCGCGTCGGCTTCTGGAGGACAATAGGAACTGCAAGATCCACGTGCTGGACGTTGACACGAGCCGTCGCCGGATCGCCGCGGTGGACTATCACGCGTGCGACATCTCCAACGCCGACGACGTGGACCGTGTGATGCAGGAGGCCCAACCGCGCACCGTCTTCCACATTGCCTGCCCGGATTCGATGGTCATCCGGCCCGAGCTCTTCGAGCGCGTCGACGTCGTTGGTACCCGTAACCTCCTCGCGTCGGCGGCCCGGCTGGGGACGGTGCGGGCCCTGGTTAACGTCTCGACGTCGTCGGTCATCCACGACAACCGCAGCGACCTCATCGACGCCGACGAGACCCTGCCCGTGCTCCGCCCACCCGTCCAGAAGCGCATTTACACCCTGACCAAGGCCACCGCCGAGTCCGACATCCTTGCCGCCAACCGCGCCGCCGGCGACGCATCCATGCTGACCGTGTCCATGCGGCCCGCCACCGCCTTCGGCGAGGACGACGACACCTGCCTCGGCAAGATGGTCGCCGTCGCCCAGCAAGGCAAGACCCGCTTCCAGATGGGCGACGGCAAGAACGTTTTCGACTTCATCTACATCGACAACCTGGTCGAGGCGCACGTGCTGGCAGCCCGCGCCCTCGTCGCCGCCTACGGCAAGCCCCCGACCCCGCCGGACCGCCGCGTCGACGGCGAGTGCTTCAATGTCACCAACGACGAGCCCGTGCTGTTCTGGGAGTTTTCGCGCAAGATCGCCGCCGCGGCGGGGCGGCCGGTGCACCCCGAGGATATTGTCGTCATTCCCGTCTGGATTGGGCTCGTCATCGGGTGGCTCAGCGAGTGGCTGATGTGGATTCAGTCCTGGGGCACGTCCCAGCCCAACATGACCAGGGAGGGCATCCGCTTCAGTACCATTAATCGCACGCTCAACGGAGCAAAGGCGAAGCGGGTGCTGAGATATCGACCGAAGGTCAGCATGGACGAGGGGATCGAGCGGAGCGTGAGGTGGTATGTAGAAAGAGGGAGAAAGGAGAATTGTGTGGCTCGCTAGTACATTACTTGCCTACTCCTTCTTCCACGAGTCCCACGTCATAGCGTACAGCTCTTACGATTCCAAGCTCATTTTTCTCCCTGGCCACATCGTCGTTGGTGAGTCTACTGACGGAACTATGATTCCTCCCGCCGACGATGGTGTTCGTCGCTCCATGTTTCTCCCCGTCCCTGACCTCTAGATCGTTCAAGGCGCGCAACTTGACCTGAATCGTCTGGATGATATGTTGGAGGACACTTTGACTGAGGAATCTCTTGTTGAGAATATAATAAGAGTTACAGAAAATGCTGCATCCATTTTAGTCAGATCAAACAAATCTGGTGTCGGCGATTTCTTCCATCATACTCCATGCAAGGCAAGAACTTTTCTTCATCATGTGAATCAAGCAGGATCCGCATCAGCGGCTGCTGGCTCGTCATCAAGACACCTAGGCGCTGAAATTCTCCCGCTCGTTTGCTCTGCTCCCCGATGCTTTTGAGGATCAGGCAGATGAAAAACTGATAACGTGCGAAAGGAGCGCGAGCGGGCATGCAATACAGAGCTTGCCGGTCATTCTCTTCGTTAAAGTTGGCCTGATCAACATCCAGAAGTACGGCAGGAGAAGAGTGCCCCGACTGCACTTGTACTCCGTTGACCATTGTGACCCAGCTCATTGTGAGCGGATCACGTTCCAATTCCAGTTTCTTCAACGAGCCCTTCAAATATAGGCAGCCGCCTTTGACAGGGCCGGTGACATCATTTGTAACATAGTCAATCTTTACATCCGTGACTTCGATCAGCATACCCTTGTCCGTGAAGTCGCCAGTGGTGACCATCCCATCTACAGATGCCCATGAAAAACTCGGCGCACGGTATCCTCCAGGTCGGGTGGAAGGTTCGTGATTGGCTTGTTGACAATGATCTATCCACCACAGCAGTTGGCTTTCTAGGCAAAACCTCCACATGCCCACCACGTATTCATCGACGAGCATTGACGATATCTTTTTCGCGATTCCAGATAGTGCAATCAGCTTGTCCCCGCCGTTTGTGAGCAACCCTTTCGAGTAGCTCTCCGCTATACGTTTCCATAATTCATGGGCGAAAAACCGAGACTCCACCTCCTGCAAGCCGTACTGACGGAGCCGGGGACCGTCGACGAGAGGGTTGAGACGCTTGAAGTGGGTGGAAGTCTCCACAGCCAAGGCCGGAGGCAGTTCCTCAGGATAAGTCTCGGAGGCATCCATCTCACAACATTCCCAGAGAAGCTGGTCGTGGGCAAAGTGCAGCACCCTGGGAGCGAGGAGGCGCTCTTGAAGCACCCAAGCTCGTTTCATGAGCGGGGCCTGAGATAGCTCGGTCCTCCAGAACAGAGTCCGCGCAAGCCTGTATTTGGTCGATACCTTGCTCTTGCTGGACTGGAGACCGTCTGACGACAGCTCAATTTCGGGGGGGCGGAGGGTCTGCGGGTTACGGCGCGTGAAGAGGCCCTTGGAGCTGTCCGATGCGCCTGTCGCGGAGATATTGAGAAAAGCGTTCGAATAGACCTTGTGCATTAGCGCTGCTTCTTGTAGCCAGTCCGAGGGATCGTCTTTGTCCTGCATGATGCAGAGGGAATCAATCCAGAGATACTGTACTTGCAGACGACGAGCAATTGTGATTGCGTCACGGAAGGTCTGCGGCAACAACGAAACAGAGATTCCTGTCCGGAGGTCTTTGAGAGTGCTTCGATTGAGACAGACAAAAGTAGCAGAGCCCCAACAGTGACTGAGGGTAAGATATGATGGATTTTCCAGAGAACTGTTCCGACAGTCGATCAGCTGAATAAAGTCGTCTGATTCCAGTTCATGCTTTCCAATGTCGAGAAGGCGGGTAGGGCACCATTCTTTTCTGTCCACTCCAACTGCATTGCATTGCTCATGGTACTTTTGACACTTTGAGAGCCAATACATCGCGAGTTTCCAGCAATCATCTGATGCTGTGCTGTTTGTCGATGGCCGGCCAAGGTAGCCCTCAACATCTGGTTTAAACCAAGAGAGTCAATATTGCAGGTCTTCCATGCTCAGGCTCTTGAAAGACCCTTACCTGATGATGGCTGCAGCACGAAAATAGAGCCATTTCCCTTTCTCTTCGCTAGATTTGAGAGGTTGGTACTCTCAGCGAGCCTGATCTGCAGACGGTACAATTCCTCTCCGTGGCTCAATTCACAGTGCGTAACAAGGTGTGTTAAACTCGCACTCATCAAAAAACCTTGATTGGAGTCGAACAATTCGTTGCAAAAGGTCTGACATATATAACAGCCTTGGCTGACAGACTTCCGAAGACTAGACGCCGTTGAATGATGTGAGTAGAGCTGATGGTCTTGGGAGTCCTTTATCAGCCCAACTTGGTGTTGAAGTATTGAGGAGCATATCTCGCAGATCATATTGGCAACAGCTGCTCGTAACTTGAAAAGGCTCTTGAACAGATCTATTTTTTCTTGAGGCCGCGTTGCCGCCGGGTTAGGTCGAGCCCAGGATTTCTCCGACCTGAACCAATCCTGTGATCCGGTCAAGTCATTGGTTGAGCTTTCTTAGCGACTCAAATTAAGATAGTAATATGTTGTTATATACTTCAAATCTTCTTTTTAGATATCCGAATGAAATTGTGTGGAGGCCTTGCCTGGGGCCCTTGCTTGGGAGCCTTGCTGCGCATATGCAGAGGACTCGGTCTTACTCGGGGGCCTCGCCGTGCAGATGACCTTGCCGTGTGGGTGTAGAGGCCTTGCTTACCTGTTGTCTGACATTTGAGTTACTTTCATTTCCAACGATATGGTCAGCCGTATGGGCAAGTGAAAGGATTGAAGCCCTTCGTACTACGGAGCGTCAAGCTAAATCTTCAACACATACTTTCAAGGTTTTCATTCTCACCGCTGACTAGAGATCTCGCAGAGACGGCTGCCACAAGCAGTACGCTTGAGGTCAAGGATTCGTACCCTACACTAAAGGGTGTGGTGCTCATATTGTTATCACTTGCTTTGGAGACTTTTCTTTTCGCCATAGACACCACCATCATCGCCGTCGCCGTCCCTAGAATTTCCTCCGAATCTCGAGCTCTGAATTAGGTTGGCTGGTACGGTTCCGCCTAATTTCTTGTCATACCCGCCTTTCAACCTGTCTTTGGAAATGCCTAAACTATCTCGCGCCAAAACCAGTGCATCTTGTCTCGATTGTCATCTTCGAGGGTGAGAGCTGGTGAGGGTTTGGCTGAAGCGTGATCCTAGTCGGGTCAACGCTATACGCGGTGGCTCCGTCGTCCTCGATCTTCATCTGGGTAGAGTTATCGATGGCATTTGCGGTGCCTGTTTCATCCAAGGGGGGTTTGCAATCGTCACCTTCACGTCACCACTGGAGAAGCGGCCGATGAACCTCGCGGTGGTGGTGAGGACCGTTGCTGTTGCGGCTCCTCTAGGCGCTGTCCCTCAAGCAGGTAAAAAGAGAAATTGGCTGTCGCAAGATTCCCCACAGGCGATTGTCAACAGAGGAAGAGAAAGGCTTGCAGGGAAAAAATTGAGGACTACTGTGGGCATTATTGACAGAAAGCTTGTCGCTGGAATTTGTTGACCAGGAGACTCATTTGCGTGTCTGAAGACCTGTGAGCTTGCCGAATGGCTTGTGACTTTGTTCCACTGGTTTGCAGATGTCTGGGATATTTTGCATATCTCATGTCATAAGCGTATGGAGCATACTTGGAGACCGCCAGGACTTGGAAATCAAGGTTCAATTCACTCTATGGAGAGAAACTATAAGGTCGTTCATGTCAGGTTGCCTGTATAATACGTGGCCTTGAGAAAGATTTGATACAATACAGTGCTTCCAAAAAGAAAAGCGAAAAGTTCCCCTGAAACGGCGGCAGAGCAATCAGATTCGGGATGCATCTTCACTTCCACACAAGATCCGCCACCTTTAAGCAGTCTTTTTCCACACTCCCCACACTCCAATCAGACTGCTCACCGTGCCCGCAAGGCCGACGATGCCGTCATCAAGGTTGGCGTAGCCCAGCGCCGTGCTCGGTACCGTCAAATCACAGAGATCCGAGATGAGTTGCAGGTTCGTAGCTGCGCGCTCTCTGTAATGGCCGCATCTCGTCAGCACTTCCATTCCACACGATACTCGCTCCCTGACAGGACTTCTATACCGCTCGAGCTTCTTGCTCTCCACAACCCCCTCCCCGTCCTTCCTATCCACCGACTGCGCCTTCTGCCGCAGCTGATACAGCGTATACACTCCCGCCACCGTATTGAACAGCAACCCCACCAACCACGCCTTGTACGCCTCCCGCTGGACTCGTTTCGCCGCCGCCGACGGCCGGATCCCCGCCGCATCGAGCTATCACACCCACACACACACATCAGTCCCAACTCTCCCCACGCCCCACATCATCTCTTCCCTACCCCCCTCCACGCTCCCGGAGACAAAAGACACCCACATAAGAAACCGTATCGAGCGTCAAATAAGCCGCATAGCCCAGCTGCCTCCCAACCGCACAATACTTCAGCACGGGATCCATGCCCTTGCTGTCCGCCGCCACCGCCGCCGCCTTGAGGTGCTCGACGTTCTTGCCGACGCGCAGCAGCTTGCGCGAGAAGCCGAAGTGCTTCTTCATCGCCTCGAAGGGCGCGATCGCCCGCTGGGGGTGGTTCGTCCGGAATAGGTACCATGCGTAGAAGCGCGAGAAGTATTGTAGCGTTCGGAGGATCTTGTCGCGCCCGACTGTGGGTGAGGTGGTTAGTTGGTTTAGGCTTCCGGTTTGGTGTAAGGCTCGGTTGGGTCGGCGCGGTCGTTGGGAGGGTTTAGTGGGGATGGCGGGAATGCGGGAGGGGTGCTGGTGGGGGGAGGAGGGGGGCTTGCCTGTCAACGCGACGAATTTGAGGTAGTGGGCTACCGTTGGGTGGTAGACTAGGGCGTCTGCTACCATGATGGGAGGTCTTGTCGAAGATTTGGGGGGAGTTTGGTAGGTAGGTAGGAGAGTGGTTAAGTGATGGAGAATCGGTGGTGAGTTGAAGGTCTGCAGATGACGATCGCTTGTTGAGCCTCGGCTTCATCCACTGCGCTACGGATATTTACTTCACATGCATATGCCTACCTACGGTATAGAACCTTTTATATAATCTTGAACGTAGTCTGATAACAGTACTCAATGGGGACAATCGAATACGGTGTTTCTGTGATATTTATGGCACGTTGGATCGAGAGTGCAAGGTTGGGCTGCTTTCACATGCTGCTACCGCTGCTAAGCATGGTACACAATTCCGATGGACCGTCAAGCCATAATACTTTATGTGAGCAAGACATGACGGAGGCTCGAGTCTCTCCTAGCATATACGATGCAAGCCAGAGCCTCCTTGCTGGCGTTGTTCCACTCAATCCAAAGGCCGTTTATACCTTGTAGAAGCAAAAGGCATGATAGAAGCCTAGGGACAATCTCCTTGTTAGTACTCCGACGAATAAGATGAAGGTAAGTAAACATACTTGCAGCTTCCATCTCCTCGTCGCTCACCAGCAATTGGCCCCTGCCCCTTCCCCTGACGCCCATCCGCTCGCTGAGAGGCCCCAGCACGGGATCGTCCTTTTCTTCCTTCCAAATGTCAAGAAAAGGTCGACGATACTGAAGCTCTAAGTTGTAGTCTTCCGTGATACTAAACGGTATCTAAGTCTCTGAACCCACGCTTTGGGTTCTAGGACACTCACGCTCGAAATGCTTCCCAGGGAACAACATACTCTGGAACCTCCTCCACGGCCTCTTCCATGAAGTAGCTATACTTCCAGCCAAAGGGAGGTCTGAATATCCCGTCCTCGGGAGTCTTGCCTGGGAACCTGACACGGTAGATGCTGTTGCCCCACTCTGGGCCACCATCTGCCTGTATATTTTTCTCATCCCCTACATTCCCATCATCTTTAGTCTCACCATTGACGTGGCCGTTCGTTGGAGATGGACCTGAGTCGTGTTTTCGTTGTTTGTGAAAGTCCTCAACTCTCTGAGTAATGACGTCTGAATTCGGGATGACACCGATAAATCTACCCCCCTTTTTCAGACTGCCGGCAACATTGCGTAACATACCCCTAGCCTTTGGCTCACTTTCGAAAGCATAGTGCATACAGAACATCATCGTGACCACGTCAAAGCCACCACCTCCCCAGCGTGAGCTACTACCTCCTCCACCAGGTCCAACGCCGCCATCGATTCCTACCTCTCTGATGATGGGAATATCTCCAAGCCACTCGCCAAATCCATCTTTGACGAAGAATTCGGCTCGAAAGATCCTTTGCGGCCTGCCTCCTCTGCCCTGTCTCCCACCTCTTCCACCACCGCCTCTCATCTGCGCATACCTTTCACGTGCCTGATCGATTGACACCTCAGCTGGGTCGATACCGATGTATAACTCGACTGATTGAGGAGCTTGCTGCCATTTCATAAGATCACCCCCTTTACCGCAGCCGATGTCAAGCACTAGGATACCGGTATTTTGGCGGCCATACCCATCCGTGCCATCAGCCCACCTTGTGTTACCTGCCCCGCCAGGTGTATGATTTTCATTTGGTGAGAATTTCTGGATGACTGTACTTTTAATCCAGTTGTTGAAGCTCCGTAAGCCCTTGATCCGACTGTCAGTCTTCCGCCAATCTCTGCCGCGTTCTGGCACAGCATTATAATGCTGCCGCACGACGTCGTGAACGCCTCTTGTCGCTGCCGCCTGCTTCACCCCCTCGAGCTGCTCTTGTTCTCTCTCATGTTGCCGCTGTCGTAGCGCTTCTTTCTCGGCATTACCGATTCTGGATGCGCCTCCGGGTCGTTTTCTCTGTCGTGGAGGAGATTTGGGTGGTGGTGTGGGCGAACGTCGGGCTGGCTTCGGAGACTGTGATTGGCGAGACAGAGGAGGTCGTGGTTCTCTCCTCCTTTGGCCCAGGGATCGTCTCTGAGGTGACCGAGAACGTTCGCGGTCAGCGCCATTCCGAGATGTCTTCCCGATATATTTGGAGCGTTTAAGAGTCTCATCGTCAGGTTTCTTCCGAGAGAAACGAGGCAGGTTGGAGGTGGTCATCGGGACAGGAGAGTCGTAATCCCGGGTTTGTTTACTGGGCGATGCTGAGTTGGGCGGAACGGAGTCCTTGTCTTCAGCCTTTTGCTCAGGCGGAGTCGATAGCCTCCTCTTTTTGGTCGAATGTGTGAGAGCCCTGTCTTCGCCAGTCGAATCGGCAAACCCACGATCAATGTCCCCAATCGTTCGTTTCAACCTGTTGCCAGCTTGAGCTTCGCTAGCGGACTGCATTGTGGGCTACAGACAGTTATTTACGTATAGAAGGTCAACGTGACTCGAAGCATACTCTTGATTCCGAACCAGACCTTGCTTCACTATTCTCCTTCAGATCCAAGCTGGGCGTGGACATCGTTTCGATAGACTCCCCAGCCTGAGGTCGTGCCTCAACATTGGTATTGCGCTCGGTAGGATCCTCGTCGGGGTCCACGGGTGCATCTTCAGAAGAAGTAAATATGTCCCTAGCAGGGTCGTACATATTGGTCAGAGCTTGTTCTCGACCCTTTAGCCGTAACACACGTTACAGAGTAATCCTAGTCTGGAGGCGCGTTGCTTTCAGTCTCTCGGTTTGTGTTGTAACCAATCAGGTGAGACTGCGGTCATGATGCCGGAAATAGCCCACCGTAGCGGAATTGATCTACTGTAACTTACCTTACCTAAGCAACGCGAGCTCTCTGGGCGGTCACATAACTTAGCTGCAGATCAATTGCTTCTCACAAACAACTATCGATCAATTACTACTGAATCACCCATCTCGGTGCCTGGTCCCGAGATCTCCTCTGGTTGCACTTCCCCAGCCTTCCCTTTTCGTCCAGCTTGACCATGGGCTCGGACCCGCAGTATACCAAATACCCCGACCTGTCACTTGCACAGGACATCTTTCTATTGACAAACCCGTCATCTTCGAAATCCTCACGACAAACCTCCTTTCAAAAGCTTCAAGATGCTATCCAAAAACACAAGATGGCACCTTTATATCGACATCTCGCACATCCGGCTGAAGGACTGCTGAATAACTCTGGTGAGGGTAGCGCTCAGAAACCAGCTCAAACAGGGGCCAAGAAGAGCAGCGATGCGGCAAATCTCCTGGCTACCAAAAAGTCGACATCACTTCACGACTTCCCGTGGGATGAGAAGCTTTATGAGTCATTAGTCGAGGGAAACGAACAGGAGCTGGAAGATATACAGAAAGAGGAGGATGAGGCGGCAGAAAAGGCTGGGGAGACGGAAGTTCAGGCGGCAACGGGAAAGAGAGCTGAATTCTGGGCGAGAGTAGGAGATAAGGTGCAGAGATCTACGCTTGCCAGGATGGGATCTTACTAACCCGGTCTACTTACCAGGAAAAAGCCATTTCGTCGTACGAAGCAGTGTTCGAGAAGACGGGCATCCTGGGCAACAAGATTGATATTGTTCTTGCTATAATCCGGATCGGGATCTTCTTTGGCGACAAGCTCTTCGTGAAGAAAACCATTGATCGCGCAAAAGCTTTGGTTGATAGTGGCGGTGACTGGGATCGCCGGAACCGGCTCAAAGCTTACCAGGGGCTTCACCTCCTAACCATCCGCTCTCACAACCTTGCTGCTCCTCTTCTTCTCGATAGTCTCTCTACCTTTACAAGCTACGAGCTGTGTAACTACTCTTCCTTGGCGGTATACTCTGTTCTCGCCGGATCAGTCTCGCTCAAACGGGTCGATTTCAAAGCGAAGGTGGTTGACGCACCAGAGATCAAGGCGATACTAGGAAGTGGAGAGGAGAAGCTGTCTGCGCTCACAGGTGCAGCATCTGCTGGTCCAGGAGCGGGGGACGAGGAGATGAAAGACATATCTACCGCTACTCCGACTCCCGCACCTACCGCCGTGAACCTGACAACCTTGGGGTCTTCCAGTAACGGGCCAGCCGAACTCGAAGCTCCGATAGACTTCTCGCCTTTGGCCAATCTGGTCAGCAGCCTTTACATTGGCGACTATCGATCGTTCTTTCTCGCTCTCGCTGCGGTGGAAGAGAACTTTCTCAGTCAAGATCGGTATCTGTACGAGCACCGAGGATGGTTCGTCCGGGAGATGCGGTTGCGAGGTTACCAGCAGCTGCTACAAAGTTACAGGGTCGTGGGTCTGGGCAGTATGGCGAATGATTTCGGGGTTTCGGTGGACTATCTCGATCGGTAGGTTGATATCCTCCTCACTATTGCTGTGTGCTTACTAGTTGGCATGACAGTGATCTCGCCAAGTTCATCGCCGCTGACAGAATTCCATGTACCATTGACCGCGTCAACGGTATCATCGAAACGAACCGACCGGACGACAAGAACAAACAATATACCGACGTGGTCAAGCAGGGCGATCAGCTCATCACAAAGCTACAGAAATATGGGCAGACGGTACGGTTACGAGGAAGTGAGAGAGGTTGATTAAGTCTCTCCAATCCCGTTAGCGGCGATATTGAAAGTGTATCCTGTGCTTGTGGGCGAGCATTGTAGGCATGACTTCCGAGATATGTCGGGATTGAGATGCGCATCAATTATAGAGCTTGACAAGAATATCAATGACCCCATTGGAGAGAGACCTGTGATCGACCGCAGTTGAATAAAGTCCAATTACCATTTGTACATCTGGCATCAACTGATAAATATTGCTGCGACGTGGGCGAGCAAAAGCGCATCCAATGTAACCCTATCCCGCACCTCCAGAAGCCCGAGCCCCATGTCGATCTACAATTATCAATCTACATATCAACCCTGACAGATTGCTTATCGATAAGCAATCATCGTCATATTATTCCATTGCTTCCTCAATCAGGGCCTGTTGCCCCACAGAGATCTCTGAACACCCCTGTTTATGAGATTGAAGATCAATTATATGAGCGATGACAGAACTTTTGTAGAACTCGACCATGGGGACTAGTCGATGACCGCCGCTTGTCGACATGACTCCCCACTGTGGGCTACGGCGAGTCGGCCGACTTCTCTCTTCTTTACAACGTATAAACCCAGTCCTCTCACGACCTGCAGTGAACGGTGAAGGAGATAGTATAGCTGGCGGTAATTCATCCCTTCTGTTCGACTTTGTATAACTACCCAGGCGTGCGAACAGTTCCCAGAATCGGTCGAAGCGCAGATCTATCACCCCATCACTGCTTCTACGCCTCCCTTCCTCTCTTATACTCCCACAACCCTTCTAAACGTCGTTCCCAAGAACATACTGACTGAATAAATCTAGGTCTCTCGGATTGTGGAATCAAGCCGTTTCAGTACCCCAGGCGCACAATGTCCTCAACCCCGCAGCTACGAAGTCTCAGCATCGACAACATCAACCCCCACGTCAAGGAAGCCAAGTATGCCGTGCGCGGGGAGTTAGCTACACGTGCCGAGAAATATCGTGCCAAACTTGCCAAGGGACACCCTCCAACGCCGCCAGACGAAGAGTCCTTACCGTTCGACAAAGTCATCTCGGCCAACATCGGTAACCCGCAACAGCTTGACCAGAAGCCTATCACATTCTTCCGGCAGGTGCTCAGTATTCTAGAATACCCGCCACTGTTGGAGAACGAAGGTGCGCTCAGGCAGAGTTTCGGATATAAGCAAGATGTCATCGATAGGGCAAAGTGGCTCTTGGGCGAGGTGCACACCGTGGGCGCATACAGCCAAAGCCAAGGTGCACCAGGTATTAGAGCCAGTGTTGCTAAATTCATTGAACGACGAGATGGGTACCCTGCAGACTTTGAGAATATCTACCTCAGCGCTGGTGCGTCCTCAGGCGTTAACACATTGCTACACGTCATCTGTGCCAGCGACAAGACTGGCGTTCTGGTGCCCATCCCACAATACCCTCTCTACACCGCCACGCTTTCGATCCTGAATGCGCGCTGTGTGCCGTACTACCTCGACGAAAGAAAAGCATGGGGTACCGACCTAGGCGCCATCAAAGAAGCCCTGAAGAAAGCCAAATCCGAAGGCACCGACGTGCGCGCCATCGTCGTCATCAATCCCGGTAATCCGACCGGCGCGAGCCTCTCCGCCTCGGACGTCAGATCCGTCATTGAGTTCGCGGCGGAGGAAAAACTCGTCGTCCTCGCCGACGAAGTCTACCAAACGAACATCTTCAAAGGCATATTCAACTCCTTCAAGAAAGCCCTACGCGACCTGCAGAAAGAACACCCCGACGGCAAGTACGCCAACGTCGAACTCGCCTCCCTGAACAGCGTGTCCAAAGGCATGGTCGGCGAGTGCGGCCACCGCGGCGGCTACTTCGAGTTTGTCGGCTTCGACCCGGAAGTCGCGGCGCAGATCTACAAGTTCGTCAGCATCAGCCTGTGCGCGCCCGTCATCGGCCAATGTCTCGTCGAGATGATGGTCAATCCTCCGCGGGAAGGAGAGCCAAGCTACGAACTGTACAGGCAGGAGTACGACGGCATCTTTCAGGGGTTGCAGAAGAGGGCGACGGCCCTCTTTGAGGCCTTTAAGCGGATGGAAGGCGTCGAATGCCAGGATCCTCAGGTAGCTTCCCACCCCCGCCCCCAACCCAACCCGCTTTTGGACTGACGACCCTCCACCAGGGTTCCATGTACCTCTTCCCCACTATAACCCTCCCCAAACGCGCCATCCAGCAAGCCGAGAAGGAAAAGCGCTCCCCCGACGAGTTCTACGCCTCGCGACTCCTCGACGCCACGGGCGTCTGTGTCGTGGCGGGCTCCGGCTTCGGCCAGAAGGAGGGCACGTTGCATTTCCGGACGACGTTTTTGGCGCCGGGAACGGAGTGGGTGGGGAAGATTGCTAAATTTCATGAGGAGCTTATGCAGGAGTTTAGGGACTAGGTCCCAGAAGGGTGGGGAAGGGGGAGATATATTCTGAGTGAAGATGGAGGAGGCAGGAAAAGTGGGTTATGCTATGTAGTGTTTGTGTACGACGAAAAAAGAGTCCTGGTGGTAGGACTACACCGCTCATTCGAATTGGTCTTCACATAGGATGAGATATAGACTTGTGTAAAGCCAATAGCATCCCTAGCATGATACGGCCAGACGTCCCAATCGCCTAAGAATATACCCAAGAGGATACAGGTTGCTCCCATTTGTAAGCGCTTGATCTTCATACTTATCCTGTTGAATAGAAGCTGTGGCCACCAGCGTAATTGCCAGACAGACCTTTTCAAAAGAGAATCTCCCATAGATTGAAACATGTAATACATCTATATAAGTACCATTCCGTACAAGCTGGTCGTAAGCACATCAGCTCTGGCCGCCAGAGCATCGACAATGTACCAAATATCCACGTCCGCTCCTACAGACATCCTGAACCTTTACAGTAAGGTGCGTCATCCAAAGTCCTCTATATCTCCAATAGCTTCATCATACAAGCCTCCATCATCCATGCACCAGACCCTTCCAAACACCCAACACTGGCGCCATTCACTTCCGGTTCTGGGTCCAGTAGAATAAAAGGCGTTGAAGAGGTCTCAGTGGCAAGCAATCTCTAACTCGCAGCCTGCCTCCGAGTGCCGATCCCCGAAGATTTGCGGGAGGGCTTCGGCTTTGGGCGGAGCGCAAGGGTAAAGGTGGGCACGGATTGCAGTTTTCGAGCTCGTGGTTTCGTCACGTCGCTCGGCCCGCTCTCGCTGACGGTGGTTCGAGCTGGTGCGTCTGCTGGCACGTTTTCGCTGCGACGGCGCTTTGTATCGAGATTTAGCTGCTGAGCCGCTCTCCTCTTCTTCGAGGTCCAAGCCGACGCGGAAGGTCTCTTAAAGCCCGACACCTGGACCGGCGGCTGGCTCGGTGCCTGGACGGCTTCGTAGTCCCAGTCCTCCATGAGGGCTTTTTCGAGTTCGGCTGCGAGCTTGGCGTCGGACTGGTCGAGGCCCGTGACGTCCAGCCCCTTCATTGCGCCGAAGAGGGCGTCGTTACTTCTCTCCGCTTCCGTTTTGGCTCGCTCCGCTGCCTCGTCCATGCGGGCTTCGACTTCGGCGGCCAACTTGGCTACCTCATCTTTGGCGGCGAGGGAGAGGTAAGCCTCCCGTCTGAGAAACGAGTTCGGTCGGTATTGACGCTCGAAACACGCGTCCCAGAACGCTTCCTCCGTCTCCGTTGGTTGGGCGCCTGCCACCCAAAGCTCCTCTATGGCTATTAAGCGCTTGACGACGGCCAGAGAGGAGAGGCTGAAGCCGTGTGGTGGTATGTCGTTGTACGCCAGCAGCCGGGACGCTTCGACGATGGCGGTGTACGAGTTACCGTGGGAGGTTTTAACTTTGACGAGCAAGTCCGCCATGCCATAGCCATTTGGGATGTTCCTGAGTACGAGATTAGCGGGTATGACCCTACGTACCTGAGGCGGATGCCCGACAGCTCTTCCTGATCTGAGGTGTTTGATCTCAATGAGAAGTGTTGGTTGTAAAAGCACAGACTATACTTACAGCGGTGGCTCCCATGCATTCCTGTCACATAGATTAGTACTCCTTGTAGACCGATAGGGACTGATCGTCTGCTAACTCCACAAGATGTAGGCCGTTATGGCCGACGGGTTGTATATCACCGTGACAAGGTGCCATCGCTATCGGTGTCTTCTGGACGAGCTCGAGTATGGTTATGAGAAAGCCCGGACAGGTTCAAGTAGGTACCTGACAGCGTGAGAGGACTGGAGAGGAGAGACAGCTGTGTCGTAACGATTCTGATGTTGTAGCTGGAAGGAGATGGAGTGTTGATGAAAGGATGCAACAAGTAACCCAGGTAGAGGGGTATTAACACATCGATAAACAGCGCCATCATATGAAGGAAGGAGAACCAACAAGAACTGGTATATTATATATGCGGGCGGAGAGTGTGAAGCCTAACACTTCTTCCAAGATGGTAAATCGACACTCAAGGAAAGGAGTACTGGGCACGCTGTGAATAGCGGTGTTGATAGTCCATGCTATTCACAACGAGACGTCCGCTCCAGACTGAAAATGTGCCCAAGAGTAAATTGAACACTTGCGTAACAAAAGAATAGAAGACAGGAATCCAATATATAGATCATGAGGGGAAAGAATGGCACATGAACGTAGCGCAGGGCTTGATACAGAGCCCGTGAGACTGTAGGAGCAAGCTTCATTCATTTCCCTTCTCCATGAGAGACAATATCCGTGACCCGTCTGGCCGGAGAGAAGTCCGATGTGAATCGGGATGAAGAGACAGCCTAGCAACTTGACAGTCCCTTTCCTGGAGCTGACCTAGCAGCCAGCGATAGGAGACACGGTAGGCTGCCATTACTGCCCTATCCACATCCACGGAAGCTGAGTGTATAAATCTTTGAGCCAGAAGAACCTCACTCATTTTATATATCTACCCCTCGGTCGTGGTTCTAGAGGGGGTTATGACCGCCGTGATGTTTCTGTGATCTTTATCAGGTGTGCTCCAGGGGGTTTGTTTGTTATTTATGTGGGCATTGCTTACTAGTCTTGGGAGGCTCCTCAGCCGCTTGAGGGCTCCTGGCTTTGTTTTGGGGCGTCCGCTCCCTTGTTTGCGGCATTGCGCCGATGCATGCGACGCTTTGCATGCCTTTTTGGCTCTTCTTTCTGTCTATTTCAGGGTATGAAGTGTCCTCCATGGTTGGAGTTCATGGTTGGAGGGAGCCCGCATTGCATTCGCCATTTGGGTAGGGCGAAGTAAAGGCCCGTTCCAAGACATGTCAATGGTTGTGGTTGATATGGTGTCGTCGTTCATTATTCTTGACCTTGTCAGGGTCAGAAGTGCCCTCCATGGCTGGAGGGAGCCCGCATTGCATTCGCCATTTGGGTAGGGCGAAGTAAAGGCCGTTCCAAGACATGTCGATGGTTGTGGTCGATACGGTGTTGTGGCTCTTGTTTTTGTCCTTTCAAGGCCCTTTCAAGGTAAAAAGTGTCCCCTATGGTTTGAGGGAGCCCGCATTGCATTCGCAATCTGGGTACCGTAGGGTGAAGTAGGTAAGAGCCGTTCCAAGATGTTTGATGGTTATGGTTGATACATACAGTACCTTACGGTGTTGTGGTTCATTATGTCATCGCAGTTTTACTTTGGCAGAGACAAAAACGCATGGACAATCAAATGTCTAATATATTCCTCGTGAGTAATATTGATAAAAACGTCTGCCCTCTAGAGCACTTTGGCTCAATCATTTCCATGGAGAATAGATGAATGGTTCAAACAGACTACGCTCTGGAACAAGACTCACGTGCCATGATTGACTACGGGTCCAGCCAACGAGTGCATCTCACCTAGGGCTAAGTCAGAGTATACTTATGCATAGCAAGATCGCCGGATAAGTAGAGATAATGGACATATAAGTGGCCTGATGGGACTCTACGTCCTCTGCTGGCCGCGCCGAATACTGTATAACGCCTTGAAATCAACATTTCCTATCAGTCCCGGATCAAGCGCCAACTCAATGTACCCCATGTGACTGCTAAGCCAGCTCGTACAGCCCCATCATCTAATATCCGCTCGTCATCGACCTGTCTTCTTCCCGAAAGCCAACGCCTGCCGCCATGACTTCGTTGTCGGTGACTCAACCTCAAAAGTGCTCGTGATCGTAGTGGTGTTCCCTTTCTCGACGTCCTGCCTCCGTGAAAGCGGAGGCAGCGGCGTCTCCGTGATCCTACTAAGGCCGCGCTGCTTTCGGGATGCGGTCTGACCCGACGTTTTAAAGCTTCCCGTCAACCGCCTCGCAGACCGACGGAGGCTCTTTCGGACCTCCCATTGTCGCTTCTTGGCAAGGTAGAAGAGCAATGCAGAACCAACTGCGAGTTTGTCAGCCGCGGTCTGGATGTGGTTCCGTTGACACTCACGGCCAAAGGCAGCCACAACGACGACGACGACGATGATGGCCACTTGAGAACCTGAAGAGACGTGAATGAAGCCGGTGTCCGTCCCAGACGCACCCTCGCTACTGTCTCCGTTCGCGTACGGTGGCGCAGCCCCGATTGCGCTTGATGTAGCCATGGCGGTTGCGCTTGCGAGAGAGATTGGAGATGATGCAGAAGGAATCAAAGTTGGCGACGGTACAGTATGAGTAGCCATTGCAGTAGCACTCAACAGCAGCGGACGTCCCAAGCATGCGGTGTGGCAATGGTCTTTACAGAAATAGGACGGCGCAAATATCGTGTGCAGAACAGACTTCGAAGAAGAGCTTGGATCGGGGCATAGCTGTATATAACTCAGGAGTGGGCAGCCAGAGCAGGGGGGACGTAGGGCAGCCGCTTGAACATCTTCATTGCGGCCAGGAGTCTGCATGGAGACCATTGATAAGACCCGGCGCGACTGGCCGTTCCCATGCATCCATCACTTGCATTCTTCAGTTTGAGAATGGAAAAGGAGTTGCCCGGGCTGATTGGCGTTGAATGACTGAGTTGGCGCCCGGCATTGGCATGGTACAGTGGTTGTTGTGAGTAACCAATCCCAATCACAGAGAAGTAGAAGTAGACAAGCGTCAAGCGAATGCTGCAACCCCAATCACACACCGCGCGCAATGGGGGTTCATAGATGGTCACATATTGGTCCTTTTGTCTCATTTTGGATGTCAGGTTTACCTCAGGGACGAAGGCAGTGGTTTTGAGACCGTGTTCTGTGTTGTGTGGTTTGGCTTGGCTTGGTTTGGTTTGGTTTCTTCATTGATGTGACAATCGATAGACTGCCGAGCAAGAACGGTGCAACCTATGGAGTTCGGCATATATATATCCAACTTTTAAGGCATCTCTCGAGATGCTTCCCGCGCTGAACCATACGAATAGTAAATCCATTACCCAGATTCGAAAAGAACGACCCCCAAGCCGTGATCGCTCTGCAGCAGTTGGCACTGTCGTTTACACCGTGCAACTGCTACCCTCAACGGGCAACTTCGTGTGGCCAATGCATCTGCCAGTACGCCTTTTCACCATGTGATGGCCTTGTCATTGACATTGAACAAGCCATCAATTGGAGGTTTAATATGACTCTCTTGACAACTGGCGAAGAAGAAGAGGAAGAGGAAGAGGAAGAGGAAGAGAAAGCGCCACAGGGATGGCACTGATGCCTGCAAACCTCTTGCTTGTCTCGTTCCACTTGGACCACGACATAGCACCTACAGCTTTCCAGTGATTCTCTCCATAGCGCCAACCCGTCAAACGGCAGATTCATAGTGGAGGGAACGGCAATCAGAACGCACCCAGGTCTATAGGGAGTCTTCCCCACCTTCAAGAAGTCCACCACGAAGACCAACGCCCTGACGGCTGACCCACCCAGATACAGACGAACCTTTGTGGTATGGCAAGCTAGACACTGTAGGGTTACCAAGCCGGTTCCGTGCGATGGCTCGGTCGTCGAGCTTGGATGCAATGCAGCAAGCAGTATAACGGGAGTGACTTGCTTCGAAGTCAACTGATTGTGCCCTACCGTGGAAGAAGATAGCATGTACTGCTCTCGGACTTGTTTCGCCCGCTCATGTAGCCTACTATGATTCAAGTTCCACTATAAGCCAGACCGTACGAAGTGACTTCTTACTTCATCCCTCTTACGTGCTGATGTACGGGAACCGGCCATTCCTTTTCCTCAATGATTGTCGCGCGTCAAATCACCTGGTACTTCGTACATGATTGTTATCTTTACCGAGCCCTAAGTCACACCGCCAAGACGTTACGTCATTGCAATCTCTTCTCACTACCGGAAGCCTTTGCCTCTGCGTTGACCCATCGAGACACAACTGGACCTTCTCTGTGCTTCAAGTCCTGGTGGGATGTCAGAAGGTAGTGGAGTTATCCACCTCAGTCAACTACCACACCGGAAGTTCTGCAAGTTGATTTTCCGCACATAACAGGATGGATTCCAGAAGCCCAAGTCCGGTTTCGCAAATTCAGTTTGTGGAGGTTGCTTCGCTCAGTCTGGGAAAGAACCAGTTGACTGGGCTAACCGGCCGACAGGAGCATTTTCAGCCGCACTCTCATCCGAACGCCATCCATGTTACTGAGACCCGACAAGAGAAGATCAGTCTCAGAAAGGACTTACTCCCGGGTGAGAACCCCGAGCTCAGCCAGGACGTGCTCGGTCACCGCTCAACTTCGCTGCCGAAGCCTGTTCGTGATTTTGAACCGGCAAAGATGTTGGCAAGGCCACCCTCCACCGGTAAAGACCTCAACTCGGGCTTCTGTTACCAAAAGCCGATCATGCCAGCGTTGAACTTTTCAAGATCCCCTGAGAATAAGCCAAGTGCTCCATCAAAGCCCGATGTGGACTTGCAAAAGCATGGTATGTGAACTCCGCTGCCTCGAGGTCCAAGGAATCTCTCTTCAGCCTCTCTTTCTTCCTCTTGTAACATCACACGAAGTCTCCCAACTCCAGCTTGGTTATCTGCCCCTACTGACTGGCTAGAATTTCAAGACTCGGCTTGGGATCGCCTGGGGCAGGTTCATACCTCTGACAGCGTCCACATCAAAAGCATGGATTTCGACAACCTTGCTGGCGGCACTCGTTCCTCAAACGACCCTCAAGTCCCATCACTCATGCCGACTATTGATCCAATCAAAACAATTTCACCAGCAAGGGACATTCTGCAACCATTTCCGGGAGGCAACGTATCTCCACCGGTTGCGTACCACGATTCATTAACGGCCTCAGCAGATAACACGAAAATCATCTCCGATCCCACGAAGAGCCATGGCATGGATATACCAGACCAGACTTGGGAGCCTAGTCAAGCCGCGAGGTCGGAGACCGCGATGGTTGATACAGCTGTATTTGACCCTGCTGTCCGTCGGAACAAAGTCACCAAGGCGAAGCACCGGAGACCGGTAGCTCGTTACGCCAACGATGGGGCCATCGTACAACCGGATTTAGGCTCTTCGCCGTCAGAGGAGGACCTTCTCAACCTACTAGCGTATCGATACAAGAAGGATTGCGAAAGCAAAGCGGATCGAGAAGCAATTCTTCAAGCGAAAAACCTCGAAGTCGGAGAACTTAAACGAAATCAAGACAACCTTAAGAGGGATCTTGCTGAAAGCGAAAGAAATATTACTTTACAGGAGGAGGAGATAGGAAGGTACAAGGAGGCGATCAGTAAGAAAGTTGCTAAACTTACCAAATTCGTCAATGGGCTCGCAAAGGACCACAATCAGCTGCGTAATGACGCCAAACAAATGGCCGAGAAACAAACCGTCGCCCGAGCCGATGGAATCGAGCTTGCAGCTGACATACAATCGGTCCGGGCGCTCGCGCAGGAATGGGCGAAAAAATCCGCCGATAATCCAGGATTGACCATACGTGATGCTCGGCAAAGGATTGACCAACTCGAAAATGCTGTAGCCAATCTCGACAGAGAACTGGAAGCAAAGTCAGGCGTCCTTGCTACGGAACGAGATCGTATCGTTGAGCTTGAAGCCAAGATCAAGCTGGCTGCGGGAGACCACGATGAAGTCAAAGCACTGATGGACCGTCATCAGAAGGGCATTATCGAGAAGCTGAACATTCTTCCCAGCATCCTCGAGCTTGCTCATGGCAACAACGTTCCGGCTCCGGTAGCCGAGTTGCGCATCAAAGTGGAGGAATGCTTAGGGTTACTCGAGACTGTCCATGGCAGCAGCAATGCCCTCCCGAAGATGCTTGACGACATTCTCGGTCCAGTCCGTGTTGCTTGCGGAGAGTCAGTTGTACCCCGAACTCCGCACAAGTATTTGCTAATCTGTAATTCCAGAATTCTCGCATCGGTCGCGCAGACAAGGGAGGACTACGGTCTGTCCAACAGAGCCATATCTACACTTGAAGCGTCCCTAAAAGAAGACATATCTGCCTTGAAAGAGGCTCATGATGGCACACAGGGTCTTACGGAAGAACTGGTAATTCTGCGGGAGTCACAAGCTGCACTTACAGAAAAGGTTCGCGGTAAAGAGGAAGCATTGGCGGAAGCACAAGAACGTTGTGTCGCAGTCCAAAATGACAAGCAAAGCTTACTGGCCAGGGTCTCGGCCTTGGAATTCGAAGCCGCGGCAGCTCAGCGTGAGAGCGAAGGCTTGAGGAGGGCATTGGACACCTTGCAGGAAGCCGAACCTGCAAATGCGGAGTTTGAAGCTCACCTGGCAACGGTCCAGAAAGAAGTTACCGACCTGCGGGATAAGCTTCAAGCGCAGACTGGGAGCGTCGCTGATTTACGAAAGACCAACGACTGGCTCGAGAGTGAGAGGGCCGAACTGCAGGCTGCGGTGGCTACGCTTGAGCAAGATAAGCTCGTGTCCAAGCAACAAAGTGATATGAAATGTATTGAAATTAGGAAGGAGCTGGCTGCTAGCAGCAGACATGCGAGAGATATGGTTGTACACGAGTTTGGAAACAAGTTATACCAAATGACGGAGAGTAAGAAGGAGGTAGAGGAAGAGCTGGAAACTCTGCATCGTGGACTGAATCAATACAAGGCTCAGATCTCCGGACTCCGAGAAGATGTGAGCATACATCTTACTGAAGCACTGCTTATGCAAAGTTAATCATTTGTTAGATTGTCGGAAAAGAGAGATCATTGGAAGTCTCGGAAGAGCAACTGCAATTGGCTGCCGAGAAAGCAAACACCAGAGACGCCGAGATTCAGGCCATCAAGGAGGATCGAGCCGCAAATGCGAAGGTGCTTAAACAGGCACTTAACAATGCGGACGCCTTGGAAAAACGCGTTGCAAGCCTGACCGAACTGAACTCCAAGTCCGAGGGCGAAAGGGCAGCACTCCGCGCCAAGTATGAGAAGACCGAGGAATTACAAGAGAGGATTCTGGGGTTGTACCGCGCGGTAGGTCTTGGTGATGGTGCAGCATCACTCTCTATGCAGATGGTGGACTTGCTCGAGGAAATGGTACTGGCATTGAAAATTCAGCAGTCGCTTTCTGTGACCAAGGTCAACCCTAAGACGCACATCATATTTACACAGGGAGCCCAATTGCCAGAAGAACTATCCAGCAACACCAAGTGTTCACGAAGGAAGGTTATCCGGCACACTAGCACTGATAAAGGGAGCATCAGGGACGCCCAGACTCCCCTCGGTCCTGGTCCGGAAGGGGAATTCTCGGCAGTAGAATCCCGGTTTAGAGAGACGACAGTCGAGGTTTCTAGCTTCGCGCATAGAGCATCTAGCCAAGGGATGAGAGCCCACTCGGAGGCGTCAATTCGCCCTCATGAGATTGATTCAACCTCGGCTGCACTCATTCAAGAAACACAAAATACGGACTCGTTCGTACCGTTGTGGGATCTTGAAGGGGAGGTTGCAGATGTGCCCACGTCCCCATTTACAGATCTGTCCGCCTTCTTTCCCACCTCACCCTTGCTATCCCCGAAACAGTGGGCCTCTCCGGTCAGGCAGGAAGAGCCAATCAAGCAATCAACGAAGTCCGGTGCACGAAAGGTACCATCTGGCAAGGATACTAAAGTAACCTCCAAGGGCAGGGTGCAAACACCCTTAACTCCGAGACATCCTACGAAGGCCGTCAGAACGAGCCTTGAACGCGAGACCATCGAAAAGGGACAGTCTTCAAGAGATAATCTCCCAACTTCCCAGAAAGTGTTCAGCCCGGCTCCAGCCCCCTTCGGTCCAAGCACCGATCACATCAGTCGTCAAAAGAATGCTCCCACAAATAGTTCCTCCAGCGGCAGAACTAACAAGGAAAAAGGCAAGAAGGATATACTTCATCAAGATGATGAATCAGAAGCGAGACCAGCAGGGCCACAATTCCAAACCACGACTAAGCTTCCACTCGCGTATCATGGTGTTTCTGGAGACAAGAACAAACCTACCAGCGGAAGGGTTGCAACACAAGGCATTCTGAAGAAACCAATTCCCACCATATCCAAGAAGCGCGTATTGGAGGGTGCCGGAGTACAAGCCGATGATGCGGCCAGCGTGGCCAAGCGCCCCAAGCGTGAAGGTCGTGTAGGCACCAGTTCGCAAAAGCTCAACGCTCCGTCCTCGTCCGTGCCAAAGCCGCCGCTTCCTATTTCCGGGCGCAATACTCACCAGCATCCCTACAGTCCAACTGCGAAAAAGACTGGCACTTCCCTTCAAAAACGTAAACGTAGTCAGACGTCCGAAGGTGATTCTGAGCGCCACCATAGCAGTAGTAATACACTGACCTGAGAATAGTCGATCGATACGAACTCCGATTTCGGCAAGAACTTGCATAGCCCCTGATAGTCCTGATCTCAGGGAAAGATGTATCTGCTCAGATATTTGCTGTTGCAGTTCAGCAGGCTGCAAGTTCTAAGATGTTAACGTCACTGTCTTCGCTCCGTTGTGTTGCTATATTGACATTTTTTGTTTTCGCTTCTTGGCTATCTCGGCTTGGTAGCTATAATTGAGGAACCCTAACTGGGAGTAGCTCATTGTCTGGTAGGTGATCAAAAGCTATAAAATGCTCGCGAATGCAACGTTGGCTCCTGGCATGTTCTGGCTCCGAACTCATAGATAGCTATAGAAGATGAGCGACAGACTCATCGCAATAGAAACCTAATTCAACGGTATAGTCTAGACTCCAAAGCCCAATGCAAATGCAAAACCAACCCTATGAAGAGCAAGTTCACATGTCTGACGACAGCTGTCTCGACCACCGAGTCCTTCCCTCCACCGCGTTGATGTACATTTCCGACCGATACTGCATCACATGCGTCGAGCACCGAAACCCTCTTCGCCATTCCTCAATCTCATCCATCCCGACCGACCACGGTGTACGTGTACAGCCTTATCGACCGTAAAAAGCGCATCCGGTCCTCGACCTCACCACTTCCCACCACCACGCTTCTGTTCCAGAAACAGCACCTTCTTTCGCACTACTCACACCCACTCATCAGCCATCTCATCTAACCCTTGTCAAGTAACCCAAGTCCCAACTCCCCGACTGCCGAACCCCAATCTCCCGCCCTGCTCCGTTCCGTTCCACCATCTCCCCACACGCCCTTATCCCCACCCACCTCTTCCCCCCTCGCCCTCTCCCTCTCCCTCCCGCTTCTGACAAGATGAGACGGATACATACCGACTGGATCATACTTCAGCATAGACAGTGGCCGGTGCTGGCGCGGCCGCACGAGGGTTTTGTAGTACCCCGTCATGGCCATCGAGATGAGCCGCACGGCTATGGTGCGGGATTTCGCTGTTGGGTGAAGATGTCAGCTGAGAGATTTGGAGAGGGAGGGGAGGATGGGGGGTGTGGCTGGGGACGGGGGATACCTTTTTTGGCCATTGTGGTGGATGAGGAACTTAAGGTGAGTTCGCTCAGCAAGGTGGTGCCAATGAGCGCGAGGAAGGGGATGAGTCAGCATTGATTTGGAGGTTGATGACTCGTGACTAATCAGGCTTACGTAAGGTAGCCTTTACTACAATATCACTCCTACGGAGCTATGATCTTTAGATGTGCTTCGATACTTGATAACTTTGGAGTACAGGTTTTCCTCGATGACAAGGTCTGGAAAGCGGGTTTGTATCAACAGGTCTTAGTAGATGAAGCTGCGTTGTACTGCAAGAAGGCTGTGGTCACGTAACACCTTTGCTGGAAAGAACGGATCGAACATCCTTGCACCATGAACAACCCTTCCCATGCTTTAGTAGCTCGGGGCTGCATTTCCTTCACGCTCTCCACAGACCCATGAAGCCACCGGCGCCGTTTTTCAAACCTGTCGAAAGCCCGGCACTTACCAAAAGCACAACGACCACCATTTCCGGCACAACGCTGAGACACACCTTAAGCGTGAGTGATCCAGTGGTCGGGTTTAGAGTTTGTGATTCGACGAAGATCGAAAGGACAGCGTAGAGAACGCGGATCCCTGATGGGAAAAGGGATATGGCGACAACGTACAAGAGCTAGAACACTTTGTCAGGATTAATGGTCCATATTGTTCTCTCTTGATAATTGGATTTCAATTCTCATTCCTCCGAGACAAGGTTGCAGTAAGCACTTACAATTGTCCCATTTCCGGTTTGGCTTGATCTTCCCGCATGGCTCTGGTTCCTCTGATGTCCGTCTTGACCGGGCTGAAGCGAGACCGTTGCTAAACCTATGATGAGAAGCCATGACAAGAGCAGAGTGACGATACCGATCTTCACCAGAAGTGAAGAGCTCGATTGTGGGGTCGAACTCGTAAGGGCCGAGGCACCAGCACCGATCAGACCGAGTGCGCTAGCTATGAGCAAGTGTAATCCCGCCACAAACGGGACTTCGATATGGCGTTTGAGGTGGGGGTTACGAGATGAGCGGCTGGTAGGTAAATGTCAGCTACGGTCTCTGCAACCTCTCACGAGTTTCAGACGATCGATCCAGCAACAGGACGAGAGGGATGATAGCACTTACGCTTCATGCAAGATCCCAAGCGTTGCGAGCAGTAGCGGCGATATCCCAATACTGGTGATCGTTGTCGCACCTGTGCTCAAAGGATTATGGAGTAACATCGCACCACCTACTATACGCAGTGTGCCAAACACCAGGAGGTAGAACCAGCCAAGAAAGCCGGAGCTGCCATGGAGAAAGAGAACATCAACCGTTGGCAGCGCAAGAACAGCGTAGATTGCCAGCTGGGCCATCGCAATCGCTGTATTGCTATTCATCTGGAACGGCAACTCGTATGGTGGCGCCGAAGGGGAGCGGGAGCGGGAGCGGAAGTGGCTGCTGCTGCTGCTGTTGAGGGAATGATCTGGGACGATATCTGGGTTCTCTTGGGAACGAGGAGACCGGGCCTTGTGAGTCTGATCGTCGTGTCGTCGCGGTTTACGAGGTCCACAGACACAGATGATGGAGGTGATTATGACTGTAAGTGCAGCAAGAATACGTGCCATAGACGCAAAGGGGGAATAAGGAGACTAAGACAGAGCGACTGAAGCTGGAGTAGATAGTATTGAAGATGGAAAAGGTATCAAGGACTCGAAGAAATTTGGTCTGATCTCAGAGTTCTGTGGTCAGTCTCAACAATCAATCCGAAAAAGGACATCCAACCCATTGAAAGAGGCGCTAGACTTGAAGGAAAAGAACAAGTAGATATATTGGAAGAGTACATGTTTCTCTAACCACGAAGTTCCTCATCGTGATCTTTCCATAATAGCTAGCAATTAGCCAAGGTGAAGCTACTTAGTACTTGTGCGAAACAGACGCGGACGGATGCCTGCTGCTAGGAGAGAAAATTGTTAGCGTGGCGATGGAGAACGATAAAAACCCGAGTATCTCAGCAGTCAGAAATAATGGGCCACGGCTTCATCACAAGAAGTCCCGGAAGGGCTGCCAGAGATGTAAGACCAGGAAAGTGAAAGTCAGTGCTATTAATTCCTGCCGTATCCTTCTCTGACAAAGCGTTAGTGTGACGAAGAAAGGCCAGTATGTGGCAGCTGTCGCCAACATAGCATTTCTTGTGATTACAGAGAGTCTTCTCCACGTGCATCAAATCGTTGCAGAGCCGATAAGGCCGTCGAAGAATGCTCTCCCTCAGCATCTGTCTTGGAGTCCACCAACCATTCTGGGCCCGAAGTCCTGACCCCCCGCTCTGTAGACTACGACACTAACAATGACCTCGAATTGCCCGAGTCAACAGTCCGTCGACACCTCGAGCTCCGCCTCCTCCACCATTACCTAGTCAATACCAGCGCCACATTCTCCGCCTTCCACAACCCCAAGGTTCGCGTAGCCTGGACAGTCGACGTCCCGCAACTAGCCAATAGCCACCCATCCCTTCTCTATGCTCTACTCTCTGTGTCTGCGTTGCACCTCTCCAAGGCCACGCCTCAAGACCTCGACGTGAAAGCTGCACATAGGAGATACTTGGATCTTGCACTCCGCTCCCACCGCAAAGCTATCGAGAGTTTCGATGCAGATAGTGTGGATGCTGTCTGCTTTACTTCCGTACTCATCGTCTTGGATGCCTTTGCAGCGCTGCAGGACCGTGCCCAAGGGCAATCGTACGAGCCGCCTATGCAATGGCTACGCATGTCGAACGGTGCATGGAACGTGTTTCATCTGGCCTGGCAATGGATTCGAGACGGATCGCCAGCAGCTGTAACTGCTCTTGTCAGATCCGCCCTCATACTCTCGGATTACGAATCTCTATTCTCCGAACGCAATCGTGAGGAATTTGCTGACCTTTTATTGCCGGTGAGAGGGGAGTCCCTGAACCATGATCAAAGAGGCGGGGATTTAGACGATAGGGAAACGAGGGACGCATATGAGAGGACACTCTCGTACATAGGGTCTATAAGGAAGGCTATCAGAGCCGGTGAGCATAGCTTGGGAATCTGTAGATGGCTGCTGGCGTTCGCGGTGGTTCTTCCTGGAAAAATGATTGAATTATTGGAGGAGAAGAAACCAAGGGCTTTGGTGGTGCTCGCACATTACTTTGCGCTGGCGGGTCCCGTGGCAGGGGATCTGGAGGCGGTCTGGTGGATCGGAGCAATAGCGAGGAGAGAGGTTGAAGGAATTCAGGGGTGCCTACCGGATGAGTGGCATCATCTTATGACTTGGCCGCTTGCAGTGACTAGAGCGGCAATCACGGAAAGTTGAAAGTATGGAGAGAGAAGTATGTGTTCACATGAAAGTACAGCTATTCCTAGAATGTTGGCTCCTCGGTTCGCTCAGAACTTTTTGCAACTTTTTTTTGAAAATCACACTCAAATTCAGTGTTTTGATGTTAAAATCACAACTAAACACTTATTTCTATAAATCTGAATAGACAGAATTATTAT
>JAABUU010002201.1_pt1 | contig 28558 bp, 27 predicted proteins | sample 5559301 | NCBI WGS metagenome assembly JAABUU01 (sample SAMN10711884, study PRJNA513360) | rock metagenome | isolation source: Antarctica rocks | place: Antarctica: Victoria Land, Richard Nunatak white
TCTACTGCCCCAAAGCGTTCTCCTCGATTCGTGGTTTCGATAGCGTCCTGACCAGTCGCACTATCACCATCCCGCTCGTTCGTACCGCGAGCGAGAAAGCAAATCGCGATGAACAGGAATATGAGGCATGGCCGCACGAGAGGCGGCATCTGATTGACGACCTCTGGGCGGTTGGGATGTTCCATCTGGCGGAAGCCGAATCGCTCTATCGCGATACCACGCCGGAGTCGCTCACCGGTCGCGACTTGGACCCTTGGCGGCTCATCCTCGCGATAGCGCGCCTGCTGGACGCGCATGGCGGCGACGGGCTCTACAAGAGGATGCTTGCCCTCGCCTTGGCGAAGCGCGACGAGATGCGCGCGTCGGGGGACGCCAGCGAAGAAGTCTAGTTGCTTGCCGCGCTGGTCGAGCTTGTCCTCCGACAAGGCCGTCATCGCCTAGCGGCGAGCGATATCGCGGATGTGATGTGCGGCAAGACGGACCAGTCGCCAGATTGGGAGGGCAGATATCCCGACAATAGGATGAGTGTGACGACTATCGGTAAGTTGCTCAAGTCCCTCGGCTTGGTGCGACCCGACTCGACGCGGCGGCACGGACGGCGACGTGAACACGACCTCGACGCCGCTGCTGTATCAGCGCGGGCGCGCGCGTATGGTGTGCCGATGCCATCTGGGACACGCGGGACGGATGGGACGAACGGGACGGTTGAATTGTCAGGTGTACCCGGCTCGCCCGAACACACATTCGCGGAGGAGTGGCCCGATGACCAGTCGCCGTTCTGAGCGCACCGAACAACTCGCCGCCATCTGGCAACGCATCAAGGCGGGTGAAGCACACATCGCGGCGTGTCGTGCGGAAGGACGACCGTATGACCGGTCATCAACCCATCTGGAAACGTTGAAGGCGGAATATCTTGCCCTCATGAACGCGCCCTCAATCGAGGACGACGATGAGGAAGAAGCCGCCAACGAGCCGGTACGCGAGTGGGGAGTGCGTCGTTGTCCGATTTGCGGCGCGCGCACGAGCGGTCTTTGGGAGCCGGGAAGCACCGTCTATTGTGGCCCGTGCGCCATCGAGCGGCAGCGGCGTCTTGCCGGACAGCCGCTACCGTTCCGCGCACGCAAGACCCTCAACGAGGTGGTATAATCATAATGATACGACTAGGAGGAGGGCATGGACCTGACCGTGCAACAAGTCGCAGCCCGACTCGACCGGCATCCCGATATCGTGCGCCGCTGGATTCGCGATGGCGCATTACCGGCATACAAAATCGGAACGTACTGGTTCGTGCGGGAGACGGACTTGGCCGCATTCGCGCAACCGGGCCGGAAACCGTGGAAACGCAAGCAAGCGCAAACACAAGGAAAAGAGGCGCAATGAGGGCACAACGCGCGGCAATTTACACCCGTGTGAGCAGCGACGAGCAAGTGGACGGCTTCTCCCTCGATGCCCAATTGCGCGCGTTAGAAGAGTCTTGTCGCGCGAAAGGGTGGTCGATTGTCGCGCACTACAGCGACGAGGGAAAATCGGCGCGCGGCGACGACCTCGCGAAACGCCCGCAGTTCGCGCGGATGATGCGCGCTGTCGAGGCGCGCGAATTCGACGTGGTCGTCGTCCACAAGCTCGACCGTTTCGCGCGCAACATCCGCGTCACCTTCGAGCAATTCGAGGTGCTCAGGAAACACGATGTGGCGTTCGTTTCGCTAAACGAGCAGATGGATTTTTCCACCCCTATCGGCAAAGTTACGCTCGCCACCCTCGCCGCCTTCGCCCAATATTTCAGCGACAACCTCTCGTCCGAGACGAAGAAGGGGAAGGCGGAGCGCAAGGCGCAGGGGCTGTACAATGGCTGGCTGCCGTTCGGGCTCTCCCGTATATTCGATGCTTAATTGTGGAGCGGTACGAAAAGTGTGCTCGAGCGGCCCGAAAACGGTACCTGACGCTGCCATCTAGCAATCGGCAGTCGCGCAGTTGCGCCGAAATCCCTTTGGCAAAACCTTAAGCATCGAAAGTGCGGGAGAGCCGCCGTTCGGGGTCAAGAAGAACAACGACGGTATCCCGGTCCCCGACCCAACGACCTATCCCGGCCTCCTCCTGGCGTTCCAATTGTGTGTCGAGGGTCGTTCCGACCGCGAGATTGCCATCGCCCTCAACGAGCGAGGCTATCGTTCCACCGGTAATCGTGGCAACAACCCCTTCACCAAAGATGGCGTCCGACCCATCCTTCGCAACCGGTTCTATCTCGGTGAATTGCCCGATGGACGCGGAGATTGGCGGCGCGGTGCCCACGAGCCGCTCCTCGACGACGACCTCTTCGCGGCGGCGCAGGCGGCGCGCGAACGGAACCTGACGAACCCCAACACGGTGAAAGTCACAACCGCCGCGCGCACGTATTCCCTCTCGGGTCTGGTCTGCTGCGACCACTGCGGCGGTCGGCTCCATTTCAACATGAGCAAGAAGGGACGACCGCGCGTGTATTGCTATCAGAGCAACCAGTCGGCGAAGTGTCGGCAACGCTCCACATTCCTCGACGTGTACGAACCCCAAATCGCCGAACACCTGGCGCTCTTCGAGCTTCCCGCCGATTACCGCAGGCAAATCCTTGCGATGCACGCGGCACAGCGTCAGGATGGCGACGACCGGGCGGCACGCCGCGCCCAAGCGGAGCAGCGCCTCGCCCGCATCAAGGAACTGTTCGGGTGGGGTGACATGGAGCGCGAGGTGTATCTGGCGGAGCGCGACCGTTTGCAGCAGGAGCTAGCGATTTTGCGTGACGACGATAGCGCTGGTGGGGTTATCGAGGCGGCGGCGATGCTCCTGGCTGATATCAAGGCAGCTTGGAACGATGCCACGCAGGAACAGCGCAATGACCTCGCGCGTCTCCTCTTCCGCGAGATACGCATCCGGGATAACAAGATTGTGGCGCTCGTGCTCGCGCCCGAGTTCGTCCCGTTCTTCCACCTCGCCGGATGCGAGGAAGTGCCGGTGACGGACGGTATCACGGACAGAAAAGAGGACAGCCCCGACACGCGGGACTGTCCACAAACTCTAAGGGGCGGAAGTGACGGGATTCGAACCCGCGGTCTCTGCCTTGACAGGGCAGCGTGTTAGGCCACTACACCACACCTCCGAACCGGGGGTAATAGTAGCAGCGGGGTTGGGCCATGTCAAGGGTGCGAGCGGTGCCCGTTTCTGCGCGGCGGATACGGGCACGGCGTGCTCATTCGTCGCCTGATCCCGCCAGGAAAACCGCGCGTAATGCGGGCGGGATGCGCCGGGCACGACCGTCGGCCACGCCGACCCAGGCCCACTGTGTCCGCGCGCGCACGAGCAGCTCGCTGGGCGCGGCCTCTCCGGCGGTGAGCGCGAGGTCGGCGGGCAACCGACCGTCGGCGAGTTCTTCGCGGCGCAGGATGGCGTAGTCGCGGCGCGAGCGCGCGGCACCCATCTCGGCGACCCAGGTCACGACCTGCAAGAGGTCGCCCGCGACCGCCGGACGCAGGTAGTCGATCTCGTGGCGACTGGCGATGAAGAGGCCGCCGAGTTCCCGCAGTCGCTCGCCGCTGTAGCCGAGCGCCGTCGAGTGCTCGATCGCGGTCTGTTCCAGATAATGGAGATAGACGGCGTTGTTGACGTGCCCGAGCGCGTCCATCTCGTGATGCCGCACGCGAAAGTGGGCGACATAGCCCGAGTGTGGCGGCAAGGTGTCTCGTCCTGGGTCACGCACCGTGTTCGCCTTCCTTCGCGCCATCGCCGATCGGGCTGCCGTCGCGGTGGCGCGCTCACCGCACGCCGTTGACGTTCGCCCGTGTTGCGGTCAGACCAAGCTCGTGCAGCAACCGCGCGTACGATTCCGACTGCCCGCCGAAGACGTAGTCGGGGCGCACGACCGTGATCCCCGCTGCGCCCGCTGCGCGCAGGTGATCGACCGCGCGCAGCAGCAGCGGCGATTCGATCACCACCGTGACCGCGTACCAGTCGGCCCCCAGCGGCGCGCTCCGCGATTCCTTGGGGAAGACCGGCGCGATCGTCGGCCCCTGCATCCCGGACGTTTCGCCGTGCGCCAGGACGTGCTCCGCCACCGCCTCCGGTGAGGTGCCCTGGATGTTGGCGGTGAGGACGTGGTAGCCCTGCACGCGCAAGCGTGCCTCGGAGAGTTCGAGCAGGTGCCGCACCGCCTCGCGCTTCGTGGCGCTGGCGGCGAGGGTGCGCCGGTTGCCGATCAGGCACGCCTGCGAGCGCAGCACGGTCCCGCCATCCAGGATCTTGAGGTGGTTGTCGCGTAGCGTCACGCCGGTCTCGGTGATATCCACGATCATATCGCCGTAGCCCATCGCCGGGGCCGCCTCCAGCGCCCCATCCGCGCTGACGAGGGTGAAGTAGGTGACGCCGTGACGGTGGAAGAACTCGCGCGTCAGGTTGGGGAACTTGGTCACGACGCGCAGCGCCCGCCCGCGCCGCTTGAAGTCGGAGGAGAGGTCGGCGAGGTCTTCCAGCGTCGCCACGTCGAGCCACGACTGGGGCACGGCGACGACCAGCCGCGCCGAGCGGAAACCGAGACTCGGCAGCAGCAGCAGCAGATCATCGTCGTCCTGGCTGCTCTCCGCCACGAGGTCGTAGCCGGTGATGCCGACATCGGCGCTGCCGTCGGCGACCTTGGCGACGATGTCCGTCGTCCGCTGGAAGAGGACGAGCGTGTCCGGCAGCGTGCCGACGCGCCCGGTGTACTGGCGCGGGTTGGGGCGGCGCACCGGCAGCCCTGCGCCATCGAGGAAGCGCCGTGTCTCGGTCTCGAACTCCCCTTTACTGGAGAGCGCCAGACGCAGCAGATCCGTAGCACCGCTCATCGCGCACCCCACGGTTGAATGACGAGTGACGAATGACGAATGACGAATAGCGCACGTCGCATCTCTGTACCGTTTACCTTTCCGCGAAGGTGATGGGGGGAATGGTCGGTGTCGTGGTAGCGGTGGGTCGTGGCAGATCGTCGAGGCTGAGCCGCCGCTCGGCGCGCGTCGCCAGGTCGCGCCAGACGAGCTCGCGCGCGGCCAGTTCGGTTTCGCCGAGGATGGCGACGGCGGGGATGCCCGCGCGCTCGGCCTGCGAGAAGTTCGCGGCGAGGCGACGCCCCCGCAGATCGAGCTCGACCCGCCAGCCCGCACGACGCAGCGCCTCCGCCACCGGGATCAGCGCCACCATCCCGACCGCTCCCGCGCCGCAGAGGAGGAGATCGGCGGGCGCGACCGTCGGCACCGTCGCCCCGCGCGCGACGAGCGCGGCGACGATCCGCTCGACGCCGCAGCCGAAGCCGCAGGCCGGGACCGCTGTGCGCGCCCCGAGGAGTTGCGCCAGGTCGTCATAACGACCGCCGCCGCAGAGCTGCATCCCCGCGTCGCGCCCGGCGGACTCCCCGGCGTAGACCTCGAAGAGGATGCCGGTATAGTAGTGGAGGCCGCGCCCGAGGCCCAGATCGATCGTCAGGCGTTGCGAGTGCCCATAGGCACCGAGGAGGGTCAGCACCTCTTCGAGTTCCTGCACCGGGCCGTCATCGAGGCCGTAATCGGCTAGCAGGATCCGCGTATCGGCCAAGACCTGCGTCGGTTCGCCGCGCAGTTCGATCAGGCGGCGGACGAAGGCGACCGCCCTGGCGATGTCGAAATCGACGCGCGGGCGGCGCAGCTTCGCCAGCAGCCGCTCCACGATCTCCTCCGGCGACCGATTGCTGCCGCCGAGGTCGAAGCCCGCGCCGCGCAAGAGCCCGAGGACCGCCTCCTGCGCCTGCTCCTCGCTGAGGCCGTCGAGGGTGCCCGCGTCGAGGTCGGGGAAGGGCGGGACCGCCTCGCCGCCACCCGGCGCACCTTCCGCCGCGTCATGTGCCACGGGCAGTTGCTGCGCGTCCAGGAGCGCGCGCAGGTTGCGGTGTAGCCCCTCCTCGCCGCGTGTTCGCAACTGCTCCATGCTCCAGAGGAACCAGTCGCGCACGCGGTCGTCGAGCGCGAGGGAGGAGAGAAACGCGCCGACGATCCCCAGGTGCCCGATGCGGATCGTGCAGTCGTCCAGCCCCAATTCCTTCAACCCGGCGAGCGCCAGGTGGATCACCTCGGCGTCGGCGGCGGGGCCGCGCACGCCGAGTAGTTCCACGCCCGCCTCGGTGAACTGGCGCGTGCGCCCCGACTGCGGCTTCTCATAGCGGAAGACCGGACCGTGATAGGTGTAGCGCTGCGGCAGCGGGCGGGCCTGCCCCTCCGCCACGAACGCGCGCACCACCGAGGCGGTGAACTCGGGGCGGAGGGCGATCTGCCGGTTGCGGTAATCGAACGCATACATCTGCGCCGCCCGCTCCTCGCCCGACTTGCGGAGGAAGAGTTGGGTCGGCTCGATGACCGGCGTGTCGATCGTCTGGTAGCCATGTGCGGCGAAGCCACGCCCCAACGCGGCGATCACCCCCTCGCGGAACGCGCGCTCGGCGGGCCACACATCCGCCATGCCGCGAATACGCTCGATCACGGGATGCTCTTCCTTCCCTGCCCCCGGCCCGCCACTGACGGGCCGGGGCGCATCGTTCCACACCCTCGGACAAGAAAACCCCCACCGCCCTGGCTGTGCGGTGGGGGACACTGCGCGCGTACCATCGTTGAGCGATTACCCGATGCGCGCGCCGACAACCCCACCCCGACCATGATGGTGGTGCCGAGGGTGGCGCGACGGGGCGGGCGCGCAGGGCGCGATCAGGCTCATGCAGCTAGGATAGCGAATCGCGTGGCGGGGCGCAAGCGCTTCCGCAAGGCGCGGCCCTTTTCTGCCGCGCTTCACGGTGCCAGTCGCTCGATCGTCCAGCCGCCCTTGCTGTCCCGGCGGTAGCGCAGCCGGTCGTGCAGGCGGTTGGGGCGTCCCTGCCAGAACTCGAAGCTGGTTGGCACCACGCGGTAGCCGCCCCACCCCGCCGGGCGCGGCGGATCACCCCCCATGTATTCCGCTTCCAGGTCGTGCAGGCGCGCGGGCAACGTCTCGCGGTCGGGGATGACCCGGCTCTGCGGCGAGACGATCGCGCCGAGTCGACTGCCGAACGGGCGGCTGGCGAAGTAGCGATCCGACTCCGCCGCCGTCAGCCAGATTACGTCGCCACCGACGCGCACCTGCCGTTCGAGTTCCGCCCAGAAGAAGAGGAGTGCGGCGCGCGGATTCTCCGCCAACTCCCGCCCCTTCTGTCCCTCGTAGTTGGTGTAGAAGGTGAAGCCACGCTCGTCCCACGCCTTCAGCAGGACGATCCGGGCGGCGGGGGTGCCATCGGCGGCGGCGGTCGCGACGGTCATCGCGTTCGGCTCGCGCAGATCGGCGTTCAGCGCCTCCGCGAACCAGCGCCCGAACTGCGCGAACGGGTCCGCCGTGACCTCGGCTTCGACGAGATCCGCCAGGGCGTACTCGCGCCGGAGGCGGCGGATCGCCTCGGGGCTCGGTGGGGTTTCCGGCACGCCTGTCATCGTTCGGCCTCATCTCCGCTGCCTCGCCCGACCGGACCGCCCGATCGCACCAGAAAAACTAGCACGCCGCGCCGCGTTTGACCAGCGGTGGGTGCCCACGCTGCCGCGCCTGCGCCATCTGGGGCGTCCAGGCGGCGCGGCGCGGCAACGCACCCCCACTAACTCGACCGTGCCGTTCATTGAACTCGCGTCGCGTCGCCTGTACGATTGGTGTGCGACCATCGGGGCATGCGCGCCCGTCGTTCTTCTTGCGAGCGATGTGGCTGGCTGTGGCAGAGGCCGGGTGGTCCTCGGCGGTAGCCCGTTCCGTCTCGTCGCGCTCGATGGGTCAGAGAGGCTGTCGCCCCGCCGCGATCGGTATGATCCGCGCCGTCATGCCCCACAGCTGACGAAGGCACGGTCACGGCAAGCGCTGTTGCCGAATGTATGAGGTATCGCGCCATGAACGATGCAGCGGGCGCACCTGCCCTTCTCGCGCACGACGCCGGGCAATACGACGCGCTCGGGATTGTCATCGTGACGCGCAACCGCGTCGCGACCCTCCTATCCACGCTTGGTCGCCTCGTCGCCTTGCCGGAGCGCTGCCGCATCGTTGTCGTCGATAACGCTTCCACCGATGGCACCCCTGCGACGGTGCGCGCGCACTTCCCTGCCGTCACCGTGATCGCGCTCACCCGCAATCGCGGCGGTGTCGCGCGCAATTATGGTGTACGGTATCTCACCAACGCCTATGTCGCCTTCGCCGATGACGATTCCTGGTGGGCACCCGGTAGTCTGACCCGCGCCGTCAGCTACTTCGCCGCGACACCCCGCTTGGGCCTCATCATGGCCCGCATCCTGGTCGGCACGGCGGAGCGGCTCGATCCTGCCTGCGCCGAGATGGCGCGGAGCCCACTCCCGCGTCCGGCGAGTCTCCCTGGCGTCCCGGTCCTGGGCTTCGTCGCCTGTGGCGCGATCGTGCGCCGCGCGGCGTTCCTCGACGCGGGTGGTTTCGATCCCCGTTTCGGCACCGGCGGGGAGGAGGCGATCGTGGCGATGAGTCTCGCGGCGCGTGGCTGGCAGTTGGCCTATCTCGATGACGTGGTTGCCCACCATCATCCATCGTCCGATCGCCCGAACATGCGCGAACGCTACATCGAGGGGATCAGCGACCGCCTCTGGGAAGCCTGGTTACGCCGCCCGCTCGGCCCGGCGCTGCGGATCACCGCCCATCATCTGCGCCTCGCGCGCACCGACCCGATCAACCGCGCCGGGATCGTGCGCGCCACCTGCGAGCTGCCGCGCATCCCGCGACAACGCCGGGTCGTCCCGCCGCATGTGGAGGCGATGATCGCGCTCCTCGAACGCGACCGTCCGGGGGACTAACGGCGCGGAGTCCGGCGCTGCCTTGTCTCGCGGCGCGATCATCCCCATTGTTTTTCAAGTGGCATATCGGCTGGCGTGGTTTGGCGCGAGCCGTATCTGCCGAACTCGGGGTACGCGACGAACGCTCGTCGTATGGCTGTTCCCCGCGCCCATCTGGAACCACCTTCCCCCGATCTGCTACTATGCGCCTGACCGTACACCACAAACAGGAGGATACCGCTCGTGCTTCGTCACTCGCCCACTCGCCTACTCGCCCACTCGTCATGACGTTGCGCCTCAAACGCCTCGAGATCCAGGGCTTCAAGAGCTTCGCCAACCGCACGGTCTTCGACCTCGCGGACGGGCTGACGGCGGTCGTCGGCCCGAATGGCAGCGGGAAGTCCAATTTCAGCGAGGCGGTGCGCTGGGCGCTCGGCGAGCAGAGTACGGTGGCGCTGCGCGGACGGCGCGGCGAGGACGTGATCTTCGCGGGGAGTGGCGGGCGTGCGGCGCTCGGCATGGCCGAGGTGGCGCTGACCCTCGACAACACCGGCGGCGAACTCCCCCTCGAATACAGCGAGGTGACGATCGCAAGGCGGATCTTCCGCGATGGCGAGACGCACTACCTGATCAATGGCGGGCGCGTACGCCTGCGCGACGTGCTGCAAGTCACCGCGCCGCTCGGGCAGAGCTACACCGTGATCGGGCAGGGGCTGGTCGATGCCGCGCTGAGCGCCCGCCCCGAGGAGCGACGCGGTCTTTTCGAGCACGCCGCCGGGATCGCCCCCTTCCGCATGAAGCGCGCGGAGGCCGAGCGTCGGTTGAACGAGACGGAGGCGAATTGCGCCCGCCTCCTCGATCTCCGCGCCGAGTTGGAGCCGCGCCTCCGCTCGCTCGAACGTGCCGCCAGGGGCGCGCAGGAGTGGGACGAGTTGCGGGCGCGGCTGCGCGAGTTGCAGGAGCGCTTCTTCGCCGATCTCTGGCGCGACACGGCTGTTGCCCTGGCGACCGCCGAGACGACCGAGGGCGAGGCGCGCACCACCCGCGAGGCCGCCTCGGCCACCATCGCGCGGCTGACCGCCGCCGCCGAGACGGCGCGCGCCGCGACCGCCGCGCAAGGGCAGGAACGTCGCGCGCTGGCCGAACAGGAGGTCGCGCTGAATCGCCGCCTGGAGCCGCTGCGCCGCGAGCTGGCGATCGCCGAGGAGCGCGGCGTCGCCAACCGTCGCCGCCTCACCGAGACGGAGGAGCGGATCGCCGGGCTGGCGGCGCGACGGGCGGCGCTGGCCGAGGAGATCGCGACGGCGGAGCGCGAAGGCACGGCGATCGCGGCGACGGTCGTGGCGGCGCGGCAGGAGGCGGAGGGGCTGGAACGGAACCTCGCGACCGCCGAGGGACAACGCGCCACGGCGATCCGCACCGAGCGCCGCCTGGCCGACCAGATCGCCGCCACCGAGCGCGAGCGCCTGACCCTGGCCCGTCGCCGCGCCGCGATCGATGAGCGGCGTGCGGCGCTGGGCCGCGACCGCGAGCGCGCCACGGGCGAGCGCGCCGCCGCGCAGGAACGGGTCGCCGCGCTGACCGCCGAGGGCGAAGAGACGCAACGAACCCTCGCGACGAACGCGAGCGGGCGTGAGACGGCGACGGCTGCCGAGCGCGAGGCGACGGCGGCGGTCGCGGCGGCGGCGGCGGCGGAGCGCGAGGCGACCACCGCACAGACCGCCGTCGAGCGCCGCGCGAACGAACTCCGCGCGCGCCTCGATGGGTTACAAAAGCTGGCCGCAAGCGGCGAAGGTTTTTACACTGGGGTCCGCACGGTGCTGGCGGCGTCGCGCGCGGGGCAACTGCGGGGGATCATCGGCCCGGTCGCGGGGATCATCGATGTCCCCGCCGACCTGGAGACGGCGATCGAGATCGCACTCGGTGGGCACCTGCAAGATCTCGTGGTCGAGCGCTGGGCCGATGCGGAGGCGGCGATCGCGCACCTCAAGGAGCGGCGGGCCGGGCGCGCGACCTTCCAGCCGCTCGATACGGTGCGTGATGGTGCGGGTGGCGGGCGCGGCCCGGCGGACGGACCCGGCGTGATCGGCGTCGCGGCGGATTTAGTGCGGCACGACGAGCGTTTCACGTCCCTCGTGCGGGGGCTCCTGGGGCGCGCGCTGATCGTCGAAGACCTCGTCACGACGCGGCAGACGCTGCCACGCCTCAATGGGGCGTGGAGCATCGTGACGCGCGGCGGCGAGATCACCCGCACCAGCGGCGCGGTCACCGGCGGCTCGGCGGCGCGCGAGAGCGGCATCCTGGCCCGCGAGCGCTCGCTGCGCGAATTGCCGCGCGCCATCGCCGCCGCCGAGCGGGAGATCGCGGCGGCGACCGTGACGGTGGCGGCGCGGGCGACGGCGAGCCGCGCCGCGCGCGAGGCGCTGACCGCGGCGGAAGGGCGCGTCAGCGCGCTGGCACGCGAGGCCGACGATCTCCGCCATCGCCTCGCGCGCCTCGAACGCGACCGTCGCGCGGCGGCCGAGAGCCTGACCGCACTCGGGCGGCGCGGCGCGGAGTTGACCAGGTCCGCCGCCGCGCTCGGCGACGAGTTGGCGATCGCCGACGCCGAGGAAGGGGCGCTGGCCGACCGCCTGGGGCGTCTCGAAGGGGAGCGCGCGGCGGCGACCACCGCCCTCCAGGGGATCGCGGATGCCGGGCAGAGCGACCGCCCGCGCCTGACCACCCTGCGCGCGGAGATCGCGCGCGCGGAGGAGCAGACGCGTGGGCTGCGCCGTCAGGCCGACGCGGCGCGCGCCCAGGAGGCTGCGCTGACGCGCGAGGCGGGCGAGTTGGCGAATCGCGCGGTCGCCCTCCGCCGCGAAGTGGCGGAAATCACCACCCTCGCCGCCGAGCGCGGCGCGACGCTGGCGATGGTCGAGGCGGAGGCTATTGTGCTGTCCGAACGCCTGCGCCCGCTTGATGAGGCGTTGGCGGGGGTGCGCGCGGCGGAGCACGCGGCGAGCGCGGCCCTGGGCGCGGCGAACGAGGAGGCGTTGCGGCGCGAGGCGGCGCTCGGCGCGCTGGCGGTGGAGACGGCGCGGCGGCGCGCGGAGTTCGAGGCGCTGTTCCAGCGCATCGTCGGCGAGATGGAGATCGCGAAGCCGTCCGCCCACTTCGCCACCCCCGTCCCGCCCCTCCCCGTGCAGGAGCGCGCGACGCTGAGCGGACAGGTGGAGCGCCTGACCGCGCGCCTGCGCCGCGTCGGCCCGCCGAACCCGGAGGTGGTGCAGGAGTGGGAGGCGGAGTCGGCGCGTTGGAAGACCCTCACCGACGGCCTCAGCGACGTGGAGAGCGCGGCGCGCGCGTTGCGCGGTGTGTTAGGCGAGCTCGATAGCACGATGGCCGAGCGCTTCGGCGAAACCTTCGCGCGGGTGGCGGCGGAGTTCGCGGACTCGTTCGCCGATCTTTTCGGCGGCGGCTCCGCCAGGCTGGTGTTGGCCGAGGGGGAGGGCGCGGGCGCGGGAGGCGTGGAGATCGTGGCGCAGCCGCCCGGCAAGCGCTTCCAGAACCTCGCGCTCCTCTCCGGCGGCGAGCGCGCGCTGACGGCTGCGGCGCTCCTCTTCGCCATCCTGCGCGTCAACCCGAGCCCGTTCTGCATCCTCGACGAGGTGGACGCCGCGCTCGATGAGAGCAACGTGGTGCGCTTCCGCGAGCGGCTGCAACGCCTCACCGACCGCACGCAGATGGTGGTGATCACGCACAACCGCGGCACGATCGAGGGGGCGGACACCCTCTACGGGATCACGATGGGCGCGGACGGCGTCTCGCGTATTCTCTCCATGCGCCTCGACGGTTCGGCGCTGCCGGTGCTGGCGGGCTGATCCTCTCCCGTCCGATCAGTCCGACCAATCGCCCTGGTTGTTGACCGCGTCAGCGCGGCTCGGGGGCCATTGGCGACGGTACGAGCGTGTACGGCAACCGCTCTCCGGCACCGAAGACGGTCGCGGCGTCGCCTTGCAACAGCGTGACGCCGCGCGCCCCGAGGACGCGCGATTCGCCGCCCACGGTGAGGATCACCGTATCTTCATCGATGCCGAGGATGATGAGATCTGGCGGCGCGGCGGCGATGAGCGGCGCGGTGCGCGCGGCCCCGAAGCGGTCGTAATGGGGCAACACGCCGACGCCGGGGACGAGGGCGAGGGCGGGCTGCCAGGTCGGCGCGGCGGAGCGCGGGGAGATCACCAACTCGCCGAGGGCCATCGCGCCCGCGCTGCTCCCCGCGAGGATGGCCCCTCCGACATGGGCCGTGCGGAGCGCCGCCCACGCGGCGCTCCCGCACAGGGTCTCGATCAGATGGCGCGGATCGCCCCCGGAGAGGTAGATCAGATCGGCCCCGGCGAGCGCGGCCACAAACTTGGGATCGTCGGCGTCCGCGCGTTCGAGGATCGGCACGCCGAACGCCTCGCAGTCGAGCGCGGCGAAGTGCGCGACGCCGCGCGCGATCCAGTCGAACGGCACCTGCCCCTCGCGCCCGGACGCGGTCGGCACGATCGCGACTCGCCGCGTGGCGCGCGGCAGGTGCGCCAGGACAACCTCGTCGACCGCGCGCATGATCGGCAGAAATTCGCCCGATCCGGCGAGTACCAGCGCTCCCATCAAATCCCCATCCTCGCCCGGCTTAACGCAATCGTTGTTCTTCCTTAACGCGGTATATCGCCGCATTATGCCGTATTCTTAGGGGCAACGTGCGGCAATTGCCGCGCCGGATGCGAGGAGGAGACGATGCCGAGCCCCGCCACCGCCGCGTTCGTCCGTAGCGAGGCCGCGCGCATCCTGACGCGCAACCGCCGGGTCGGCCATGCCGACTGGAATGGGCACGATTACGCCTACGTCGTGCCGTCGCCCGGCTCATACCCTTTCCAGTGGTTCTGGGATTCCTGCTTCCACGCGATCGCCCTGACGCACATCAACCCCGCCTGGGCGCGCGAGGAATTGCTGACCCTCCTCTACGGCGCGCAGCCGGACGGCTTCATCCCGCACCAGATCCTCTGGGAGAAGGATCGCTATCCCGAGGCGGCGGCCCGGCAGTCTGAGGACTTCGGCGACCGCTACACCAGCACGTCGATCCAGCCGCCGGTCCTGGCGGTCGCGATCGAGCGGGTCTACCGCGCGACCGGCGACGCCGACTTCCTGGCGCGCGCCCTCCCGGCGGCGATCGCCTTCCATCGCTGGCTCGCCGACATCCGCGACCCGGACGGCGATGGCCTGATCGCGATCATCCAGCCGGACGAGTCGGGGATCGATGCCTCGCCGAAGTTCGATCCGCTGATGGACTACCCGCAGGATAACGACGATTTGGTGCGCTGGATCGCGAGCCTCTACGCGCGCTACGCGCCGCTGCGCCTGGACGACCGCGCGATCCTCGCCCTCGATCTCTTCAACGTCGAGGAGGTGCTGACGAACGTCTTCCACGTCCTCGGGATGCAAGCGATCGCGCGGCTCACCGACGACGCGGCGATCGCGTCCGAGTTCACCGCGCGGGCCGCGCAGGTCCGGGATGCGCTGATCGCCAGGTGCTGGGACGAGGAGGCGGGGGCCTTCTTCGACCTCGCGGGCAAAGGGGAGCGCCCGCTGCGCGTGCTGACGATCGCGTCGCTCGCCCCGTTGGCCCTGCCCGATCTGCCGCGTCCGCTCGTGGAGCGACTCGTCGCCCACCTGCGCGACCCGGAAACCTTCGCCCTCCCCTACCCGATCCCCTCCGTCTCCGCGCGCGAGCCGTCGTTCATGCCGGGTGACGCGCATGGCTTCATCTGGCGCGGCCCGAGCTGGATCAACAGCAACTGGCTGATCGGCGAGGGGTTGCGCGCGCACGGCATCGACGATTTGCGCGAGCGTCTGACCGATGCGACCTGTGCCCTGGTCGAGCGTTCGGGCTTCCGCGAGTATTATCACCCCTACACCGCCGAGGGCTACGGTTCGCGCGATCACAGCTGGAGCACGATCGTCGTCGATATGCTCGACGGCCCGGTGGGGGGCTGAGCGCGGATCATGCTTGCTTTTACATGTGTCGAATGTCGATAAAGAAGGCCAAGCATGAAACGCCTTCCGCGCGATGCAAACGACGAAGATATTCTCGATGCTCTCCGCGAGTGGGCCACGCTGCTCGCTGAAGAACGCTATGCCGAAGCTCATGCGTTCCTTGACCTACGATGCGGCGCTCGCGCAGCATTGGACGCCCGCGCTCATTGCAACGGTCATCCACAACTACGGCTCGATAGGGCCGTGGTCTGATAGACGGACCTTCCGCGTGACACCGCTCGCTGAGGCGACCGGGGTATTGATGCCTCGTCAAGATGTCGACCGTTACGATAGTAATGACGTGGATAATGGATTGCTTGGCTATGTCTGGTTTGACCTATCCTTGAACGGAGGATGGAGCGATCTCACTGCCATAATCAATATTGTGACCGATGGTAGCGACATCGTTAGGACTTACGCAGTTGAGCACGAAGCAGGCGTGATTCCGGCTCGAATTCACGTTCAACTGCGTAAGTCCTAATCGTATTGGAACTCGACGATATCCATGTGACGATATCCATGTGATGTAAGCTGGCTAAACCGAAGCGCCGATGGGATCTACAGGGGGTGCCTCCTGATGCGACTCCGGCGACGGCATAAACAGGGCCGCGGCCAGCGCTTGCCGCTTGCGGCGGCAGCGGGATTGGACCTCGGGGATGCGGGCCGACAGCCCGGCGAAGAACCGCTGCAGCTGCTCCTGCACCCGAGCCTTGGTGCCGAGGCAGGTGTTGGCCGTCACCTCCGCGCGCGCCCAGGCCCAGATCGCCTCGTCCGGGTTGCAATCCGGGCTGTAGGCGGGCAGGCGGACGAGGCGCAGGGCCAGGTCGGGCGTGGCCAGGTAGTCGCGCACCGCCTCGCCGCCGTGCGCCGGGCCGTTGTCCCAGATGACGACCAGCGGCGCGGGATGGTTGGCGCGCAGTTGTTTGAGGAAGGCGGCGCTGGTCGCGGACGAGCTGGTCCCGGTCAACTCCATGTGCTCGACCTCCCCGGACTCCAGGCAGACCGCCGAGTAGTAGCTCGCCTGCTCCCCCCAGCGCGGGCAGGTCGAGTCCACGAGCGCCGGCTGGCCCTTGAGGATCCACTTGCCGTGCAGGTCGGCGTCGGCCCGGAAATGGGCTTCGTCCGCGAAGAAGCGCTTCGCCCCGCTCGCCCGCGCCTCGGCCAGCAGGGCGACATCCTCGGCCACGAAGGCGGCGCGCCGCTCGTCATCCGCCTTGAGCAGCCGCTTCTGCGGGCGCTTGTAGGCGAAGCCGAGCCGGTGCAGGTAGCGCGTGCAGGCGCTGCGGCACAGCCGGATGCCGCAGCGGTCCGCGATGAACTGGCGGACCACCTCCCAGTTCCAGTTCGCCAGGGCGATGCCGACCGCGCTCGGCGTGGCCTGCACCGCGACTTTCAGCCCCGCCTGGGCCGCGGCCCCGAGGGCGGGGGGGGACCGCCGGTCTGCTCGCAGGCCAGGGCCGCCGGGCCATCCTCGGCCAGGGCTGCCAGCCAGCCCCCGACGGTGTGGGCGTCGCGCTCCACGAGTTCCGCGACCTTGCTCGCCGACCAGCCCTGCGCCAGCAGCCAGCGCGCATGCCAGCGCTCGCGCTCGCGCGGCGTCGGGGCGCGGTACATCCGCTCGCGCACCTCCCGCGCGTCCAGCCCCCAGCGCGTCAACACGACCGCGATGTCGACCATGCCCCACCCTCCCGCTGCCGATCCGACCAGGGTGGAGAGCATACCTGATGGCCATGCACTTTTCATCGGCGCTTCAGTTTAGTTCCGTCTTGAATCCGCCTTTTCGTCGCGCGCCGCGCGCAGCTGGGCCAGCGCCTCGGTGTAGGCTTCGTTGAAGGTCGGGAAGGCGCGGACGACCTCGTCCAGCAGGTCGAGCGGCACCGCCGCGCGGATCGCCAGCGTCGCCTCGCCGAGCCAGGCATCGGCGTGCGGTCCGATGGCCGAGGCTCCCAGCAGCACGCCCCGGTCCTTGTCGGCCACCAGTTCGAGTCGCCCGCGCGGCGTCCCTTCCGTCTCCGCGCGCGCCGTCTCGCGCAGATCGACCCCGGCGGCGATGACCGTGTGCCCCTGCTCGCGCGCGGCCTGCGCGGTGAGGCCGACGCCCGCGACGGTCGGCGTGGTGTAGACGGCGCGCGGGATGGCGCGGTGGTCAGCCTGCCGCGACTCGCCGAGGAGATTCGCCGCCAGGATCTTGGCGTGGTAGGTGGCGGTGTGGGTGTACGGCTCGATGCCGGTGACGTCGCCCGCCGCCCAGACGTGTGCCTGACCGACGACGCGGCAGTGCTTGTCCACCTCCAGCCCATGCTCGCCTGGCTCGATACCGAGGCGTTCGAGGTCGAGATCGGCGACGCGCGGGTCGCGTCCCACGGCCAGCAAGAGCCGTTCGGCGTGCAGGATGTCGCCGTCATCCAGCGTCAGCGCGACGCCCGCAGCCGTCGCGCGGGCGCTAATCGCCGTGGTCCCGAGGCGGACATCGACGCCATCGTGGCGCAGGGCATCGGCCAGGATCCCGGCGATCGCCGGCTCCTCGCGCGGCAGGAGGTGCGGGGCCGACTGCACGATGGTGACCGCCGTGCCGAACGCGGCGTAGACCTGCGCCAGTTCGCAGCCGACCGCGCCACCCCCGAGCACGATCAGCGAGGCGGGCCGGTGCGGCGAGGTCAGCGCCTGATCGCTGGTCCAGGTCGGCACCCGCTCCAATCCCTCGATCGGCGGCATCATCGGTGCCGAGCCGGTCGCGATCACCAGTTCGGTGTAGCCGATCTCGCGCTCCCCGACCGCGACCACCCCCGCCCGTACGATCCGGCCCCGCCCGCGCAGGAGAGTTATCCCCTGCTCGCTGAGTTGCCGCACGCCGAACGTGTCGTCATCGGGTACGATCTCGTCCCGCCGTCCCGCCGCGAGGGCGTAGGCCGCGCGCCCATCCCCCGCATCGAGCGGCCCGGCGACCGCACCAAGTCGTTGGGCCTCGCGCAGCAGCAGTCGCACCTCGGCGGCGCGCAACAAGACCTTGCTCGGGATGCAGGCGACGAAGCCGCACTCGCCGCCGACCCGCAGTTCCTCGACGATCGCGACCGTGCGGCCACCGTCGGCCAGTTGGTTCGCCAGGTTCTCGCCGGCACTCCCCGCGCCGAGGATCACGACGTCGAAAGTCTCCATCAGTGTGCCTTTCGGTTCGCTTTGTTGGTCTCGTCGCCGCGCCGCGCGCCGCGCGCGCGCGCGTGCCGGTAGACGGCGACGAAGCGCTGCGTCACCTGCGGCCAGGCGTAGCGGGCCACGAAAGCGCGCCCGGCGCGGCCCAACGCGACGCGCGCGCGTTCACTCGTGAGCAGCGTCACCAGGGCACCCTCGGTCGCCGCCGCGTCGAACGGCGGCACGACGATCGCGCCGCAGCCGTCCGGGACGATCTCGGCGGTCGCGCCGACGGCGTGGGTGATCGCGGGCAGGCCGTGGGCCAGCGCCTCGACCAGGGCGAGCCCGAACGCCTCGTAGTGCGAGAAGAGGACGAAGAGATCGGCGTGGTCGTACCAGCGGAGGAGTTCCGCGTCGTCGACCTCGCCGGTCAGCAGCACCAGATCGTCCAGCCCCTCGCGCGCGATCCGCGCCCGCAACGTCGCCTCGCTCCCCTCATCGCGCCCCACCAGGACGAGGCACAGCCGCGCGGCGACCTCCTGCGGGAGCCGGGGGCGCGCGGCGAGAAGCCGGTCGAGGGTCCATTCCTGCCCCTTGTGCGCGCCGAGCCGTCCGACACAGAGGAGCGTGAGTCGATCTGGCTGCCATCCTTGTGGCGGCGTGCCATCCGATGCGGGCGCGTCGATCCCCCAGCCGATCGTTGTCAGGCGCGCACGCGGTGCCAGATAGGTCCGCAACAGCGCCTTGCGTTCAAGGCCGGAGAGGACCGTAATCCGATCGGCGGCGCGGCAGAGCAAAATGTTGATCGGCTGGAGCCAGCGATAGGCCGGGATCAGCCGGTGGAACGACGGCGTGAAGACGACAGTGGCATGATGTCGTCCGTAGACCCAGGTCCAGAGATGCCCCCAGAACCAGCCATCGCCGACCCAGTGGATGACATCGGGCCGGAACTCGTCCACCACTGCGGCGAAGGCGCGCGGCGGGAACCAGACGAGCGGCACCGAGAAGAAGGGCGGCGCGCGGTGCGGCCACGAGGGGACACGATAGTAATCCATCCCCCCATCGATCGTCTCCCGCGCGGCCAGACCCGACAGGTGGCGGCGCGGGAAGGCGTAGTGCGTGGCGAGCATCCCAGTGGTGTGCCCACTGGCGCGCAGATGGGCGCTGAGTTGGTCGATTACCCGCTCGATGCCGCCCCAATTCGGCTTGTAGTAGGGGGCGACAAAGAGGACACGCAACGGCGTTTCAGTGGTGGCGGGAGGCGCGTCGTCGCTCACGCGAGGGCCGGGTGCGGTTGCAGCACCGCCTCGCCGAGCACGGCCAGATCGAGCTCCGCGCCATGCTCGTAGGTCTGCTCCGCGTCGTCGCGAATAATCGCCACCTGTCCCTGACCGCGCACCGCGAGGGTGTTGCGGTTCACGTCGATGATGCAGCTGGTGTGCTCCTCGATCCCGAGGATCGTTGTGTCGGGGGGGAGGAGCGCGCGTAGCCGGTCGAAGCGCTCGACCCCCATGAAGCAGCGGCCGGTGTCGAGGTTCGCGCCGCCCTCGGCGTTGTTCCAATGCGGCACGATCGCCAGATTGAGCCCGACGTGATCGAGGAGATTGAGGCCCGATTGCCAGTGGAGATCATCGCCCGCCTTGTAAATCTCGTAGACCGGCAGGACATGGGTGCCGAGCGCCAACGCCGCCGCGCTGGAGAAGGCGAGCGCGGCCCCGGCGCTCCACCGCTCGCGGATCAGATCCCAGGTCGCCGTGCCCGCGAGTTGGCGCACGGTGTAGGTGGGGCTGCCCGGTCCGGCGAGGATGTAATCGGCCTCGCGCAGCGGGGCGTAGACTTCTGGGTCGTCCGGATCGCCCGGTCCACCCTTGCGGCTGGCCTGGATCAGCGTGATCTCCGGCTTGTAGTTCTGCAAGCTGCGCTCCACGAACGAGCGCAGCTTCTCCACGACGAAATCGGCGTTCGGCTGAAAACCTGACGGCGTCACGAGGATCGCCACCTTCACCGGGGTCGGGAGCTGCCGCAGCACCTCCTCCTGGACTTGCCGACCGTGGCGCGCGGTCTCGCCCGAACCGAAAAGGATCAGCGGGCCATGATGCGTCGTCATCGTCCCTCCTCGCGTTAAGGATGTCTTCGGGTCGTATGCGCGCGCTGCGCCGGGTAGAACCGGCGGTCGAACGTGGCGCGGCTGATCAACGATCGTGCGGCGTCGCGGTCGGCGCGTCGCTCGGCGGTGGGGCAGGCAACTGCGCGCGGATCGCGTCGGCGAGCGCGCTGGCGCTGCCGGGAGCGGTGAAGTTGTGGTCGGCACCGGGGATCGTCACGCGCACCACGACCCGTCCGCCCGCCGCGCGCGCGAGCGCATCGGCCTGTGTCGCGGCGACCTCGCGGTCCGCCCCGGCCATGACAATCACGATCGGTGCCACCACCCGCGCCGCGACGGCGTCCATCGCGAATTCTCTGGTCCGATCGAAGACCGCCGCAAGGAAGAAGACCCCGGCGATATCGCGCCGTCGCGCCGCCACCACGATGACCACCATGCCGGCGTAGCTGTGTCCGCCGATGGCGAGCGCGCTCGCGCGCAGACGCGGTCGCGCCCGGACGAAATCGAGCACATCGTCGAGGTCGTCCGCGTAGCCCGAGACGGACGCCCCGCTCAGCGCGCCATCGCTCGTCCCCGCGCCGTTGGTGAAGTCGAAGCGCACCGTTGCGATACCGTCCGCGCCGAGGGTTGTGGCGATCTGACGGAGGTAGCGCCCTGCCATGTCGCCGCCGTAGCCGTGACAGAGGACCAGCGTGCGCGCGACCGGCGCGTCGCCCGCAGGGTAGTCGATCGCCCCGACGAGCCGCTGGCCGTGGCGGGTGGTCAGCGTGAACGGTGCCGTCGCCCCGGATGCGGTGTCACTCATGGGTGTCTCCCCGATACCTCGCGAGTATACGCCCGATGTTCGGCCAAGCAGTAAGAGAGGGGCAGGAGTAACGATACGGTGACGCGAGGCAGGTGAAGGTAGTATCCGCCGCGCCGGACGTGTGGGCCGACGTCACTCGGCGAGCAGGTGCGCCCAGCGCGCCTTGAGCAGGCGTTGATTACGCTCGTGGACCCCCGAGCGGATGCTGTCGATCCCCAGGCCGTGCGTCTTCTTGCGATAGAGGGTGACGATCGTATCGACGAAACCGGGCGGCCCGTAGCGCTCCAGCGACCGCAGCCAGAGATCGTAGTCCTCGCAGCAGCGCAACGTCTCGTCCCAGCCGCCGAGGTCCAGGAGCGCCTCGCGGCGGTAGATCGCCGTGCTGGCATTCGGGATCATCGTGCTCTCATAGAAATGGCGCGCGCACTCGGTTCGGGCGGCACAGAAGAAGTTGCGGACATCCTCGCCGATCAGGTATTGCCCGGCCTCATCGATCTTCGCGGCGTTCGCGTGCGCCGCCCAGAAGTGTGGCTGGGCGCGCAGATAGGCGTGGCGCTGCTCCACGCCATCCACGGTGAGGAGATCGTCGTCGTCGAGGTCGATCAGGAACTCGCCACGCGCCGCACGGGCGGCGCTATTGCGCGCGGCGGCGACCCCGCGCGACCCCGCGTGACGCACCACCACGACGCGCGGATCGCGCGCGGCGAGCGCGGCGAGATAGGCGGCGGTGTCGTCGTCCGAGCCGTCGTCCACGATGACGTGCTCCCAGGCGCAGGAGAGGCGCAACGCCTGCACGCTGGCGATCGCGAGCGGAAGGAAGGTCGCGCGGCGGTTATGCGTGGGCGTGACGATCGAGATTGTCGGCGCGTCGCCGCCCATCTGCCCCTCCGAGTCAGCCATTATGCGCCCACCAACGCATCATCCAGGGCCGCACCGCGAGGAGCGGGCGCGAGCCGCTTCCCTCCTGCTGTGCCGACAGTTGACGCCTCTGAGCCATGCGCCACCAGCACCGTGGAGTAACTATACACCGTTGAGAGCGGTAAACTGTGGTGGCCGCAACCTCTGATACATCGCTGCGAGGTGAAGAAACAGATTATAAAAATCGGAACACTTCACCCCAGAATCCTTGAAAATCTTCGGGAGCCAGGTGGAGCAGTGGCACCCAACTCGGATCCCCTGCCTGATCGTGCTCGTCCGGGTTGCCAGCTGTGCTGAGTGCGCGAGTGAGCGGACGACAACGAAAAAATATCCCCAACCGGTGATAGGCTTCCCCGGTCGTATCGTCGTGCCAGTAATTCTCGACCTCGACCAATACCGCACCGACCGCGACGCTGACACCGGTCTCTTCGCGAACCTCGCGGATGGTCGCCTCGGCGTCCGTCTCGCCGGTTTCACAGCGCCAGCCCGGGAAGGACCATTTCCCGGTGCTGCGCGTGTTGACCAGGAGCAACCGATCGCCATCGAGGACGACGCCGTAAGCAGAGCGGCGCGGCATCAGTGATGCCTTGGGGACAAGTTTCTTCCGCCCAAGGAGCGTGGTTGCCGCAACCATGATCATGGCGCATCCCGGATGAATCAATGCCGCTCCAGATCAAGGCCGCTCCAGATCAAGCGTGCTGGTTCGGATCGTCCGTGATCAGCCCCTCGGCTTCCGCCGCCGCAAGCAAGCGCCGATCGGCAGAGACGAACACCGGCGTAATCTGGCTTGCAACGAGCAGTCGTGCTCGCAGATCGAGCGCCGAGGCTAATTGCACCGCATCATAGCCACGCAATGGATGTTGCAGCAACATTTCTTCGGCGCGTTGAATGATACGCTCAGAGAACGCGATCACGTCGTAATCCCGGCTCACATGGTAGTTGACGCTCTGACGCGCCAAGAAGAGCGTCTGTGCCATAAAAATCCCTTCACGGTATAGACGTGCCAATCCTGAGATCACTTCCACCTGAGTGATTTGTGCGACGAAAATCTGGGCACCGCTCTGTGGCGATGCGAGACCAATCATGTAAGCGCTCCCAGCTTCAATGGTGTAACGCTTGATGATAGCGCTGCTGTCACAGAAGTACGCCGTCACGGTCCCTCGCGTCGCTCTTGGATGATGTATTCCGACGCAGAAGGGTATCCCCCTGCTCGGAGTTCCTCATGGATCAGTCGCATCGCCGCTTCTTCATCGAAGTCTTCGTCCGCAACCACTGGGGCTGGCACAATTAAGTCGCCGAGTGCGGCGATGATCGCGGCCCGCTCAGAAAGAATCGTGATTTTGACCTCCGCGCCTTCGGTCAATTCCACCGGATCGAGGAGGCGCAGATGACCGTCTTCGTAGATCGCGCGAATCGCCTGGGACATGGCACACACTCCTTACCGTTTCACCTCAATTCTAGCAGCACTCGTCAGCAAAAGCCGGGGTAACACCGCCGGGGTATGAGCCTGCGGGGTGGTCCTTGCGGTCGCCGCTTGCTCCTCGTCCGTTCACCGTCGCCGTGCAGATTGACACTCGCCCGAAGTCGCCCCTATACTGCCAGAATGGTATACCTGCGGCGGCGTGGCGCTTCTCGAAAGCGGTGCGCGCGGCGTTGCCCCGGAGTGCGGCAAGGGTCGTGCCGGATAAAAAGGGAAGGAAACCGGATGAAACTGATCGTCGCGGTGGTGCAGAACGACGATGCCAACGACGTGGTCGATGCCCTGCTCGAAGCGGAATTCCGCACGACGCGCCTCGCCTCCACCGGCGGCTTCCTGCGGCGCGGCAATACGACGATGATGATCGGCGTCGAGGATGCCCAGGTGGATACGGTGATCGACATCATCAAGCGCACCGCGCACAGCCGCGCGCAGGGGGGCGAGGGCGGCAAGACCGTCCAGACCGCCGCCGCGACCGTCTTCGTCCTTGACCTGGAGGGCTACGAGCGCCTCTAACCACCGAGCGCGCCGCACGGCGTGCGGGCGAGAGCGCGACATTGGGCCAACTCTCGCCCGCACGCCATTTCTCCCTCCTCTACGCACCGCAGAGGTCGCATGGCGCGACTCCACCCCGAATTCCCGCTCTTCGGTATCCCGATCCGCTTCTCCCCGAGCTGGCTGCTCGCCGTCGCGCTCGTCGTCGGGGGCATGATCGCGTTCACGCCGCCGGTCCTCGGCGCGATGGGGTCGCCCGCGCGCATCGGGGCGGCGTTGCTGATCGCCGTCTTCCTCCTCGGCGCGGTCATGTTACATGAACTCGGACACGCCTTCGTCGCGCGGTGGCGCGGTATCCCGGTGCGGCGGATCGCCCTCCACTTCTTCGGCGGCGTCACGGAACTCGACGCCGAGGCGGTTCGCCCGGGTGGCGAGGCGCTGGTGGCGGTCGCTGGCCCGCTGGTCAACCTGCTTCTCGCGGCGCTGCTCGGCGGGCTCTGGTTCGCTGGGCAGCGTCTCGGCGAGGCGGTGGTGTTCGCCCTCGAATTCCTGGCCCTCGCGAACCTCGCGCTGGCGCTGTTGACCCTGATCCCCGGTTACCCGCTCGATGGCGGGCGGATCGTGCGCGCCGGGTTATGGTATCTGCTCGACGATCTGCTGGCGGCCACGCGACTCGCCGCCCGCTATGGGCAGGGGATCGCCTGGGGGCTGGTGCTGGCTGGTATCGTCGTCCTGCTGCGCGACCAACCGGTCTGGGGAGTCGGCCTGCTGACCTGCGGCTGGTTCCTGCGGAACGAGGCGCGCGATGGCTACCGTAACCTCCTCTGGCAGGAGCGGAGTAAATATCTCCTCACACTCGGTGCCGCCGCCATCCAGCAGCCGCGCATCCCCGCCGACCGCCCCCTCGCGGAGGCGGCGGATGATGTCCTCGAAGGGCTGGGTGAGCGCGGTGAGCAGCTCCCGAGCTTCGTCGTGGACGCGGCTGGCACGCCGGTCGGCCTGTTGGGGATCGCGCAACTCCGCGCGGTGCGGCGTTCCCGCTGGGCGACGGTTACCGCCGGGGAGGCGATGCTCGATTTCGGCGCGTTGCCGGTCCTCGCCGCCGATCTGCCGCTCGACCGCGCGTTGGCGACCTGCGCCACCGGGCGGTATAGTTACGCCCTTGTCGTGGGGCCGGAGGGGGCCGCCGGGGGGGCGGCACCGACGATCGGCATCGTCACCCCAGCCAGGATGCTACGCTATCTGGCGCGTGGCGGCGAGTTGCCCCCCGAACGAGCCACGCCGCCGCGCCAGGCCGGAACCAGCGACTCATAATCGCGCCACGCATCGCGCGGCCCGGCGACGGGTGTTCTGCTAGGACCATGTCGCGGACGGTGCTGACGGATCGGGCTTCAACGGCGTAAGCACGCGCTGCCGCCACGCCGACTGACCCGCCGCATGGCGCGGTGTTGGTGCGTCGACCTCATCGCAGCGCCATACGATATCCGCGACCGGTGTTCACCTGTGGCGGAGCCACATACGCCGTGCCCGCACAGCTACCCTCGGTGGGGTACGCGCCAGCGCGCGCTATCGGCACCGACGGCGACCGACGACCGACGACGTATAACCGGGAGCGATATGACAGCAGGCGCTGCGCGGCACGATGATGGCTCGGCACTCGACTATCTCGCGGTGGGACATGTGACGCTCGATCGCCAGTCCGATGGCGGCTATTTGCCGGGTGGCACGGTCATCTTCTCTTCCGTGCAGGCCGCGCGCCTGGGCCTGTGCGCCGGGATCGTGACCGCCGGGAACCCCGCAGACTTCACGTCGCTCCTCGCCCCGTTTCGGCGGGAGGTGAGGATCGAGCTCCACCCCGCCGCCCATAGCACGATCTTCGTCAACGTCGGCGTCGGCGCGGCGCGGCGACAGACCTTGCCCGATTGGGCGGGGCCGCTCGACCTCGGCACGTCGCTCCCGCCCGCACGGATCATCCATCTCGGTCCGGTCGCGCGGGAGATCGACCTCGACCGGTTGCCGGACTTCCCGGCGAATGTTTTCGTCGGGGCGACACCGCAGGGGTGGCTGCGTCGCTGGGACGCCGAGGGGCACGTCTCCGAGGTGGACCTCACCCTCCCCGATGTCCTCACCGCGCGCCTCGATGCCCTCGTCCTCAGCGAGACGGAGGCCCGGCGTGCCCCGGGGGTGATCGCCGCCGTGCGCGCGGGTGGTGGGCTCGTCGCGATCACCCGCGATGCCGAGGGCTGCACGATCCTCGACCGCGACAGCGCGATCGACGTGCCGACCGCGTCCTATCCCTTTGTGGATGACACCGGGGCGGGGGACATCTTCGCCACCGGTTTCTTCGTCGCCCTCGCGGCGGGCTGCGCCCCGCGCGCCGCCGCCGCTTTCGCCAACGTCGCCGCCGGGCTCAGCCTCGCCGGACGTGGCCCCGCCGCGATCGTCGGGCGGGACGCGATCGAGGTCGCATTGACCCAAATCGCCTGAAGCGAAACGTTTCAGCAGGTGAGCGGAATAACGGCACCGGGTTGTGCGCTATCGCTAATAGTGACGTGTAACCACGCCCCGGATAGCGCTCCCCGTCTTGTCTCGCAACGCCGTGTGGCTGCATTGTTGCCTCGTGCTATGCTTGGTTGTGCGTCAGTCACGTACAACGGGGTTGGCGCTCATCCGCGTATTCGTACCCTCTTGACAGGGGGTATACACTACGAAACTACAGGTGATCGCGCGCCACAAAGGAGACCAACCATGTCTGATATCACCCCCTCTTTGGACCCGATGCCGATCGCACCATACCTCACCGGCCTGGACCGCCTCCCCGATGCCTTCGCTCGCGACGTGATCGCGCATCTCTGCGGCGAAGCGTGCCGCGGGATGGGCGAGACGGTGGAGTGGTGCGAGGGGCGCAACGACTGCTATCTGGTGGTGAAGTGCGGCGGTTGCCGGACAACGTTCACGCTGGACGAGGAGCAGTACGAGGCGCTGATCGCCTGGTCGGAGTCGCACGGTAACGCGCTGGCCTGCGGTATCACCCGTCTTCCCGGCTGAGCGCACACCGCCATAATGTAGACCGCGTTGCTCCTCGATACCAATGGCGATCGGCCACATCGCGGCAGCGGATGATCCCGGTTGCGCCACCGCAATAGCCATCATTAGTTGAGCGCGTTGAGTGATGGCCGAGGCTCGGATAAATAGCACCGAAGCGACCATTTTTGGCATGCCTTCCCCCTCGTCTGGATAACATGGGTCGGCGCTTGGTGCCTGTGCCGCCACTGTGCCCGCTGTTTCTCGTTCTCTTGTCGCTGTCGTGTCATTGGCACCGACTCGCCGCCCTCCTCCTGATAACCCTATAACCTTGAAGCTCTAGTTTCCGCTAAGTGAAGTGGCATCGGGCGTGGTCCGTTGGTAGCGTGCGGGTGCTGAGACCGACCTACCGAAGGAGTCGCCCGATGCCGGAGGCAGTCTATCGCACCATGACGCTCCTGTGCACCCTCGTCGCCGCGGGCCCAATCGGGACGAACCTGGGGCTGCTGCACCTCTTGTGGATGCTGGCGAGCGGGCGGCTGCGCGGGTCGCGCGGCGCGGTCATCCCCGGCTTGGCGGCGTGCGGCCTGTCCGACCGGGCGGTGCGCCGGGCGTGGGCGGCGCTGGGGCAGGGCGAGTGGGCGATCGGGCCGCTGCTGGGGCGCTGGGGCAGCACGGTGGCGGGCGAGGGGCACTGGCGGGCGCACAGCCACGGCGGCTATCGCCCGGTGGCGGGGGAGGTGACCGGCTGCTGGCGGCCCCGGCTGCGGGGCTGCCCGACGACCCACGACCACGGCACGGCGGGGCGGGCGCTCCCGGCGCTCCCGGTCGGCCTCATCGCGCGCGTCGGCAGCGCCGGGTCGCAGCGCCGGGCCCTGCCGCTGGCCTTCGTGCGCGCGGACGCCGCCGACCCCGGCCCCGCCGCCCACGCGCTGGTGCGGGACGCGGGCTTCGGGCTGGCGCTCTGGCAGCAGGAGGGGGCGGCCCGCTACGTCGTGCGCGTGGCGCGGCATGCCACCTTCCGCCGCGCCGCGCCCCCGCCCTACGGCGGGCGCGGTCGGCCCCCGACGCGCGGGGTGCTGGTGCGGCCCCTGCCGCGCGCCTCCCGGGGGCAGCCGCGGCCCGCCGACCCGCCGGACCGGGTCGCGACCTGGCACGAAGACGGCCTGCTCCTGCGCGCCGAGGTCTGGGCCGACCTGGTGCGCCCCGACGCCGACCCCGACAGCCCCACCTTCGGCGTGGTCGCCATCCGCGACCCCCGCCACCGCGAGCCGCTGCTGCTCGCCACGCCGCTCGCCCTGACGCCGCAGCAGGCCCGCGACTGCGACCGCGACCGCTGGCCGGTGGAGCAACTCCCGCTCGCGGCCAAGCAGATGCTCGGCGCGGCCCGCCAGTTCGTCCACGCGCCCGAGACCTGCCAGCGCCTGCCCGCACTCGCCCTCCTCGCCGGGGCCGTGCTTTCCTCCGTCGCCGCCACCGCGCCCGCCCGCCCGCCCGGCTTCTGGGACCGGCGCCCACAGCCGACGCCGGGTCGGCTGCGGCGTTGCCTGGCAGGCATCCCTTTTCCGCAGGACTTCCCCCGGCCCGCGCGACTCCACGCAAAAGCCAGCCCGACGCTGCACCGCCCCAAGGGATTCTTCGGCCAACGGCGGCGGCAAACCGACGCGGGCACCCCGCCCGCGCCCCTCGCGGCAGCCGCCTGAATCAGCGGAAACTAGAGT
>JAABUU010002204.1_pt1 | contig 28496 bp, 29 predicted proteins | sample 5559301 | NCBI WGS metagenome assembly JAABUU01 (sample SAMN10711884, study PRJNA513360) | rock metagenome | isolation source: Antarctica rocks | place: Antarctica: Victoria Land, Richard Nunatak white
GGGACTACCTCGGCGCCAGGATCGGCGTCCCCGATGCTCCCACCATCGCCCCGCTCGCCGACCTCATCCGCTGTCGCGGTCAGCCCGCCTGAAACACAGGCCGACCCGGGGTTTTGCCCCGGTTACACTCCGAGGAACCGGGCCAGCACGGCTTGGTCATGCCCCGTGCCGCCCGTCGCGGCCTCGTGTACGACCTGTCCGGTTTCCAGCACATACACCCGGTCGGCCAGCTCCAGCGCGCTGTGCAGGTTCTGCTCCACCAGCAGGATCGCCAGCCCCTCCGCCTTCAGGCCGCGGATGATCCCCTCGACGTGCTGCACCATCACCGGCGCCAGCCCCTCGGACGGCTCGTCCATCAGGATCAGCTCGGGGTCGGTCATCAGCGCGCGGGCAATGGCCAGCATCCCGCGCTCCCCGCCGGACAGCTCGCCGCCGCGGTTGGCCCGGCGCTCGGCCAGGCGAGGGAAGGCGTCGAAGGCCCGCGCCACCGTCCACCCTCCCGTCGCGCGCGCAGGCTTCAGGACCGTCAGGTGCTCCAGCACCGTCAGCGACGGGAAGAACCGGCGGCCCTGCGGCACGATGGCGATCCGGCGCCGGGCAACCGCATGCGGCGGCAGCCCGGCCAGGTCCTGCCCGCGCCAGCGCACCGTGCCGCTCCGCACCTCCGGCGGGCGCAGCCCCATGATGGAACGGACAAGGGTGGTCTTGCCCATCCCGTTGCGGCCCAGCAGCGCCACCACCTCGCCGTCCCGCACCGTCAGCGACACGCCGTGCAGCACATGCGCCGCGCCGTAGAAGCTGTGCAGCCCCTCGACCTCAAGCATCCCGGACCTCAGGCATGCGGGCGCGCCTTGCCCAGGTAAACCTCCTGGATCAGCGGGTTGCCACGTATGGCGTCCGGTGCGGCCTCCACCAGCAGGCGGCCGCTGTCCAGGCAGGTGACCCAGTCCACCAGGCTCAGCACCAGGTCCATGTCGTGCTCGATCAGCACCACGGTGATGCTGCGCGGCAGCGCGCGGATGACGTCGGACACGATGGCCCGCTCCGCCGGGGACAGGCCGGCTGCTGGCTCGTCCAGCAGCAGCAGCTTCGGCCGGGTAGCCAGCGCCAGCGCCAACTCGAGCTGCCGCTGCTCGCCATAGGACAGCTCACGCACCAGCCGGCCCGGCGGGCCGGCCAGACGGGCCAGGCGCAGCGCCTCGTTTGCACGCTCCGCCTCCGCCGGGGTCAGCCGGTCCGCGCCGAACAGCGACAGGCGGGATGGCAGCAGCCCGCGCAGGGCCAGGCGCATCGTTTCCGCCACGGTCAGGGTGGGAAACAGGTTGGTGATCTGGAAGGTGCGGCTGAGGCCCCGGTGCGCCCGGGCGTGGACGGAGCGCCGGGTGATGTCCGCGCCGTCCAGCAGCACCCGGCCGCTGGTGGCGCGCACGGCGCCGGTGATGGCGTTGAACAGGGTGGTCTTGCCGGCGCCGTTGGGGCCGATCACCGCCCGGCGCTGCCCGGCCGGCACCAGCAGCGACACGCCGTCCACCGCCCGCAGCCCGCCGAAGCGCACGCCCACCCCTTCCAGCCGCAGGCAGTCCTCCGCCATGCCGGCGTCAGCCGCGCTTGATGCCCTGGAAGGTGCGGGAATAGGGGGGCTGCTTCATGTAGGCCGCCGGGTCGTACTTCCAGAACTGCGACACGTCGGGGTAGGTCGCCACCGGCACGTTCCACCACTTGCCCTGGTCGTTCTTCACGACCTTGCGTATCTGCACGTCGTAAACGGGGTTGCCGTATTCATCGAGCCTGAGCGGCCGGCCGAGCGGCGAGCCTGACAGCTCGGTGTCCAGCACGGTCTTGATCAGCAGCGCCGGGTCGTCCGCCCGCCCGCCGATCTTCTCCAGCGCCTCGGCCACCCACATCGCGCCGGAATACATCGAGAAGCCGTACAGCGACGGGATGCTGCCGAACTTTTCGACGTGGGCGCGGACGAAGGCCTTGGTCGCCGGGTTATCTGACCCCTCGGCGAAGTGCGCGGCGGATACCACACCCTCCACCTCCGCCCCCATCGTGCGGATCACCGACTGGTCGCAGGCGTTCATGCTGCCCATCAGCGGGATGCGGCCCTTGAGGCCGAAGGCGGCATATTGCTGGAAGAACCGCGTCGCGTCCGCGCCGGTCTGCATCGTGAAGATCGCGTCCGCCCCCGACCCGGCGAGCTGCCCCAGGTAGGACGAGAAATCAGACGTGTTGATCGGATGCCAGAACTGCCCGGTGATGGCGCCGCCGCCCTCCGTGAAGGTTTGGGCCAGGCCGCCGCACTGCTCATGGCCGAAAGCGTAGTCCTGGCTGACGGTGGCGATCCGCTTGTAGCCCTGCTTCAGCGCCCAGTCGGCCAGGGGCCGGGTGCACTGGCTGGCGCTGTAGCCGGCGACGCGCACGACATTCTTGATCCGGGCGCGCTGCGTCAGGTCGTCCGCGGCGATGATGGAGATGAAATACGGCGTGCCGGTGCCCTTGACGTAGTTGGCGATGGCAAGCCCGGTGTTGGCCAGCAGGTTGCCGAACAGCATCTGCACCTTGGACTGCTCGACCAGCCGCCGGGCCTTTTGCAGCGCGGTGTCGGGGTTGGAGCCGTCGTCCTCGACCACGACCTCCACCTTGCGGCCCGCGACCTCGCCGTGTTGAGACCAATACCAGTTGAAGTCGTCCACCATCTCCCGCCCGCCCGACGCCACCACGCCGGTCAGCGGCGCCATCAGGCCGATGCGGATCACGCCGTCCTGCGCCCGCGCCAGCCGGGCCAGGACGGCGGCCGGCGCGGCGGCGAGGGTGCCGAGAAGCTGTCTGCGGCTGAATGGGAAGCGGGTCATGGCACGGGCCTTTCAGGGTGCGGGCGGCGGAGCAGCATCAGCAGGCGTCCGGTCACGCCCTCCGGGGCGAAGATCATCAGCAGCACGAACATCAGCCCCATGACGGTGTGCCACCGCTCGGTATAGGAGCTGACGACGTTCTCCAGCACGATGATCGCCGCAGCACCCAGGAAGGCGCCGAACAGGGTGCCGATGCCGCCGGCGATGGCCATCAGCAGCCCTTGCACGGATTGGGCCAGGGACACGGTGGCCGGGCTGACGAACTCGTTGAACATGCCGTGCAGCCCGCCGGCCACCCCGGCGAAGGCGCCGGATACGGTAAAGGCGATGAACAGGTGCAGCGGCACGTTGTAGCCCAGGCTGCGCATCCGGCTCTCGCTGTCGCGGATGCCGCGGAGCGACAGGCCGAACGGCGACCGCACCAGCCGCCAGGCCGCCAGCGCGACGGCGGCGGTGAAGGCGAGGACGACGAGGTAGAACGCCCCCTGCCCTTCCAGTCCCGCCGGGCGCACGGCGCCGCGCAGGCCGTTCTCGCCGCCGGTCACGGTGCTCCAGCGCAGGCATACGCCCCAGACGATCATGCCGAGCGCCAGGGTGAGCAGCAGGAAGTAAACCCCCGAGGTCCGCACCGCGAGCAGCGCGAACACCGCCGCCAGCCCGGTCGCGGCCAGCACGCCCAGCGCCATCCCGGCCCAGGGCGACCCGCCGGCCACGGTGACCCAATACACCGTCACGTAGGCGGACACTCCGAACAGCGCCCCGTGCCCCAGCGGCGTCCGCCCGGCGTAGCCCGCCAGGATGTCCACCGACATCGCCAGCATGGCGAAGATCAGCACCTGGATGCCGATGCTGACCTGGTAGGCCGGCAGCAGCAGTGGCAGCGCCGCCAGGGCCAGCAGCCCGGCGCCTGCCAGCAGCACGCGGAGCATCATGCCGCCCGACCGAACAGGCCCAGCGGCCGGAATGCCAGGATCAGCGCCATCGGCCCGAAGATGACGAAGTAGGCCAACTCCGGGAACCACACTTGGCCGAACGAGTTCAGCAGCCCCACCAGCAGTGCCCCGATGGCCGCCCCGCCCAGGCTGCCGCGCCCGCCGATGATGACGACGGCCAGGGAGAACACCAGGATCTCCGCGTCCGCGCCGGGATACAGCGTCAGGAAGGCGCCGCCGACCGCGCCGCCCAGCCCGGCCAGCGCCGCGCCCAGCATGAACGTCAGCAGGAACACCCGGCGGATGTCCACGCCCATCGCCTCGATCATTTCGGCGTCGTCCACCCCGGCGCGGATCAGCGCGCCCAGCCGCGTGCGGTTCAGCAGCAGCCACAGCCCGGCGAACACCGCCACGCCGAGCGCCAGCACGAACAGGCGATACTTGGGATAGAACACGCTGCCGAGCACGGCCGCGCCCTGCAGCGCCTCCGGCATCGGCACCGTGAAGGTGTCACCGCCCCACGCCAGCAGGCCCAAATCGTCTAGGATGAAGGCGACGCCGAGGGTCAGCAGCACCTGCCGCAGCTCACCGCGCACGAAGCGGAGCAGCCCCTGCTGCAATCCCAGCCCTGCCAGCGCGACGGCGCCCATTGCTGCCGCGATGCCCGGCACGAACCCGGCGCGCGTGGCGGCGGCATAGGCGACATAGCCCCCCAGCAGATAGAGCGCCCCGTGCGCCAGGTTGACGATCCGCAGCAGCCCGAAGATCAACGTGAAGCCGGACGCGACCACGAACAGCAGCGCCGCAAAGGTCAGCCCGTTCAGCAATTGGAACAGCGTGAGGCCGTTCATCCCGGCGGCTGGGCCGCGAGGTGCCAGTCGAGGATTTGCTCCCCGGTCCAGACCAGCACGTCCGGCTGCGCCCGCACGGCTTCCAGCGCCTTGCGGAAGTATTTCAGGCGGTGCGGCGCGCCCATGATGTAGGGATGCACCACCAGCGCCATCACCCGCGCCCCGTGCCGGGCGTCGTGGTGGAGCTGCTCCAACTGGTCCAGGGCGCGGTCCAGGTATTCGGACGCCTTGTGGTGCTGGATCAGCATCATGGCGACGTCGTTGCATTCCTGGGTGTAGGGGCAATACGGTTCAGTTAGCGCCGTTAGCCGTCCGGTGATGGTGAGGAAACGGCTTGATAGGGGCTGCTTGACACTCCGGAAACCGCCTAACTGAACGGTATTGGGTGTAGGGGATGTTGACCAGCGGGCCGGCGCGGGTGCGCAGCGAGACCGGCTGATCGTCCAGGACCCAGTCGCATACGTAGTCATATCCCTCCTCGGCCAGGATGTCGGGGGTGTCCCAGGTCTCGGTCAGGCCGGGGCCGAGCCAGCCGCGTGGGCGGCGGCCGGTGAAGGCGGCGATGGCCTCGGTCGTGCGGCGGATGTCCGCCCGCTCGTCTCCAACCTTCTGCATGTTGCGTTGGGTGTAGCCGTGGCCGATGAATTCCCAGCCCCGGTCCAGCGCTGCCTGTGCGATGGGCGCGTAGGTGGGAATGGCGACCCCGTTGATCGCCAGCACGGCGCGGATGCCGTTGTCGTCCAGCGCCTCCAGCATACGCCAGAAGCCGACGCGGTTGCCGTATTCGTGCCAGGCCCAGTTGGGGATGTCCGGGCTGGGCTGGCCGCCGGCGGGTGGTGTCAGCACCGTGCGCGGCATCGGCTGCTGCGGGTCCCATTCCTCGACGTTGACGATGACCCAGACGATCATCCGCGCGCCGCCGGGCAATGCGGGGCTGGGACGGCCGGCGATGGGCTGGTAGGGGATGCGGTCGTGCGGCAGCATCGGTCAGGCTCCAGCCGCCGCGCCCTGGCAACAGTCCAGCAGCTCCGCCGTGTTCATGAAGATCACGCCGTCGCGTCCGGCGGCGTCCATTACTTGCTTCGGGTAGCGGATGCGGTGCGGCTGGCCGGAGATGTCGGGGTGGATTGCGACGGCCATGATCTTGGCCCGCTTCGCGCCTTCGTTGTGCAGGCGGTCCACGATGGCGCTGAAAAGGATGCGGTCGCGCAGCTCCGTCACGCTTCAGGCTGCCGCGGCCCGCGCGGCAGTCTGGAGCACCGGCAGGGCCATGACCTCGTCCGTGCTCATGACGAGGCCGAAGGCGGTGCGGATGCACAGCAGCCCGGCCTCGTGCAGCGCCGGGCCGTCCATCGTGTCCACGCAGTCCTCGACGACGATCACGGAATAGTCGCGCACGTTCGCCGCCGTCACGGTGGCGAGGACGCAGGAGTTGGTGTTCACGCCCGTCACCAGCAGCGTGTTGATTCCGTGCGTGCGGAGCAGGAATTCCAGGTCGGTGCCCAGGAAGCAGTCGTAGCGCTTCTTGGTGGCGACGACCCAGTCGGTGGGGTCCAGCAGTTGGGGCATGGTGGTGCAGCCCGGGCCGCCCAGCAGGTTGTGGCGCATGACGTTCTTGCGGGTCGCCGCCGGGTCCTCGGCGCGGGTGCGCCAGAACGGGTTGGCGCGTATCTCGTCTGCGTCGCGGTAGCCGGTCACGAGGTGGATGACCGGGATGCCGGCGGTGCGGCACCAGCCGAACAGGCGGGCGTTGGCGGTAATCACGCGGGCGGCGCCGTCCGGGGACATCGGCATGGTGGCGACAGCCATGTCCAGGTGGCCGCGGTGCAGGTCTATTGCGACGACGGCCGCCTTCGGGTGGTCCACGCCCAGGTTCATTGGCTGCTCCCAAAAGGCAGGGTTTGTCGGCTGTGGCTGGAAGCCGCACGCCGCGCTGGCCGGCAGGATTGGATGCAATGCCAGGCGTGTCAATCGGGGTCTTGCCGATGGGTTGGGAGTGGGAGGCGGGACTAGGTGGCCTGAATTCAGACAGCATTCACGAGCTGCCTTGATGAGGGAGACGTTGCGACAGCCGGGCGGAACCGGCGCTCGATGCTGCCGCCGCGATAGCTGCGGTATCCAGTCGCCTACCGTGCAGCTCCCGTCATTCTCATGCCGTTCGGGTGCAGTGCCGTGACTAGCTTGTCCACCTACGCCGGGAGGCTATGATCCGCATCCCTCTACGCGGTGGCACAAGCCATACTGGTGGCTGGTAAGCGGCTGAAGCCGGCCACGTCCAGAATGGCATACACACGCCGGTAATGCCACAGACCAGACACAACAGAAGCAAAAGATTTCGCCAGGCCAGCAAAAGAACAGTCTTCTAAACTGAAGCGCAACTCTGAATGAATTTCTCAACACGCTCGGCGATAGTGGGCCAGTCGTAAAGAATTGCCCTATTTGACGCATTATTGCTCATTTGAGACCAAAGCATGTCGTCGTCGAGGAGAGATTGCAGGCCAGCAGCTAAGGCGTCTGGAGCGGCCGCGGTACATAGGCCCTCAACCCCATCGCGTACTATGGCGCCCACAGCATTATCAGCCGACTCGCAAATGACAACCGGACGGCCGAGTGCTAGCGCCTCAAGAGGAAATAAGCCAAATCCTTCGCGTGCCGAAGGCTGAACTGCAATACGTGCCCCAGCCAGCAAGCGCCACATGTCCATAATCTCAGGAAATCGGCCATAAAAGACTACATGGTCTGCGATGCCAAGAGATGCGGCCAAGGCTTCCAAACGTGGGCGATCCGGACCATCGCCAACGATGCCGAGCAGCGCGCATCCCATTGGTGACGACGATCGGCTTAGCTTTGCTACAGCGTGAAGTAGCAGGTCAACGCGCTTCTCGGCAATGAGGCGACCTGCATAAAGCATGGATGGCGCATTTGAAGCAGGAACACGCATTGCTTCCTGGATATCACGCAACCAAACGCCGCAAGGTATTATTGGAACCGAATTACGACCTCCGCCAAATCGGGCGGCGGCCAGGCGACCGCCGGTAAGTGGGCTTGTGGCGTTTACATGGCCAACCTGAGCACAAAGCCACTCCACTCCGCGATAGAAGCAAACAGCCGCCGACCCCTTATACTGATCCCAATAGGGACCGAAGAACTCATACCAAGTGACAATAAATTTTTTTCGAGACAACCAGCAGCGAAGTGCCAGCGGGAAGATGTGAATGCAAGGAATATTCGCAGTCTCAATGGCGTCATATGATGTAATATCCAGACGCGCAACGGCAGCAGCAAATCGCAGCGATGCAAACGCAGAACGCCGCCCAATGCCATCATGGACGGTAGTTCGGTATGCAAGGAAAAGAAGTTTTACCCCTGGAGGCGGAACATGTGCAGTTTTACCCCATCCAGCAACTGTTACGTTATGGCCGCGCTCAGCAAGCGCCTGCGCAAGACAATAGTTGCGATGTTCGACGCCACCAAGTGACTCCGGATAAATGCAATCATACACCAAGAGGAGTTTCAAGCCGCCACCTCAGCGCTGCAACTGACGTGTGGGTTGTGCTTCGCTTGCTTTCTCGAAGATTGCACTTTCAGTCCGGCCGCCATCGACAAGTTGCAGCTTGCCCTCACAAACGTATCCCATGCACCAGAAAACAACTGGCTTCGTCTTCTGACAACCATTGCTCGCGATCGGAGCCGGCCAAATGTTGTATGACTGCCCCAATTACCCTTGCTACTACCGACGGCATACGCACCCTATTTTGCAACTGCCTCAGCCCAAGCTCTCTCTGGATTGCAATCGGCAGCTTCCGCTTACCCCGGAGCGTGTATAGGAAGCCGCCAGTGACGCGCGACAGCATCTCCCAGGTGCGCGTTTCACCTCGATTGAGATATCCGGGGCAGCCTACAAGCTCAAGTCCTGCAGCACTGCAGAGCTGTCTCCATTGTTTAACGGTCGGATATCGCAGGTGCGACAGGCGTTTGTCTAAGTCCACGAGATAGCGAGTGCGCGATACCCAAGGAAGCAAGCCGCCACGGAGATTGGCATGAAACCCGGGCCCAGGCACGGTGAACAAAAAAACGCCGCCTGGACGCAGCACGCGGGCAGCCTCCTTCAGAACAGGCGCGAGATCCGGAACATGCTCGAGTACGGAATTTGAGACAAGAAAGTCGAACGAGCCGTCAGATTCAGGTATTATACTACCCCCAGTAGTGTGGACGGCCTCATAGAAGCCAGCCTTGGACGCAACTTTCGTTTCAAGTGGATCCGGATCAACACCGACTAGGCATCGCGGCCCAGTTCGGTCAAGAATGACCCCAGTTAACTTGCCATCGCCGCAACCAAGATCCAACCCACGTCCTTCAGGTATGCCAACCCGAAGCAATGCCCCGATCTCCACCGCCCGCCAGATCGCCGTCGCGGGCTGGACCGGGTACATTCTAAGTAGACTTTGTAATAGGTTGACATCAATCATGGCTTAAGGGGCTCCTGCAGATGTTTGGTGACGGAGTGCAGCGACTGAGGGAACGCAATATCGCCCTGAACTGAGGGCAGCCTAATGGTCGCGTCATGATGCGCAATCACCGGCGGACTCAAGCCTGCATCACCGAGACAGCTGACTGCCCAAAGTGAAGCAGCGTAGTTCCAGCAGAAAATGACCACGGTGACTGATGGCGAGACGATCCAGATCGGCATGCCGCAGACGCCGTGAAACAAGCCTAGCAAGGTCACGAAAAGAAAGGCGCCGATAGCGACACTCCCGGCAAAACGTAAGAAGCGATGCATCGAAAGCCTTACGCCGAATGTGAGCCACGATTGTAGAACATAGCCGAGGGGCGTCACTAGCACGAAGGCGAGGGCCGCAGCATTCCAGTATCTGACGCCGGCCAGACTGCTCGCGATGATAACGAAGTTGCTCATGCAGGCACAGGCGGCACCGATAACGCCGTAGCTCATCAAATGCCGCATCCGGGCCGGGACGCTCGCAAGCCGGATAGGCACGGACCAAACACACATGACTAAACTGCTCCGCTCAATCAGGTGAAAGGATGCGGAGAGATGCAGTTGATAGCCATAGATTAGGTGGTATGTCGGCGGCAGTCCACATGCTGCAGTCCACCCGTTGTCCAGCGGTAAACCTGCCGGCCAGGAAGGCGGCACGCCCGAGCCACGCTGTCCTGAATGTCATCGCGCCCATACAGCACCGGTCCCGTGAACGGCGGGTCATTGCGGGTGAAATCAAGACTGGATGCTTCCACGGCGGAAGCCTGCCAAGGCCAAAGGACGAGCAGGCGGTCGGGAACGAGGACCGTTGCGGGCAGCATGGGCGGAACCTCGGCATACACCGCCTGCCGTGCGTGCATGTAGGTCCGGGTAGTCATCAGCAGGCCGCAGAACGTGACGCCTCCGAACAGCAGGCAGCACACCGCAAATCCCTCGAACTGGACCCGGCGCGACCCCACCCGCAACAGACCAGACGTATCCACAAAGGCCGTAACAACTGTGATGACGCACACCGGGAACGCCCAGAACCAGTAGCGCGGCCCATACTGGTGCCCGCCCGAAAAGGGGATGAAGGAGTAGAACACGATGGCGGATGGCAGGAGGAAGTCCCAGAACCGGCACGTCCCCGCCCGGATCCGCATTACACAGCCCAGCAATGCCAGCGCAACCACGGGAAGGCCGCCGAACTGTGCCAACTCCCCGACGAACTGCAAGTTGTATAGGAGCGCAAGAACCACGCGCACATGGAGCGCCACGCCCGGTGCATCCAAGGAGCCGGACCCGTCCCAAGCCGCCGGGAGCGTCAACGGGCTGCCAGTCAGCACTAGGTCGTAGCCAAGATGCAGGACCACGAACGGCAGGAAGCCGAGCGCCACCCAAATGCCGTCGCCCAGCGCCGCCAAGCGCCGGATCAGCAGCCGGTCCACCAAATACGGCAGCGCCGCCATGGCCAGGACGTCGTAACGCGTCATCAGCAGCACGCCAAACAGCGCGCCAATGGCCAACTTGCGCTGGCGACCAGGTGCCGCCTCGTCTCCTACCTGCAGCCATACAATGCCAGCCACCACGGCGGCTGCCAGCGTTTGCGGGAAAAAGGAGCCGCCCAGGAACAGGGTGAAGGGCACAAGCAGCACCAGCGCCACGGCCGTCCTGCGTATTGCCGGGCCGACCTTGAGCCGGGCAAGGATGCCGGCAAGCACCGCGCCGAGCAGCGCCGTCAGCAACGGGTTGACCAGCACCTCTATGCCCGCTGCCCGGAACGGGGCGAGCAACGCGGACCATCCCGGTGCATACGGGCTGTAGACCCAGCCGTCCTGTGTCAGAACGTGGAAGCTTTCGAACAATGCCGGGTCCGGCGGGGCCTCAGCCGCAATCCGGCCATGCCGCAACAGATCCGCCAGGAACATGTAGCTGTACTCGTCGCCCGAGTTCGGCCAGGCGACGCCGCCAACCACCGCGGCGACCAAGCATCCGGCGAAGGCCAGGCCAATCACCGTACCGACGCCTCGGAATGGCAGCGTCGCCGGCACTCCGCAAAGGGCCAGCCACAGCAGCATCCGGCCCACTACAAAGCGAGCTGTGTTGCCAAGCGTGTCAAGCTCACCGGCAATCGAAGGCATCCGGGTTTCGCTCAAGATCATCAACAGTCCGAGGCCGGCTGCTGCAACCATCCAGGCGCGGCGGATGCCGTGCCGCTGCGCCGGAACTGCGGCGGCAGTAGTCACCAAGCTGCACCGCGGCTGATTCGCAGCATGGCCACGAACAGGCCGGCGGACATCGTCTGCGCGGCCAGCAGCATGATCGTGACCGCCGCAACCGCGCGGCGAAGACTGCTCCCGGGATCAAGCGCCCCGAACCCTACGGCCCCCCATGCCGCCAGCGACTCCGTCGCCAGCAGCAGCCCAACCAGAAACATGGCCAGGCTGGACAGCAGCACGGCTTCTAGCGAAAGACGGCGCATCACGCGCTCAAACCGGGGATCGGGAGGCATGACCGTTTCCTGGGCGTTGTGAACCTTGGTGCACACCCAGAACAGCATGGACTGCCACCCAATCAGGACAGATGCCGCGCAATAAAGCAGCGTGCCGATGTCGAGGCCAACCTGTCGGATCAGAATGGGGCCGGACAACAGGACCAGCATTGCTGCTAGGCCAACGCCGAACATGGCAGCGCCCGGATAAAGAAATAGGCTCCGCGGGCTGAATAGCAGCAGCAGGCGCAGGTGCCGCCAGCCGTCGCGCCAGCTCCGCAGGTGCGGCGGCCGGTCCCGGCCGTCTGGGGACAGGGTGGTCGGCACCTCGACGATACGCAGGCCGCGCATGCTGGCCCGCACCACCATCTCGCTGGCGAACTCCATGCCAGGCGCCGACAGCCCCAATCCCAGGATGGCGTCGCGCTGGAAGCCGCGCAGGCCGCAATGGAAATCACGGCAGCCGCTTTGGAACAGCACGCGCCCGACCCCGCTCAGGACGGGGTTGCCAAGGTAGCGGTGTAGGGCCGGCATCGCTCCTGGCTTTATGACGCCGGCGAACCTATTGCCCATGACCAAGTCGGCCCCGGCACGCAGATCGTTCACATACAGGTCCAGCTTGCTAAAGTCATAACTGTCGTCGCTGTCGCCCATGATAACGTAGCGTCCGCGCGCCGCCTCGATCCCGGCGGTCAAGGCGCTGCCATAGCCGCGGCGCGCCACGTGGATGACGCGCGCGCCCATTCGCCGCGCCACCTCTTGCGACCCGTCTTTGCTGCCATTGTCAGCAATCAGGATTTCCCCGGCGATGCCGGTGCGTTGCAGGAACCCTTTGGCCTTGCGGATGCAAGCTGGAAGCGTCGCTACCTCGTTCAAGCAGGGCATCAGGATCGTAAGCTCGATGGTGGCCACAGGCGTCCGCTCCACCCGGGCGCCTGCAATCTCCGCTTCAATCATCCGCCACTCCTGACCATCATAAGAGCCGTCCACATAGGATCACCGGTTCAGGCTGAAGCGTGGTCTGTTACGCACATGCCCATTCATCCCGAGCACACCGACGCGATGCCGGACTTTGTTAACCACTTCGGCGGCTCTGTCCGCGTGAAGAATGCACCCTGAGCAACCCCGTCAAACCTAGCGGCTGCGGCAAGAAGAGCTTGTCAAGAACGGTGGTTTTTTGCAGTGTCAGACCGTCAGGCAGACCCTAATGCTTTGTCCATGTAAATCTGATACGTCAGTCACTTTTCCGCTCGTTGGGGTGCTGGGATGAGGCTGCACGCACTCCGTCCGAGTCACCGAGTACAAACAAATCCGGGATCTCGCCTCCGTCCCGCTAAAGCAGAACGCGCTATAGCCTGCATGGCCGACATAACACGGGGCGTCCTGGGCGACTCAGCGGAACGGGAACGCCGCCGCACCCTGTTGTCCCTGCCCCACCACGCGCCGCTAGCAGCCTATGCCGCCGGGCTGCGCCGCCCGGACGTGATGGTGCCGGACTTCGACCCGCTGGACGGTGGTGCAACGGCGCGCGTGCTGTTCCTGCTGGAAAAGCCAGGACCCGGCATCCACCCCGGCGGATTCGTCAGCCGCGACAACGACACGCCCACGGCGGCGGCGATCCGCGCCTTCATGGCGCAGGCCGCGCTGCCGCGGAGCGAGACGGTGCTATGGAACTTGGTGCCCTGGTGGAACGGCACCACGGCAGTCACGGGACCTGAGCGTGCAGCCGGAGTGGGGGCGCTGGCCGGGCTGATGCCGCTGCTGCCCGCGCTGGACACGGCGGTGCTGGTGGGACGGACCGCAGGCACGGCGCATGGGATGTTGGGTGGCCTGCGCGTGCTGGTGAGCGCTCACCCTAGCCCGCAGGTGCGGGCGGGGTTCCGGAACCGGTGGGATGCGATCCCTGAGGTGTGGCGGCAGGCAGGGCGGCAACGGGCGGAGACCTGAACGCCGCCGCCCACGCCCATCAGTGGCAGTCGTTGCCGCTGCGGTTGAATGCCTGCACGCGCCCATCCCGGATCACCACCTCCGTCTTGCAGTGGAAGGAGTAGGCCCGGGGAAATGGTCCAAGCCTGCTCGGCTCGTTGGCGCGTGTTTCCTGCCCGCTCCGGCCGCCGATCCGGCCGGCGTCCAGCGTTTCGTAGAACAACCGCTCGCCATCAATGGTCGTGACCGCGTCCGAGGGCGGGCCTAGGCGCCGGACCACCTCCGCCTTGCTGCGGCCGACCAGGCCGGACAGCACCTCGCGGGTGTCGCCACGCGCGACCGGCACCACCAGGAGCAGCGCCAGCAGCCCGCACGCAGCATGACGGCTGCCGGCCGCAAGGCTGCGGGGCAGCTCCCCCTTCACGCGTCCAATGCCAGCAGCGCGAAGCTGGCGAGCCAGTGCTCCCCCATATAGTCCCCCGACACATGCTGCAGGCTGGCGTCCAAGTGGCGCTCCGCCGCGTCCCGCATCACCCCTGCCCTGGCGTCCCCCGCCGGGAGGGCGCTGGCCAGGGCGCGGAAGCACCAGGCCCGGCTGAGGTTCAGGCCATCGAGATGGGCGATTTTGCCATCGCTGCGGTCGGTGACGGTCGCCGGCTTGAACAGCATCGCTGGCTGCCTCTCGGCAAGCCGCGGCAGGAATCGCTCGAACCACAGCAGGAAGCGCCCGGGCGGGAGCAGCCGCCGCATGCATTCGGCCTCGATCAGCGCAGGCGATTGGAAGTCGTCCCCGCCCGGCTCATCCCAGGCCGGGCAGTCCGCATCGGCCCCGTACCAGCGCTCGCCGGTCTGCGCCAGCAGCGACAGCAGCGCGGCATCGCCCCTGCCCTCGGCATAGTCGGCGGCCATGCGCAGCGCGAAGGCCGTGTTGAAGTGGGTGCCGACCCGCACCGGATAGGTCGCGTCTGGCAGGAACCCCCGGAAACGCCCGGCGAACGCGTCCGCCAGAGGCGCCAGCGCCCCGGCCCACCGCGGGTCCGGCAACTGCCGCAGCTCGTCCGCGAGCTTCAGCAGCCAGGCCCATCCATAGGGCCGCTTGAAGCCACGGGCAGTGGGCGCCGCCAGGTAATCGCACTCGGCCGCCACCTTCTCCAGCACCAGTTGCTCGTCGAACAACGCGCGGATGTGCGGGGCCGGCGGCATCTCCGGGAACCGCCGCAGCAGACGCGCCAGCAGCCAATAGCCGTGCACGCAGGAATGCCAGTCGTAGCTGCCATAGAAGACCGGGTGCAGCGAGGACGGCGTGCGGGCGTCCTCCGGCCCGGCCAGGGTGTGGTCCGGCTTGTTCGGATACTCGCGCCGCACATGCCCGAGCGCGATGCCCGCGAAGCGTGCGCCGAGGTCCGGGGTCAGCGTGTGCAGCATCGCGGGTCCGGTCCTGGTCTCATTGAGAAGGTCCATGCGTCTCCACCTCAGGCAGCCCACCTGGAAGCAGGCACCGTTCCTGCAACGCAGGGGAATGCCGGTGGCTGCACGCGCGGCCCGGCTGAAGACGCGCCGGCAAGCCTGTTACCCCAGCTCGGACGTCCCCGGCACGTTTGGCAGGCCGGGTCCGCTGATGCCTTTGGCCGCCAGCACGGCGCGCAGCACGGCCGAAGCCGTGACCCTGGCGGCCATCACGCCGAGTGCCACCATATTGCCGGGCAGTCCGCTGCGGCCCGTCGCCAGCGCGAACAGGGTGTCCCCGTCCCATAGCGTGTGCGACGGTTCGATCGTCCGCGCCAGGCCGTCATGGGCCATGCCCGCCAGCTTGCGCGCCTGCGCCTTGGTAAGCTGGGCATCGGTCGCCACCACGCCGATGGTGGTCGCCATGCCCGCCTGCAGCGCGGGCGGCACGTCGCCGCCAAGGATCATCTCGACAGCCCCCGGCCCGCGCCGTCCGTCCGCGGTCCGGGTGCCGGCAACGACCCGGCCCGATGCCGGGTCAATCACATCGCCCACGGCGTTCACCGCCACGATGGCGCCGACCGTAACGCGGCCGATCCTGGCCGAGGCGGTGCCGATGCCGCCCTTCATCGCGCGTCCCATGCCGAACAGCTTGCCGACCGTGGCGCCGGCGCCGGCGCCGGCCGAGCCTTCCGCCGGGGCATTCGTACGGGCGGCCTCACACGCCGCATAGCCCGCGGCGGCGTCGGGCCGTATCTTGGGGTCGCCCACGCCGAGGTCGAACAGGATGGCGGCTGGCACGATGGGCACGCGGACGGGGCCGGCGGGATAGCCAATGCCATGCTCCTCCAGCCAGCGCATCACGCCGCCGGCTGCGTCCAAGCCAAAGGCGCTGCCGCCGGACAGCAGGATGGCGTGGACCTGCTCGACCAGGTTGCCGGGATCGAGCAGGTCGGTTTCCCGGGTGCCCGGCGCGGCGCCGCGCACATCCACGCCGCCCACGGCGCCGTCCCTGGTCAGGACCACGGTGCAGCCGGTGGGCCGCCGGCTGTCGGTGAAGTGGCCGACCTCCACGCCGGGCACATCGGTGATGGCGCCGCCCAGGGTCATGGGCCGGGACGCGGGCGCGCCCTGCGCCCGCACCGGGTTGCTGACAGGTATGGCTGCCCAGCCCAGCCCGAGAGCTGCGGTGGAGGCGAGGTTGCGTCGGTGCATGGCGGCAGCGTCCCATGGCGTGCAGGACGCAGCATGGCACGACAGCACTGGGATGGTGAAGGCGCATATGGGGTGAGTTCGCCGCTTCCGCCTGAAACGATGCGGGGCGATCATGCTGCTTACGACTACCGGCCTACGGACCGGCATTGCTATGGCTGTTAATCCAGCGCGCAATTGAAAAGCTGGAGCGGGCGAAGGGATTCGAACCCTCGACCCCAACCTTGGCAAGGCAAGACGAGTCAAGTGATACCAGTGGCTTAGACTAGCAGACGTTAGCAAACCACGCACGCGACACCAAGGGCTTATCCCATGTTGCGTGTGAGTAGCGTGTTACCAGACCACAAGCGTTTTGACCACATTCAGGTTGCGTTCGGGGGTGCGATATGAGCGCACGCCTCGACATCCTGGCCCAAGCCGTTCAGGCCCTCCAAGCCGAAGCTGGCGGGCTGCTGTCCCTACATGTGATCCGCCGGGATGACGCTTCCCGCCTGATTGCCGGGGCATTGTCCGGCGACCGGGGGGCGGCGCAACTTCTTGTAGCAGTTAACGACCTGCTGCAGCGCATCGGCGCGGCCCCGGCCAGCACCCCCATGCAGTGCGGGTGCTGCGGTGGTGACCTGCAAGCCGGGCGGTTCGCCCTCGCCATCGCCACGCCGGACATATCCGACCCGTCTGCCGGGTTAGGGATGGCGATCTGCCGGCGCTGCGGCACGTCGCTGGGCGCGATCAAGGCAGCGGCGTTGACGGCGCTGCGCTGCATCTGGCCGGATGGCAGGTTCGTGACGCCGACGCATTCCGACGGGGGCCGCGCATGAACGCGGTTTCTCCCGAACCGATCCTGCCGGTGACGCTGGCGGATTTGGCCGCGCTGCCGCGGTGGGTCGGATGGCAGACCGAACAGGGCGAAGGCCGTAAGAAGCCCACGAAGGTGCCCTACAGCCCGCACGGCAGGTTGCGGAAAGCCCATGCCGACAAGCCCGCGACTTGGGGTACGCGCGATCAGGCCAAAGCCAAGTCTGACGAGCTGCCCCGCCCGCTGGGGATCGGCGGCACAGGGGTGGAGCTGGGGAACCTGGGCGACGGGCGCGTGCTGGCCGGGGTGGACCTGGATACCTGCCGGGACGATGCCGGCGCCTTTGCCCCGTGGGCGCTGGAGGTGGTGGACCGTCTTGCCAGCTACACCGAGGTTTCGCCGTCTTTCACGGGCGCCAAGGTGTTCTTCCTGCTCGACCCCGCCGGGTTGCCTGAGTTTGCGCCGCTGTTGACCCCTCTGGGAGCGGCCCTGTTCAAGCAGCCGGGCAGTGACCATCCGCCGGCCATCGAGTTTTACTCCGGGCGCCGGTACTTCGCCGTGACCGACGGACACCTGGCCGGCACGCCTGCCGAGCTGCGCCATGTGCCGCAAGATACCCTGCGCTGGCTGCTGACGGAGGCCGGGCCGCGCCTGGCGGTTAAGGACACCGCCGACGCCGATGAGGCCGCTGACGGCGCCGACGAAGCAGCACGGGAACGCAGCTCGACCCCCCGCCCTGCCACAGGGCGGAAAGACAAGAGCCGCAGCGCTCTCGCGTTCGGCGTTGGCGCGCAGGCCCGGCGGCGCGGCCTGAGTTTCGAGGCCATGTGTGCCGAGCTGCAAGGCAATGCAGACACCGCAGAGTGGTACGCTGAGAAGGGCGCCCCGGACGGCGGCCGGGAGCTGCGCCGCATCTGGGACAAGGCGGACCCGACAACCTGCGAGATGATCCTGAGCGGTGGCGCCCCGCTGGTGAGCGCCCGCCAGTTCCTGTTGCGTGGGCACACGCTGGACGACACCCGCACCCTTCATCACCAGAACGGCAGCTTCTATTCGTGGGGTGGCAGCCATTACACCGAGCTGGCCGCCGAGGAGATGCGGGAGCGGCTGTATCGCTTCCTCGACGGGGCCAAGCGGATTGACGACCGCAACCAGGTCGTCCCCTTTGACCCCACCAAAAACAAGGTTGCGAACGTTCTGGAGGCGACCGCAGCCGAGGCGCAGCTTGCCCGGCGCATCCGTCCGCCGGCCTGGCTGGGCGACGGAACAAACCCGGCCGCGGCGGAAGTGATCGCGTGCAGCAACGTGTTGCTGCATCTGCCGACCCGGAACACCTGCCCGCACACGCCGGACTTCTTCACGCTGAACGCCCTCGACTTCGCATACGACGCCGCGGCGCCGGCCCCTGCCGAGTGGTTGAAGTTCCTGGCCTCAATCTGGCCGGACGATCAGGAAGCCATAGACACGCTCCAGGAGGCGTTCGGGCTGTTCCTGACCGGGGACACGCGGCATCAGAAGGCGATCCTGGTTGTCGGCCCCAAGCGGAGCGGCAAGGGCACCCTTGCCCGCGTGCTAACCGACCTGCTGGGCGCGGCCAACGTGTGCGGTCCTACCCTCAGCAGTCTCAGCCAGAACTTCGGCCTGGCGCCGCTGATCGGCAAGCGGCTTGCCATCGTGTCCGACGCCCGCCTGAGTGGCAAAGCGGACCAAAGCATCATCGTGGAGCGGCTGCTGTCCATCACCGGAGAGGACAGCTTGACGATTGATCGCAAGTTCCGGGAAGGCTGGACCGGCAAGCTAGATGCCCGGTTTCTGATCCTTACGAACGAGCTACCGCGGTTGACAGACAGCAGCGGCGCCCTGGCTGGGCGGTTTGTCATCTTGGTGATGCAGCATTCGTTCTACGGCAAGGAGGACCTGGGGCTTAGCGACAAGCTGCGGGCCGAGCTGCCTGGCATCCTCTTGTGGGCAATCAACGGCTGGGAGCGGCTGAACAAGCGGGGGCACTTTGTCCCACCCAAGTCATCCGACGCCGCCCGGCAGTCACTTGAAGATTTAGGCAGTCCCATCGGCGCGTTCTTGCGGGATTGCTGCACCGTTGGGCAGGGGCAGAAAGTCCAATGTGACACGATGTATCGGGCGTGGTGCGACTGGTGCGAGCAACAGGGACGGGAGCATCCGGGCACGGTGCAGAGCTTTGGACGCGATCTGTCTGCCGCCGTGACCAGGGTGAAGGTAGCGCAGCACCGCGAAAAGGATGGTAGTCGGCACAGGTTCTATGAGGGCCTCAGCTTGGACCCGCGGCAAGAGGTGTCACGCAGTGACACGCGTTCCGCACCATTGTGCCCACTATCAGACCCTTACTTCTCCGATGACCCTGGACCGTCGCCTTAGCGTAAAATTTCTCGCGCGTGTGCGTACAATGGAGTGGAACGCGTGCCATCGCGTGCCAGGCAAAGGCTATGACTGCATCTGTGAGGGCGTGGAACCCCGACGAACAAACGTCAGCCCTCGCCTTAAAAGATGCTTCTAACCTTCGCGCGCCCGCCACCCGCATGGGCGGGCGCGTTTACCGTGGCACCAGCGGACGCGGCCGGAAGCCAAAACCCGCCTGATCCAGTTTCAGAAACGCCGCTCTTTCGCCATTGACCGCCCATACCGCGGCAACCAGCATGGTTCTCCTTTCAACAAAGCGAGGCGCCCATGCTGACCGACTCACCCGACCATCCCCTACGCAAAAACCCGCTCAAGTGGGCGTTGACGCAGAACATGCTGCTGATGATCTGTCTCAAGGCTATGCTGACCAAGCTTGACCCCGAGGTCGCAACTGAGGTGGCGCAAGCTATGAACGCCGTGTTCGACGACGACGACGACCTTCGCCTGGCTGTCGTGGATATCTTGGAGCGCGTGCTTCCGACCGATCGCGTGAAGGAGATACACGACCGCATGGCATAGGCCGGCGCCGGGGCTGCATGGCTGATGCAGCCCATACCGAAACCCCCGCCGAAAACGACCTCTCGAACGCCAGCAAATCCGGGCCTTTCAGAACGTCGCCCAGCACATGCGAAAACCACGTGCTTTCGGTATGCATTGGTGCTACTGTCCAGGGCATCAGGGCGGAGGCGGGAACCATGGCAAAGCAACTGCGGGCGGCACTCTATCTGCGGACCAGCTCCAACGAACGCACGGTTGAGAACCAGCGCCGGGAGCTGGAGGCGGCGGCATCGCAACGCGGCTGGGTGATCGTCACGACCTACGCCGACGAAGGCATCAGCGGCAGCAAGGGGCGGGACAAGCGGCCTGGCCTCGACGCCATGCTGAAAGATGCGGTGCGAGGCCGCTTCGATGTAGTGATGTGCTGGGCAGTTGACCGCATGGGCCGGTCCCTGGCGGACCTGCTGGGCACGCTGCAGGACTTGCACGGGGCCAAGGTTGACTTGTTCCTGCACCAGCAAGCCATAGACACCACCACGCCCGCAGGCCGGGCCATGTTCGGCATGATGGGCGTGTTTGCCGAGTTTGAGCGCAGCATGATCCAGGCTCGCGTTAAGGTCGGGCTGGAGCGGGCCAAGGTGAACCCGCGCGCTGGCGCCAAGGCCATCGGGCGCCCCAAGGTAACAGCAGCCACGGAAGCCGTTATCCGCGCCCACCTGGCAACCGGCATGGGCAAGGCCAAGGTGGCGAAACTGCTGGGCGTGGGTGTCAGCACAGTGCAGCGGGTCGCCAGTGAAAGCGCGTCCACACAGAATTCGTAAAACACAGTGGGACTATAGCGAACATAACGGGACAGTATAGAGCGTTTTTTACGTAGTAAGTGGCGGGCCGTAGCACATTCTTCGCTTGTATTCACCACCGCGTCACCCGCATATTGCCGGTGACATGGCGCGCATTGGTCCATATTCCAGCCCAAGTTCAATGGCGAAGATTGACGGTCGTTCCTCCGATGGCCGGTTCTTGCGCCGTGTCCGCCTGGAATTGTCCCAGCACGTCGGCGGGAAGCCGTCTGCAACGCAGCACGCCCTCATAGACCGCATCGCCTGGCTACGGCTGCGGATTGCTGCGATGGACTCCCGCACGGCGTCCGCCAAGCAGATGACCGAGCTGGACAGCCGCACCTACCTCGCCTGGGTGGGTAGCCTATCCCGCCTGATGCGGGAGCTTGGCCCCGCAATCCCACTTCCGGATGACAAGCCGGCCTCCCTCAAGGCACACCTGGCGCGGCAGGCGCTGCCGGCGTGAACATCCTGCAAGCTAAGGACGATCCGGCCCTGTTCGCCCCGCACTTCCGGGGGGACACTTGGCGCGCTTGGTGGGCCTTCCTGGCGGCGCTGTTCGCCTTGCCAATGGATGACGAGGCCCTGGCCCTCTACCGAGCACACACAGGCCGCCAGGACGCGCCCACGGTGGCCTTCAAGGAGGCGGCGCTTATCATAGGCCGCCGGGGCGGCAAGTCCCGCGCGCTGGCCCTGATCGCCACCTACCTTGCCACGTTCCGGGACTATGCCCCGCACCTGGCGCCGGGCGAGGTGGCGACCATCGCCGTCATTGCTGCTGATCGCCGCCAAGCTCGGAGCATATTCCGCTTCACGCTGGGCCTTTTGCGGGCCGTGCCCATGCTGGCGGACCTAATTGAGGACGAAACCGCCGAGACGATCACCCTAAGCAACCGCGTGGTGATCGAGATTGCCACTGCGTCATTCCGGGTGACGCGGGGCTACACCTTCGCAGCGGTGCTGGCGGACGAAACCGCGTTCTGGCGCAGCGATGATAGCGCGAACCCTGATGTGGAAATCTTCGCGGCCCTTCGCCCCGGCCTCGCCACCCTGCCGGGCGCCATGCTGCTGAACGCCAGCAGCCCCTACCGCAAACGAGGAGTGCTGCACCAGGCGTTCGCCAAGCACTACGGCCGGGACGACGCCCGGGTGCTGGTGTGGAAGGCCGCGACGCTGGACATGAATCCGGCGCTGGACCCGGCCATCGTTGCGGAAGCCTACGAGGACGATCCCGAGGCTGCAGCAGCCGAGTATGGCGCTGAGTTCCGCAGCGACCTGTCTGACTTTGTGCCGCGCGCCGTGGTGGACGCTGCCACGGTCCCGGGCCGCTTCGAGATCGCGCCGGTTGCGGCATGGTCCTACGTCGCCTTCGTGGACCCGTCCGGCGGCACGGGCGCAGACAGCATGACGTTGGCCATCGCGCACCGGGAAGGCGTCCGCGCCATCCTCGACGCCGTGCGGGAGGTGCGTCCCCCGTTCTCCCCGGAGGCCGCGACGCAGGACTTCGCGGCGTTGCTGAAATCCTACCGTGTGTCCCGCGTCCAGGGCGACCGCTACGCAGGCGAGTGGCCGCGGGAAAGGTTCCGCGTGCATGGCATCAGCTACGACCTGGCCGAGCAGCCCAAGAGCGACCTCTACCGCGATTTCCTACCCTTGCTGAACGGTGGCCGGGCCGAGCTGCTGGCGGTGCCGCGGCTGGCTTCGCAGCTCTGCGGTTTGGAGCGGCGCACCGCTCGCAGTGGGCGGGACAGCATAGACCACGCACCGGGCGGGCACGACGACGTGGCGAACGTAGCTGCGGGTGCGCTGCTACTGGCCGGTGTCCAGAACACGGCGCGCTGTGCTCGACCTGTCACAGTCGCGTTCATGGGCCGTTAGAGTCTTAGAAAGGAACGAAAGAAATGGACAACCGAATTGGCGAATTGATTGCTGCCGCACAGGCGCTGGACCTGCGTGACCCTGATATGTTGAAGCTCGCTAAGCCGGAGCTGTCCCCTGGCGCGGCGGTTCGTGAGCTGCGTCAACGTTTCCCGGGCGCGTTCGCTTCGACGGCCCCGGCCCCGAATAGCCCAGCCGGCGCCTTGGGGCAGCCGCTAGTGCCGAATCCGCCGAAGCAGTTTTCCGAAATGTCGCCTTCAGACCAGGCAGATTTTTGTAGGAAACACAAAATGTCGCCGCCCAAGAAGGCCATCGACCGCAGGACCCGCGGAATGGTCTAGGTGAACGAGTTGCACGAACACGTCGCCGCAGATGCGCACCGCGCCATGCAGGCCGGAACCCGCCCGCGCGTCACGCCTGCCGAGTTGGTGCAGTCTTTCGCGGCCCGGGGCGTCACGATCACCACGGGGCCGAAAGGTACCCTGCGCGTCTCGCCGGCGGAAATGCTGACGCCGGCTGACCTTGAGGTTCTGATGGCGTGCAAGCCCGGCATCCTGGCGGTGCTGGCGAGGCCCGAAACGGCCTCATACGCGGCTACACCACGCAACTCCTTGACGCGGTAGGTCGCCATGCTCCGAGACCTCATCCCTATCCGGCCATTCGCTGACGATGCGACCGACCCCACGCCCCACGCAGACGGAGCTGTCTAATGGCCTACAGTCCTCCAACGTCGGCCCAAGTCCGCGCGCTGCTCGGCCTCACCGCAACCGATGTCACCGCGCTCAAGGCGCTGGTGACGGGGCCGGCGGTTGCGACCTCCTACACGGTCGCGCTCATGTCCAGCACCGCAATCGTCGGCGGGACGGTCAACGTCACTGCAACCCCCGTGGGCGGCGGCTGGCCGGCGGGCGAGACGCTTTCGCCCGCGTTGGGCGGCGTCGCAGGCACGTTCAGCCCCCAGCAGGCGACCCCCACGGCGGGCAGCACGGCGGCGGTCAGCTTTGCGCTGACGCCGACCGCGGCGGGCACGGGCGTGGTCACGGTGACGGCCAGTCCGAGCATGGGAACGGCGGCTGGAGTGCAGCTCACGGTGTCGGCCGCGGCAGCGCAGCCCGTTGCGCCCGGCCAGGTGACGCAGTTCGCCGCTGGTGTGCCGACGCAGACGAGCGTGGCCGTCACCTATGCAGCGCCTGCCGCGGGCACGGCGCCGATCACGTATGCCGGCTTGACGCAGGTCGGCAACGCGGTTGCCGTCGCCAACGGAGGCACGTTCGGGGCGACCGGCGGCACGTTCACCAGCCTGGCGGCGGGGACAGCCTACACCCTGATCATCAAGGCGACCAACAGCGCCGGCAGCAGCACGACCGTGCTGAGCGGGACTGTCACCACGGCTGCGGCGCAGAGTGCGCCCGCGCCGGTCTCGACTGCGCCCACCACCCTGGCCAGCTTTGCGGGCGCAGCAGGCACACAGCCTACGGGCACATCGGCCATCGTGTTCCGTGCGAACGGCAGCAGCGCAAACGGCAGCGCGCTGGATGGTAACGGCAATTACGTGGTGGCGTCTGGCACCAATGCCTTCGCCGTATTTGAGGCGCTTGGGACTGCGGCGGATGGCGCTTATACTATCACTTTAGCTTCGCCAAAGCGCCTCGGTTTTATATGGAATGCTAGTGGCGGAGCCGCCATCAACTCGTATTTCACCGATACTAGCGGCAATGGCAATGTGTTCTGGGGTAAGTTCCAGGGCGGAAACTACTTAGGTTCTGTGCTTAACGAAGGTGCACCTATACCAACAGCAACAATTTGGACGCTATCTATTGCGGGTTCGACATTTACACTGTTCGCTGATGGGCTGGCACTTGGGTCTATAACTGACTCTACGTTCGGTCCTGGAGCTATCGGCTTCCGTAACACCAGTCCGAGCACTGACACGCTGACCGTCAAGTCGCTGACCTATCTCAGCCCGGCACAGGCCGACGCGCTCTATTTGGCTAGCAATCCCCCCGCCCTGACCGTCACCGGAGTAGGCTAGATGCCATACGCCACCAAGCCCAGCACGCTGACCGGAACCTTCAAGAACGGTGTGCCGACCAGCGTCACCGTGTCGGCAGGCGGCGCTAACATCGCCACCAGCAACTTCCGCGCAACCACCCTGTCCGGGTCTGGCGCACGCGCAAGCGGGGTGTATTCAGTGGACGTGGTGCTGCCCGCCGCCGGCAGCGTCGGCCTGACGGTGACGCCCGTGGGCATGGGCGGCAACGCGGCGCCCGGCACCTTCACGGCGCAGGTGCGGGCCGCCTCGGAAAGCTACCAAGTGCCAGCCGCCATCCCGCTCGGGTTGATGGCGCACGGTGCCACCGCCCCCGTTGGCACCCTGATTGAGTCCATACCGGGCTTCGAGCGCAACCACTTGTCGCCCACCCAGCACCTCGTCGTCACCGTAGATGGGCAATCGGTCCAAGTGCAGCAGGATGGCGAAGTGCCCTGGTCCAACGGCAACGTCCGCACGGCCCGCACCGTCTGGCCGATGCCAATTGCGCTGACGGCCGACACCGAAAAGCGCATGACGGTCGCTGTGGTAGCTGGCGCACCGAACCGTACCCTGCACACGACACCGCAGGCCATTGTCGCGGCGCACAACTATACCGTGCGGGCATCCGGCGGCGACCTCGGCGCGACGGTCCTGACGGCATCCCTGCGCGACATCGTGACCAACTTCCCCCGCGACGACTGGGGCACCAACCCGCTCGGCGGTTGGGATCTATATGCCAGCGGCCCCTACCAGGTCGGCATCCGCGGCTGGCGCTACGTGGACGGCTGGCGCAAGCTCTGGCTCTACGTGACGGCCAACAGCGACGGCACCGTGGACGTGGCCGGGCTGGTGACGGCCCCGAACTGGGATGGGCCGGTCGCCAACGCGCCCGCCGGCGCCACCAGCACGGCGGTTGAGCATCGCGTTGTCTGCGCCGTCGAGATGTATCAGGACGGCACGCGGCTCGGCGCCTGGGGTGGGGCGAACGATCCCCGCACGGCGACGATCGCGGCCACGACGTTTGGTGCGGACAATCATCTGCCGACTTTGCCGACCGGGCTTTCGTTCGGCATGTGCGTGAGTTTCGCACCAGCGGCAGGCGGCACCCTACCAAGCGGTGTCATAGCGGGCACGCCTTATTGGATGGGCGGCCTGTATAGCCAAGCCCCCTGGACGCTGCATTCATCTCGCGACAATGCAAAGAACGCCACCAACCCCGTGGTATTCGGCTCAGCCGGTAGCGGCAACATCACCGTGACGCCGATGCTGGTCCTTTACGCCTTCTCCGGCGTCGTGCTGATGGGGCAGGATGCGCGTCCGATCCGCATCGGCAGCGATCGTGTGGACGTGGGCGTGGCCTGGGACGAGCAATACATGGCGCGCGGGGCCAAGCTGTTCCCTCCCTATGAGAGTGGCTACACGCGCTATCCCGCAAACGCTGCTGGTGATATCTACTATCCCCAGCGGGTGCCGTGGGGGTTCAACCTAAACGGTTATGGCGACGATCCCGGCGACAACCGGATCGGCATCGTAAACCAAAACGCGCTGCTGGCCCTGCTCAGCCCTTATGACAAGGCCTTTGCGCAGACTGCACGAAGCGACGCGGCGAGCTGGGGCGACCAGCCGATCTGGATAGAGGACATCGCGTCCGGCCGGGTGCTGGTGTGCGACAACGGACCCGACAATGCCGGGGGCCGCTACCCCCGGCTCGGCGCGTCCCGCCCCACGACCGGCTGGAACGCCTATGCGGGTGGGGCTGGAGCGGCGACCAACATGGGCGTCAACGCGGTCAACGGGGACGATTACAGCGCCTATGCAGACGGCTACTCGCACGGCTTCATTGAAGGATCGCACCTACCAAACCCCTGGGTGGTGGCGGCGCACCAGACCGGGTGCCCGGTGTTCGTGGACATGGCAATCGGCACGGCGATGGTGCCGCAAATGTATAACAACGTCATCGAGGCCATCGGCAATAAGACCTATTATAATATTGTCGGTGCTGGTCAGCAGTTGCGGGGATCTGGATGGGTTCTCCGCAGCCATGGGTTTGCGGAGGCGTTTGTCCCCGCATCCCGGCCCGAAGCCGCTCTTATCAAGCACGCACTAGACGATATGGCAGAATGGGGCGCGCTGAAAGTTTTGACCGCCCCGACATCTGACCTGAGCATGGGCCGCATTGGGCACCTGTATCCATTCGACGCGGACGTGGGATTTTTCTTCTACATCTTCATGCAGTGCCTGGCGCTGGAGGTTTGGCGCGGCGACCGTCCGGCTTTACGGACCTACGCGGCAGGGCTGGCCAACATGCAGCTCGGAATGCTGAACGACGCATCGCCCACGGGTGGCAGCGGCTATGTGATGGACGCCTATCACCCGCGAATTCGTGACGCGAACGGCGTCACTTACCCAAGTATCCGAGCCATGATCGCGGCTGAGGGCGACCTGTATAAGGCCGTGCCGCCTTTCCCGGCCACCGGCCTGGCGGGCAACGCCATGACGATAGCCAACTATGCCTTCAACTGCTCAAACGCGATCACGCAAGGCCGCTGCGCCCTTGCACTGCTGGCTAGTGCCGGGGTCACGTCACTGAACGGCGACGATGCCCAGGCGGTGCTGGGGCTTTTGGATGCCCGGGTGAACACCGCCCCCTGCATAGGCTACCAGTGGTCGTCCACAAACTGGGGCGGGCGGTTCGGCGGGGCGCCGCGGTCATTCCCGCCGTGGTCGGTGACGACGGGCTAAACTCGGCGCCTGGCGAACAGCGCACCCAGCACACCAATCCCGAGCAAGCCCATGCTGACCGGCTCGGGGACCGGGTTGGAGGTCAAGGTCGCCGCAAGCTGGCCAGTCAGGCGGCACCCCGCACTGCATCCGTTGTATTGATCCGAACCGAAGGCGCCTCCAAAACTGGCGCTGGTGCCGCTGAAATGCAGTTCGTCGCCTACCCCGAGAAAGTCCACCGATCCGGACGTGACAGACCCGTCTGCGGCAAAACTCAGACTGGCCGTGAGCGTGCCGAAAATACTGGTCGGCGTCACCAGTTCGCGCCCATGGAATGACACGAAGCTGGCTACGTCGCCAGTTTCAGAAATAGGCCCACTGGCTGGTGATCCCTGTATGCGGACGCTGAACGCGCCGCTTGCCACGGCAGCATCTGACACGGTGATGTCCACGGGTGCGAAGGGGCGCAGCGCCACTCCGGCATCAAGCGCCACTTGGTTATAAACCGGGTTCACCAGCGTGTAGGTCGCCGCACTGGCTCCCGTCGCCAGTCCGCACGCCATCGCCGCCGCCAGTAGTGCTGCGCGCATTCACTGTGATCCCCATGCCGGCCGGAGTGATCCCGGCCTATCGGCAATGTCGCGGGGGCGAAACGCACTGTCAACCTACATTGAACACGCTGGCGGGGAGCGTGGCCGGCAAACAGTCCCTTCCCAAACCCGACATTTCCTGACGTGTCTGTTCTGGATGTCGGTGTGATCGTCGGCTCCGGCCCAATCGCAAATCTCTATTGCGGGCCTTTCTCCCTGGCGTCTGACCTCTGGGAGGTGGCGCTGGGACTACCCCCACTCCTGCAGTTTGGTTATCCGTAGTAGTGGGGCACTATCCGGGCGCTGGGGCCCTGCCCTGCCTTGCCGCTTGCGCCGGACGGGCAAGAAATCGAGCCTGGCCCGATGTCCGCCAACACCAGCCAACGCAAGCTGCACGGCGCCGTCATGGGCGCTACCGTGGCCGACTTCGCCGGCTGGCGGCTGGTTGTGACCTGCCGCGGTTGCTGCCCCTGCCGGACCCGCATCACCAGTTGCGGGAGATGTCCGGCTAGCGCT
>JAABUU010002205.1_pt1 | contig 28488 bp, 29 predicted proteins | sample 5559301 | NCBI WGS metagenome assembly JAABUU01 (sample SAMN10711884, study PRJNA513360) | rock metagenome | isolation source: Antarctica rocks | place: Antarctica: Victoria Land, Richard Nunatak white
CGCGGGTCTCTCGGCCGCGTTCACCCGTGGCCACAAGGGCGAGATCGTGGGCGGGGCGGTGTTCGCGTGCGCGCTCGTCCTGGGCGCGAAGTCGATCGCCACGGCGCTCGGGGCGTGACATGAGGGGCCACAGGACGCCCGCGATGCTCAACGCCAACCTGCGCGTGGAGCGTCTGACCGTGCCGCAGTGGGTCGCCCTCGTCGTGGGGGCGGTCACGCTGTGGGCCTCGACCTCGTGGGCGGGCGGCGTGCGTGACCCAAGCGCGCACCTCGTGCTCGCGGCCGCGCCGGCCGCCCTCGTCGCGATCCCTATCCTGGCGCTCTTCCGGGGAAACATCGAACGCTACCCGCAGCAGGCCATGCGCTTTGCCGGCCGCCGCGCCCTTGTGTACGGCACCCGCGCGGCGGCCTGGCTGCTCATGTACACGGTGAAAGGACTGACCTATGCCCGCCTCCAGGCGGCGCGCCGTCGCGATTGACGTGGACGGTGCGCTCATCGGCACGGACGGGACCCGGCGGCGCCTCTTGCGCGTGCCGGGTTTCGCTTTAGACGCGGACACGCCCGCCGACCAGGACCGCCACGCGTCCCTGCTGGCGGCGCTCGCCTCGTCACTCCCTCATAAAGCCCAGGTGTCAATCTACGTGGAGAATCGCCCGGCCGACGCGGCCGCGCTGACGGCCGCGCTCCGGGCCCAGCTCGCCCCTGAGCCGTACACGCCCGCGCTCGGCGAGGTCGGCGACCGCCTGGTGACGTGGTGGGGCCAGCGCCTGACTCGCCCCGGCCGGCGGCACGCGGCGGACCTCGCCTACTGGCTGCTGGTGAGTCCCTACCCGACGCGCGACGGGGACCCGAGCAACGCCGAGAACGCGCGCCTCGAGCAGGCGATGGGCGCCCTGACGCGGCAACTCGTCGCCATGGGTCTCCCGCCGACGGTGGCCACGGCCGACGAGACGCGCGCCTTTGCCGGTCGGCACCTGGCCTTTCACACGCGCGTCATCGAGGATCTCCCCCCGCTGCGCAAGGTTGATGGGTTCATAGCCGCCCGGGGTGACGAGGCGGTGCAGTCCTATCGCGTCGTCGACCCTGCGACGGGCCGCGAGCGGTGGGTGCGGACGTTGTACGTCGTCGCGCCGCCGCCCACGACCGCGCCCGGCTGGCTGCGCGCGTTGGTGGCGCCTGAGTGTCCTGTCACCCTCGTGCTGCACGTCCGGGGCCTCCATCGTGGGTGGGAGCGCCGGCGGCAGGCCTGGCGGCTCAAGATTATGCAGGGCGCGGGCAACGGGACGGACATCACGACGGGGATCGCGGCCGAGGAAGCGGCGGCGCAGGCGCGCGCCCTGCACACGGCCGGCAACGCCATCGTCAGGGTCGGCTGCTATATCCGCCTCGAGGGCGATACCAGGGCGCAACTCGACGGGCGCGTCTCACGCGTTCTGCAGACGCTGCGCGACGGGCTCCTGGCCGAGCCGGGGTACGGCCTGGCCCATCAGCAGCCACTCTACCACTCCACGTTGCCCGGCTATAGTGATTCAGCGCGCGCGACCTACCGCTGGGACGCGACGACGGTCGGCAACGCGTGGCCGTTCCTCGCGTTCAACCCCGGCACGCGCACGCTGGGGACACTGCTGGGCACGACCGATCAGGCCGGCGATGTGGTGAGCCTGGCGCTCGACGACCCGGACCTCTATAACCGCATCGGCGTCGTGGTCGGGCGCGTCGGCACGGGGAAGACGAGTCTGCTACAGAAGATCGCCCTCGGCTTCCTGCTGCGCGGTGACCTGGCCACCATGGTCTCCAGTGTGGACAGCTTCGGCGCGCTGTGCGCCATCGCGGGCGGGGCGCGGGCGGTCCTGGGTGGCCCGTCGTCGGCGACGATCAATGTGTGGGACGGCGACCGCGCTGGCGACGAGGAGCGCGCCGAGCGCGTGCGCTTTGTCTCGGCCGCGCTCGACCTCCTGCTCCGCGGCCTGTCCGGCCTGGAACCCGCCTTCCTCGACGAGGCGGTCCGCGCCGTGTACGCGGACACGCCGGACCGCGCGCCGGTCATGACGGACCTCTATCGCCACATGGAGCGGGCCTGGACCGCGGCCGGGGTGGATGCTGACGACAAGAAGGTGTGGCGGGCTTTAGGGTGGAAGCTGCGGCCCTACGTCCTGGACGGGCAGCACGCGCGCCTCGTCGATGGGCCGACGACGGTGGCCCTGGACGCCCCGTTGCTGGCGTTCGACACATCGCCCTTAGAGGACAACGCGACCCTGCGCAACTACGCGTACTTCGCGGTGTTCGCCATCGTGGAGCGACGGCGGGCGCTGGCGCGCGCCCGGAGCCGCGCCAGCGGCCGGGGCAGCGCTGACCATTTGACGGGTTTAGACGAGGCATGGGGCTTACTGACGAGCCCGCAGGCCCGCGAGTATATCAACCGGGACGCCCGCAAGGCGCGCCACGGCGGCAACTGCGTTATCTTTGCCAGCCAGCAGGTGAAGGACCTGATCGGCAACGCGGACGCCGAGACTTTTTTCACACAGGCCAGCTTCAAGGCGCTGTTCAGCATCGAGGACTCGGGGGCGCAGACGGCGGGCAATCCGAAGCTATGGCTTCAACGCATGCTGAACCTGACCGAGGAGGAGGTCGAGACGGCGCAGCGCATGAGCGGCGTCAAAGGGGTCTACATGCCGATGTTCCTGACCCGGCGTGATCGGCGGAGCGCCCGCGACCTGCACGGTGTCGTGCGCGTGGAGTTGAGCCCCGACGAGGCGCTGCTCTACGCCTCGGACCCCGACGACATCCAGGCGCGGCAGTGGTGGGCTGAGCGCGCCGGCGGCGACCTGTGGGCCGGGGTCCGGCTCGCGGTCGACCACAGGGACGACGGAGACGACAGGGACGACGGAGAGGACGAGGTAAGCGCATGAGACACCGATCATACCGTGCGGTCGCGACGCTGCTGTGCGTGCTCCTGGTGGCGCTCACGGCAACGCCGACAACGACGGTGAGGGCGCGGCGTGCTCCGCCGCCTGCGCCGACGGCGACGGCGACCAGCACGCCGCGCCCGAGCGCGACCGCCATCCCGACGGCGACGAGCACCCCCTCGCCCACGGCAGGCGTACAGCAGGTCGGGGGAGGGGGGGCCGGCACAGGGACGGGGACGGGGACAATTGACACGACGTGCGGGCCGGATGCCCTGCACATCCCTGTGCCCTTCTCTAGCGGCTACTGCCTCAGCTGGTTCGATGTCCTGAGCCAACTCGTCGGCGCGGTGTGGCACGGGATCGCGAGCGCGCTCCAGCACGCGGTCACGGACCTGGCGGCCGCGCTCTTGGGGCCGCTCTCGCACACGGACGACCCGACCGCGAACGGCGAGCTCACCGCGATCTCGGGGGCGCTTACGACCGACGCGCTCTCTGTGTTCGTGGCCGTGTTCCTGATCGCGGCGGTCTGGGTGGCGCGGCCGGGCCTGTTGGGCCCCATGGAAGAGGGCCTGAGCCTACTTTATAGGGCCGCCCTGGTGATGGGCGCGCTCAAGAGCTACGACACGCTGGTACGCCTGTGGGTCGCGCTCTGTAACGCCCTGGCGGGCGACATTGGCCAGGCTAACCTCACCAACTTCGGGCATGGCGTGGCCGCACTCGCCCTCGCGCCGTTCCTGCTCCTGCTCGCCGGCCTCGAGCGGGCCGTGGCGGACCACGTCTTTGCCTTCGCTTACATGGTCGGTCCGCTGGCGATCGTCATGGCGGTGTGGCCACCGACCATGGGGATCGCGGTGGCCTGGGCCAAGACGTTCGCCTACCTGGGCCTGCTCGGGGCGGGCTACGCGCTGATGACGCACGCCATCGTCGCCACGACGAACGCGCAGGGCGGTATTTGGGGGACGGTCCTGCTGCTGGCGGGGTTGCTCACGCTGGCCCTCGTGCCGGCGATCGTGGCGGCGCTGCTCAACGCCACGGCGCACACCGTGGGCAAAAGCTTTGCCGGCGTCGCGCTCGCGGCCGGCGGTGTCTAGGACGAAACGAGAGACGACACAAGAGAGAGGAGGCACATCGTGTACTGGGTCATCTACCTCATCGGACGGGCGCGATCGCGACGGTTATGGCAGGACGAGCAACGGCGCGAATGGGCCGCGCTCCGGGCGGACATGCGCGGGGCGATGGGTCTCCCTCCCCTACCCGATCCGTCTATCGCGCAACGCGCGGCCGACGCGCGAGCACGCCGAACGGCCCTCTTATGGCTGCGGCGCGGGGTGATCGCGCTCGTCGTCCTCGCGGTCCTGCTGGTGCTGGCGTTCGCCGCGGCCGTGCTCGTCGCGGCCGTCCAACACGGCTACATCTACCCGGCCCACGCCCACGCATGACGCTGCCGCTTCATGTCGCAAGATAAAGGGAACCCCGTGTAGCGACCCGCGTCGGCAGTTGAGGCCCCCTAGCCGTACAGCGACGATATCTGCCGCGACACAGGCGACGCCGGCGGCGATGAGGAGAGGATGAGCGGGCATGTGGGACGACCTCGACGACGCGTTGAGTCGCGACCAAGCCGGGGGTGACAGCGGCCAGCACTGCACCGTCAAAGCGCGCTATGTGCCGAGCGCGTCGCCCCACGCGCGGCAGCGGATGCAGGAGCAAGTCTATTACCTGGAGAAGCGCGACCGCGCGGACGCGGGAGACGAGGAGCGGGAATTGTTCACCGCGACGGACACCGGGACGACCAGGGCTGAAACCCGGACGCTCTTATGGGACAACCGCAGCGCCAGAAGCGTGCTCTTCCATCGCATCATTCTCTCGCCGTCGACGGGGTTAGGCATCACGACGACCGAGGACGCGCGGGCGTGGGCGCAGATCGTCATGCGGGATCTCGGGCGTCATCTCGACCGTGACCTCACGTGGGTCGCGGCCGTCCACGGGAACACCGGACGGACCCACGTCCACGTCCTCATCGCGGGGGAGGCGGCCCAACCGAGCAAGGGCGGAGCGCGACGGGTGGTGCGGTTGAGCAAGACCGACATCGCGACCGTACGGGAGCGGATCGCGATCGAGGCCGCCCGGCCGATCGTGGACGCGCGACGGGCGCGCGACCTGGACGCCGCGCGCGAGCGGCAGGCGGCGCGCATGGAGGAGCTTGACCGACGCCTGGGGGTCCCGTTAGCGGGACAGAGCACGGAGACAAATACGCCTGCTCCGCAGGCCGCCCCTAAACGGCGCTGGTGGCGGCGAGGGGCGTAGGGGCGACGGCGATCTACTTGGAAAGAAGAAGCAACGGAGCGGAGAGAGGGGAACGTCGATGACGGCAGGAGCAAAGATCGTGGCGGCGCTGGGGCTCATCCTCGTGCTCGCCGCCGGCGGCGTGGTAATGACGCAGGGGACGCGCCTGGCCGACTTACGGACACAGGCGAGCGAAGTCGTGTGGCTCGGACCCGACGAGCTCGCGCGTATCTCGGAGACATATGTGCGGCCGCACCTGCTGGCCCACCTCGACCGCATCCCACGCGTACATTGGGTCGGCTGGAATGACCGCCGTCGCACGCTCACGGAACCGCCACGCCGTCGCGCACGTATGCGGGTAGCAGCGGCCCTTTTAGGGGGCGCGCTTCTCCTGGGGCTTCTCAGGACGTTTTGGGGCCTCCTGCCCGCGCTGTGGTTCCTTGTGCGGGGCGTCGGGCGGCTGTCACCGGGCACGACGGCGGGGAGCGCGCGGTGGGCGACGGGGCGCGAGGCGGGGCGCGACCTGGGGCCACGGTTCGCCCGGCTACGGCGCCTCGGCCTGCTGCGCCGGGAGCCGCCCTTCGTCGTCGGCCGTGTGGGCCGGCGCGTCGTTTCCCTCTCGACGACGCGGCAGGGACTCAACATCCTCGCCGTCGGCCTTCCCGGTGAGGGCAAGTCGTCGGCCATCGTGATCCCCAACTTGCTACGCGAGGGGCGCGGCGGTCGGCCGCGCCGTTCCCTCATCGTCGCCGACCCAAAAGGCGAGTGCCACGCGGCCGCGGCGGGGGCGCTGGCCACCCAAGGGTACGCGGTGCGCCGGGTGGACTTCTACGCTGCGGCCGGAGCAGACGGGGCGGGCTATAACCCGCTTGCGCACATCCACACGGCATCGCAGGCCCTCGTGTTCGCCCGCGCCTGGATCGCGCAGACACGCGGCCAGGGCGAGGTCGGCGCGTCGGCCGAGTTCTGGGACGCGACGGTGGCTCTGCTCCTACAGTCAGCCGTTCTCCACCTGAACCACCAGTACCGGGCGCGCGGAGCACAGGGCGCGCCGCTGGCCCGCCTGCTGGCCCTCTTCAACGTGGAGGACTTCGCCCTGCTCAAGAGTGAGCTGCTGCGCTCTCCGTGCGTCGAAGCGGCCGACGCGGTGCGCGGTTTCCTGGGCGGGATCGCCGCGAATGAACGCCTGGGCGGGTCCATTCTCGTCGGTCTCCTCGTCAAGTTCGCTGTGCTGAATGACCCCGCCGTGGCGCGCGTGACCGCTCACGACGACCTGGACTTCCGGGCCATGGGCGACCCGACGACGGCGCCGCTGGCCTTCTTCGTGATCCTGACCCCCGGCATGGAGGACATACTGCGGCCGCTGACCGGCTGTCTCTTCATGCAGCTGTTCGACGCGTTGGTGGCGGCCGCAAACGCGCGGCCGGGCCAGGCGCTCGGGCGGCGCGTCTTCGGATATTTGGACGAGGCTGGAACGATCGGCGTCATCGCCGGCCTGCCGCGCCGCCTGGCCACCCTGCGCAGCGCCGGCGTGGGGATGCTGCTGGCCGTGCAGGACACAATCCAGCTTGACACGCTCTACACGCCCGAGGGGCGGCGGCTCATCACCTCCACGTCTCAGACGCACATCATCTTTGCGGGCGTGGGGCAGGAGGACGCGGCGTGGGTCTCAACGCGCCTGGGGACGGCGACGGTGGTCGGACGATCGGCGAGCGCCGGCCGCGATCGCGAGGACCTGCTGGTCGGCTCGGGCGGTTATAACCGCGCCGAGGTCGGCCGGCCGCTGATGACGCCGGAGGAGATCCAGCAGTTGCCCGAGGGCTCCATCATCGTCAACGCCCTCCACGCGCGGCCGGTGCTCGCCCGCACGCTGCCCTGGTATCAGGCGCGTGGGCTACGCCGCCTGGTGGCCCGGACGGCGGCGCCGCCGTCCGGCGGCATCGCTTTTTTTTCCAAGCAGCAGGCCGTCCCGCCAACGGTGTCCGACGAGGACGACAACACGCTTGCCGGGTAGCAACCCCGGCGCGGCGGGGCGCGTCCAAGGGCAAGGTCGCTGCGCTCCCGCGCTCCGCGCGCCCTTGACACGGCCCCGGCCTCGGTGCTGCGTCTGCTACGCCGACAGGGAGACTCACGGAAGATGACGGACCTTGGCTTCTCCCTGTCGCGCTGCGCAGTCTAGCACCATCGGCTCCCCGCGCCTCACCCACACAACAGCCACAGACGGCCTCCAGGGTCGATCTAAGGAAGATAACGCGACCGTCACAGGGTACAATGCCTGCGTGACGGACGAACGCATGCAGGCAGGCACGGACGCAGAGACGGATGCACGCGTGCATGACGACGTGCAGGCGTACACGCTGACGGTGGACGACGCGGCCGACGTCCTCGGCAAGTCGGTCGATACCGTGCGCCGCTACATCCGGCAGGGCAAGCTCCCCCATATCCGCGTGCAGGGCGGCCGCACCGTCGAGTATCGCCTGCGCCCCGACGACGTGCGGGACTTGCGCGACCGCCAGGAGGCCGTCGAGGCAGAGCCGTCCGCGTCCGCGGCTGATCCTCCACCCCTAGCGGCAGCGACGGAGGCGCGCCCCGAGGGACGCATGCAGGCAGGCGCGGACGCACGCATGCAGACGCTTACCCTCATGCACGCGTTGGTCCAGCCCCTCGTCGACGAACTCCACGAGGCGCGCGAACGAACCGAGCGGCTCGCGGCCGAGAACGCCGTACTGCGCGAGCGCCTGCGTGTGGCCGAGCAGGAGCGCCGGGAGATCCGGCGGTTACCCTGGTGGGTGCGCCTCTTGCTGGGTCGCTAACCTAACGCCACCGTGCGACGCAGGCACGTGTGCAGACCCTTCTTGCCTGCGTAGGCAGGCGCCCACGTAGGCATGCATGCACGCAGGGCCGTCTCGATCATCGAGACGGCCCTCCGGCAGGCGCGAGAGAAGAGAGTGGCTAGGCGACGGTGCGCCGCCCGTTCAGCCGGACCGCCATGCCCCGCACCCTATCCCCGGCCGCGCCCCGCCCGTAGGCGATGATGCGCCCGTGGCGATCACAGAGGACGGTAACGTGCCCGAAGGCGTAGGTGACCCACATCATGACACCGTTGGCGGGGTGTCCGAGGCAGCCGCGGTCGCCGCCGTCGCGTCGCGTTCCTCGCGCGACGGCGACCGGGCGAACCACCGCGCCTGCTGCCATGCCTCGGCCGCGCGCGCGTCGTCGAGCAAGGCGCGGATATACGGCGCGTCGGAGCGCCGCAGTGCCTTGGTTATGACGGCGAGTGCGTCGCAATCCCGGATCAAACGCGACCGAGCCTCGTCCTGCTCCAGCGGGTTTTCAGAGTCCTCCCACGACTGGACGGCATGGAGCAGGGTCGCGAAGACGTCCCAGGCCTCATCACGCTCGAGCGTGATGGGCGTCGCATCAGGGATGCCCTCGGGTTGCTCCTGATAGGTCGTCGCGCGCTGGGTGGAACGGCGGCCGTGCGACGCGGCCGGGGCGCCCTGGGTCGTGCCGTGTGACGGATCCTGATTCATCTGGGTCATGGTGATGCTCCTGTACGGCTATAGCCGATGAATGGGGCGATGGGGCGATGGACATGAGAGGCGCGCGGGCGGACGCTACACCCCCGCGCGGGGGTCGCGCCCCTCGACGCTGCGCAGGTTGTGCGCGGCCTTGTAGGGCGCCAGGCAAGCCGCGTGCAGGTAGTAGAGGTCGTCGCGTCCCACGAGGCGTGAGACGCGCCAGAGCGCACCCGTCGCCGTGGTGCCCAGTTGGGAGCAGTGGACGCACGTCTGGATAACGGGCAGGTCGGCGACGACAGCGCGCGCGACACGGGGCGAACCGGGTGATGTTGGGATCATGGTAGAGTGGTCCTTTCGTCCTCGTCGGCCGGCGAGACGGTGAAGCCTCGCCGGCCATTTGTGTCTGTAGGGTTACGCGTAGCACTCCTGGAGGGCGGCCATCCCGGCCGGCCGCTTCGGCGCCTTGGGCGCGTAGAAGGCGGCGTTCAGGCGCTTGACGGCGGCGCTGTGCTTGCACACCTTCCCCCACTGCCCGGCCGGGCAGGTGCAGCTCGCGGCCGTTGTGGTGTAGAAGGCGCCGGCGTGCGTCTGACTCTCCACGTGGTAGGTCCCGCGTGTACCACTGAGCGCGATCCGGGGCCGGTGCGCGGTATTCTTCGTCCTGGGTGCGGTCCGCATTGGCGTGTCCTCCGTGCCTACCGCCCGGTGATGGCTCAAACATCACCGGGCATTTGTGTTTGTGGAGCGATCGCCCCTACCCCATCATATGATAGCATGTATCAGAGTCTATGTCAATCTTTTAGATTGTACAAGACGGTGGATAATGGTGTAGTGGGGGTGAATAGGACGTAGTAAACTAGGGAGGGACACCAGGTGAGCACAGTGGGAGTGTTAGAGATGCCACAAGCCGAAGATAAGACCTGGCAGGTGACGGTCCGGTTACCCCGCGACCTGGAGCCCGCCATAAAGGAGGTAGCGCGACAGCGGTTGGTGCCGCCGACGATCGCGCTCCGGCAACTGATTAAAGAGCGCCTCGACCAGCTCACGGCGGAGGCACGGCGCCAGGAGCGCACGGAGGGGCAGCAATGAACTCGATTGAGCCGGAGAATCCCCGTGCAGTCGACGAGATGCGTGAGGCGCAATGTGAGGCCCAGGTAACATGCGTCATCTGCCACACGCAGTGGACCGTTCAACCCAAGGAGATGGTCTCTTACAAAAACGGTTTTGCCAAAGGCCATGAGGTATGTCTACCATGCGCCGAACGGGTAGCTCCCAAGATGATCGCCAGCATGCGGCGCTTTTTGATGTCACAGGAAACGACCCGGTGGCAGCCTGACGCGCCCTTCACCGAACTGCACGCCGCCAAGCTCTACCAGGCGTCGTTTGATGATGAAAACGAGCGAGCCTAGGCAAACGTCGATCAGAACACACAGCACAGAGGAGCCACCTCTGATCCGCTGGATTGAGCGCTCGCCGTACCTCCACGAGGCCCGCGTGTCGACCGCCGACGGCACGGATCTCTACGCGGGCTACGTCGCCACGACGACCGGCGCCGACGTGTGGTGCGGCTATGTGGGCCAGGGGTGCCTCGATGCCGAGTGGGAGCGCCTAGCCGCGCAGGACCGGAGTGGTACGCGGGAAGAGGTAATGGACCCCCGAACCGCGTACAAACGAGAGAGGGAGCAACAGAGTGCCCTACATAGCCTACGTCCAAAAGAACTTCCGTCCCGACGCGTTGAGCATGATCGAGCGGTGTAACGGCATCATCGCGAGCTACCACGCGCAGGGGTACGACCTCACGCTTCGTCAAGTGTTCTATCAATGCGTCAGCCGCGCCTGGATCGCCAACACGAGCAGGAGCTACAACAACCTGGGGGCGTTGATTAACGACGCCCGCCTTGCCGGGTTGATCGACTGGACCGCCATCACCGACCGGACCCGCAACATGCGCCAGAATAGCCACTGGGACACGCCCGCCGACATCATCGCGAGCGCGGCCAGTAGCTACGCCATTGACAAGTGGGAGGGGCAGACGTACCGCGTCGAGGTCTGGGTGGAAAAGGAAGCGCTGGCCGGTGTCGTCGGGCGCGCGGCGCTCGCCATGGACGTGCCCTACTTCTGCTGCCGGGGCTATACCAGTCAGTCCGAGATGTGGAGTGCGGCGCAGCGGCTCCTCCACTGGACGCGCGAGGGCTACACCCCGTACATCATTCATTTAGGCGACCATGACCCCTCGGGCATCGACATGAGCCGCGACATCGAAGGTCGCTTGGCGCTGTTCACGCGGGGTCGGGTGCCGTTCCAGCGCATCGCCCTCAACATGGACCAAGTCGAGTACTACGGCCCGCCGCCCAACCCCGCCAAGATCACCGACTCGCGCGCTAACGAGTACGTCGACGCCTACGGACCGTCCTCGTGGGAGTTAGACGCGTTGGAGCCCGCCGTCATTGCGACGCTCATCGCGGACGCGGTGGGCGCTCTCCGCGATGACACGGCCTGGGCGCGGCGGGAGGACGCCGAGGACACGCACCGCGCCCTTCTCGGGTCCGCCGCCGCCCACTGGGAGGAGGTGACGCACGCCGTGCGCCGCGCCACGCCGCGCCCTATCCTTAGCCCCCAAGAGGCGGGCGCCTGTGGGGGACGTGGCCGTAAACGTCGGGACAATGTACCGACCTTTGCACGAGGCAACAGTCGGTCGTATCTACTGGCCGCGCTTGAGCGTGACCATCGTGCGCTGTACGACCAGGTCATCGCGCGACAGATGAGCGCCTACCAGGCCGCCGTGCAGGCAGGGATACGCCGTCCACACGGCAGCACCGCGCGTAGTTGAGACAACTAGTCTTGTCTCAACTTAGGGTCGAAGCACGCAGGAAGGAGATCGCCCGATGTCCACAGCCCTTGTCCTGGCGCGCGGGGACGGCGTCGGCCGCGCGGGGTCCTGGGTGGCCCTCCCCGACGACGAACGCCGACGGCGCGCGGTGGCGGCCGCCCGTGACCACAACGTGGCGACCCTCTGGGATCTCACCGACGCGCACCTGACGCTCTACGGCCGCGCGGGCGGCGCCGTGAGCCCGTACACGCGCCGCAACTATCGGCAGGGTGTGACGGCCCTGGTCATGGCGTGGGGCCAGGAGAACCTCGTGCGGCCGCGGCGCGACGCCGGCGCGCTGTGGCTGCGGCGGATGGAGGACGAGGGGCTCAAGCCCTCGACCGTGAACGTGCGCCTGGCCGGCGCGCGCGCCCTCTACGCCGCCTTGCGCTGGACCGGAGCGACCGAGGCCGATCCGCTACGCGACGCGCACCCCGCCAAGGATACGGTCCCCGCGTGGGAGAAGCGTCGGCCGTATGCCCCCGAGGAGGTCGGCCGGCTCATCGCCGCGGCGCGGGGCGACGATCGCGCCCTCGTGTTGCTCGGCGCGCACGCGGGCCTACGTGTCTCGGAGATGCTCGGACTGCGCTGGGACGACGTCGACGCCGCGCGCCGTGAGCTCGTCGTGCGCAAGGGCAAGGGCGGCAAGCCGCGCACGGTCGAGATGAGCGCGACCCTCACCGCGACGCTCGTCGACCTCGCCGCGACGGGCGAGCGCGTGATAGGAAAACGAAGCGGTTATGTGCTGCCCTACGGCACGGGCATGAGCGCATGGACGCGGCTCAACGGGGTGTGCGTCCGTGCCGGCGTCGCGGCCCTGGGTGTCCATAGCCTCCGGCACGCGGCGGGGACGCGCCTGGTCAAGGAAACCGGCAGCCTCGAGGAGGCCGCGCGCCACTTAGGGCACGCGTCGATCGAGACCACCCGTGTCTACGCCAAGTGGTCGAACACACGCCTACGAGAAACGATGAACGCGTGGTAGCGCGCGCATAAAGCGGAGAGGCGGGGGAGTCCAAACACCCCGCCTCTCCTGAGCATCACAGCGGAGGTGCCCGAGCGATGCCTACATCAAGCGTACAATACGCGGCGCGCGGCCGAGGAGCGAAGAGGCTATGTGTAGCAGTGATGGCGACGGCGGGCGGCGCGCTTTTAGGACGCGATCTTGCCGGCCTTGATGAGCTTCTGGACGGTGTTCACCGACGCGCCACTAGCCCGAGCGAGGGGCCGGACGCCACGCGTGCCCTCGGACCAGGCGGCCAGGATGCGACGCTCCGCATCGCTAGCGCGAGGATTGGCCACCGTCCGGCCCCTCTTCCATGCCGCATAGCAACCGCTGTCGCAGAAAGCCACATGCTTGCCTCTACGCTGGATAATAGCGTTGCAGTAGCGGCATGGAAGAGTGCGCTGACGCTGCGCATGGTAATAGAGCGCTCTATGAGACATAGAGCAAAAATGGAGACGGCTCTTGTTCCGTCGCCGATACGGATGCGCCTCGAAGGTCACAGCCCAAGGCTTCCGCTTCCCCTCGGCCGCCTCCATCTGACAATAGGCGCAGACAAACCTCGTCTTAGGAGGGAGTTGCTCGCGGCGCCACGCATGGAAATGCGCACGAGAGCAGAAGGAGTGCGCATGGGTCGTCGATGGGAACACGGTACGCGTGATCTCTTGCGCACACTGCGAGTACGCGCAAGTCACCGCCACTCTCTCACCTTTATGCGGTCGACAGTCACGGCAGACCCATGTCATCGTCTCAACGTTGACAGCGCGCGGCCAATGGTGACCGGGCTTGCGGGTGGTGACCGCGTTGCAAACCAAGCATATCACCTGCCGCGCCGCAGACTGCTGCCGGACCCAGGCTATCCGGTGCTCATTGGAGCAAAACCATTCCTGGGTCCGCGCCGCTCGGCCACGACCACGCGACACAGGCCGGCCACAGCTTGGCAGGCTACACGGATGAACCTCACTGCCGCGGCGCAGGAGTTGGTGATAACACGCCGCGTGATACTGCTTTTCGGCCGTCGCTTTAGGATCCAGCTCCTGCAGGCACAAGGCGCAATAGCGGATAGGAGTAGCCGATCGGCGTTGGCGGAGTTGGCCCGCTTCCCTAGCGGCCCCGCGACACTCAAGGTGATAAGCGCGTCGGCCCGCCTTATACGCGGATCGCGTGACCGAGATAAGATCGTTGATGTGATCGCACCTAGACCAGGCGCAGGCTGCCAGCATCCGTCCCCGACCACGATGGTCAGCATCATAGCACTCAAACGAACAAAACTTCTGATCACGCCATTGAGGATCAAAAGGATTGTCGCACGAGGGGCACCGACGCTGCGGATCGGTCTGCGCCGTAGTAGCGAAGTGTATCACTTCAATTTACCCTCCCCCTAGCAGTGTATCACTTCAACTTAGCAGCCTTTCACAAGTTATGAGCACCTGTTATCGTGTTGGTAGACGCGGTCATATAAGCGCGTGAGAAGAGTTTTGGACATAGGAAAAGCGCGTACCCCGGTCTCAGTTGTTGCAGACCAAACCGGGTATACGCGCTCCGCACAACGACACAGGCTCGGGATCGAGCCGCCTCATTTGGCAAAAGGTACGGGCACAGCCCGTTGTGTCATCGCCTCCATTGTAGCATCGAAGGTCAAGCGAGGAGAAAACCGCGAGGCACTGCCGCCGGCGCATGATGCGCCGGGCACGAAAAAGCCGACATCACCAACCGCCCGCCAAGTTGGTAGTGATGCCGGCCCTAGTAGAAAACGAGGCCATGCGCTATGAGCGCTTACTCTATTGTACCACGATTAGCTGCCCCCGTGCAGCGAGGCGCGCGATGAGCGCCGCACTCCACGACAACACCGGAGCGCCCGGACGCTCCTGGGCGTCGGTCACGCGACACGACGCTTGCCCGATATGCGGCCATGACTCCTGGTGCGAGGTCGCGCCCGATGGCACGGTCCACTGCATGCGTATCGACAACGGCGGTCCCGCCTGGGATAAGCGCCAGGGCGGCTGGCTCCACCGGCCGAGCGCGCCTCGCGCACCGGCACCCTCAACGGCCACTGTCGAGCGACTCGCACCCGCGCCTTGCCTTGAGAGTGCCGACGAACCCACTAAAGACGCGATCTACGCACGCCTGCTGGAATTGTGTCCGCCCTCGCTCGCAGATCACGACTACCTCCTGCGCAAAGCCGGTCACACCGACGCGATGATCGCCGGCAACTACGGCACACTGCCCCGCCAGGATGCCCAGGGCACGTTGATGACGACCCTCGTATCCGAGTTCGGGGCAGACATTCTGCGCACGGTCCCCGGCGTCGTCGACGTGGGGACCGGCCATCTGCGCTGGCGCGGCGCGGGCTTACTCATCGCCGTCCGCAACCGCGTTAATTCCATCCAGGCATGCCGGGTGCGTGCCGCACTCGAGAACGGCGACAAGGCGTACTTCTGGCTCAGCAGCACCAAGAGCGGTGGGCCCAGTTCAGGCGCGCCGGCGCATGTCGCTCGCCCTCAAGAACTGCGTGACCACCGCATCTACTTTTGTGAGAGCGAAAAGACCGCGAACTACCTGGCGCACACGCGCGGCGCCGTCGCCGTCGCCCTGGCAGGACAGGGCAACCACCGCGCCGCCCTCGCGGTCGCCGAGGAGTTGCGCGACGCGGAGGACGCGGAGGTCGCGGTCGTCCTGCTCGATGCCGTTGACTCCGCCGATGTGGAGGCGACACGCAAGCAGGCAGAGACCGAGGGCAACCGCCAGGCACTCGCTGCGGCGCTCGCGCGCCTGGGGTATCACGTCAAGATCGGCCGCTGGGCGCACGCCGACGGGAAAGGCCCCGACGACCTGTTCATGGCTGGCCACGCCATCGCCTACGACATCTACACACCTCCCTTCGGTGGCCTGGACGATAGACCGCATCCCGGCGTGTTCGCTCCTGCCCCGGACGACGCGGAGCTCGTCAGCGTCGATCCGCGCATCCTCGCCTGGATGCTGACGCAGACCGCCAGCACGGCCACGCTCCGCGCGCGCTATCACCACCAACTGGCCATCCTGCGCGACGGCGCCATGAACGATGGTCAGAAGCTCGCCAACATGGCGATCGCCGCACGCCTTCCGGTTGGCCGTGGCGCACGCCGGCTGGAGCCCGTGATCATCACCGCCGCAGCGATCGCCTGCGACCTCGGGAGTCGGGTCACCGTAAAGGACGGGATACGCCGACCGACGAAGCTCAATACGGTCACGAAGAACCTGGGCGACCTCGTGAACCTCGGTGTCCTTGTCCGCGCGGCGGTGGAGGTTCCAAAGGTTATAACCGTCACAGACGACCAGGGGAGGTCCGTCGAGACGACGATCACCACCACGAAGTTTGCCTATCAAGACACGGGGTCTCTGCCCGGACAGCACATGTCGCGGGACGAGGCGCGCGCGGCGGCGACACGCGCGAAGACTGACCGCGAGCGCCCGCGCTGCCCGCGCTGCTACAGCAAGAAACTGAAGCCAAGCGCGCACGTCTGTCTCGACTGTGGGCAGGTGTCGAGCGATGTTGATGCCGTGTACGCTGCCCAGGCGCTCGTGGACCATGGTGACGCCCTGTATACGCATCGTGACACGGGTGAAATCGTCGTCCCCGGCGTCGTCGTGGAGACGATCGATCCTGTACACGGATTCCGTGTACAGGATCCAAAGACCGAGCAACACAGCGAGGATGAGCCCTCTACACGGATTCCGTGTGCAGGGATAAAGACGTCTTTAGTACACGGAATCCGTGTAGAGGGCTCCGACGCCAGTGGAGACGATGAGCGCGAGATCCTGAAGCCTTGCCCCGGCGGCTGTGGCGTCCTCCAGACGAACGGATGGACGTGCAAAACCTGCCGTGAAGGAACAACAGGGCGCGCGGCGGCGAGGGGCTCTCTGCACATACCGAACGGATCCGCAACCGGACAGGAGGCGCGCTATGATCGCTAACGCCCCGGCTGTACAGGCGACAGGCGCGGCGCTGATCGGGCTGACGATCGGCGCGACGGTCACGATCGCGGCGGACGCGCCCCGCGGCGTGCGCCAGGCGCTCAGCGCGGCGCTGACGCTGCCCAATCCCGCGTACACCGAGGCTGAGCGCCACGGACGCGGCACGCGCGACCTGGAGCCGTGGCTACGCTACTACGACACGCGCGATGATGGGACGACTGATGTCCCGCGCGGCGCGGCCGAGATGGTCCACCGGATCTGTCTGGCGCACGACCTCCGGCCGATCTGGCGCGACGAGACGTACATCACCGTCCCCGTCCCCTTCGACGAGCGGGTCACGCTTAGCCCCGTGCAGGAGCGCGCCGTCGCCGAAACCCTCCAGCGCCGCGTTGGTGTCCTCGAGGCTCCGGCCGGCAGCGGTAAGACGGTGATGGGCCTCGCCCTGGTAGCGCGCCGCCGGCAGCCGGCCCTCTGGATCACGCACACCAGGGAGCTGGCGCGCCAGGCCGTCGAGCGCGCCGGGATGGTTCTGGGGCTGTCGGCCGACGAGGTCGGCTTCGTCGGTGACGGCGAGTGCCGCGTCGGTGCGCGGCTCACGGTGGCGCTCGTGCAGACGCTGGCCCGAGGGATCCCGCCGGCGCTCCTCGACGTCGGCCACGTCGTCGTCGACGAGGCACACCACTGCCCCGCCTTGCAGATGGCCGCGGTGATCGCGCGGTTTGATGCGCGCTACATCCTCGGGCTCACGGCGACGCCGTACCGGCGCGACGGCCTCGATGCGGTCATCCGCTTCTACCTCGGGCCAACGGTGGCGCGGATCGCGGCGGCCGACCTGTCCGACCGCCTTATCCTCCCGCGCGTCATCAAGCGGGACACCGGCATGCGGCCGCAGGGCGACAGCTTCACGGAGATCGTCTCTGAGTTGGTCGCAGACCCGGCGCGGAATGCTCTCATCGTGCGTGATGTCGTGGAGGCCGTGGGGCGCGGCCGGCGCTGCCTGGTCCTCTCGGACCGTGTCGACCACGTGGAGACGCTCACGGCCCTGCTACAGGCCGAGGCCGTGCGTGCGGCCGTCCTGCACGGACGATTGGGCAAGCGGACACGCGGGCAGGTTGTGGAGGACCTCGCCGCCGGCGCGCTCGACGTTGCCGTAGCCACCGGGTCCCTCGTCGGCGAGGGCTTCGACTGCCCCCGGCTGGACGCGCTCTTCCTGGCGACGCCGGTGAGTTACAGCGGGCGCGTGGTGCAGTATATCGGCCGGGTGAGCAGGACCGCGCCGGGCAAGGTCGACGCCCTGGTGTTCGACTACTGTGACGATCATCGGATGCTGTGGTCAACCTACCGCAACCGCGCGGCCGTGTATCGCGAACAACAACGGGTGGCGGCATGAACATGACCCCGACGACCAATGTGCGATCCCGAGACGGCGAGAGCCGTGGTGAATGTTCACCACGGCTCTCGCCGATACAGTTCCCACCGCGCAGGAAGGAGAATCCCACGGTGTGCTTGTAGTATCGGTAACCCATATGGCGCATGTCTATAGCCTATTTGGGCTACTTGACGCACAAATGCGCCGCAGCGCATCAGGCGCTCGGCGCATTCAGGTCTATCTCCACGTGGGGCGCGGCCGGTACCAGGACAGCCCCACCGCGGTGCCCCGTTCCTCGCTGACGCCGGACTGGAAGGGCGAGCCCCACGCGGATGACTCTTATAGCATCGCACCGGCGCATGAAGCGTCTATGTTGCCTGGATCAAGACTTCATGAAAAGGATCGTGCGAGGATGGATAGATCAAACGATCACCTCAACGAGCATCTACGCCTACACACACGGCGGCTCTCGCCCGCGGGGACGCCCGACCTGACCGCGCCGTTCCTGCGGTCCCTGGATCAATCGACACACTCCGGCGGCCCACGGCGGGGCACGCCGACCGCGCCGCTCACGCTGGACGAGGGCCGCGCGCGCCTCGCCCGGGAGTGTCCCCCGCTGTCCGCCTGTATCGAGGCGCGCGGGACGCAGCGGGACGCGGCGGCCGCGCTGGGCGTCTCGTTGCGAACGGTCTGTACCCGTCGGCGCGCGGGCGTGGCCCAGCTCGTCGTCTGGACGGACCTGAGCGAGGACGTGGTCAGGGACGCGCTGGGCTATGTGGATAAAGTCCTTGATGATCGGTAAACAAGCATGAGATAATACAGATAGTTACAGGTGTCACTTTAAGGGGGCGCTTCCCGCGATGGGAAGCGCCCCCTTTGTGTTGCCCGAAAAAGGTAGGAAAAGGGGAGAACGATGGCACAGGACGTACGGGAACGGGAGTGGACGCCGAACCGGCCGGGGACGCGGCCGCTCGCGCCGCGGCGGGATATCAAGTTACAGATCTGTGTGAGCGCCCAGGAGCGTGCCCGTCTGGAGACGCAGGCCCGCGCGCGCGGGTACGAGAGTGTCGCCGCCTACGTGCGTTCCGCCACGCTCGGCCAGCCCCCGGCGTCGTAGGACGTCGCCTACCCAGGAAGGATCAAGAAAGACATGCCCCCAACCAGGAACGACCAGGCCCCGGCCCTGTCCGCGGACGAGGTGCGCCTCTCTGACGGGCGCGTGGCCCGCGTCCGCGACGCTGACCCGGCCGGCGATCGGCGTATCGATCTCCTGTTGTTGCAGTGCCGGTTCCTGCGCGGTGGTGAGGTCAATCCCCTGGTGGGCGGGATAGCGCGGGCGGTTCTGTCCATCATTGAGATTGACGGTGAGCCCGTGCCGTGGCCGCCCTGCCGCCCACGCTACGCTGATCTACGGGCGTATCTCAACAGGTTCACCGGCGCGGAGCTCGAAGCGATCGCAGAGGCCTACAGCGTGGCCAATCCGGGCGCCATCACGCAGCTCCTCCGAACGGGGCCACGGCGTGGGCGCGTGATGGCCTGAAAGGACATCGTTATGAATGATTTGTATGTGCTTAGCGCCCGGATCGGGATGGATTTTTCATCCTTCTCGGTGGGGACGACCGCCGTGATGCGCATGTTCACCTCGCTCCAGAACGCGGCCGGCGTCACCGGCACCCACCTCGATAGGCTGAGCCGCTCGCTGGCCACGTTCGCGGCCGGCGCGGCGATCACCGGCGTGGGCGTGGTGGGTGTGTCGATGATGAAGCGGTGGACGAGCGCCGCGGCCGAACTTCAATCAGCCATGATGGGCGTCCAGTTGGCGACGACCGGCACGGCGCGTCAACTGGAGGCGCTCCATCAACAGACCTTCATCACGGCCAACCGGACACAGTTCTCGGCCGTCGATATTGCCAGTATCGAGAAGATCGCGGCGACCAACGGCCTCAACCAGCGCGACGTGCTCCTCCGGGTCGTGCCGACGCTGGGCAACCTCGCGGAGATCGACCAGCGCCTCCGGGGCATCGCGTACACCGCCAGCGTCCCGGCGGCCGTCCAGACGGCGCATGCCTTCCAGGCGTATCCGACGAACACGGCCCAAACCAAGAGCTTCACGGACCTGCTCGACCTCTTCGGGCGCTCCCAGCTCGTCGCGGGCACGTCGCCCGAGCAGATGGCGCGCTTGGTGACGTACCTGGCACCCGCCCGCTCGGCGCTGCACCTGTCGCCCCAGGACATTATCGGGACGGCGGCGCTGGCGTCCAACGTGGGACTTGCGGGTGGTCATGGCGGTGGTTCGACGGTTGCCGCCCTCTTCCGCACCATCGTCCCGGCGATGACGACGTTCAACGCGGCGCACAACCGCGCGCTCATGGCGGTGGAGCATGCGGGGCACGGCTCGTTCTTCGACCGGAAGGGGCAGTTCGAGGGCGTCACGAACATGCTCAACGTGGTCATGCGGGCCATGGAAGCGATCCCCAGCCAGGCGCGGCGGCTGGCCCTCTTGCAGGCCGCGTTCCAGACGACGGGCGCGCGTGCCTTTAGCCTGCTGGCGACTCCCGGCGCGATCGGGCGCTATCAGACGATTCAGGGGCTGCTGGGGCCGAACGGCCTGCCCTCGACCCAGGCGATGCAGACCGGCCTCAACAGCACGCTCCAGGGGCAGATGGCGACGTTACAGGGCAATCTCAAGAGCATTAGCGCCCTGCTCGGCGCGCAGCTCCTGCCCATCCTGGCTCCGGTCGTCCACGGGTTCGTCCAGATGACGGGCACGATCGTCACGTTCCTCCGCCTGCATCCCGCGATCACCAAGTTTATCGCCATGCTGACGTTGGTCACGACGAGCGTCGCCCTTATCGCCGGCCCCTTCCTGATGCTCGCGGGCCTCATCGGCGCGGTCAGCGTCGGGATCGAGGTGCTCGGGGCTGGGTTCGCCGCGATCGCGACGATCGGCCTCGCGCCCTTCCTGGTGGGGATCCTGGCGGTTGTAGCGGGACTCACGGCGATCACCCTCGTCATCATGAACGTCGGCAAGATCATGTCTGTCCTGGGGGGCGCGGTGGGCGTCATTGTCTCACGCTTTGAGGCGTTAGCCAACCTGCTCCCGCACTTCGCGCCAGGGCATATCCCCAACGCGCCCTATGACCCCAAAACGGCCCATGGGCACTACATCGCCCGTAAGGGCGCGATGCAGTGGATACCTGACCCGCCTCCAGGGAAAGGCGGCGGCGGCGCGGTGTTCAACATCAGCATCCATCCTGGCGCGGTCGGTCCCATCCACGTCCATGGAGCGGCGCACCACGACGAGGAGGCCCTGGCGGCGCGCGTCAGTGCGCACGTTGTCCGTAGTCTGGCCGACGAGCTCGTCCATACGCTGACCTCTGGCGCGACGTCCGCGTTCGGCCTCTCCCCGGTGCTCGGCACGCCCGCGCCGCGCTAGGAGCGCGGGGCATGTTCACCATCTGCCCAAAAGGAGTAAGACAACAGTGGTAGTAACACCATTGGCAGAGATAGAGACGCAGGCCGGCCGGCCGCACTGGGGCGATCTGGTAAAGTGGCAGGCCGCACAGAGCGCGCGCCGCGGGGCCGTCGACACCGGCGGCCACCTCATCGCCGGGATGCTGCCCCAGGTCGATGGCGCGGGGCGCGTCAGCGCGGCGGAGGGCCTGTGCGTGGCGTGCGCTGTGGGGGCGCGCTCGTGGTCGACGTCGCCGCTGGCGGACGCCCCACGATCAGCGGCCGCGCGCGGCAGGAGCACTGTACCCCGCGCCTCTGGTGGATGGACGCCGGCTGCGAGATACGCTTGAGCCGGCGCGCGTTCGCGGCGCGGCAAGACCCGGCCTTCGTGGGGCACGCGCTGGCCGCCTATGCGCGATCGCGCGCGGGCGAGACGGGCGCGACGGGCATTGACCTTGCCTACACGCTTGGGCTGTACGGTGACCAGGCGACGGCGACGCTCTACCGCCTCCAGTTGTACCCGATGCCCGCGGGCGACGCGACGGCGCTGGGGCGGGCATCGCTGGAGATTGCTCGGGCGATGGGCCTGGACGCCGCGCGCCTCACACGCGTCCTCATTGATGCTCAGGCGGCCGTGACGGCCGAGGCGGGCCAGCAGGCGACAGAAGAGCGTGAGCGGGAGATCGCGCGCGCTAGAGAGGCTGTGACGGCCACGGGCCATGCTCATCACGCGGCACAGGAACGCCTCGCCGCGCTCCTCGCATCGGGAGAGGCGTAGGACCGTGGCACACGTCCGTCCCTGTGTGCCACGCGCGCGCGTGCGTGGGATGGGGCGCTTTTGGGCGCTTTTGTGCCGTCCGTCATGGGCCGTCACAATGCAGCGGGGTGGTTGAACGGGTGAGGAACCGATCACTGAAAGGGATGTGAGGATGGCCTACAGCGCGGTTGCGATAGCACGCCGTCGCTGTCTGTCCCGCCGTCGGGATGGAGCGCCCTGCCGTGCCTGGGCCTTGTGGAACGACCCAAGGCAACGGTGCCGGATGCACTCAAAGGCGCGGGGGCAGAGCCGCGCCGACCGACGCTTCATGGCCGCGACATTGGGTCAGGATCTTGCCGATGCGCGCGGCCGGCCGGTGTGCCGCTGCCGGGCCTATCGGTGGCCGCATCGGCCCGGATCGGGCGGCTGCAACTGGCCTGAGGAGCCTACTACCGAGTCTGCCGTGGCAGCGTTGCACACTTATGTTCAAGCTCTACACGCACACTTATGCATAACCCTTGGGTAACCCACTTCAATCTCGGTGCGCAGGACGCGGAAGAATAGGCGTGAGGTAAGGGATGGGAATGAGCTGGGAGGCGATCTGTCGGCGCGCGGGTGGGCGGCGCTGGTACAACACGTGGCGGCGCGACCTGGCCTTTATGCGGCGGGGCGAGGTTCTCGACTATTGGCGGGTGAGTCGGGGCGCGCAGGGCTGGCAAGCCAAAGCCGCCGTGGCGCTCGGCGTGCACCGCTCGACGATCACACGCGACATTGAAGCCTTACTCGCGGAGATGCACCAGGGTGTGCCGTGTCCGATGTGTGGGCATGCGAACCGCGACTGGCAAAGGAGAGGGAGCGATGGCGTATAGCGCGTTAGCTGAGGCGCGTCGGCGCTGTACGGGGAGGCGAAAAGACGGTGAGGCGTGCCAGGCCTGGGCCTTGTGGGATGACCCGCTGCAACGCTGCACGACGCACGCGGGTCGGCGTCGCCTCGGGCCTGGATCGCGCGGGCCGTACAGGAGCGGTGGTCACTATACCGACAGCAAGACGCGCTACACGCCCTGTACGTGCGGCGCCTATAACTGGCCGCATCGTCCCGGTGGCGGCCTATGTCGCTGGCCGGAAGAGCCCCTGTTCTCTCGCACAACGCCGGCGGGTCAACACGCCGCGTTCCGGCTAGCCGAGCGACGCAAGTGGTACGGACACGGGTACTTCTGGTAGGTCGCCACGCGCGTGTGTACGCTTTGTCGTCGTAACGGAACAAAAAACAACGTTTAGCTCTACTTGAATCCGGCACATAGCCGTGCCATCCTATTATCGGAAGCCCAATCGTGGCACTAACCGGCCAGGATAGCGGCATTATCAGAAGTGCGGCAGGGTCGGCACTACTGATTAGTAGTATTATCAGAGGCGTAGGGGGAGTGGTCGCGATGTTGGTAAGGGTGTGCTATGGTTGACGCCGAACATTTGACATCCGAGACACGAGAGCCTCTTCCAGGGCGAGGCATTGCCGCTCTTGTGGTTGTGCTGGCGTTCATCTCCCTCGGCGCCCTGGCCGCAGGATCTAAACTCTTAGGTGACGTGATCCTGGACCTCAATGGCCATTCTCCTGACCGTGCCTTGGGTGTCGGCCTTACGGTTCTGTTTCTCTGGCTCCCTCTTCTCCTGGGATCGTGGCTCTGTGGTGTCGTTGCCCTACGCTCCAGCCACTCTGCGCGCGCGTCTTACCTCTATACAGGGGTGTGTAGCGTCCTTGGGGGCGTGACGCTGTTCGTGTTTAGCAGTCCCACGTTTGTTGATCCGCCGCCCCGAGGCCTTGCTGCGACACTCGTCGTGCTCACCTTCTGGTTCGCCAATAGCGTTGCTCTCTGTAACGTCGTGATCGTCGTTAAGCGGGCTGTGAGATCGTATGGCGCAGCGTCCAGCCGGCGGAGACGTCATCCCTAACCTTAAACGTTGTGTGGTGTTCCATTACGACGACAAGGCGAGAGTCAAAAACAGGGGGTGTGCTTCACCTCCTCGCTCAAATCGGCACGTAGTGGCGACGCGACGAGCGGGTACGGAGCTTAGACCAGTTTTGCGTTCCAATCATACTGGAGACCCGTGTACGCGCAGGCGCGCACACACGCGCGTAGTGGCTGTCACGCTGTGTTCAAAAATGTGTAGTTTTCATGCGTCGCGTAAGCGTCCTGTGTCTCTCTGGCGGGCGGCACACTGTAGTGCAAAACGTTAGCTTTTCGACGGAATGTTACTCTAAGCTGTGCCCGTATCGCAGCTAATGCGTGATCAACCACGACGAATGCAGGTGGAAACGGGCTGGCGGGTCAAATGAGGCCACTAATGGCCCGTCTTATGGCGCCTAACGGGCAATCAGCTGCGATAACGTACTTTGATCGACCTTGCCAGGGCGTTCTCATCCGTGTGACGTCCCTATTTGCCGCCCGCTTAGAGTAACATTCCGTTGAAAAGCTAAGATCAGGCCAGTAGACAAGCGAATAGGAGGACGATGGTGAGCAGACGGTTGGGTGTGACGATAGGAGCACTCGTGCTCGGACTATGGGGCGCGGGAATCCCCGCGCACGCGAGCGGGGTCACGGTGATTCCACCAGATAAGATGGGTGTCAGCAACACCTGGTCGCTTAGGGGGGATACCCCGTTGTATCAAGCGACGCTGATCGAGACACAGTTGCCTGGATGCATGGAAGGGCCTTGCCCCGTTGACCTTATCGCTGTGTTCGGTGGGGGGCATACGGCGGTATTGGAAAGCGTCGCTCCCGTCGCCCAGGTTGTGCAGGTCAGTAGCGTCCAGTACGTGGTAGCGACGGGCCTTTGCCAATATGGCGGCTGCGAGCTTGGCGCTTATGCGGTCAACCGGCGACGGGCGGCAACAGCTCCATTGTTGGTACGCGCCCACATCGATCTGAGTAAAGCCCGCTGCGGACTGCAATTCGCGTACGCTGGTGGCACCTACACGCTAAAGCCCGTTGTAGCGCATATCCAAGGCATCAGCGGTCCGTTTTACCTTCCCCACATCTTCGCGGGGGCGCCGGCTTGCGCATAATCATACGTACAATCTAGTCAGCGGCGCCACCGTGGGTCTCCTTGTCACGCGCGGCGGCCTCGGCGGCGATGGCGGCGTCACGCGCACGGGCGCGATCGACAGGGGGTTGCCGCTCCAACGGTCGATGAGGCTCTTATTCTTGCTACACTTTTGCGCTACTTTTGCCGTGCTCCGCTCTGTTCCCATGCTCTCGTAAAGCATGTACGCCGCCAGGGCGCGGGCGCTCTCAGTCGTGGGGGTGTGCATCGCCCGGCCCTCTCGCCCTATCCATGCCCCGCTACGAGCGGCTGTGGCGCTCGTAGCGGGGCATGATGATGTCGGCGGCCGTTACGACGCGCGAACCGAGCAAGCGCTCAGGGCCACCGGGCGCTATTCCCTCTAACCAACCCATCCCTACAGCGTTCAGGAGACAGGACGATGAGCGAGATCGCGAAGAGCGGCACGCCGGCGCTGACCAGCTCCACGGGCCCCGTCACGCCCCGCATCGAGGGCGCGCTCGCGGGTGAAGCGCTGGGCGCGCTGGACGCCTGCTACATCCGGACCACCGACAGCCGGGTCTACCGTAGCCTCAACAATCCGGCCGGCTATAATGCCGCCGTGACGGGGATGGTCCCGCCCAACATAGTGCATGGCTACGTCACGGCGACCGCGAACCCGGGCGACCGCGTTGCGCTCGTCTATGGCGTGCAAGCGACCTACGGGACGGGGCTCGTGCCCCCGGCGCCGCTGTACCTCTCGGGGACGGTCCCTGGAGGGCTCACGGACGTTGCGCCGACGCTGGGAGCCCCCGCTATCGCCCACGCCACGATCCCCACGCAGATCGCGTGTGAGTGGCTCGCGGGCGTTAAGTTCTAGCGCGGTCGTCAGATGCACAAGGCCCTTGTTACATCGCTTATGCCGTTACGTCTAAAGCGCTCGGCCCACGCTATGACGAGCACGATCGGCATGCAAAAAAGGGTCGGCGCGGAGGCACAGCCCTGAACCCCCGCGTCGACCTTACTGAAAGGCTGGAATGAGCGGCGTCCCAACTCACCCACGCCAGCCTTCTCCTCTCTGTATCGGCACACTTCATCATCGCGCGTAGAGCAGGAGCGACACACCTACTCATGACCCATAGAACAGTTCCGCCCTTAACACCACCGCTGTCCGGACGGTGAGGTCCGCTGCCGTCGGCGCGCCGCTACTAGCACGGCGCGCCTTTAGGATTATCCGCAGGTTGTGCTTAGTGGGTGACACGGCATACACTGAAGGCAGATAAAAGGGCGTGCCTCTTCTATAACTTGCGTGTGACCGCGGAGCACACAGGGAGGAGAGAGGCGCTCAAGCCCTTTTCCCCGCTACGGACAGCGCCCCCATTGGGGGCCGTTCTCCCCCCACGAGGGGGAGTTACGTAGCGGGTTTTTCCATGTCCGGCGTGATAACGTCGATCATCACCTTGCCGCGCACCAGACGCAGCAGCGGCGTTTCTCGCACACCCTGTTTCCAGGCCTCGACCGCCGCGCCGCCGATCATGTCGGCGAGCTGGAGGGGACCGTGCGCCTTTGAGTCGCCGCTGACGATCTTGGCGACGCGGTAGTCGAGGCCGCGCGCCTCCGCGTCGTGCGAGAGCAGAAGGCGTATCATCCGCCCGAGCTTCTTTGCTTCGGCGTCGCCGTCGATCATCATCTTGGCGTTCTCAATCGCCGCGCGCGGTAAGTGGCGCAAGCCGCGCAGTAAGAGCTGCGCGAGCAACTCGTCGTTCTTGCCCCAGGCCCACGGCGGGTCCATGGCGTCCTTGTCATAGATCACGACGATGCCCGTGAAGGATGTCCGTGCCATGCGCTCCATGAACCACGCTTTACGCGACGGATGGGTCTTGGCATGCTTGAACTCGAAGGTCTCGCCGAGCCCCCGTGTGCGACACACCTCGCGTCGTGCGGCGTCGATCTCCTCGGCCGTCTCACTGACCACGATGGCCATGGCGCAGTAGGGCAAAGAACCGCCCCTCACAGAACCGTCCCTCATAGTTTTCTTAAAGCCAGGATCACCCGGCCAGTCTACAGCGATATGCACGTTACTCTCTTCCACTCCCGACCTTGCAGGCTATCAGCTTCATGCCAGGGCGGAGACGTCGCCATCCATCCCCAGGCACACACCAGGTCTTAGGGCGCTGGTGTGCGGGTGCTGACGCCACGCTAAGCGACGCTGGCTGTGACGTGCAATAATCCGCGCGGGCTAGCCCGCGGAGTGCTTAGAGAGCGCGCGGAGATAGGCGTAGACAAGGAGGAGAAGGGGCGGGAGGGAAGACGGAGGCAGTGGTGACACGGACGCGCGCGCTCTACGACACCGCGCACGACACGTCTGGCCAGCTTGAGCACTCGTTCCGCGCACCCGGCCGCTACGCCATATAGCACGACGTCGGCATCACAGCAAAGAGCCCTCCGACGAACGTCGACGTTCGTCGGAGGGCTCTTTTTTTGTGTCGTTTTGTGTCGTGCCAGCGTCACCCGCGCCTATTGCTTGGGCTGCTCCGTGGGTGGGTTTTTGCGCTGCCAGTCCTTAAACGCATCCTCCAGCAAAAGACGGGTGAACTCCCCGATCCGCCGGCGGTCGACCTTCGCGCCCTCGACGAGCTGGTCGCGCAGCGTGAGGGGCGTGTGGATGGTCATGTTCCGGTCTAAGCGGGCCTGACCCTTTCGTGGCCGCCCGCCGTCCCCGTTATGCGTTGCGTTCAATAGCTGACAGCCAGCGGCCCGATAGGCGGCGATCGCGCGCTGTTCGGCCATGGCGGCGTTGTCTACAGAAACCACCTCCAGGACGCGCATGAGGGGCTTCTTTCCACCCTCAAGAAGATGGCGCACCCACTCTGTGGAGGGAGCATGGCGTGTTCCCTGACGCGCATGGCCCGCGTGAGCGTAGAGCCGGAGTTTGGGGTAAGCGCTGCGCCCGATATAGCGCACGTCACCGGTGTCGGGGTGTCATCTTCAGAGATAAATGGCGTAATTTCTTCAGCGATATGTGGCCCCATAGAGAGTCATTCTCCGCAACTGCCAACCTTCCGTGAAGTGAAAAAGCGCTGTTATCCAGACAGTCGCACGCTTGTTTGACGGCTCCCAGGCACGATTCACTACTCAGAAGAGCCCTTCCCTGGAGTGTTTTTTACATTACCACGGATACCGCACCAATGGCAAAGGACGTGAGGAAAGTAACTGTTCAGACTTGGGGTAAACGAGAGTGCAAGAGGGTAAGGCACTCGTGGAAGGGGTTGAGACCACGCGCCTGCCAGGTCTCGAACAGGCTATTGAGGCCGAGGCGGGCGCGGCTGCCGCGCGGTG
>JAABUU010002210.1_pt1 | contig 28459 bp, 24 predicted proteins | sample 5559301 | NCBI WGS metagenome assembly JAABUU01 (sample SAMN10711884, study PRJNA513360) | rock metagenome | isolation source: Antarctica rocks | place: Antarctica: Victoria Land, Richard Nunatak white
GTGGGGTAGTCAGCGCATCGAGGTTGATCCGGGCGGATAATTCGATAGCAGGTAGCAAATCCACCCATTCGCCCCGCCGGTAGGGCTGAACACTGCTGCTAGGGCTAACCACTGCTTCTAGGGCTGAAAGCCTCCGATAGGGCTGACCACTGCTTCTAGGGCTGAGCATAGGTGGGAACAGGTAGGCCTCGAAGCATCAACATCCCCAACCTCATTTACTCGATCAAACCTTGATATAAATCAATTATTTTGACGGCATTGAATTCAGCTAATTCAGGGCTACAATCATGCCTCCCAAAGTATGTGAGGTAGTCAGCGCGCATATGTTGATCCGGGCGGGGGAAGGGCTACTACTAGGGGGGCGGTCACCCAGCGCAGTGAGCCTCCCCAACCCCGATTACTAGGTCAAACCTGCAGATTTTTCGATTATTTTGAAAGCATTGAATTCGGCTCAATCAGAGCTACAATTATGCCTCCCAAAGTATGTGAGGTAGTCAGCGCGCAGGAATTGATTCGGGCGGGGGAAGGTGGTGGCAGCTGAGCGATCGAGCGGTCAAAACCGTCAATATCCCCCATCGCAGTTGTCGAGTCAAACCTTCATATTTTCGGATTATTTTTGAAGCGTTGAAGTCGTCTGAGTCGACTCTACAATTGTTGTCATAGAAAGTATCGAGCTCGAGCACGTCTAGTAGAAATTCGAGGCAGGTGACGAATTGATCGAGGGGCAGATGACGAATCGACGTGCCAAGGCGATCGTCGCCGAAGTCGATGAAAGCGTCACCTGCTCAGATGACGATCGAAAATAAGAGATAGTCTTTATCATTGCTATGTTTGTTGAATTTAACGTTGATTTAAAGATTTTGACGTTAGTTAAAGTCATGCTGCACAATTTTAACTGTTCAATTAGTTTAATTGACTTTTCATTGAACTGATTGAAAGAAAGTGATTTCAGACTGAGTTGAAAAATAGTGAAAAATCTCTTCAGTATATGAGTAGAAGTTAAACTTTTTTACTTTGTGATTATTTTGTTGCTTGTAAATAGAACAATTGATTTCAAATTGAGAATGAAAATTGAAAATTAAAGAAAATCAATTTGCATGTCAATTACTAAATTGATTTTGTTCATTCATGTTTTTTCAAGAATCATTTAATGTTGATTTAATCAAGTGATCAACATAAAAACTGTATTAATCATATGATTTTGAACAGTCAGATTTGAATAAATGACATAAGTAATAAGTTTTTTAATATAATGATTATCAAATTCTTGAATTGACTTTGCTTTGATCAAAGTCAAAGACTTGATTTGCAACTGATCATAAACAATTTGCATGATCATTTCATCAATGAATGAATAGTCAGCAGCTTTGATGTTAATCAATGACTTCAATGAGTAATTAATTTCATTGCTAGAAAGTATACATTTAATAGTCAAAGATTCAAAAGCAAAAAAATCATTTAACATGTTTATTGTTAAAGAAATTAACATTTCTTTCATTACATCTTTAATGAAAGTCTTTAGTTTTTTGTCTTGCTATCTTTGAAAGAAGACATTTTCTCATTCTTCTTATTTTTTGAAATGATGATTGCATGTAAATGAAGAATGAATGCATGAAATGCAAAAGTATTGATCTTGTTTTGAGAGCAATTCTTGAACAAATGATTCAAAGTTTTGCAAGTATAGCAGATGATAAATGATTTTGCTGACTCAGAAATAAAAGAAAGAATAAACTTAACATAATTGATTATTAAAGTCATTACTGACAATGAAGTAGCAAAACATTTATCAGATACAACAGTGACTTTGATGATGACAATGCAAAGCTGACTGTGTAGCTGATAGTTAACTCATTGTTTATTATTTACATCTTGAAGAAAGATTTTTAAGCAAGTGAGCAAAGTAAAATTCTCTAAACAGATTAATAAAACATTCTGCAAGCAATTATTGATTTTATTCTGAAAATCATTCATCAAAATGCAATCATTGTATTCAAGATAGTTGAATAGCTTTATAAAGTTAAAGTAGAAAACATTGAAAGATTTTTCTGCTTGTCTCAGAGCATTGTACTTGTGATGATACTTTCGATTTTTATTCAGTTCATCATATATTTCTTTCAAATGCTCAAATAGCTCGTAGATTGAAATGTAAGAATGCAAAGCATCATAACAACATTAAGCAAAAATATATTCAGCAGCATCATTTTCTAGTTTAAATATCACATAAATAATACAGATATTCTTATTATCAAAGTGATTAACATTTGTCTGAAGCTTGTCATTTATCTTAATTCTTCAGTTATTTCATGTTGATTCATCTTCATTGATGAATATAAATGAGTTCAAAAACTTGAAAGACTTGTGATAATCATTATTGAATAAAATGAATGATTCACATCAAGTATGATTCTTGATAAATTGATGAAGTAGAGATTTTGTAGAAACTTGAGATTCAATAAGCTGATGAAATCAAAATTGATTCATTGAATGCTGTTTTTTTTTTGACTCAAAACTTTCTTTTATAGTTCAATGATAATCTCTTTTTGAGTATTTATTGTCATTTAATTGATTTTTAACTCATTAAATCTCTTGATGTGATTGATTTGAACATTGATTCATTGCTCATTGAGTTTCAAAGTCATGTTTTGTTGATCTTTTAGCTTAATCAGCATCTTGATGATCTCATCTGATTAATTAATAGCTCATTAACAAAATTGTTGACTTATGTTGATGTTTCATGAGATAGCAATATTCTGAAATCTTGCTGAAACAATGAAAAAGATAAAAAAAACTCATTTATTAACAATACTTTTAAACAGATGAGCTGTTCATGACTCAACTGATTCAGAATTGTGTGTCATTTTAAAAAATTAAAGATAAAGATAAATAAATTATAAAAAGATTAAGTAATTGATTTGATAAATTTAAGTAAATTTAAGTAAATTTGAAAATGTGTTTTGATGAAAGTAATTCAAAGAATTTCTTGCAAATTTTCTGAATGAACGAAGTAAATTATTTCATATCATTTACACGTTGATAGCAAAGTAGTTGATTAGTATTTATCTACTGTTAGAAATCGATCTAGAATGAGTCATAAAGATGTCATTTAACTAATAAATAAATACTAAGAAAGAAAAGTATTTACAGAAAAGAACTCATTGTTATATGTGTATTTCTCAGCTCTGTGCTAAACTCGATTGAGTTGATATCTTACACATATGATGCAAAGTTTTAATGATATCATCTTTAAATCAAATTTTTACTAGACTTGATTAAAATGAAATCAGATGAAAACTAAATAAAGAATAAATGAAGAATAAATGAAGACTAAAATTATAACAAAAGTGAACTTCTTTCTGATTGATTCATTGCTCAGTTGACTGAGTATTTTGATGAAACATAAATTGATCAGTTTGATGTTGTTTCACTCTGAAGTTCAATCACTTATCTTGTAACTGATTGATCTTTTTCTCTAACTCATCATTTTTATCAAAGATGATTTTTAATTGTTTCACTCTCTTTTTGTGATCATTTTATACAAAAAATCAATGTTCATTGAGTTGTAAAGTTAAATCTTATTGACTTTAAAATTCATTCAACATATTAATGACTTTGTTGAGTTGATTGCTGATTTAATGAAATAGTTGTTTTTTAATGTTTATGTTTCATAAAATGATAACTTTCTCAACTTCAACTGAAGCATTAATGAGTAGAAGTGAAACTCTTTTATTGACAATGCTTTTAAGCAGATGAGTTGTTCAAGAATCAACTGACTTGATATCACATGTCATGATGAAATAAGATAAAAGTTGTTAAAATAAAAGTAAATGAAAGATTAATGTTTTGAATTGATGTTTTTTGATGAGTGAAAATTCAAAGAATCTCTTGTGAATTTCAAATAATAATTAAATGCTTTATTCAAAGAATTTCTTGCAAATAAAATGATGAAAATGAATGTAAAATTGAAGAATTTCTTATGATTTAAAATGTTACAATTCTAGCTATGCATCTATGTTGATAGCTATGTTAATGACTATGTTAATGACTATGTTCATAACTATCATTGATTGCTCATCACTAGACTATTGAATTATTTCAAAGTCAATTTTATTCAGAGTTAACTTATGTTTTTCTGAATCATATAAATAGTTAACTTTTCTCTTCTAGATACTTTTCTTTCTTAGCATTTATATACTCATTACATTACATTCATATGACTCACTTTATGCTGATTTTTAACATTATATAAATGCTTCTTTATTACAGATGAAGTGAAATAATTTGCATTAACTTGCTTTGCTTAATTTACATGATTATTGACTTTGATCTAGTCGACTTGCAATCATGTAGATATTCATTCTTCTTTCTTGTAAGTTGACTCAGCGAGAATAAACAAAAGATTCAAACTCATGTGCTAATCAGCAAGTATAAATAAATGATCGAAATCATTCAACTAAATCAGAAAATCAGCGAATTAATCATTTATTCAAATTCATAAGAAATTCTTCAAATTTGATGAATAAATGAAATCAATCATAAAACTGCGTGAAGTCTTTATCTTAAAAAGCAATCAAAGAGATTAGTTTGAAACTGCGTGAAGTTTTTATCTTAATGAGCAAATCTCAACAATGAGTCTGCTTCAATGACATTCATCATCAATGCAATGATTCATCTACTTTTATCATTCTACTCATCAATGAATTAATTCATTTACTCATTCATGTGCAACTAGTGAGTCTGCTACAATGACATGATAATGTTTTTGATAACAAGTAAATCTTTGATGTAATGATTATTTCTTTAACAACACAAGATATATACAGAGATCAAACAGTAATCACTATTACTAGACTTGAGATCTGAAGATAGCTGAGACAATAATATGTATTGACTACTTACATGAGTTGAGCACGAAGCTTCTATCTAAGAAAACGATCATTGTTATATAAACATAGAAGAATCATGTCAAGTCATCTCTGCTCTGAATGATCACTCTGATCATCTTCGAGCAAGATGAGCAAGATGAGCATCATGCTCATCATGCTCACTGTGATCATCTCTGATTCAAGCGATCAGAGCGATCACTTTCAAAGTTCTGATTACTCAATGATTATCTGATTATTGCTGTTATGTAATCACATGCGAAAGAGTTCTAACACTAGATTCTCTTCTAAGATTTTCGTTTCAAAAATCACTTTTTCTTCATGTCTTTTCATCGCACAATCAAAAACTCTATCTTGCGTCGCAGAGATTTTCTTGAGCGCACGAATTCTGAGCGTGCTGTCATGCGTCTCTGTGAACACTGCAGTCGCTTGCAAAAGAAATGTCGTGTTGACAACGAGTTCGATCGTTGCATCGAGTGTGTGCATCTCGATCGCAAGTGTGATCTTACTTTCTCGATGATGAAGTGAAAAAGAATAAAGACAGAACGCGATTGCATTCTTGATGAGCTGCTGAATGCTCACAAACAGATGCAAGAGATTTTCGCAAGAGCTACTCATCTGCAAAATCAATTTGTGTTTCTGAAGAACAAGAAACAGACGATGATTGAACGAGAGTTTTGAAACATCGTCAAGCTCGAGAAGAATGAAAGAAAGACTAGCGAGTCATCGCTGAACGACTTTCTCTTTGACGTGTTCTTCGAGCATGTTGAGATTTCATCAGACTTTGACTGACTGAGTTTCTCAACTGAAACTGTTGCAGAAGCATCTGACAGTTCTTGAGATTTCTCTCTGATTTTCAAGTGTTCTCGATATGTTCATAATCTTTTCACTTGACTAATCAATGAAGTTGATTTTTAATATTCTGTCGATTCAGTATATTTTCTACTTCGTATTCGACGTTCTGACTCTCTGAATCAATTTCTGAAGATTTTGTTTGAATTGATGTATTTGAGTCTGCAGACTTCAAGAGACAGATATGAAATATCGAGTGTATTTTCATAGATGTTGACAGATCTAATTTGTAGTTAATTGATTCTTTGATCTCTAGAATCTTGTAAGATTCTAGCTTCATGTGATTCAGTTTGTTACTTGATCTTTTCGTTTTGATGTTTCATCTTAGTAGATACGCTTTATCTTTCTTCTTAAGAGTAGATTCTCTATCTCTTCTTTTATTTGCATACAGAGTCATGCGCTTGCTAAGAAACTGTATGTTCTTCTGTAATTCTTTCTGTAGCAGCTGCAATTGTTTTATTTGTAGCGTAGCTTTTTGAGCTAATTATGCAAATTCACGTGATTCTTTGAGAGTCTTTGACTCAAATTCGTAGTTTGCAAAGAATGATGACATGCTGATTACTTCTGTTGTTGCGCTATTGAAAGTCAACTGTGCTACTGATAGTAGCTGTACTCAATCATTCTGTCTATAGTTAATATAACATCTGAGATACTGTTTCAGTGTCTGATTCATTCTTTTCATTTGTTCATTCATTTGCAAGTGATAAGCTGTTGACAGCTTATGATGAATTTCTAACTGATTCATCAAGAATTTTCAGAATTTCGATGTGAAGAGCTTGTCTCTATTCGAAATTATCTCGTCTGATAATTCATGATTTGCTACAATCATTCTCAGAAACGTGTAAGTCAAATCTTCTGCAAATGTTGCTTTCTTATATGACAAGAAGTATTCATACTTGATTAATCTGTTCATTATAATCAATATGAAATACTATATCGAGATGATCTTTTATGAGTTTTCTTCAATGAGCATCTTCAAATGAAGCTAATTTGAGAAGTTCATGATCAATCTTCTATTGATCATTTCGAAATTCTCAGAACGATGAAGATTATAAGAAGATACTACTATTGATCTTCAATGCAAAAGACAATAGATCGATATATTTGAAACTGCTACATTTGTCAGCGATCAAAGACTTCTTGAAATAAATTCAATGAACTACTACATTCTCTACTCATACTCGAACAGCAATGAAAGAACATAGTCATGAATTTCATCATTGACTTATCTCTTTCGAAAGACAAAAACATCATACTAACAGTGATATGTAGATTGACAAAGAAACGACACTATATCTCTTGTTCTACTGATGACGAAGAAATCACAGCAGAAAAAACAGCAGAGCTAATGCTTCAGTGAATATATTAAATACATGATTTACTCGATTTCATTGTTTCGAATCGAGATCTTCAATTTATCTTCATTCTATGAAAGTTTCTTTGCAAAAGACTGAGCATTAATCTTCGATTATTCATTGTCTATCATTCTCAAATCAACGATCAAAGTGAACGAGTCAATCAGAACATCGAAAGATATCTTCGATTCTTCTGTTTGTACATGCAGAATGACTGAGCTAAGCTACTACTCATGATTGAGTTCGTCGACAATAATGCTCTGTTCTCAGTCATCTTCTCGATCTCTTTCTTTCTAAACAAAGACTTTCATTCTCGTATGAGCTTTGAACTCGATGTCAGCAAATATGAAAGTTCTCGTGAACGCTTGCAGACGACTAAAGTCGAGAATATATCTGAACATATGAACAAAACACTGAAGTTTGCTCGCGAGTCGCTAGTCAAAACACGAGAACAAATGATGAAACAAGTCAATAAGCATAGAAAAGAAGTTGATTACAAGATTGAATCAAAGATGTTTCTGAATGAAAGAAACATCGTTACAGCGAGATCTTTCAAGAAGCTAAATGACAAAATGCTCGATTCTTTCATCAATCTAGATCTCGTCGACTCTTCATATAAACTGAAATTATCAGAGTCTATGCATGTTCATGATGTATTTCATTCTGATCTGCTTCGCTCTGTCGTCGACGATTTCTTGCCTGATCAAAAGAACGAACTCTCAGATTCAATAATGATAAACGACGAAGACGAATGAGAAATTGACGATATATTGAATTCTCGTCGATATCGAAGACGACTTCAGTATAGAGTCAAATGAAATAACTATGACAATGATCTCAATTGATACAACGCTGATGACGACGAATTTATGAACGCTCAGAAGATAGTTGATGATTTTCATATTTGATATTTGAACAAATCGCGCTAGAAGCGCTTTCGACTATTCAATCAATCAGAATTTAATGAATCTGAGTCTGTGAAATCATGATTGAACAATCAATCGAATCGAGCAGAAAATACATTCATGCGAACATGAATTGTTGAAGAAGAAGAGTAATGTCATGATTCTAGTCTTGTCAGACTCAGTCTTCTAGTCTTGTCAGATTTATTCTCGCTTCATCATCTTGACTAGTTTCTATTGAGTCTAGCGTCGACTGAGAAACACACATATGTAGTCAGCTTCTTTTCTGTAGCTATCTTTCTTTCTTAGCATTTATCTTCTAGTTAAATGACATCTTTATTCAACTCGCTCTAGACAGATCTCTAACAAATCTCATATAAATAAATCTTGAGTCATTGATTTTGAATCATTTCAATTACTTGTGAATCATGTGATTATCTGAGTTCTAGAAAAGATAAATTCTGAATGAATAGCAGTCAAGAAGTTTGTTACTCAGTCAATCACTGCAAATTCATGTGACTGTGATATTTACATTAAATATGAACTTCTCTGCAAACATTATTTCTTATGCATTTGCAGACAAGAATTTTCAATTTCAATATTGCTTCTTCATTTTTGCTGATGACTGAATAAATCTTTTATAGCATCAAGCAACTGACAGATTAAATACTACAATGACTTCATTAATTTGAATGATGCAAATTCAACAAGATATCATGATGTTAGTAAAAATAAATTTCTTTATGCTGTTAGAACACGATTCGAGTTGAAATAGAAACTACGACAAGATAGAACGTAGTTCGTAGCATGATGAATTCTGAGCTTGTAAAAGTCATGATCACGTGCTAATGATTCATTATATGAAATCATTGAAATCATGAAGCGATTCTCATGATTCAGGGTTCGAATCGACGAAGTCACTCAGCGACTCAGACGATCACACGAATCTTCTATGTCTATATAACGATGATCGTTTTCTTAGATAGAAGCTTCATGCTCAACTCATGTAAGTAGTCAATACATATTATTGTCTCAGCTATCTTCAGATCTCAAGTCTAGTAATAGTGATTACTGTTTGATCTCTGTATATATCTTGTGTTGTTAAAGAAACAATCATTACACTTTGAGCATCACTCTTTCACAAGATATCAGAGATGTTCATTTCTTTCAGTCATGTCTAGTCAGTCAGAACGAGTCACGCTCAGTCAAGAAGCAAGCATCTTCAGCGCAGATAAGATCAAGATCTCAACATCGAACTTGTATCACGATGATCGAGATAAACTCGAAGCATATCTAGTACAGATAGAGCTATACATCAAACGACACTCATTTCAGTTCAAGTTCATCGAGAACAAAGTACTCTTTGCATTCATCTATCTAAGAGATAATGCATTCACATGATTTCATCACTATCTAATGAATTATCTGCAGAAGAAGTCAGAGAAACGAGAAGAAGAAATCAACACGATATTTCGTGATTCTCAGGCGTTTGAGAAACGTCTAAGAAGAGTATTTGAAGACATTGACAAGAAATGTACAGCGAAACGTCAGCTGTACAATCTGCGACAGAAAATCTTCGCAGCAACTTATTCGATCAGCTTTCAGCATATTGCGATGAATATGAAATGAGACGATGCAGCTCTCATCAGTCAGTTCTATCAGAGACTGCGAGAGAAAGTCAAGAATGAAATCGCTAGAATCGATAAATTCGTCAACTTGCAGAAGATGATATTCAGAGTGATGATCATCAATAACAGACAGTATGAGAGACGTCTGAAAAAAGATAAAGAATCGACTATGTCAGTAGTATTGAGTCGAAAGTTCAAGAAGAGACGACGACAGTCATACTATGATTCTCAATCTATGAAGTTAGACGCAACTCGAAAGATATCAACGAACGCTCGTGGTAAAACAGCTCAACAGAGCAAAGCATGTTACACATGCAAGAAGCTGAGTCATTACTTCAAGAACTGTACTCAGAATAAGTACAAGAACAAGTCAAAGTCTTATGATAAGCAAGACAGATCTTTCGCAGCAACGAAAGAAGATCAGAAAGACAAGCATCAAGCGTTGTCGTGAACAGCATGTTACGAGAACAACTGTCGCATGCATCTGAGCGATAAGAAAGATTCTGAATGATATTTGAAATTCTTGTGAAAGAATCGTTTCTACGCAGCAACTCATCGTCAATCAGAAGCACATGATGAATATAGTGATGAAAGTTCATTCACTATGATCGCGAAATCAGAAATTCTCGACAGCGAAGCATATGACTCGAATAGGTCGAACGACATCGAAGAAGCTATTCATCAAGCAGTCGAAGAAGAAAATCGACTTAGCGAAACTCTACGAGCATTCACTATTGCAGCAGAAGATGCTCTCGATCAAGAAGAAGATCATCTTGAGATAAAGAAAGATCTCAGAAAGCTTACAAGTCAAGCAAGCTTTATAAACATGTACAACGAATTGTACACTCTCTTTAAGCAGAAAGAGAAAGATTTTTCTCAGCGAATGCAACAGATCAAGAATGATATACATCAAGCTATTTATGACATTATGCAAGATGAGTCAATTGCATCGCGCAAAGACATTTGATATCGTGACATAGTCATGAAGAAGTCACTCACAGAAGTCAAGTTCATCAAGCAAGAAGAATATGTACTCTCTGACGAAGATCACATATTCAGAAAGCTTAGACAGATGACAGAAATCATCAGAGAGAGATTTGATCTGTGTGATTCAAAGAAATATTCACTTAAGAAGATCAACTCGAATCGATTTCAGTACATAGAACAGATACTGAAAGAAAGAGCTTCTAGTTCAAAAAACTAGAAGACTCTTCGATCGACAGATCATCGAAGAAGTCTAGTCGAAGATCGAAAATCGAAAGCATATTTGTCTTCATCAGTGACTCGTCACAGTTACGAGTATGAATCAAGATTAATGATCATGCAGCACGACTATTCATAGACAGTGACTGCACGAGAAACTACATATTCTCAGAATTCGCTAAAAAGACGCGAATATCTACGCAGAAAAAGAAAGAATCTTACAATCTGCGAAACTTCGATGAAACATTCATGAAGTACAATAATGAACTAATAGATCAAGAAATTCAACTCATTCACTTGAGACTCGAACGACATTGAAAGAAGTTACGTTTAGATGTTACAAAGCAGTCAGACAGTGATATAGTTCTAGACATATCATGACTTCGTACGATCAATTCAATGATTGATTGAGTCAACGAGACAATCACATTTCTAGATACAGAAACAACGCGATTACACTCGATATTGAAGTCATCACAAAGTGTGAAAATATTCATCATGATGAGCGAAGAAATGCGCGAAGAGTTCAGAGAGATCAATGACGCACAGATGTTATGAAGCAGAGAGATTCAGAGCGATCACTCGAAGAATCTCGCTATCGCTATTATTTCTAAAGAATATCAGAAATATAAGATTCTGTTCAAGAAAGAAAGTGATCAGAAGACACTATTCAAACATCAATCGTGAAATCACGAGATTAAGCTCGTTGACGGCAAGAAACTCACGAAACAGTTCATATACTCATTGTCGACAGAAAAGCTCGATGCTTTGTGACAATATCTGAAAGAGAACATGCGAAAGAAATTCATTAGAGAATCACAGTCATCAGCAGAATACTCAATTCTGTTTGTTTCGAAATCAAATGAAAGTCTAAAACTATGTGTTGACTACAGAGCATTGAATAACATCACGATTAAAAACAGTTATTCATTATCGCTCATAGCAGAACTGCAGAATAGATTGCAGAATGCACAGTGATTTATGAAATTCAATATATTCGAAGCGTTCAATCGAATACAAATTAAAAAAGAAGACGAGTGAAAGACAGTCTTTCGCACTCGACTAGAACATTACGAGTATTTGATCATGTCTTTCGACTTAATCAATGCTTCAGTCACGTTTCAGATCTTTGTGAATAACGTATTATGATGTTATCTGAATCAATTCGTCATAGTATATCTGAACGATATATTAGTATACTCAAAGACGAAGAAAGAACATGTGCAACATGTTAAGAAAGTTCTACAGACTTTGAAGAAAGTCGATCTGCGCATTAAGTCAGAAAAAAGTGAATTTCATGTACAAAGTGTACAGTTTTTGAAATTCATAGTCACGTCTCAGAATCTAAGAATGAACTCAAAGAAGATAGAAGCTGTTACGACTTGATCGACGTCAAAGTCGAAGATTGAAGTTCAATTCTTTTTAGAATTCGCAAACTTCTATAGACGCTTTATAGAGAGATACTTCAGAATCGTCTCGTCACTTACGAATCTTACGAGAAAGAACATATCGTTCGTGTGAACTGAGAAAGCAGAAAAAGCTTTCAAGAAACTGAAGAATTTGTTCATCTCTCAGTCAGTACTGATCATGTTTGAATCAGAAAAACTCATTACGCTCGAGATGAACGCGTCAGACGAAGCTATTGAAGCATGTATCAGTCAATCAGACAACAAGAGACGTCTGCATCTCATTGCATTTCACAGTAGAAAACTTACAGACGCTGAATTGAACTATGAGATACACGACAAAGAGCTGCTAGCTATTGTTGACTCATTCAAACAATGAAGAGTGTATCTAGAAGAATCTAGACATCAGATTCAAGTATATACAGATCATAAGAATCTGCTATACTTCACGATCACAAAAGTTCTAAATCGAAGACAGATTAGATGATCAAAAGAGTTGTCATCGTACAACTTTCAAATTCAATATCGAAAGAGATCTGAAAACTTGAAGATCGACGTCTTGAGCAGAAGAGCAGATCATATGACAGATAGATCACAGGTAAATCAGACTATCTTGCAAGAGAACTCAGACGATTCAATTGTCTATAATAGACAAAACGCAGTCACTTTACGAATCGACAACAGAGATCTCGAGAAACGAGTAAAGCTAGAGCTAGCGAAGAACTCAGTCGCGCAAGATATCATAGAAAATATCGAGAACAACGCGAACTTTGAGATTATCAATGAAATACTAACATTTCAGAGTCTGATCTATGTTTCAACAAGATGCAGACAAGAGATGATAGACGATCATCACAAGTCAATGATACACGAACATCAAGATTCGAATAAAATCATTGAGAGAATATCTAGAATCTACTATTTTTCAAAGATGAGAAAACAGATAGAAGATATTATCAGAAAGTGCGATGTTTGTGTTCATACAAAACACAATCGACATAAACTCTATGAACTTTTGAAAAGCTTCAGCACATCAGATCGTGCGTGAAAAAGCATAGCTTTGAACTTCATAGTCAAGCTATCTAAGTCAAAAGAAAGAGTCATCGAAGCAACGTATGACTCTATCTTGATTATAACAGACAGATTAATCAAGTATGAATACTTCTTGTCATATAAGAAAGCAACATTCGCAAAAGATTTGACTTACATGTTTCTGAGAATGATTGTAGCAAATCATGAACTATCAGATGAGATAATTTCGAATAGAGATAAGCTCTTCACATCGAAATTCTGAAAATTCTTGATGAATCAGTTAGAAATTCATCATAAGCTGTCAACAGCTTATCATTCGCAGACGAATGAACAAATGAAAAGAATGAATCAGACACTGAAACAGTATCTCAGATGCTATATTAACTATAGACAGAACGATTGAATACAGCTACTATCAGTAGCACAGTTGACTTTCAATAGCACAACAACAGAAGTAATCAGCATGTCATCATTCTTTGCAAACTACGAGTTTGAGTCAAAAACTCTTAAGAAATCACGTGAATTTGTACAACTAGCTCAGAAAGTCACGCTACAGATAGAACAATTGCAGCTGCTACAAAAAGAATTACAGAAGAACATACAGTTTCTCAGCAAATGCATGATTCTGTATGCTAATAAGAAAAAAGATAGAAAATTTACTCTTAAAAAGAGAGACAAAGTATATCTTCTAAGACGAAACATCAAAACGAAAAGATCAAGTAACAAACTGAATCACACAAAGCTAGAATCTTATAGAATTCAGAAGATCAAAGAATCGATTAACTATAAGTTAGATCTGTCAGCATCTATGAGAATACATTCGATATTTCATATTTGTCTTTTGAAGTTTGCAGACTCGAATACATCAATTCAAACAGAATCTTCAGAAATTGATTCAGAGAGTCAGAACATCGAATACAAAGTAGAAAACATACTAAATCAACAGAACATCTTAGATCAGTTTCATTGATTGATCAAGTGAAAAGATTACGATCATATCGAGAACACTTGAAAATCAGAGAAAAATCTCAAGAACTGTCAGAAGCTTCTTCGACAATTTCAGCAAAGAAACTCGACAATCAGTCGAAATCAGAAGAGATTTTGAGCTGTTCGAAATCAACGTTAAGAAGAAGATCGTTGATAGACGACTCAGTCGTTTGACGACGTTCATTCTTCTCGAGTTCTTCAATATTCTTGAACTTTCGTTGCATCATATTCTCTCAGCAAGACTCAATTAATTCTTGTTGCTTCTGCAGACGAGCTGCTTTAGCCAAAGTCTCACTCAGCTCAGCACGAAGACGAGCTCGTTTCTTACGAACTCGCTCTCATTCAGTCTCTGAGACAATCAGATTGCATTTGCGACCTAAATGCACACACTCGACACAACGGTCGAAGTCAGTGTCAACACGACACTTCATGAAACGATTGAAACAGTGATTGCAGAAATGCATAACTGAACTATCGTTGAAACAAAGTTTCTTCGAGAGACGACGACGCTTTGCGGCAGAACTCGACAATTTGAATACTTGATTCAAATACATAGAAACGATGATTTCTGAGAACAGAAAATCTTGAAGAAGATCTAGTGTTAGAACACGACTCGAATTGAGATAGAAACTACGACAAGATAGAGCGTAGTTCGTAGCATGATGAATTCTGAGCTTGTAAAAGTCATGATCACATGCTAATGATTCATTATATGAAATCATTGAAATCATGAAGCGATTCTCATGATTCAGAGTTCGAGTCGACGAGGTCACTCAGCGATTCAGGCGATCGCACGAATCTTCTATGTCTATATAACGATGGTCGTTTCCTTAGATAGAAGCTTCGTGCTCAACTCATGTAAGTAGTCAATACATATTATTGTCTCAGCTATCTTCAGATCTCAAGTCTAGTAATAGTGATTACTGTTTGATCTCTGTATATATCTTGTGTTGTTAAAGAAACAATCATTACATATGCAGCAGTCAGCTTGCAGAAGCTGCATGAAAAGTTATCACATCAGCAGATTAATCTTCTAGTCAATCAGCTGTTTATCTTTCATATCAATGTGACTGTTACACACGAGAGACTGCAGAAAGTGAGTTAAAGACTTTTTATGATGTTTTCAAAATCATCTTCTACAAGAAAAGAAGCTTAAGCTGAGCTTCGTCAAAAGAAGAAACATGATAGAGTCAATGCTTAAGCTTTGACTGCAGCGAAAGCAGCTGAGCGAAATGCTAAGCAAAGAAATGAACAAAAGAAGAAGAACAGTGAGGCTACAGTCTCACTGTCATCGAATTTTTCTTCATTCTTCGCTTCACTCTTCGTCATTATGATGTTCAAGTCTCGAGATAAATTGAAAGATAGTAAAAATCTCACATCGATCACTACTACTACTACTTTCAATGAATCTTCACTCTCTTTCGTCTCATCTATGATGACTAGAACAATCAAATCTGATTATGCAGTGAAGAAAACAACTGTATGAAAGCAGAAGTCTCAGTCTAGACGTCGCTCTCAAGAATCTACGTTGAAGATAGTGACTTCAAAGTTGATGAGAAAGAGGTCTAAGTCTAATTTGATGACGGCAGCAACATTGAATGAAAGAAAGTCTCAACAAAAGAGGCTTATTGAATCGGCATTCATAATAGAATAAATCAGTTTATGGTGGGGAATCTACATGTATTTGGTAGCAAGCTACACCTAAATGGAAGTAGATTCCGTGCTTAGTAAAAGTGACGCTGCCCGCAATGTGCGTCGATAAGTTGCGTCCCCAAGACCTTCCGATTATCAGAAGACGTTCTCAAATTATTCACTGGCATTCCTCAGCCAATTGGGAGCTCTCTTCGGAAATTCTCAGAATGTGAGAAAAGACATTTTGAGGAACTGCGAAGGTGTTCTATCCAGCGGAGAAATGCTCCTCGTCCTTGGAAGGCCAGGCAGCGGTTGTACGACTCTTCTCAAATCGCTGGCGGGAGAAACACATGGATTTCGTATTGACCACACATCAGAGATCAATTATCAAGGTAATTCAATTTCACGTCATATATGGTCTGTGTAATGCACTAATTGCTTCGGGCTAGGAATGTCGATGGACAAGGTACGCAAACACTTCCGTGGAGAATGCAACTATCTATCAGAGTCAGACATTCATTCCCCCCATTTGACTGTATCTCAAACTTTGATGTTTGCTGCGCAAGCTAGAACGCCCAAATTGCTTGACACCAAATCTGATCCGATGGTCGAGGCCTCAAGGTCAATGAATGTTATTGTTGAGAGCCTAGGCATTGAAGGAACCCTGGCCACTAAGGTTGGGAGTTCCTTTATAAGAGGCGCCAGCGGCGGAGAGCGTAAGAGGGTCAGTATTGCAGGAAGTGCTAGTAGGTGGCTCTTCTGTACAATGCTGGGATAATAGTACTCGAGGACTCGATAGCGCCAACGCCCTGCAATTTGTGAAAACCATTCGATCGTCCAACAAAAAAACGGGCTCTGTGGCAGTTGCTAGTCTCTATCAAGCTTCTGAGGACATTTATAACACCTTCGATAAGGTGACCCTTTTGTATGAGGGCCGCCAAATCTTCTTTGGGACCACTACTGCAGCGAAAGTCTATTTCACGAACCTTGGATTCGTCTGTCCCCAACGTTCTACTACTGCCGACTTCTTGTGTTCGCTTACGAATCCTCTCGAAAGTACCGTGGGAAAAGGATACGAGATTAAAGTTCCTCGAAGTCCTGATGAATTCGCGCAAATATGGGATCGCAGCGCCGACAGAGATAAAGTAAAAGTACAGATCCAATCCTATGAAAACAAATTCCCTTTAGGTTCTCGAGACAAACAAGATGAACGAGGGCTTTTTAAGCTACCTTGGCAGCCATGGTCAACGCCGTACAAAATAACTCTCCTTGAGCAAATCAGGCTCTGCATTGTGCGAGCCTTTCAGAGACTGATCGAGGATCTACCACCGGTCATCTCGGCCATTGTAGGCAACGCCATTGTGTCAATTATTCTCGGCAGTATGTTCTACAATATGCCAGACGACACCAGTAGCTTCTTCGGCCGAGGAGTTCTATTGTTTTTCACAATTCTAACAAACACCTTCCTTGCATCCTTTGAGGGGGTCCAGCTGTGGGACCATCGACCCGTTGTCGAGAAGCATTTTCAATTTGCGTTTTATCGCCCATCCGCCGAAGCAATAGCATCCATGGTATGCGACCTTCCCAACAAGGTGCTTCTAACAGCGTGCTTCAACATACCCTTCTATTTTCTCGCCAACATGCGGAGAACTCCCACGGCCTTCTTTACATTCTATCTTTTCGCGTTTATCAGTCTGCTCACTGGATCGATGCTATACCGGACAATCGGAGCTATGTCTCGTACTCTGACTGCTTCAATAGCACCCGGAGCAGACTTCATATTGCTGCTTGTAATTTACACAGGATTCGTTCTGCCTATCCCTAGCATGCATCCCTGGTTCAGGTGGTTTGGCTATATTAACCCGGTGGGGTATGCCTTCGAGAGCCTCATGATCAACGAATTTTCTGGCCGCCAGTTCCCTTGCGTTAGTTTTATTCCGCAAGGGCAAAGCTACCTGCATGCTGCTGCTAACCAAAGAATGTGTGCCGTCACTGGTGCTCGTCCAGGCGAGACCGTAGTCGAAGGCTCAACATATCTGGCGACTACGTTTCAATATTTTCCAGAACACCTTTGGCGGAACTTGGGTATTCTGATCGGCTTGATGTGTTTCCTTTGCTTTCTCTACCTTTTCGCGGCAGAATATGTCCCCTCTCAGCGATCAAGGGGGGAGGTACTGATTTTCCGTCGCCACCAAGAATCACGCGCTGGAGGGAAAGACGAAGAATCTCAGCAGCCCCAATCGGTTACGCCGAAATTCTCAGATTCAAGCTATTTGGACCGAAGCGGGGAGTGGCTAGGCGGGAGAGAGACCCACGCGGCAACTTTTCTCTGGGACAATCTCAGCTATGATTTCGAGACGAAAGCGGGCTCTCGACGGTTACTCGATGATGTTGAAGGTTGGGTCGAACCGGGAACTTTAACAGCCCTAATGGGTGAGTCTGGTGCGGGGAAGACCACACTTCTGAATGTGCTTGCTCACAGAACAACGACTGGGGTGATCAATGGGGACAAAATCGTTGATGCAAAATTCCACAACAAAGGATTTGCGCGCAAAGTCGGTTACGCGCAACAGCAGGACATGGGCACTCCAACAGCAACTGTTAGAGAAGCACTCATTTTCAGTGCCCTTCTGCGACAGCCGTCAGAATATTCTAGAGCAGAGAAGTTGGCTTACGTCGACCAAGTGATCTCGACCCTCGATTTGATGGATTTTGCCAATGCGGTAATAGGAACTCCCGGAGAAGGTCTCAACATCGAGCAAAGGAAACGTGTTACTATTGGCATTGAGCTTGCTGCAAGGCCAGAACTGCTGCTCTTCCTGGACGAACCTACTTCTGGGCTAGATAGCAATACGGCATGGTCAATTTGCTCTCTTCTTCGTAAACTTGCTGATTCCGGTCAAGCGATCCTATGTACCATCCACCAGCCTTCGGGAGTCCTATTCGAAATATTCGACAGACTACTATTCATCCAGAACGGTCAGTCGATCTACTTTGGAGACATAGGTCCCAACTCGCAGACAGTTATCAATTATTTCCATAGGGGTGAAGTTCCAGGATGCAAATCAGAAGAGAATCCTGCAGAATGGCTTATGGATATCACCAGCGGGGCGGCAGATGCAAACAAGAAGATAGATTGGCCCAAGATCTGGCAAGACTCAAGAGAAAGGCTAAAAATCAAAGATGCGCTGAAAGTGATGAAGAAAAGGCTACAGGCGCCTACCGTACAAGCACCGGAGACGGTTCAGTGTGAAAAGTATGCTTCGTCCTACCTAATGCAGCTTTACATTGTTACGAAGAGGAACTTTGAGCAAGATTGGCGCACTCCTTCGTACTTATATTCTAAAGTGTTTCTCACGCTTGGTGCCGTAAGTCATCGTCGGTCAGTTTCCTGTTGCATGTCTAACGACCATCGTAGGGCCTCGTCAACGGGTTCTCGTTCTACAAGTCTTCTAACAGTATTCAAGGCATTCAGAACCAAATATTCTCGGTCTTCCTTCTTTTCACATTACACAGCAGTCTTGTCCAACTGATAATGCAGCGTTTTCTTCAGAATCGCTCTCTGTACGAACTTGTGGAGCGCCCATCTCGCACATACTCGTGGATGGTATTCCTTATATCCAACATTGTCTCGGAGCTACCGTGGCAGACCATATTGGCCGTCATTCAATTCACCACTTGGTACTATCCTGTAGGAATGTACAGAAATGCCCTTGTCACACATTCTCTGAACGAAAGAGCAGGGCTAATGTTCCTTCTTATCTGGTCCTACATGCTGTTCTCCTCCACTTTCTCACAAATGATAGTTACCATCATGCCCGACGCCGCTACTGGAATAAATATCTCCGCATTATTCTACTCCCTGTCTCTGATATTCTGCGGGTAGGTTCAAGACGTGGATTCCCACCCTCTTATATTAGTAACCTCCCTACTGATAATCTCTCATAGAGTTCTAGTCAGTCCAAACGCTCTGCCTCGATTTTGGATATTCATGTACCGCACAACACCCCTTACGTACTTCATCAGTGGGATTGTTTCCACCGGCATTTCAGGCGTGGAAGTTCAATGTACAGAGAAGGAGATCTTGAGATTCGTTTCCCCCGATGGGCAGAATTGTGGTGCTTATCTACAAGACTACATCAATGAAAATGGAGGCAGACTTCTCAACCATGACACCGCACAGCAGTGCCAATTTTGCCCTGTGTCCAACACAGATAGCTTGATTGGGAGGATCGGAATCCACTATGACGATCGTTGGAGGAATTTCGCCATTACCCTGGCTTACAGTGCGATCAATATCGCCGGTGCCCTGTTTTTGTATTGGTGTTTCAGAGTTCCCCAAGCCTTTCGTCGCAAAAAGGCGAAGTAGCTGTCATATGCCGCGGATTAATATAAATTGCCGGGGAGGGCCCCCACGATTTCCTCAAACCAATTACAAGGAGGTGTTAAGCAACCCGCAATTCTCCCGCCTTGAAGCTATTACGATCAAGACTGACCGCATCCTGCCGTGCCTTGGAATTTCGATTGTTGACCGTTAATACTGAAGTGTCGTGGGTTGCAACCTGGGTTATCGCCTAGGCGCGTCATTGACGTAGGAGATCGATTCACTGATTGAGGTAAATAGGCATCCCGCTCAAACCACCCCAGAGCCAGATCATAAATACCAGATATGAAGGACTGGCGAATAGCGAAGCACTCATGGCATGGCAAGATTTGCTCATAGACGTGATGAACAGATAGGGTCGAGAAATCAGAATACCCTGTTCCGGAGTTTTCTTCTTTCATCCTTTTCCAAAGATCCTCGTTTGAGATACCCTCATCTTCTTGACCCGTAAAGAAGAATGGGAACAGGAAAGGTAAAATCAAAGGGAAAGCCAGAGTGCTTAATCCGAGCAACAGTCGTAGACCAGATTCGAGGTTCTGTGCCAGACGTGAAGGGTCCATTACGACTGCATGGGTCGTAATATAAATCCTTATGAAGAATTTAGAATTTGGGAATACATCTATCTTGTTGGACAGAAGGCTTGGGAAGGCCCAGCCTTTAGAACGATGAGATCCAACTAATGTATACCTTGCCGCACTCGTAAAAGGTTTGTTTCCGAAAGAAATGTAATGCACAGCTGTTTGTGGCCTACATGGCGCGCTGTATTCGCCGTGTTCAGCCGGACTATCTATCTTGTGCCAAACGTGCATATTTCAAACAAGGCTACAGCAGCCTATCAGGTGATGCTGAGCCTCATGACTCGCCGGCTATGTAGCCTACAACTGTTTTGCCGATCGTCCCACAAGCAAGGAAATAATTCGCTTTTACTTAGGTTACCAATAATTACCTATGAATTTAGCTTGGTAATTTACAACATTGAAAACGACTGTTACACATTTACTCTGCATCTTTTGTTTCGGGTGCCAGCTCCACCATATTCGTGCTTGTGGAGCTCGTGTCTAGTGAATTCAATGGTCGTATACCATGGGACTGCCGACTCTCCTGACAAATGAGTGGTTGGGTGTGGCACACTTTTCTGCGTTTCAAGCTTTCGAGAATCCTTGAACTCTTCGTGCTTCTGTATCTGTCTGTTTGTTTCGGGCACAGCAGCAGGCACATGGCAGGGAAGGGATACCCCCGCCCTCAGCCTCGTTGGTACAACCTCGATGAAGCGGAGCCTACGCGGATGAAGGTTGAGACGTACTCTATGGTTTCGTTATAAGAATGCCTTGGAGCCGTAAGGGTCCTGGAAGCTGCTACTACCTTAGTGCTACCAATCTTCTCCGCGAGAAGAACCATAGCAATCTCTTGATACTCAACTCTTGCCGCCATGTCACCATTTGACCAAGCAGGTCGAATACACAAGCAAGTTTTCCTAGTGGGTCTTCCGTTGCACTCATGGATCGAGCCACCCAACTGACCGCTTCGCCAAGGTATCAAATTCGATCCTCTTTGCTGTCTGCTTAATTAGTGCTTGCACGCGTTATTACATCCGGATCCATGTGCAGAAGCAACTTTCCAGCGATGACGATATTCTACTGTTTGGTATCGCCTGCCTGATTGTCGTCATGGTATTGCTTTTCGTACTTGTCGACAAAATGTACATGGTTGAAGCAACAGAGACAGAGATGATAGGCGTTGAGCTGTCTTCGAACTTCATTGAACAGACTTACGACTTTCAGAAACTCGTCACTGTGACTTTGATTCTGATCTGGTGCTCGATCATATCGATCAAGTTCAGCTATCTGTTCCTTTTCAAGAAATTGATCAATCGAATTCGATCTATGATCATATACTGATGGTTTACTGTGATTTTCAACGTCATGATATCATCTTATGAGGCAGTCGTGTATGTTGCTGCATGTTCAGATTACTACAACATCAAATCATGTACTTTCTCTTCTCTTCAATGCTTCGTGCTTTTCAGCAATGACGACTGACGATCTGTTTCTAGTTCAATGTGCATTCGACAATGGCTTGCACAGATTCATCGCTTTCTCGCTCAGTCAGATGGTGTTAGATATTGTCGACGATCTTCTCAGTGTGTATCGTTGAGATTCTCATCTCTTACGGCAAGTGAACTAAACTCTTGTATTAGTCTTGTACATTCTCTGTCATATGATCTGAAGAGTGAAAATCAGTTGGAGACAGAAGCTTGCCTTGGCATCAACCCTCTGCCTTACTATACTGACAATCCTATGCATCATTACTCGAATCGCGAGAATTCACACTGGCCGCACTGTGAAATCTATTGACTCGATATGAGAAACGTATTGACAGTTTATTGCAGCAAATATAGCGCTGATCATGACCTTCGTCATCGCCTTCCGCACATTTTTCGTATTCAAAGACGATGAAAGAGCAGCCGATCTATCACGATTCAAGGAAACATGATTCAGCAGAGGTCAACGGCTTCTTCGCTACGCATTTGCTTCACGTTCATGGCGATCCAAGCACAAGGCTCAAAGTTCGGGTGACGACAGCGGCTGGTACGATCATCCCATTGAGCTGCTTCAGGAAATTCCTCGAGCAACCATAACGAGTATCCGAACCTTCATCAATGGCCACGAAAAGATCAAAATGAGCAATTCTCAACTCATGCAAAGTGCTGTTGCCGAAGAACACGAAGACTCCTGGCCATTGTTCGCTGCGAGTAGAAGTGCGTCTGGCATCGCGATTCAGCACGAATTTTCTACAAAGATTGAGGAAGTGTAGTGAGTTATCAGACAAGCAGTCGAGATGAAGAGAGAGAATCAAGAAGATCAGCATCGACCTTGCAGTTACGATCTTACTGCTTCTTTGAACAGTTCAGGAAAGACAGCTTTTAAACGACAACTTCCATTCGTGAGAGAGTACTTCAGCGTATCGCCCTTTTTTTTCCATCATAACGTACTCGAGAGCTAGAAACTTTACGCTACCTATTCCAATTTGTTTGTACTGATAAAGAACTTCAAAGCATTCTTCTAAGCCTAACAATTATGCCTTCTTCAGCTTTCTACTCCTGCTTAACACTATAAACGCCATCAACCAAGTTCCCCAAATCTTCATCTCCCAAACTCATAATCACTCTCTTCAGCTCGCAGACTTCCCCATCGCTCAACCCCTCTTTACTCCTCGTGCACACATTCAACACCGCTGGCGCAAACAGCGATTTCTGCGCAAACACAACAATTCATCGTCCCCTCTCCCTCAACTCCCCATGGCCCAAAATCTCCCAATGATTCGTAACGAACTTGAGCCAGCCTGTGCCGCGCCATGTCCACGCGCCCAGTCTCCCTGTAGAGGGAGTATCCGTGCCGTGTATGGTTTGCACGGACGCGGAAGCAAGTGTTTGGTACGTAAGGCGATTATCCAACGAAGGGTTTTCGCGGTTGAAAGGGGAAAGAGAGGTGTACGTGAGAAGAACGTTGCGTTTGTCGGATCAGACGGGGGAGAAGGTGTGGGTGATGTACCATTGACCGAGGAGCTGGTCAAGCGATGAAAGCGGTGGGGAAGCAGGACGATGGAGAGCGAACAAGCTCGTTTTTTTTTCTTGGCGATGAAAAGCGTTTTTTTTAATCCGCAAAGACGTTGTTTTCTTTTGAAAAAGTCTTGAAAACTATGGAAAAGACGCGAAGAAGATTCGGAATCCTACGGTAGGATTCCGGCCAAATTACGGTAATTCTTGACTGAGAGGCTGTGATCCTTGTAGTAGATTGGCTTTTTTTGCGTCAGACGCCCTCGCGAGAGCTGAACTCTAGATGTACATTATCAGCCTTGTTTACTTGCATTTTTCCCGCAATTCGACTCGGTAGGATTCTTAGAATTGCGGCAGAGTGCATGCATGTCCTGCTCATGATCATTGGCAAACCAATTCGGCTCCTTCCGCCACTCCAGAAAGTACTTTAAGGCGAGAGTTCAGGCTTCGGCGAAGTGAACTCCTAGAAGTGTCGGACATGAATGCTAGACATGACGAGCAAATTTTTGGAGAATTGATACTTATGCAACATCGATTCTCCAGTCCCTGACGATACTAGCCTTCTAATTCCTGATCACAGTCCACGGACCACTCTTTTCCGCCATGTGAAACAGCAACCCGTTCTGCTTCGCCATGGCGTGCAACCTTTTCCACTCAGTGACTGAGAGCACCAATTAAAACAACCTTCTTCGCTCGCACTTTGACCATGCGTCGAGGGTAAGGCTCGGTCATGAAACCTGATGCTCGCTAACCGTGAACAATATCATCCTTGGATGGGGACCACCTATCGATAGATATATCCGTGGATATTCTTGAAAAAGCTCTCCAATCGTGGGCCATTGCACCTGTAGTCATGGATAGAAAATTCACGTATAGATTAAGATATCCGTGAATGAGATCATCATTCATAGATACTGTGCAAAAAACGATCTGGTGCAAAGATCTTGATTTTTCAGAATTTTGATAGCTCCGATTATGAATATAATGAGCCTCATCGGGGTACATCATTTGTGAATAGCATTACGTTCATGAATGGGGGGTATTAACGGTTAATGTGCATCAAACGCATGGTGGTCATGTCCCGGGACGTGAGATTCGAGGATTCCTTATCGAAGACGAATTGTGCCTAGATCTGAGCACCCGATTGTAACTAAATATCCGGCCAACGTCAATGTAGAGAGATTCCTTTACGCCGTCGGCTTGCCTAGGAAGACCTGTAGAGTGTAAGAATCCCATTGAATCATCTGGCTCAATCTTCGAGGCCGATCTTATACGGACTCCCTCGTGAAAAGGACTAGGATTGTTTTGCAAGGTCTGAAGATGTTAAGAAAGCTCTTGGTCAAATATATTGTGTACTCAATTTACTCGTAGTCTAGTTTATCGTTGGCAATATATACATGACACATTGTTGTTATAGCGCGTGAGACGTTTGCAATGATTTTCCTTTGATCTTATTAACTAGTTCGAGTAAATTCGATTGACTCGAGGACGGAATTCAACAGCCTTGATGAGCTTTCCTGGTATGAGCTCGTCGGATGGACGAAGGAGTCGAACTTCACAGAGCCTAGATCGCTCAGTCTCATAGAATGAAGCTAACCACACCCTCATATTTATACTCTTGAAAGGGATGTGACAAGTCGATGTCTTTCCGAGATCGAACGAGGAGGTTGATTCGATATATATACATACACATCAAGCGTAGGTGCCCGCTGAAACCTGTTACAGAATGTACTGAGCTAACTTGTCTTTAGCTATGATTGATGCTTGCCGACACTGAAGCAAGGAATGCAATCACAAGGTTTCGCTGAATAACCACGGATGAATTCATACAAAAGATACAATAAGGTATGAGGGTCAGAAGAAGCATATAAGCATGTGTACATATTGGTTGAACTACTGTAGAAAGTAGGAACTACGAAGAGTGAGAGAAAGATGAAAACTCCGGAAGGTCTTGAGAACGCAAGTATTCAGTCACGTCAGCGCACATTGCGAGTAGCGTCACTTTCGCTAAAGGCGGAATCTACCTTCATTTAGGTGAAGTTTGCTAACAAATACATGTAGATTCCCCACCATATATAACATTTTATTCTATTACGAATGCCGATTCAATAAGCCTCTTTTGTTGAGACTTTCTTTCATTCAATGTTGCTGCCGTCATCAAATTAGACTTAGACCTCTTTCTCACTGACTTCGAAGTCACTACCTTCAACGTAGAATCACGAGGGCGACGTCTAGGCTGAAACTTCTGCTTTCATACAGTTGTTTTCTTCACTGCACGATCAGATTTAGTTGTTCTAGTCATCACAGATGAGACGAAAGAGAGTGAAGATTCGTTGAAAGTTGTAGTAGTAGTAGTAGTAGTAGTAGTAGTCGATGTGAGGTTTTTACCACCTTTCGATCTATCTCGAAACTTGAACGTCATAATGACGAAGAGTGAAGCGAAGAATAGAGAGAGGTTCGATGACAGTGAGGCTATAGTCTCACTGTTCTTCTCACTGTTCTTCTTTTGTTTATTTCTTTGCTTAGCAGCCTCACTGTTCTTCTTTTGTTTATCTCTTTGCTTAGCATTTCGTTGCTTAGCATTTCGCTCAGCTGCTTCTACTGCAGTCAAAGCTCAAGCATTGACTCTATCATGTTTCTTCTTTTGACGAAGCTCAGCTCAAACTTCTTTCCTTGTATGAGATGATTTTGAAAGCGTCACGAGAAGTCTCTGATTCACCTTCTGCAGCCTCTCGTGTGTGACAGTCACGTTGACATGAAAGATAAACAGCTGATTGACTAGAAGATTGATCTGCTGACGTGATAACTTCTGATGCAACTTCTGCAAGCTGACTGCTGCATGAAGAAATCTATTCTTATCAACATCGTGATATTTCGTTGAATTTGCATCATTCAAATTGATGAAGTCATCGTAGTATCTAGTCTGTCAGTTGCTCGATGCTATAGAAGGTTCGTTCAGTCATCAGCGAGAATGAAGAAGCGATATTGAGATCGAAAATTCTTGTATGCAAGTGCGTAAGAGATAATGTCTGCAGAGAAGTTCATATCTAATGTAAATATCACAGTCACATGAATTCGCAGTGATTGACTGAGTAGCGAGCTTCTTGACTGCTATTCATTCAGAATTGATCTTTTCTAGAACTCAGATAGTCACATGACTCACAAGCAATTGAAATGCTTCAAAATCAACGGCTCGAGATCTATCTATACGAGATCTCTCATCAATCTCACGAATGAAGCGATATCATAGCTTTAGCTCGAACTTCATGAATCTAATGACGTTCTCTAGAGACATCTGAGAGTTCATGACGATCTTGAGAATAGAATGAAGACTCTCGTTTCGCTGTGAAGTCATTGTCTCAAGATTACGATATCGTCGTGTATAACATAGAATCATCTGTCTTTTCTTGAAGTATCAATCGATTCAAAAGTAGTCTCGATCAGACGAATGTAGTAGCGTCAGCAATGCTGCTCGATTGACTTGCAGCTCAGTAGTAGTACTGAATTTCACTCACTGTCATGTAGCATTCTTGATCTCTTCACGACGCTCAAAGAGATAATCGACTTTGAACTTAGCTACTCGTGCTCGAATGTTCTTGCAGACATGCTAATTGCATAGCTGAAGCTGAATCTCGAGCATAGATATAGATAGCGAAGTCGTCAATTTCTTGCTCTGATCGACTATAATGACTCGTGAAGACAAGCAGTCATTAAATAGTTCTTCGTGCATACACTGAATGAAGAAATTGAACGTCTCTTCGAATTCTGATATGACAAATGAGAAGCAGGCTGAAAAGATCATTGCCGTGTTAATGACATTCACAGTCACGAAAAGAAGCATCTTCAGTGCGTTGATATTGAAGGTAGCATCTGTTTTCATCATAAAGTCGCTTATAAATCTCTTAGATAATTCTCGCTGATAGTTATTCAATAGAAATATCTGCTTAATATTCTTCTGAATCGAGGCGTCAGCGTCATTTAGCGTGTAGAAATATCGAATTCGAACGATGAACATTGAATTATCGAGGCATTGAAGTAGTTCTGTGATGATTTTCTCTTTGAATCGTGTAATAGAAGAGATCAAATTGTAGTACTGCTTTTTGAATAGATGAAATTCCTGATCGTAATTCTTGAGGGTATTTTCTAGCACTCGCTCAGAAGCTCGATAGGTAAGCTTGCTTAAGCGATTTGTTTTGGTCAATTCGATTGTCTTCGCCTGCTTCGGCTGACGCTTCTTATGAGTATCATAGGAAAGAGAATTGACGACGACATCATGATTATGAGTCTGATCTCGTACTCTCAGTACTCATGTTTTATTCTCACCACTGCGGTCAAGAGATCGATAGCTGATAAAGCAACGTCATTTGCAATCTTTGACTTTGATCTTAGTGAGTTTCTGCTTGCGATTCGTACTTCCGTCTTTGCTAGCATGATCATCGAGCTTCCGATAATTTTTGGTATCGGCCTTGTGATGTATGCATGGATAATTCTTTCTGCCTACTCCGCAGGATCCGATGACTATCTGAAACCCCTGGCTGAAAGCGTAGTTTTGTAGTCTTTCATATGCCTCATTAGGTATGTCGAAAAGCTCGCCGTCAGCAGGAGGCTCTAGGTGGGCCGGGGGTATCCTATCGATTGCCCG
>JAABUU010002211.1_pt1 | contig 28455 bp, 27 predicted proteins | sample 5559301 | NCBI WGS metagenome assembly JAABUU01 (sample SAMN10711884, study PRJNA513360) | rock metagenome | isolation source: Antarctica rocks | place: Antarctica: Victoria Land, Richard Nunatak white
TTCCGTGATTGCAGTTACTCATGGAATCACCTACCTGGTAGATTTCGCGACAAACATGGCTACAGTTCTGAACTTTCCCTAAAGATGCACAAGCGCCAGACTTCAGTATTCTCTGGGAATGAATGATGTATCACATCAACAGAATCGGTGACGCTTCAAATATGAAGACCTACTAGTAGGTTTAGAGAATGTATGCCATCAACAAGACTGATTGAGACTTAAATCTATACGAGAGAAGAGGAATAGAATGTAAGATGTCGATTCTTGCAGGCTTAGAAAGCTTCACACTGACATCTTGGATGTGCCAGTGTATCTATGTGCTCATCAATGACTATTGCCTCCCTACCGCACCTAAGAAGAAACTGGTCATCGGCCTCTACCTTCTTCTCTACCCACATAGGGTGCACAAGGACCAAACATGCAAGTTCCGACGCATCAGGTCACCAAGAGGACCCAAATATCGCCGATCAGTCAAGGCAGAGGGGCCAAAGCAGGACCAAATCAAGAACGAGCAGGTGGCGCTGGATAGGGTAGACGATCCTATTGGACAGGCTACTTACCATGAAAGATCGTCCCCTTCTATATTTCTACCCCTAATTGTTTAGTCGTCATCACGCACGCACCAAGTCTTAACCGTAATACTCGACAAGCCAGGACTTCAGGTCCCCAACAGTCGGATACTCGAGGAACAGGCTGCCCGAGACGATGACCTCGAGCTCCTCGCGAAATTTCTCGGCGATGACGAGACTCATCAGGCTGTCGACGCCCAACTCGGCGAAACCGGTCGCGTCATGCAGGTCCGCGACCTCGAGGCCCGCTTCGGCAGCTACGAGCGCAATGGCCTTGGCCGACGTGCTGTCCGAGTCTGCCGTCAGGGCAGCATTGGGGCCGGGCTCGACGGTTGGAGCCTGCGGTGATGGTATAGCCAACTTGGAGGATTGCGGCTCCTTGAGGACGACGGGCTGCAGGATGGCATCAGGTTTGAGACCTGCCTGCGAAGGCGTGGGCACCGCAGCCGGCTTTGCCGATGTTGTTACTGCTGCTGGCGTATGGTCCACAATACCAGCCTTCGTACCTGGGCCGCCCTCGTCAGGGGCCGTGAAGAAGCGGCTGAGCAGCAGACGCGGGTACCGACGGAACTTGATGCCACCCACGAAGCCGATGACCTCGCCGCCCTGGAGCACGTAGACGTCGCCCAGGTAGATATCGGGATCTTCGGCCGTAGCGATCATCTTGACGTAGCTCTTGTACCTCTTGCCCGCGAGAAGTGGTCGCGCGAACCGCATCGAACCCCAACCAGGCGTAACACAGAAATTGGCCTTGGTGTCCATGGCGTCGCTGACGTTCATGACGAAGCCGGCGAGATGCGCGACGCTATCGATGAAGTAGGGCGGCACGGTCCAGGTGCCCCCTTTCTCCGTCGAGAGGGTAATGTCAGCGCAGGCCTCAAGCCCGTGCAGCATAACGGCCTGCATGCCGCGGTACTTGGGTGCGTAGTCGACCAGGTTGTTGGCGAAGAGGGAGTACGCCATGTTGCGCGATAATCTATTGACGACGCCCCGCTCGGCCAGGCGCTCGAGCGCCTCGATGCGGCCCTGCACCAGATGCGCGGCAGGAATCCAAGACGCGAGCCAAGCGGAGGCGCTGCCGTACTCGATGGTGGCGGTGGCGAAATGGTCGTCGGCGACTGCGCCGCTGGAGAGCACGTTGTGCCATACGAATTGGACGGTGCCATTGCCGTGGATGTCACCGGTGGTGGCCGAAACTTGGATGAGCTGGGGTGTCTTGGCCTTCTTTTGTGCCACAAGCCCCTTGCTGACTTGGAGGTTGCAGATGTTTATCGCGGGGACGGCTTTGGCGTTCGGGTTGAGCTTTGTCCAGAGGTATTCGCCGAGGGTGTATGCAATGTCTGCGTGGATGGACTGAGAACAATATCAGTGTGGATTCTCTGTTTCAGTCCCTTTTCTTCTTCTTTCCTTCTAACTTACTGAAGTCACCACACCACAACCGCTCATCTTGTGTCCGTACGCTGCAGCATAAAAGTCCGGCTCCATTAGGTCCGATTGTATAATCACTCTACCTGCGGATCCATCAAAGCTCTCCTCCACGATCCGCTGCACAGTCGACGTCCTCAAGCCCGATTGCTGCACGATGCTGGGCGGCTTGATGCTGGCATCAGCGTCGTAGAACGTGTTACCCTTGGTCAACGCCCAGTTGCCGTTGTACTGGATCCAATGGTTCTTGTCATTCCACGCATACGTGGGCAGGTCCAGCAGCCTCAGCCCGCGCTCGAACGGGCGGTGGAATTCGTCCCAGGCCACCGCGACGCCGGCGCAGTGCAGGGCGCCAAGGCTCGCCGCTAGCGTCCGCCAATTGTCCTCGTCCCGACGGAATGAGGTTGCAGCGAGGTTGATGGACGGAAGCGTGGTCTTCACGAATCCTATGCAGACGGGATGCGGCCCAATCTCGATCCAGACCATGGTCTCGTCCACGATTTCGATGCTGAGGGCTGCCTCGAGCGCCGACACGAAGTTCACTGGCTCCCGCGTGGCGCGTCGCACGTAGTTGGAGTTAATAGTCTTTCCGTCGAAGACGACCTTGCCGAGTAAAGGCGAAACGATGGGTAGGTTGGACGCATGGAAGACGACGCCGGTCCTGGCGATGTCCTCGAATTCGTCGAGGATGGGGTCAGTTTGGGCAGAGTGGAAGGCGAAGTCGACGTCTAAACTAAAGCACTTGTAGCCGGCCTCTCCGAGGGCTTCAGATAGCGCATCTATCTCCCCCAGTGTACCGCTTAGGACCGTGTCCTTCGGTCCATTGATGCAGGCCACTTCGAACGGCTTGTCGCCGGCGCTTTCTTTGATCTGGGCGAGCGACGCCCGCACTGCCAGCATCTTGTGGCTACCAGCCGGGCACCTCGTTTGGAGCAAGTTGGCTCTCTGGCCAACGAGGAAGATGGCATCGCTGCTAGACAGAACGCCCGCCATGTGCAGTGCCGCATACTCGCCCAGGCTGTGTCCGACGACGACATCAGGTCGGACGCCCAGGGAACCCCAGTACCTGGCAAGGGCTATCTCGGAGCAGACGAGGGCCAGCTGTGTGACCACTGGCGAATGAGCGTGGTCAGGCGGGTAGGTGCCATCGATCGCCGGGATGAAGGACGGGAAGCCCTGGCGCTCCGCAAGTGCGTCCAGATTGCATATCTGGGTTCGAAAATACGGAGAGTCGTGAAACAGCTGCAGGTTCATCGATCGACGAGAGGCGCCCTGACCGGTGAAGGCAAAGACGACTGGAGGCGGACTTGTCGAGGGGATGGGCTTGTGCGCATCGACGGACTGCAGGTGCGAAGCAAGCTGTTTCCGCAGTTGGGTGGCATCGGAAGCGGGTATGGCTATCCTGTGGTTGTGATGATGCCGTCTCGCCGTCGTTGTGTACGACAGGTTGGACAACGAGACGTCAGGGTTTGCGTCCAGGTACGTAATCAAGCGCTCGATGTTTCCCTTGAGCGATACCTTGCTCTTGGCCGACACGGCAATGACGTGGCTCGATCGAGGGTCCGTCCCGACAGCCTCCCTCAGGGGCGCCTCCTCAATGGCAAGCGTCGTGTTGCCGCCGGCGGCGCTGAAGTTGTTCACAACGGCGATGCGTTTCTTTCCGGCCACATGGGGCCACGGTGTCGTCTGGTGCGGGATGTGCAGGTTTCGCTTGTCGAGGTCCTTGGGGAAGGCTGGGTTGATGCTATGCTTGATGCCTACGTGCTTGGGTATAGCTTGCTTCTGCAACATGAGCAATACCTTGAGGAGGGCAGTCACTCCGGCCACTGCCTCTCCGTGCCCAACGTTTGACTTGACGGCACCGATGTGGAGGGGCTGCTTGACGCTGCGACGCTTCTTGGGGGTAAGGGGGGCAAAGACATCGGTGATGGACTTGATCTCAACACTGCGAAGTCATGGTCAGCCATAGTCAGGCATGGTCAGTCACTCGCGGGCTTTTCATGAGAAATGGTCACTCACGTATCGCCGGCTTGTGTCCCTGTTCCGTGCATTTCAACGAAGCTAACATCGAGTGGATTCAACCCAGCCATGTTCATAACTTGTCTATACAGATACGACTGAGCTCCAGCGTGAGGATGAGTGATGGAGATGGCCTCGGCCGAGTGGTTTGTAGCCGCCCCCAGAACCACACCGAGAACGTTGTCGTGATCAGCCTCGGCATCCTCGAGTCGCTTCAAGACAATAGAGCCAATGCCGTCCGCACGACAGTAGCCATCGGCGTCGCAGTCCCACGTCTTGCAAGCCCCAGGTGTCTTGGACAGGAAGTGACCGTGGCTCAGGCCCGCAAAGGCGTCCGAGTTTGTGAGGATATTCATGCCCCCAGCCACCACCATGTCCGTGTCGCCGTTCCAGAGGGAGGTACAGGCTGCCTGTATGGTCGCCAAACTCGACGAACATGCCGTGTCGCAGCTGAAGCTCGGGCCCGAGAACTTGAAGAAATAGTTGATGCGTCCTGGGCCAAAGGCACGACATCCGCCTGGTATGAAGTACGTGCTGATCTCCTGAGCTGTGTTGACCTCGCGATAGTCGTCACTAGCCTGCCCGTAGAAGGTGCCGACACGGCGTAGGTTCGTGGATCGTGTTCGATTGGCCACGTAGCCTGCTCTCTCGAGAGCCTCGTATGCCGTGACCAGAGCAAGGCGCTGCATAGGGTCCGTTTGCTGTGCTTCTCGGGGAGACATGTTAAAGAAGGGCGCGTCAAAAAGTCCAGGCTCGTCGATGAAGCAGCCATATGGGGTGTGGCTGGCGTTAAGTCTCTTTCCAGCCGCGTCGTAGTGCGTCTCGACGTCGAAGCGATCGGCAGGAATCTCCCTAGTCACATCCAATCCTTCTTCCAGGAGCTGCCAGAACTTCTCCGTATCTGTCGCGCCTCCAGGCATCCTACATGACATGCCTACGATGGCGATCTTGGATTGTGCCGTTCCTCTTGGCCCTGCCTGGCCCGTGGCCGGCTCTGCAACCCAATTTACGAGGTCCAGTGCTGTTGCTGTGAAAGGTTGGAGCTCCGAATTCATGGTCGCCACCAGGTCATGGATTGGGAGGGAGGTCCGGAATACAAGCACCTGGCATTCTGAGGCTGCCATACTGTCGGCTCGGTCGATTATACTGCGGATGACGTTGTCCCACTGGATTGGCTGGGTGAGGATCTCTTCAATGATGCACTCGAACAGTCCACCTGCCGTCTTCGCTGGGAAGGGTTTCCCTGTGCTTGTCGAGAAGACAGGTATTCTGACGGAAAGGTCAGCCTGCGAGAAGTCCAGCGAGCTCCCCTCGAGGATGCTGGACACATGTGATTGGTTATAGATGTGCCCAGCATGGCAAAGTCCCCCGAACACTGGCAAGGCGACGACTTTACGGTCACGGAAATATTCAGAAAGGCGGAACATGCCCTGAAGTCTCGACGGCGGGCCACTGATGGTCACCGAGGTGCGACTATGTGCGCTGATGAAGATCTTGCTGTCCTCAGGTGTTTTCTCTCTCGTGTGTATGGCATCGAGCTCTCTCTGGACATCATCTGATGCGACATCGGGCACCACGTGGGCCCAAGTTTCGGGCGGGCTTGTATCTGTCAATGGGCGAGGTTGTAGGTTCTGGGAGACGTCGGCCACCACAACGCCGAGACGGAAGGCGAGGCGGACCACCTCGGCGCCTGCAAAGGGAATATCCGCCAACGTTGGGGACAGAGAAACTGCAGCGGTTGCTAACAGGCCGGTCCCTAGACCTGCAAGGCATGTAGGTCCAGACCTGGAATCCCAGCGACTTTGACTTTCATGATACCTGGATAATGCGTCAGAATCTCATGTTCAAGATTTTCCTGCCATTCACGTACCCTATGAAAGTTGCCAGCTGTACGGCGCAGAGCAAGACCCCGTCTATAGATCCACACATGGGTCCTCGACGCAGCTCGGCATCGTCCGCAAGGTTAAAGACTGTTTGGAACGGCGGGAACAAATTCTTCAGCGGCGCTGGCAAGTCTTGGACTTCCTCTCGGATAACCGAGGTGGCCTTGTCAATAAACTGGGCCAGGATGGTATGTCGCTTGTCTTTGCTGTGGACGTGCAGCCGCCGGAAGAGGTGTTGCAGGTCGTCGTGTGGGAACTCGTTGCTAAAGTAAACAAGCCTCAATTTCTGAGAGTCGCCTGCCATCTCGGAGCCAGAAGTCGGTGTCAGTTCCATCGTTGTCTTTCGTACGCCTTGAGGAAAACCTATATCGAGAGACTGGACTTGGATTATATGCACACTTGGATGTTGAAATCTGGTGAAAAGAACAAGTTGGTGCTACATGTCAGATGTTACTATAGGATTTGTATATCGGAATAGGACACACGAATCTGACGTATGAATCCGACGCCCGCTCGGGGCTGAATTTATTCGGCACTATAAGGCTCCTTTCGGCATTACAGATGACACTTACCACGTACCCATTGCCCCAAGGATTGGTCATTCAAGGATGACTTCAGAATGAGCCCGACCAGGTTCTATCAACCATCCCAGGCCCCTAAGAGCGCCCCCGCCTTACGTCGTCTATTCTGTATTACAGCCAGAAACTATCACAATGAACAAAGGAGGTTATCGCCAAATCAACAAGACGCTTAATGTCGGTGCTTTCGAGGACTATCTTGCTACTCAGCAGGCACGCATCCCCAAACTAGACGATGTGACGAAGCTCAGTCCACGCGTGCTTCGCGTTCTTGGTCAAAATCCAGGCAGAGTAAATATATTTGCTTTCTAGCAAGTATTGTCTATACCTCCAGCTAAGATACAAGACCTAGTTCACGCTGCAAGGAACGAATACCTACATCGTCGGCACAGGCCCAGAAAGACTCATCATCGACACTGGTCAAGGCATCCCAGAGTGGGGAAGTCTGCTGTTTTCCACCCTGAACAAGACATCCATCGGCCTGTCCCACGTCTTCCTGACGCACTGGCACGGCGACCACACGGGCGGGGTGCCCGACCTCATCCGCCTATACCCCCACCTCTCTCCGTCAATCTACAAGCACACACCGGGGAAAGGCCAGCGGCCGATCGCCGACGGTGAGGTGTTCAAGGTCGAGGGCGCCACGGTGCGGGCAGTACATAGTCCAGGCCACTCGCATGACCACATGTGCTTCATCCTCGAGGAGGAGGGGGCCATGTTCACAGGGGACAACGTGCTGGGCCACGGCACGGCGGCCGTCGAGCTGCTCAGCACGTGGATGGGCTCGCTGGGCGTCATGGCGTCGCACGGCTGTCAAGTCGGCTACCCAGCGCACGGAGACGTCATTGCGGACCTGCCCGCCAAGATCGCGGGTGAGATCGCGCAGAAGGTGCGGCGTGAACAGCGGGTGATGCAGGCGCTCGAGCGCGTCAGGCACGAGGAGAGGGGGAGGAGCGGGAACGGAAGGGGCAAGGGCAGCGTCACGGTCGGGCAGTTGGTCATGGCCATACACGGGACGGAGCTTGACGAGCGGGTCAGGGAGGCGGCGCTGGAGCCGTTCGTGGATGAGGTATTGAGGAAGCTGGCGGAGGATGGGTGCGTGGCTTTTGAAATGAGGGCTGGTGAGAAGAAGTGGTTTGCCATCAAGTGACTACCTAACCATAGAATATGGGCGTACACAACAAGCCATCTGCTCCAGACAACGCACATTTGAAACTCACGCTCTAAGTTGATGTATACTCTAATTAGCTACATGGACAGCCAGCACTCTTCTTCCCTGTGTGAAGGTATTAAGTTATAGTCATATCGATTGTGTATCTCTGTAGAGAGTATAGCTTATGTATGTATTTGTTTATACGCAAGGTTTAGCCGAGCTACAGTACCGAAGACGGCAAGCCACGTGGAAGCACAGACCGGTAGGGCTGAAACGCGGACTTGTTTGTGCACGAGATTCGGGACATAGGAAAATAAGAAAACCGGTTGAATGAATAACAACTTGAATATCAATACCCATATTAATAGTATGTAAATTAATATTCCGAGTATTTGCTGACACAGTGTTGACTGCATGACTGCAGCGGGATAAAGGAATGATTCCATCCAGTTGCTAACTGTCCATCATCCCCGACCAACCGATGATTGCCCCGACCAAGGGAAACAGCGAGCGAACGACATGCAATCGACCCCACGTCACCACCAGCTCCCGCACCCGACGCAGCTCTATCACTCCCCTTGGACGGTCTAGTTGGAATAAGGAGTTATTGGTGGCCGTCATGGCAATCCAGGTGAAGGGCACCATGGCCACCGTCACCAAGCCCGCCGCTCCCCAGATGCGCCAGGGTTTGTGGGAAGCCTGTCTGCTGCGGGCCGTGTAGCCGTATAGAGCGAGCGTCGTCACGGCCATGGCGGGCATCATCTGATGACCGTAGTGGTAGAGCCGCACCCACTGCCGCAGCAGATGGCCCGCTTCGGTGTTGGTGTCGAGGAATACGGGGACTGCTAGGAGCGAGAGGCCCATCATGGAACCTGTTCGCGCTTGTTAGTACGAATCTGACAGGTCCCCAAACGAGTATTCGTACCCGAGAGAAAGAAGCCCGTGAAGATGGCAGTCGCTGGCGCGGATAATGTGTGAGACTCGGAAGCTGGCGCCATGGTCCTTGTCTACTTTTAAGGCTGCCCTCTGTGCTGTTTGCATATAGATGCCGGAAAAGAAGCACTGCTGGATGGTTATGCTCTGCGACTTGCAGTTATAGCTAAGCCCGGAAATCCAGAGGCAATATGTCCAGGGATGCATCGGACCTTGCGACGTAACAATAGATGTACCAGCCATCGTACATTTCATTACATATCATGCATGGTTGCTTTGATCCACCGGTGGGCATGACGTGGCGTATGCGGTTCGGTTATTTTATTTAGCATAGAACTGACCGTTGTTCCTTGGTGGGCGTGATCTTCTTCAATCGGTAGACACAAGCCATGACAAGCATTTTCACCAACGAGGCAAATGAGCCGGTCGAACCGTCAAGCTCATCCCCTGGGAGATATCTCTGCCTGACCATCTGTGGTTACCGACGACCCGGCATGAGCGAGGAAGACTACCGCCACCACATGACCAAGATCTCGGCGCCCATGACCAAAGACCTCATGGCCAAGTACGGGGTCAAGAGGTGGACTATGGTGACTACTTCTGTCTCCATTTTCTTGCTCCTTCCCCGCATCACATCCTCCCCAAAACCCTTTACGGTGGCTGACCGAGTACGTGGCTAAATCAAAAGATCCACAACACGACGGCAACACGCGCATTAATGGCCCAGCTCTACGACTCGCAAATGGCCAACGTGTCCGACTTTGACTGCTTCAGCCAGGTAGTGTTCGAAAGCCTCGAAGACTACAAGAGAATGAAACAGGACCCCTGGTACAAGGAACATCTGGTTGGGGACCATGAGAAGTTTGCTGATACCCGAAAGAGCACGTGAGTATCTGCATACATACATCTGTTCAGCGGGATGTTCTGTTGACGGTCCTACAGAATGACAATTGGGTGGATTGAGGAGTTTATCAGGGACGGCGAGGTTGTGGATGGAATGAAGTGAAGTAGCAGCGATTTTCATCCATGTTGTCGACTTGTCAATCCGACCTTGGGCCTCGGTTCATAGCATGTGTAGTCTATGGAGATTCGAGTATTGGGCGGTAAAGACTTGTACGATTGATTGATCGGTACACTAAGCTGATTTCGACACGACAAGAAGAGATATCCTCTTGGTTCAGACTTTCTGTAAGCTGGTATATTGTATGCAGCTTACTTAACTACATGTGATTACTACAGAAGATGCCCCTCTTGGTCTCCTGCTCCCACTTGTCTCGTCTTGATCAGCATATGAAGCTTCCTGTTCGAGCTGGTAGATGCGGGCTGCAGATACGGCGAACGATTCGGCGCCTTGCCGAGGGCTTCTCCGACAGCCACTGTCAGCTAAGGCTGCGCTCAGCCGCTTCGGGGTCCGACCTTTGGTTCGTCGAGGGAAGATCGATCATCAGGGTCTGAGTCAGGTGCGTCCGCTTGGCCCTTTATTTCGAGAGGCTTCGCTCGCGATTTCTCCTTCAATTCTTTGGAAAGCTTGCGTGAAATATTTAAGAAGAGAGAGATGTTTGTATTTCTGAGACGATCTTTGGGTCTAGGCCTCTGTGTCTTGCCGGCGCTCCTGGATACCGCCGCTGCCACTAACAAGTCTTCCTCAAATTGCACCAATGCCCCGGACACTCGAAGTTGCTGGCTACCGGGCTACGACATCAGTACCGACTATACACAGCACCTTGCACCGCCAGGTAAACTTGTTGAGGTTGGGGCCGTTTCAAACATGCAGAGTAGAGCACTGTGCTGATCAAATATCCTAGTATGACCTTGTCGCGTCACAAAAGATCATATCTCCCGATGGATACAACAAGCTAGGAATGGTACTTAATGGTAATACCCAAGGACCACTCTGTCATATTCTATGACCCACTCGTATCTTATATTGATACAAGCACGCAGGACAATATCCTGGCCCGACTATCGAGGCTGACTGGGGCGACACTGTTCGTAAGTTGAGTCTTGGGACACGTGTGTATAAAGGCTAACATCCTGACTCAGGGATCACCGTGCACAACAATTTCACCAATGACAACGGCACGGCGATCCACTGGCACGGCATACGCCAATATCAGGCGAACTGGCAAGACGGGGTTCCAGGTGTAACCCAGTGTCCCATCAAGGTAAGATATGACAGTATTCTACAGCGACTTCGTCATTGGAGAGACTAAGGCCATGTAGCCGGGTAACTCTCAGATCTACGAGTTTAGGGCCGTCCAGTATGGAACTTCCTGGTATCATGGACATCTCAGTCTGCAATGTACGCGAGCCATTCCCCAACGTTGCTTTGGAAAGCCATCAACGTACTGACACAGGCCAGACAGCAATGGGCTGTACGGCCCTATCGTGATCCATGGACCGTCCAGCGCCAATTACGACGTCGACCTTGGCCCGTGGCTCCTCAGTGACTGGTACCACGACGATGTGTTCAGTCTGGACCACATCGGAATCACCACCAACCTCGCAGCCATCCCGGAGTCGAACGTGCTGAACGGCAAGGGTGTCTTCGCTTGTAACGCAGCAATCGACACGCGCTGCACCGGGGAGGCCGAGTATTTCCAGGTCGTCTTTGACAAGGGCACGAAATACAGGTTCGGCCTGGTCAACACGGCCTCGCTACTCACGTACACATTCTACATTGACGGGCACAGCTTCACCGTCAGCGAGATCGATTTCGTCCCCATCGAGCCCTTTGTCACCGACGTGTTGAACATCGCCATAGGCCAACGCTACGAGATCATCATCGAGGCCAACGCAACTTTCGAGCACGGCCCCAACTTCTGGATGCACGCCCAGTATTGCGGCGAGACGGCTCTTCTGGACTCGCGAGTGGGCATTGTGCGCTACGATGCCGCCAACACCAGCGACCCGTACATGCCGCCGGAGAGCGAGCGACACCTACACTTTGGCTGTGACGATCCAGAGCCGAGCCAGCTGGCGCCCATCGTGCGGCAGAACGTCGGGGCCAGGGCGAACAAGATGACCGAGGCCGACTACCTATACATTGGCCGCCTCAACGCCACCTGGCCCGGCACGCCGTCGACAGACGGGCCGGTGTTCCTGTGGGTGCTGCAGGACACGCCGATGTACGTCAATTGGTCGGAGCCGTCGGTGGCCAAGATCACGGGCCTATCCAGCGACCCCACCTTCCCTGACTATACGGACCCCATCCAGCTCGACTACGAGACGGGCCAGTGGGTCTACTTCGTCATCACCAGCAACTTTTCGGCCGCCGAGTTAAACCCTATGCGCACCATGCCGCCGTCGGCCCACCCCATGCACCTGCACGGCCACGACTTCGTTGTCCTGGCGCAGGGTCACGGTCCCTTCGACGCGAGCGCCGTGACCCCGTTGCTGACAAACCCGGCCCGTCGGGACACGGCCGACGTGCCCTTCGGCGGCTGGATCTGGATCGCCTTCCAGGTCGACAACCCGGGCGCGTGGCTGCTGCACTGCCACATCGCCTTCCATTCCAGTGATGGCATCGCCCTGCAGTACCTGGAGCAGCCGAGCAAACTACGACCCCTCATGGACCGGTATGGCGTGCTGGGCGCGTTTGCGGAGCGGTGTGATGCTTGGAATGAGTGGTACGATACTGTGAACATACCGGCGAAAGTTACGCAGGCCGACTCGGGCATTTGATGTGCATACCTTCTATTGCCCGGAATGTATCTGGGATATTCCAAAGCTGGCGACTGCGTATAAAAGTATTGTTTTCATACTATTACACTCATTTGATCCACAGATTGGTCGACCTGGCCATCGACTTCTCCCCTTTGCTTCTTTTGTGTTGGGCCGAAGGATTCTGTGTGACCGATACTTTAAACCGTCTTCAAAAACCTCACTTCGCCCAGACGTCCCACTTCTTGTAAAGCGACATTCTGTAGATCAAATCTCTTTGACACCTCAAAATATCATAGGGATGCAACGCAACCCTAGAACTCGAAGCTGATGCTAAGCCCAATGAAGCTAAACAAGGTACGTACCCTACTAAGGTAGAAGATCGTTACATCAGATCCAGAGCTCCTTCTCGAAAAGTCAACAAACAACATAACACTATCAGCGAGGCAACATTGGATACATACATCATCGATGTAATCAGCTGGGTGACGACCGCAGATTGTTAAGATGATACACAACGCGCCTCGGGATTCTTTCAATACGGGACTACTTCCCTTACCCCTACCACTAAGAGACATACGTTGTCATATCGCGCCACTGAAGATTTCTATCAGGCAGACATCTTCTCGGAATTAATCACTCAGCATTCACTGCATGAGAGATCCCTACATGTCGGGGATCCTCGCCCAAAGCGGGTCGAAGCAGCCCATGATCCACCTGGCATCATGGTCCTCCGTACTCAGGGTCGTATCGCACGCCATCTGAGCAATCCTCAGCCAGGTGTCACCCTTGATGGGAAAAGCACCGCTCCCCTCGCCGGCCTCATACGGCTTCGACACCTCCTCGCCGTTCTTCAGCGCGCGCACAAACTTGGCCACGTGCCCGTCGTCGTGCGCCCCCCTCACCAGCTCGTAGATCTGCTCCCAGCCCATCCCCTTGCTCTTTACCGCCTCATAGCCAACGACGTCCTCGAGCCGTAGCTCCGGCGCCCCGCTGGCCGCATGCCACACCAGGTCGAGACGGCCCTTGCGCTCGACGAGCCGCACCTTGTCTTCCGGCTTGATCCACGGCTGTCTCAGCAGCACCGAGAGGAAGATGGAACTCGTCACGTTGTGCATGTGGAAGAAATCAATCTTCCTCGCTTTGCCCGGCCTTTGGGCCGCACCCGCCATGTAGGCGCTCACGTTGATGGACTCGGCCGCTCCTCTCTCCAGCGTGTCCGTGTGCACGCGGAACTGCGAGGCCACGGCCACGATCTCGTCGAAGGCGCGTCCGAGCACGCCGTCCCTGACGCGCACCGGACCGTCCTGAACACGAGACGCGGTGCGCAGCTTGTCGTTGGCCCGGACCTTGCCGAGCACTTGCACGAGCGGTTTGCCGACCTTGGCCTCCTTCTTCTCGCAGGCCGCAAAGAAGGCCTCGAGGTTTGCCGAGTCGTGTGCGGCCGCCTGGGCGAGACCTTCGGCAACGATGCTGGGCAGCTCGAACTCGACGCCCAGCCCGAGGTGGATGAGCGGGTGGTAGGCGCCTTCGTACAGATGGGCTAGCATTGTCTCGGCGAGGGGCGTCCCGCTGAAGAGGTATTCGGCGACGACGTCCCGCCAACCCTTGGACTTCATCTGATTCTTGAAGAAGGCCAGGAAATTAGTATACTGGGGGAGCTGGCCGATCCGGGCGCGAAATTGGGCTGGGTCCCCCATTTGCTCGACGACTGCAAGATCCAGTGGCGGCAGGAGCCGCTGCTTCACGATGTCAACGCCGTCGTCATAGGCACGTTGCAGGTCCGTGGGGCCGCCGCCGAGGGCTAGCACGCTTAGCACCGAATGCGCGATATGATTGTGACCGCCCTGGTCGCGGAAGAACATGTGGTGGGTTTCGTGATTCTTCTGCAGCGCCTTGTTGGCTACCTCGAGCGATCCCACTGGGTTTGGGGTTGACGCGAGGCGACCTAGGCCCAGGTGTTCTGGCGAGAGGTTGATGGGCGAAGCTGTCGTCATGGTAGATGTTTGTGCCATGACTAGGATTATATTTGCAACTCAGGTTTTTTGAAACCAGCGGTGGACTGGATAACAAAAGTCGAGTGTGAGATCAAGATGCACATTGGGCTCGGTTGGATTTAAAGCAGGGTATCTACTTGACGTTTCACCAATTTCTCCAGAGTCGATGCGGCGGACATGCAGAACATCCGAGCTTTCCGCGTCCGAGATTCCTGAGGTGGATGTCGACATGAGAGGCGATGCAATCCTTCGGGGACACCAACTTGGCTTGACTGAACCAATCAGGAATCATCCGACATTGCCCCTTATAGCAAAGGCCCGATACCCTCTGCTAAATGTGCGGTCATGGAAAGCTGCTGTCATCGGCTAACAATTTCGCAGATGATCAGCATAGATGAACAACGCTCATGGGAGGTTGCTTCTGCTATATATCTAACCATATACCTGTCTGTGCCTGCCTGAATATACATTGAAAATACAATTGATTTCGATGCTCCTATTGAAACAGTCCAATCAAACAATGTCGTCAACAACAACAACCCAGTCCAAGCTCGAGACGCCCTTCACCACGGCCGTCCGCAACACCGACGTTGCCTTCTGGCGCCGCTACATCGCCGGCCGTCCCGCGCCTACAGCCGCCTTCTACGACCTCATCAACGAGTACCACGCCTCTCACAGCGACGGTCGCACCGTCGTGGCCCATGACGTCGGCACCGGACCCGGCAACATCGCCCAGAAGCTGCTGTCGCACTACGACCGCGTCGTGGGCTCCGACGTCAACGACAAAGCGCTGACCGCCGCCTCCCTGCTGGCGTCGCCCGAGCACCTCGAGCGCCTGACCTTCGTCAACTGCCCGGCCGAGGACTTGGCCACCGCACCCATCCCGTCCGCCGTGGGCGTCGGCCACACCGACCTGGTGGTGGTGAGCGAGTGCATGCCGCTCCTCGACGCGCCGCGGGCGCTGCGCGCCTTCCACTCGCTGCTGCGTCCCGGCGGCACGCTGGCCGCCTACTTCTACGGGCGGCCCATCTTCGTCGACGACGACGCCGACGCCCTCAACGCCGCCTACGAGACGCTGGCCACGCGCGTCTGCAGCTTCCTGCTGCCGTTCAAGGGCACGCCGGGTTTTCCCTTCCACCAGCGCGGCGCCGAGGGCCTGGCGAGTTACCTGGACAACATCGCCCTGCCGGCGGGCGAGTGGGGGGCCGTCGAGCGGCGCAAGTGGAATTGCGACCACCCGCTGCTGTTCAACGGGGTCGAGGGGTTTGACTTCGAGGTCGTGCCGGTCGATCGTCGGGGTCCGGAGGAGACGGAGAGGAGGGTGGTGGATCGGGGCTTCTGGGCTGAGGAGTGGGATGCCGAGAGGGTCGAAGCCTACCTGCTGTCGGTGTATCCTGGCGCCCGCGAGAAGGCCGGGGAGCGGTATCAGGAGCTGGAAGGGCTGCTGACGGATTTGAGGAAGCGTATGGGGGGCGGAGTGCGGAAGGTTACTTTTTCCGCCGTGCTTATCATGGCCACGAGGAAATGATGACGACACCAAGGCTCAGAAACGCCTTGGTTTCTTGAATGAGATTCGAGACTTTGATTATAGTGAGAATATAAAATTGATGCTTGAGTCAAAAAAGAGGCCTTTCGTCTTCTCTACCTCAGATGGAAAGTCTAAGGTACACAAAGTCTATGAGACTAGTCGTAACTCATCATTCAGGCATGACGCAGCATGTCGATAATCTCTATCGACAGGCCGCGAAGACGCTTACGAAGGTCTGCCTCGATATGATCCAAAGTCGGCGCTGAAAAGGGCGACGTCGTCGTCCCACCACCGCTCATTTGACCGACCAGCGAAAGCTGACTGTCGACTGTAGTAGCATCCTTCCGCGTCGTGCCTTGGGACTTGAGCTTCGGCGACAGCTGATTGACCACCCGCTGCACCCTATGGAGCTGGCTCAGAATGCGCTGCGCCGCCATGCGCTCGAGATCCTCGCCGTCGGCACAATAGTCCGGCCTGTGGTGCTGATGGACGACCACGTCGGACCGGTGGCCGGAGGAAGGCGTGGACAGACTCGAATTCCCATCCCGCCCCAAGGACTCGGCGCCTGCTAATGATACCGCCGACGACGATGAATTGGGCAACTCACGCCCCAGTGCCTCGTACCAGTCCAGCACCTTGGACACCACCAGCGCCAGGATGGTGAGCAGGTAGCCGTCCTGCGAGCACTGGCACTGCAGGATGTTGCTGACGACCTCGACCGTCTGCTGGTTATTCGCCACGATGGCCTGGGCCTCTGGGTTCCTCTTCCCGACGGTCATCTCGATTGCGGAGCAGCTCTCGGGTCCGTTGGACATGGTGCAGGCCGGACGCGGTGACGTGTTCGGGAAAGGGTGTTTTAACAGGCCCAGGGCCCTCGTGAGGCAGCAGCACGGAGATGGAGGGTCCTCATTATCTGTGCTATTGCTATTTTCTCTTGTTGCTGGCGGAGCTTGAGCGGTGGTGATGCAGGATGATGATGATAGTGGGAGGGAGTTATTTTTAGTTACGCAATGGTTGGGGAAGGCATCTCCAAAAACGGAAAACGTGGCGTTCTTGGGCGAAAATGCTGTGAGGTCGAGACCATCGTGAGTAGAGTGCAAAGACGTTTCCAGCTCGGGGAAATTGATGGGCGTTGTGAAGAAGTCATCCTGATCAGTGTACAGGCTCGGTACAGATGATAAAGCTGGATCGCTGTTGTTGGGCGACACGAGATCGGAAAGCAGGTCTAGCGGCTCTAACCGAAGGGAGGCGCTGTCTGCAGAAGTGAGAGTTGTGGTGAAGAAGTCGGTGTACGATTTGTTGCTGACCAGTTGAGGAGTCAAGGAAGAGGGAGAGGGAGAGGGAAGACTGCTACTGATTGTGCTATTATTGTTGTGGTTGATGCTATTGTTGCCGCGTCGCCGGCCGGGCCGTTTCGTGACATAGTACTCGCACGTGACCCCACGGTTTGCGCAACGGCTGCACGTCGGTTTCTCTTTGTGGCATTTGACTTTCGAGGATGCACAGGCATGGCAGCTGTCACGCAGCCTTGTTTTTGCGGCTGCCTGCGCTACTGGGCGAATTTGGGAACTCGACTGTTCGTGCGACTCAATCATGATGGTTGAGAGTGAATGACTGATGCTGTCATTTATACTTCAGCGTGATTCTTTGGCATCCTTCGTCTGACATGCATGAAGAATGCCTCAACGCCTGAGGATGACTGTTTCCTTTTTCTCTTGTATTGTCGTCATCTTAGAATGCCTCATCATCTTAGGATGACTGCTTCCTTTTATCTCCGCTGTGACACAACTGCACAAAACCTCCAGTAGCGGCGCTATGTACCTGAGACTCAATACGAGAGATTAATAATAAGTCTGACCGAACACAAGAACTTATGAAGCAACCCAAATCGTGTCTCTGCAGCAGACTTGATAAGGAACATGATTTCTTTTCCGCATGCAATTATTCAATTGGCTCAAATTGGACACAAAACAAGGATGATTGGGTAGGGATCGTGTTTGCTGACACATCAAGAAATGGCCGAACCAGGGTTTGTACATAAACGAGGTACGGAAGGTACATCATTTGATTTTGCGAAGATCAAGAGCCTCATTTAGGAGTGAGACGAGGAGGAGGTGAGATTCCAGTACGTACGCAGAGGATCGTACGATAATAATGAAAGAAGTAAAGAATATAACAAGACCCAATAAGATCACTAATCTGTACTCCGACGTACAACCGGAAGGACCCTTACTTTTAGTCACGGAGACTAAATCAAGGGTCCTTGTACTGTATGTAGGCTACTCCGTAGAGCTTCTGGCCATACGGCTGGCTTTCCGATGTTTCCTCCGACGTACATATAGGCTACAGCCCTTGCCCATACGGTTGGTATTTGACCACCAAAGCGACGGTGGTCTTGTCGCTCGACAGCAGCTGATTAGTCACCACCAGCCGCCCGGCGTCGTCCCCCACACCCTCCAGCAGCTCGACCAGCTCGTCGATTCGCACCGTGCGTTCGTTGGTCAGCTGGAGCAGTGAGAGCTCGCCTGAGCGCGCAAGAGCTTCGAGCCTGGGGTCAACGGTGCCTGGCTCAGGGAGTGGGCGGGCTGTCACGATGATAATGGAGTGAAGGTTGGCGCGCAGCACGCAGAGGTGGGTTCGCAGCTCGCTGGTGATGCGCAAAGGCAGCGATTGTGAGGGCACACCAGGAGACGGACAAGGCAGGGGCAGACGGAAGATATAGACGGCCGCGTCGGTCACCATCTGTGGCGTGCCGGGGACTCGCTCGTGCACTGCGATGCGGGAGCTAACGGGCGCTAGCAAATCTAGTCTTGTTGCTGCCCCGTGATTTTGCTCGGCAATCTGTACGACGAAGTGGAGAGCGGGATAGAGCTTTGCAAGGGCGCTGGCCATAAGGCACGACGGGGCATTGACCTCGACCACGCATGCGTTGCCCAGATTGACCCAGTCCAGACGCGTAAGCACGTCGGTGACGCCCGCCTCGTCCCCATCCCCCACGCAGTGAAGATAGGCAGCCCACTGGCGACGCAGCTTCGGCCGTTGCTCGCATGCAGCCTGTAGTGTGGTTCGGGGGTCCAGGGCCAAGCTGTACGCGCTCTCTCTGGCATGGATGGAGGCCCCGTAGCGTTGAGTGGCTTCAGCCATGTGTAGGGCTGCAGGCGCGTTCGAGGCAGCGAGGAACATGGCGGCGTCGAGAAGCGAGGGTCTATCCACAAACGACGCGGAAAGGGCCGTGTGGGCCACCTGGTGCGGCTGCGGTTCGTTGAGGAAGCCAGCCGTTGCCGTCATGCGGATCACACAGCTTAGCTGGCTCTCCGGGACGCCGGATAGGTCAGCCACGTCCTTGATAGGGACGCTGCCGGTGAAGGGCACGCAGGCGAGCACCTGGAATTCGCCCAGCCATTGGAGGCAGGCGAGGAGCTGGGTCTATCGAGTACATACATGCAGGATCAGTACACGGATACTTGCGTGAGTAACGACGACAGACAAACCTGAATAGCAAGACGCTGGAGGAAGTCGACCGGGCCATCAAGTAGGTTTTTCACTTTGGACACATTGGCCAAGATCGTTTGTCTGGCGCTATGTGCCTCCCTTGGGGCTTCGGCAGGGACAAGGCAAGGATGCACGTCGGCATTGCGGCAATAGTTGGCGAGAACCTTTACTGCCGCGGCAAACTCTTTGGCGAGGCTTTCGAGCTGAGTCAGGCTATCCATCCGTTTGGTCGTGATCAAGATCAACTTTCATGTTTGACCACCGCTACCAGTCTCCAGCGGTCACCTCTTATCTGTCTGGATTCGGTCAACTGTGGTCATAAACAAGTTGTGACACGGCCTCGACGGCATACATACCAGAGGAATGGCGTGTATACCAAAATCAAAATCGGCGCGAGACGACGGCAATGTTGAAGCGAGCGCTCTCAGTAGTGGATTTTGAAAACAGTTGTGACTACACAATATGGCAAGGACCAAGTGGAATTTTTTGCGAAGGAAAGGATGGCGTTCATATCAGGAGATGATCGAACGCGGAACTTCTATCTAGTCCATCCGGAACTTGACCATAAAGCTTCGTCTTGTGACACAAAACTCCTAGGCCTTTTAAAAGGTGATCACAATGTTCCTCTCTGTTCAAGAGGAGCAAGGCATCTTGGAGCACGTAATTGCTTCTGTTGACATCGGTGGGCTGACGTTGACTTTGCATCTAGCATTGATGATTGCATGTAGATGCATGTACATCCCTTAGTATTTGGACGTCCATCATCGGATTCAAGTACTCTGAATTGCTCGAGTATGGAGGTCATATTCTAGTGTCTGGCACCTCCTAAGCAGAGAGACACAGGGTCATACCAGGTAGGTAGTCTTCGCTTGCCCTAAAGCTCGACAAGAAATCCTCTGCCTGTGGCGATATTCCCAGAAACCTACCAGGTAAGGTATTGGGAGCTCTTTAATGTTGCATCTTCAAATATCTGATTTGCTAACCCGACGCAAAATCAGGTACCTAGCTTTTCGCATACGACCCCAAACACCCCTTGTGCGTCGGGCAGTAGACGCTTCGGACCGTCGTCACTCGTCGGGTCCATGTCCCCGTAAGTCATGCATATACCCTTGAGAGGCAGCTTCGGGCATGGAGTCATTGGGCCGCAGAAGGGGACGTTTCTGGTGATGGCTAGAATAAGCACGGCATTGCAATTTCAACGACATTGAACCTGGAACAGAGCTACACCATGGACTCCAACGCCAAGACGTTCGCTCGCAACGAGGCCTTTTGGAACAACTACCTCAAAGGTCGCCCCCGCGTCCACGACGCCTTCTTCTCCCGCATCTTCCAATACCACCAAGCCCACAACGGCCGATTCGACACCGCGCACGACGTGGGCGCTGGGAACGGCCCGCACGCCTGGCAGCTGCGCGACCGGTTCCACCACGTCATCGTCTCAGACGTGGTGCCCGAGAACGTAAGACTCGCACAAGAGCGTCTGGGCACCGACGGCTTCAGCTACCGCGCCGCGCCCCTCGAGCAGGCCGACGACTTGACCCCGGGCAGCGTGGATTTGGTCTTCGCAGCCAACGTCATACACTTCGCCGACCAGGGCCCCGCCATGCGCGCCGTCGCGGCGCAGCTGAGATCCGGCGGCACCTTTGCCTGCGCTGGCTTCGGTCCCGCGAGGTTCGAGGACGCGGACGTGCAGGACGTCTGGGCGCGCATGATGCTGCAAGGCGGCCGCGTGCTTCTGCGCAAGTCGGACCAGCCGGAGCAGACGGCCAAGATCATGGCCCGAAGCCAGGATGGGTACGACGTGGCGCCGCTCGACCCCGAATGGTTCCTCCCGGGCGGGTTGCGGGTGCATCTGAACATGGAGAAGGGGGGCCTCCCCAAGTTGCTGTCCCCCGAGGACCAGGAGAGGGCGGCCGAGCCCAGGCACACGGGGCCTGATGATGTCGAGACGTGGGATCGCGAGGAGGATTGGGCCTTCGAGACGAATTTGGACGGCGTCAAGGAGCACTTTGCCTCATTTCCGTTTTCCGCCGAGGACCCGGCCGCTTTCACCGAGCTGTGGCGGGAGATGGAGCGGCTAATTGGCGACGAGAGACCAGTAAAGGGGGATTGGCCTGCAAAGGTTATTCTGGCGACCCGGCGTTGAACTGATGATGGACTACATTCCGTCTTGCTACCTCATATCCGTTGCTGCAGTCTGAGCGTTCCGTATGAAGAGTGCTGCCATCAAATAGAGGTGTATTGGCTTCTACTATATCTAGAATAGACTACCTTACGATATCCAGGTGTCTCTACCTATAGTCCTCAATGTCTTCTAAATCTGTCAGAAGCTTCGTTGGCACCAAACCCACCCTTGGCTCCACACTTAACATTTCACTGCCTAACTCAACAGGAACATATATTCGACTACTTTGACAGAGAATCAACGCCTCGTAAGTAGAATGAAGGAAAGCCGCTGTACCTAAATATGCAAGTCTCTTGAAATGTGCGCCGATTGGTAATTCCAGTTGGTACCTTATTTGAGCCTAGACCCTAGGGTTTTCGCACACTTTGTAAATTAGACAGTCATATCCTGACAATTTCTTCTAGCAGATTGACGGTCTCAAAGTGAGACTTTCACTTGAGCTATCCACATTGAGGTTAGTGTCGACCCCACCCCACACCCCATCCCATGAAAACTTCCTCCATCTTGTGTAAACATCACACATTCACATCCACATCCACATCTATGTTACGTCCCGATCGGAGGTTCCTCTGATATAGGGGCTAGGGGTTAGAGCTTGTGATATAAGAGGGTTCCAGGCACGTTGGTTTAACCGGTAGCTAGTAGTATGCTAAGTAACGATTGCATTGAACACGCCCATCTCCTTAGGGGAGATGGCCTGTCTATATACTAGGCGGACACTGCAGACGTTTGGGACGTCAGCGTCCTTCGTGTCCGGAGTGTCCTTACCCGGTCACTGGGGTCGCTGGGGACGTTAGTGTCCAAGGCGTCCCTGACGTCCCTGTATACTCACACATACACCGCGCCCGCGTACCCCTGGTTACTACATAACTGTTGCCTATAGGTTATGGTCGTAACAACTGACATTTTTGAATGATTTATGCATTATAATGTGACATACTAGTCACTCTTTTGTATAGAATTTAAAATCTTTATAAAATCATTATATTAGTCATATGAAATTTGACTCATCTGTTTTTCATTTCACTTATTATGTAAATATTTAAGAAAAAATCAACAGCTTAACTCTCTATTGACATTTTTAAATGATTTTTGCATCATAATATGAGATTTGATGTATATTTTTGCATAAAAATCAAAAACTGAGAAAAATTGTCAAAATCATCAGTTTAGATTCAGAATATCAGTTTTTCTTTGAAGATAACACACTGAAAGTCTGAAAAAAGATTTCAGTCAAAGAAAATTTACATCTTTGCTGTCTCTTGACATTTTCAGATGATTTTTGCATCACAGTGTCACATTTTGTCTATATTCTGACACAAAAATCACAAAGTGTAAAAACATGTCAAAACAGTCTGTTTGAATTCAGGGTACCAGTGGGTATTTTAAAAACTGGTATTCTGAGCACTTTTGGTATTTTATTTTTAGTTTACTCACACAAAAAACTGGTACCCTGGGCAGGGTACCAGAAGGGCATGGTGTTAGGATTTTCAATCATGGGCTCCAATTCTTGACACGGCAACTTCGATCGGCTCAACGCTTTTCTTCAAAGAGCCTTGGCTTTGAATGCCCGCTCAAATTGACCAAGTAAATCTTTACAGCCGAGATGCACCGCCAAAGACTGGATATGTGCGTGTTCAAGACGCTACTGAAGCTACTTTAGCAGTGGATGTTGATATCACTAATGAGCAAGGCGACTTGCTGGCAAGGTTTCAGAACATGAGGTTCGCCGAAATTGAAGGCGCGCCCGGCGTTGGTGGCAGTGTTGAAAGCTTAGTACATCAACTCTCCTGGCCTCCTGCAGCTCTGGCCGAAGAGCCTCTATCGCTTGGCCATGTGTCCATCGTCTCCGAAGACGAAGATGCTGCGGAGAGATACGAGAAAAGTTTGCTTCACCAGACCACTTCTATCTCCAGGTACTCATCTGTGCAAGGCTTGGCTGCCGTTCCGATCGCAAATACGAGTGCCAGAACCATCATATACATTCCTGAGCCTATTGAGTCATTCAACAATGTGCCAGAAGCGGCGGAGAAATATTGTGCGGAGCTTCTCGACATCATCAAATACGCCACTGGTCTTTCGGCTCCTATCAAAGTGTTTGTTATCACCGGAAGTGTCTTCAAAGGCGAGCATTCCACAGCGCTTGCACATGCTCCTCTGCTTGGTCTAGGCCGAATCATCGCTTCCGCACAATCCGATATCTGGGGTGCCTTGATCGACTCGGAAGACTCCACAGTGCCGCTTCAAGCAATAAAGTACATCCAAGGCGCCGATGTCGTCAGAGTCAGTGATGGTGTGGCAAGAAAGGCCCGACTTCGACCTCTTCCTCGCGAAAAGCCACTTTCCCTTGACGGTCACAAGAATCTCTTTCCTCGACCTGAAGGGACGTACGTAATTACGGGTGGTCTGGGCGCTCTTGGTTTGGAAATTGCGAATTTCTTGGTCGAGAAGAATGCAAGAAGAATCGTGCTCATCTCACGCCGAGCCTTACCGCCCCGCAACGAGTGGGACCGCTCCAGCGGTGCACTAGCTGAAGTCGTCCAGGCCATTAGGCACCTCGAAAGCCTAGGAGCCACGGTGCACGTCGTTCCTGTCGATCTCGGGGTCGAGGGATCTGAGGAGAAATTGCAGGCGGCACTTGACCGCTTAGCGCTACCCCAAGTACTCGGTGTTGTGCATGCCGCCGGGGTCCTTGAAGACCAACTGATCTTATACTCCGACCGTGAATCATTCCACCGAGTTCTCGCTCCTAAGATGACAGGCAGTCTAGCTCTGCACCGCCTCTTTCCCACACACTCTCTCGACTTCTTCGTCCTTTTCAGCTCATGCGGTCAGCTCTTTGGCTTTCCCGGTCAGGGCTCCTACGCCAGCGGAAACGCCTTCCTCGACACCCTCGCGACCCACCGCCGCAATCAGGGAGACAACTGTGTCGCTATCCAGTGGACTAGCTGGCGCGGCTTGGGCATGGCGGCCAGCACTGACTTCATCAACGCCGAGCTTGAATCCAAAGGTATCACCGACGTCACACGAGACGAGGCCTTTCGCGCATGGACCCATATCGCCAAACATGACATCGACCACGCCGTTGTGCTCCGCAGCTTGACCTTTGACCACGATGAACCGCTGCCGGTGCCGATTCTGGCAGATATAGCTGTCCGCCGCCCCGCCGTGGCTACCGAATCATCCAGCACAGACGGCAACAGTGGTACTGCCGCTGGCGGCCAGATCCCGACATCCGGCCCTGCCCTCGCAGACTACCTCAACACCAAGATTCGCGAGTGCGTCGTCAAAGTCTTGCAGCTTGCGTCTATCGATGAAGTGGATCCTCGCGCCGCTCTGTTGGATCTGGGCATGGATTCTGTGATGACGGTGGGGTTGAGGCGCCTGCTACAGCAGGCTTTGGGCGTCAAGGTCCCGCCGATGCTGATGTGGTCACATCTGATGGTCTTGCATCTGCGGGGTTGGTTCGTCGAGAAATTAGAGAAGGGGAAGTAGCCTGGCCAGAGAAGGTGGCAGTGGGCAGTGGGCGGTAGTTGGGTGGAATGGTGAAGGAGAAGCTTGGATAGGATAATGTAGATTTGATAAATATAGGATGGCTCAGATAGAATGTTTCTTTTGTCATCAAACATCAGATTTATAAGCTTTGTTTACTTCTAAATTCCACTGCACCACATCACTTGCTGCAGTCCGTACACGGGATGTAACTGCCAGTGACTACCTAGGTAGATTGCGATGCGCAAAGGACTTCTGTATGAATCTCACAGCCACAATGGCAGTAATCGTTAGAGAAGATTGTAAGGACAGCCCACATCCATCGAACCGCGGATATGCAGAATAAAAAGGGCAAAGTTCTAATGAGGCGACTTCTAAGCCTATTAGCCCGGTCCGATCAGCACGCCTGATGAGAGTAAAAGTGTTATGCTGCCTACAATGATTGTCATGACCGCACGCGGATGGACTTCATGGCCTTGTTCTAGAACCTGATACAAATGTTCCTTTCCAGCGCCAGAGCTCCGTGCACCGTCAAGCGTCGGAGCTTGATACTCCCCGGAATGTCAAACACTCTTAATGAAGCCTCGAAGCTCTGTATCCCCAAAACATGTCAGTAATCTAGTGATCCTCCAAACGCCAGAATTCCTCTCTTCCTTGGGCTTGAAATCTATCTGACCAAGTCGTAAAGCATACTCCTCTAGCCAAACTATTGGCAAGATCCGGGACAGTACCTGCAAACATGCCACCAGAAGGAAACGGCGCCTCAACCATGAACAAAATCCTCCCAGGTATCAGTGCCGATGCCGTTGACATGACCACCTGACCAGAGAGACTCAAAGGTGCGGAAGGAGTCGAGGGGGAACCTTAAGCCTATGGCGGCCGAGAAACCGTCCGACGTCACCGCAGAACGCTCGTCGAGGTCCGGTTGGGGCACAAGGTCTGGGTTGTCGGTGTTAGGGATGCTTGGGAGGTAGAGATTCTCGTCGTAGTTGGTGGAGTGGATGTGGTCCCGGGGATATTGGCTGAAATTGTTGTCGTTGGAGTAATTGTGTATGAGATTGTTGTGGTTGGAATCACTGTGGGTGGAGTTATCATGATTTGAATTGCTGTCCTTTAGGCGGTTGGAATTGGAAGAGGTTTGCATGGAAGGATTAAGAAGATTGTGATCTGGGCTGTTGTGGTTTGAGACGGGTGGGTCCGATTTCCTCTGATTTGAGTTGTTGTAAGATGATATATGATTTGAACTGTTGTGGCTCTGCAGGCTACTAGACCTGGAGGAGGGAGGGGCTGGCGGTCGCGGCGATGAGCTAAGTCTTGTTCGAAAACGATCAATGAAGGTATTGGCTTTTGCGGCAAGGTCGCGCGTCACGTCTGCGGCGCTGGCGGCAACGGCGAAATTGTTGCCGAGAATATCAAAGACGGCTATGGCGCTGTTGATGGTCTTGCGGGCTGAGGGTGCCGGAGGACAGACAGGATAAGCAAAACTGAAGCCGATCATGGAAAGGGTGGCATTCCATTGAAATTGGTACGCTTCGTACCAACCGTTGAGTATATCTGTCCCCACGAGAACCTGGTGAACGATATAGGTGGTGGCCATGGCGTGGTTAAGGCACGAGATGGCGTTGCCATCGGCTAAAGGTGTGCAGGAGCTCGGAGTGGGAGAGAGTATATGAATGGCCGGTATAGGCACATGACCAGGTTGTGGTACAATAGCTCCAGCAAGAGTCGTTGCCGTTGAAGCCATAAAGGAGCAAATGCGTCGATCTCTAGTGGAGATCTATCTGTGGAGAATGATTCCCCGTCGCCTTTTCTTCTCGCCTTCAGCGCATCGGGAACATTTCTGAGCCAGCTTTGAATACATTGCAGACTTTGTGAAAGATAACGTGCAATGATTTTGAGAGACTGGGCGTCAGAATAGAAGCTTTTCCCGTCGTTTGCAGTCAGTACATCCGCACACTTGTTGTAGAAGGCGACATGGACTGCGTGAGCGGCCAGGATGAGTTTAACATATTGAACATGATAGCTCAGCCATGTGATTTCCTCGCTCGGGGAGGCGAAATTCAAGCCAGATAGTAGCACCAGATCTGTGTCATCGACTGGTAAGCTGCAAGTGCACTTGCCATTCCCGTCCAAGCGCCATGCAAGCTTTGCTTTCCAAAGAAAAAACCATCCACCACAAACGTCGACATAGTTCTTTTTGCGCCCACGGAAGAGTATCAGCGGGCTCCTGGTCGAGGCCAAGGAGGAAAGCTGTCCGGATAGCCACAGCTAAGGTACTGTGAGCCATGTTTAGGAAAGAGGCGTTACGAAGATAGACGACGGAGAAGAAATGACATTGCAGAGTTTGAATTGAAGGCGATTCCGATTTGCAGGATAGAAGCATTTGGCATCTGCGATAAAATCGGCGCCCTGCGATACTCGAATCATTGATGTAGACACCTGCATTAGAGGCTTGGTCTGTGTCGTTTCGTGGTACGAAAGCGGTGCCGTACTGCATACACAGGGCCAAGACGATGTCGACGAGAGGTGAAGGTTTGCGGGATAATTGATCGGGCGAGCTCGTCATCCACAGTGAGTCGTAATGCTCCCTGAACGTGGGCTCATCGACGATAGGAATTGTACAGTGATAAGTCTGCCAAAACAATCCGAGAAAATAATACTCCTGAGCACGGGATAGATATTCGCCGGCCATGTGATCCTCTTTTGCCAGCGGAGATGCTTCGGAGCCATTCGTTCTCGGGCTCGTAGGACTGGAGAAAAACATGCTTGCCGCCTTTGGCTGCACATGGTGGTCAAGGTGGGGCAACTGTAAAGCCGTGCCAACAGAAGAGCTCAGCCTGCTGAGGAAGTAAGATGAAGACGAGGGCCCAAAGAGCTGCCGTTGGTGGGCGTGTGCATCGGTCGTGTAAGCGCCTTCCCACCGCCTTTTCTTCCTTTTATGCTCTGCCATCAGGTTCAGGTTCGATGACAGGGAGGCGCTGGAAGAAGAGGAGGGAGGACTCGGTAGTGACAAGCCATTGGTCTCATCCCTGCGCTTCTCCTCAAGCTCTTTAATGCGCGCCTTGAGTCCCTCAATCTCCCTTCATTGTCTTTGAGGTAAGGGGCTGCAACATGGACTTGTACCAGTGCTAACAATCTTGATTCTGAAATACTGTATGTATGTAAATACAGGTACATTCTCTATTGACAAATACAGTATGATACATGCATAATACATGTACATACATAACGTGTTATGCAGACCGAAACGCTAACCTCGTCCTGCTAACATATGGTGATAATGGACTTACGGACTTACGGCGCAAAACCCGAGCTTAACCCCAGAGTGCCCTGGGCTTATTGAACTGATCCTGCTGATGTATGGCGATAACGGACTTACGGACTTACGGCGCAAAACCCGAGCTTAACCCCAGAGTGCCCTTGGCTTATTGAACTGAGATGTGATATAAGTCCTAATGGCCACACTCCCTAGTCATGTTGACGGAAGCCGCTATTTACCAGACAAGCCTTTTTGGTGCTCATCCTTACAAAACAAGGC